>Ga0210044_10003333_pt1 | contig 22990 bp, 22 predicted proteins | sample CryGey13umfilter_2_FD_183959 | JGI IMG/M metagenome (GOLD analysis project Ga0210044, IMG submission 183959) | Groundwater microbial communities from aquifer in Utah, USA - Crystal Geyser 4/9/14 3 um filter (SPAdes) (version 2) | ecosystem: Environmental > Aquatic > Deep subsurface >... | reverse complement strand
GGGCAGGTTCGTCGGCCGGCGGGGGCGGGGGCTCGTTGACGACCGGGGGCAGGGGGGGCTCGTCGTCGTCATCGGGAACTGCCTCCAGCTGCGTCGGCTCCTCCATGTCGACATCGCCCACGACCACGGGCTGCGGCGCACGCTCCACCACGCGGTCCACCTGGGAAGCGGTGAGCTGTAGCGTGGGCTTGCCGGCCCCGGGCTTCCCGGCGCCGGGGTCCATCACCAGTTGCCCCTTGCCGTCGGTGGTCACCACCACGGGCGAGGTGGGGGCCACGGCGAACGGTGAGCGCACCTTGCCCGAGCCCTCGGGCTGCAGATCGGGAGCTGATCGGCGGCGAGCGGCGGGGATCTCGGCGGAGGTGGCGCGGGCGTCACGATTGAACGCGGGCTCCGGCGACAGCTGACGCTGTCCGCTCCGGCGAGCCATCATGTCCGGGCTGGAGGGCGTCTCGTTCTTCGTACTCTCTGCGACGAACTCCTGATCCAGCACCGGCAGCGACGCACGGGGGGGCGTCGGGCCGGGAGGCTTCTCGAGCCCCACCGTGGGCGACACGGGCGTCGCGACGGAGGGCGCCGAGGCGGAGGGCGCCGAGGCGGAGGGCGCCGAGGCGGAGGGCGCCGAGGCGGAAGAAACGGTCCCTCGCGGGTCCGCGACCCACTTGCCGTCCACGCGCACCACCGGGATCGACTGCTTCGCATCCCGGATGCGCTTGCTGGCGTAGAGCTTGGCCAGCATCTGCTGCGTCTCGGAGTGCTCGGGCTGCAGCTGGAGGATGATCTTGCACAGGGTGATGGACTGGCCCAGGTTGCCCGCCACGCCGTGGGCCCAGGCCACGGAGGAATAGAGCGCGATGGCTTCATCCACGCGGTGCAGGAGCCGCAGAACCTCGGCCAGCTTGGTGCGCAGGTCGAGGTTGTTGGGGTGCCGTCGAAGGCCCTTGGAGTACACCTTGAGCAGCTTCTTGAGCTGGCCCTCCGAGGGCAGTTTGTCGGCCGAGGCTTGAACCATGATCAGGGCCAATATTATACGATGGATTCTCCAGACGCGAATCGTTGTCGCTGGAGCGATCAGAACAGGCGGGTCAGCACCAGAGCACCGCACAGCAGGAGCGTGGTCGTGGTCGCCAGCAGCAGCAAGCGGGCGGCGCGGCCGCGTCGGGGGCGTGGCGGGTGAAACGGACCTTGCAGCGGAATGTGGGGTCGAAGCATCATGACCCTCTCATCTTGAGGCAAGCGATCGACGGGCGCAAAAAACTGGGGCGTACGGAGGCCCTGGGCCGGATGCATATCGTAGTTTACATAATCTATCTTATCAGACATTCCAGCAGGACCAAACGGAGGGCCGGATACGTTGAAATCTAAGATATCGTTGACCCATCGGACCGAAGACGCTAAGACCGTCCGGCTTGCCCCCGTAGCTCAGCCGGACAGAGCGGCGGTTTCCTAAACCGTAGGTCGCGTGTTCGAGTCACGCCGGGGGCACAACGTGCGGTTCGCTGGCGACGATGCGATGAGGCAGGAACGATCCGTGGTCCTGCTGGTGCTCGCCGTCACGCTGGCCCGGCTGGTCGTCGCCGGCCAGGCCGGCCTGGGCGACGTCGAGGCCTACTACTGGACCTGGTCGCGGCACCTCGATCTCGGTTACTACGACCATGGACCGCTGGTGGCCTGGCTCATCCGGCTGGGCACCTCGGTTCTGGGTCAGTCCGCGCTCGGGGTCCGCGCGCCGTTCGTCGTGCTCTCGGGCGTCGTGCTGTGGATGGTGGCGCGCCTGGCGGCTCGTCAATCGGCGGCTGGCCAATCGGCTGGCACCTGGCCTGGCCAATCGGCTGGCACCTGGCCGGCGGCTGGCCAATCGGCTGGCACCTGGCCGGCTGGCCAATCGGCTGGCACCTGGCCGCCCGGCCAATCGGCTGGCACCTGGCCCGGCCGCAGCACGTGGCCCGACCAATCGGCTGGCACCTGGCCCGGCACCTGGCCCGGCCTGTGGGCCGCGCTGGGCCTGCTCAGCATCCCGGCCTTCGTCGTGGCCGGCGCCGCCGCCAACCCCGACGTTCCGTTGATGGCCCTGGTGCTGGGCTTTCTGCTGGTGGCGGTTCGGCCCGCCGAGCCAGGCCCTCTGCGCCTCGGGCTGCTCGGATTCATCGTCGGGGCGGCCTGCTGCGCCAAGCTCCAGGGTCTGGGCCTGCTGGTGCCGCTGGGGCTGCTGCTGTGGCGCAAACGGAGTTCGGCCGGCCTGGGAGCCGCCGCGCTCGGGGTGCTCGTGGGGGCCGCTCCGGTGGTGCTGTGGAACGTACAGCACCACGGCGCGTCGCTGGCCTACCACTTCGTGCAGCGGCACGCGGGTCATCCAGTGGGTCCGTCGTGGATCAACCTGGCCAAGCTCGTCGGCGGCCAGCTGGCCTACGTCTCGCCGCCGATGCTCGCGGGGCTGGTCGCCGCGACGGTGGTCCTGGCCCGTGTGCGCGCTGCGCTGGGCAACGCGATCCTGCTCTGGACGGCGCTGACCCTGTGCGGCGCGGGGTACCTGTTGATCCTCGTGATCCCCGGCGCCGAGCCACACTGGGCCATGCCGGGCTACCTCGCGCTGCTGCCGGTGCTGGGCGCACGGATCCAGGGCTGGATCGCGGCCCGCCGCTGGGTCCGGGGGGTCGTCGGTCTGCACCTGGCGCTGGCCGTGGTGGTCGTCGTCGGGCTGCACCTGCACGTGCTCACCGACGTGGGGCTGCGACTGGTGTCGCATCGATCGTGGTACGTGGCGCGCTACGATTTGAGCAACGAGCTGCGTGGCTGGGACCAGGTGGTCGCGGCGGTCCAGCGACAACGTCGGAAGCACTCCGACCTGATCGTGGGCGGGTGCCACTACACCAGTTGCGCCCAGCTGGCGTTCGCCGCCCGCAGCCGGTTCGAGGTGCGCTGCCCCGGCCCGCGGGTGGACCAGTTCGATTTCTTCCCCGGGGGTGACGGTTCCCGAGAGGCCGGCGACCTGCTCTACCTGCGGGACGATCGGTTTCCGTTCGACGCGACGCAGCTGTACCGCTGTCGTCAGGTGCAGGTCGTCGGTGAGGTCCCGATCTGGCGCGCCGGGATGGTGGTCCGACGATTCCAGCTGCAGCTGTGCCGGGGCTACACGGGCCTCGCCACCACGCGGTGGCCCCCCCTGCCCTCCATTCAGCGCCCGCCGCCGGCCCAGCCGCTATAGATCAACAGGCCGGCCACGAGTATGGCCGCCACGAGCAGCCATCGCTTCCAGGTGTGGGCCGGCAATCTGGATCGCTGGGCGTACAACTCACCTCCGACGACGAACGAGTGGGATGAGCATCAGCGCCAGCAGCGGCAGCAGACCGAGCCCCGAGGTGAGGTCCCCGCTCATGCTGCAACCGTCGTCGTCGTCTGACGGCTTGGATCCACCGTCAGCCCCCGCGTCGGCCGTGGCCCCCTGGTCCAGCTTGGGGCCCTGATCCGCCACCACGCCCTGATCCGCCGCGGGCCCCTGGTCCACCGCGGGTCCGAGGTCCATCACCGGACCCTGGTCGACACCTGCCTCCTGCCCGCCCATGTCGAACTGGATCGACTCTGCCCCTGCCGTGGTCGCCAGAAGCAACAGCCCGACAGTAATCATCACATGGCTCGTTCGTCGCAACATCTCACCTCCAAGTTATGGGTCCTATGACATGCGAGACAAGCAAGCGGTGATCCAACAGGGGCAATCTTCGCCATTGCAACTGGTTGCGATCTGGATCGTGATCGGCGCACGGGAGCGACCCACGACAGGCATGTCATGTTCGCCTCAAAAATGTGTCAGCCCGGCCACCCCCGCTGCAAATGCCGGTGCGAATGCTGGGATCAGTAGGTGAGGAGCGAGAAACAGGCCGCCGGCGCGATCTTGTCCCGACCGCCGAGGAAGGTGAGCTCGATGATGAAGCCGCAGTCTACCACCCTGGCGCCCTGCTTTTCGACCAGCTGGGTCGTGGCGGCTGCCGTGCCTCCGGTGGCCAGCAGATCGTCCATCACCACCACGCGCTGCCCCTTCGCCAGGCTGTCCTGGTGCATCTCGAGCCGGTCGGTGCCGTACTCCAGCGTGTACTCCACCACGTCGGTCTTGTACGGCAGCTTTCCCGGCTTGCGGACGATGTGCAGCGGAATGCCGAGGGACAGCGCCAGGGGGCTGCCGAACAGGAAGCCGCGGGACTCGATGGCCACCACCGCGTCGAGCTTCAGCGGGCGGTAGTGCTCCAGCAGCAGGTCCAGCGTGGCCTTGAGCGCCTCGGGCGAGGCCAACAGCGGCGTAATGTCCTTGAAGATGATCCCCGGCTTGGGGAAGTCGGGGATGTCCCGGATCTGGCGCTTCAACAGATCGATGCGGGTGTCCATGCAGCCTCCGTGTGATCGTCGCGCCTCGCCCCCGCTCGGCGCTCCCGGCCCATCTTACAGGCTCGGGTGCGCAGCGTCACCCGTTACTCCCGTTTCAGGTGCGGCAACGGGTCCACTGGAGTGTCCTCCTGCCGCAGCTCGAAGTGCAGGTGGTTCCCCGTGGCCCGGCCGCTGTGCCCGACTTCCGCGATCACCTGACCCCGGGAGACCCGGTCTCCCTCGTGCACCAGGTTGCGCCGGTTGTGCGCGTACACCGTGACCAGCTTGCCGGAGTGCCGGACGAGGATCAGGTTGCCGTAGCCGCGTACGCCCGATCCGGCGTACATTACCATCCCGTCGGTCACGGCCAGCACCGCCGTCCCCTCGGGCGCGGCGATGTCGATGCCCTCGTGCACCGTCTTGCCCCGACGACCGAAGCGCGAGGTCACCTGGCCGCCGCGCACGGGCCACAGGTGCCCTGCCCCCACCGGCCCGGTGTTGTGCCGAGGCCCATCAGAGGGCCGGGATCCGGCGATGGCCGCGGCCATAGGCGCGCGCCTCGCGCGTGGTTTGGCTCCCACGATGAACAGCTCGCGGCCTGCCCGGAGCGCCTCCCCCGGCAGCACACCGTTGATCTCGACGATGTCGCTCAGCGGCACACGGTACCGCCGCGCCAGGTCGGCGGCCCGCTCGCCCTGCTGGACCCGGTGCCACACCCCGTGCAGCGGCACCTCGGGCAGCGTGGAGGCTGACCGCGTCTCCCCGGCATTGCAGGCGCCGCACAGGAGCAGCAGCGCGATCAGTCCCGGCCTTGCTGCCATCCATGTTCCCCGCGCAGATCGACGAAGCGGCAGGCCGTGTCCACCGTGGTCTCGAAGCTGTCTCCTCGTCGGATGATGCACTTCAAAATCTGGCAGCCCCTGCTCCCCACCGGGATCACGAGCCGTCCACCGTCGGCCAGCTGTTGTCCCAGGGGCGCCGGGATCGCGGGCGCGCCGGCCGCCACGAGGATCGCGTCGAACGGCGCGTGCCGGGGCCAGCCCCCGCTGCCGTCCTGCCCGGCCAGGGTCACGTTCTCCACGTCGGCCGCGGCCAGCGCCGCCCGGGCCGTCTCGGCGAGCTGGGGCACGATCTCCGTGGCGTAGATCTGGCCGAACAGCCGGGCCAGCACCGCGCTCTGGTAGCCCGATCCGGCCCCGATCTCCAGCGCCCGGTCGCACCTCGAGTTCGGCGGGCAGCACAGCTCGGTCATGCGCGCCACCATGTAGGGCTGGGAGATCGTCTGGCCGCAGCCGATGGGCAACGGATGATCCTCGTAGGCCTCGTGCCGCAGCTGTTGGCTGACGAACAGATGTCGTGGAACCTGTTGCATCACGTCGAGCACCACGTCGCTGGCGATGCCGCGCTCGCGGAGCTGACGCTGGACCATCCGCCGGCGGGGCTCGACGAATGGATCGGGCTGCGGGCTCACGTCGCGGACCTGCGACCGTCGAGGACCCACTCCTGGTAGGCCGGCGGCACCGCTCCGGTCAGGTTGAGCGTCAACGGCGTGAGCGCGACGAGCCCCGACTCCACCGCGTGGGAGTCGGTGCCCGGCTCGCTGGCGGTGCGGAGCACGGGCCCGCCGACCCAGTAGTAGGGGATGCCGCGCAGATCGAGCCGACGTTCCACGCGTTCACGGTAGAACCGTCGACCGAGCACGGTCCAGGCGAAGCCCCGCGCCGTGGTGGCGGGGGCGTTGATCGACAGCGCCGTGCCGGCGGGCGGCGGGTCGCGCACCAACCGCCGGGCCACCTGGGCCGCGAAGCGCGCCGTCTGCCGCAGCACCTCCTCGTCGGGTGGCTGGCCGGTGGCCAGATCCTGAGAGACGGCGAGCCCCGGGATGCCGTGGATCACGCCCTCCATCGCGCCGGCGATGGTGCCGGAGTAGAACACGTCGGTTCCGAGGTTCAGCCCGTGGTTGATGCCCGAGACCACCAGATCCGGCTGCCGGGGGCAGATGTGGAACAGCGCCATGAGCACCGCGTCGGCCGGGCTGCCGGTGACCGCGTGGCGATCCGGAGCGTGGGACACGAGCCGCATGGGCCGGCTGAGGCTGATCCCGTGACCGACGGCGCTCTGCTCCTGGTGCGGCGCCACCACCATCACCTGGCCCACGTCCTTCAGCGCGGCAGCCAGCACGTGAAGGCCCGTGCCCTCGATGCCATCGTCGTTGGTCACGAGGATCAGCGGTCGGGCGGGATCGTTTCGGTCAGGATCGGACATGGTCCGAAGTCATAGCACGCGGGCCAAAAAAAATCGCCGCGGCGTGAACCGCGGCGATACGGTCGGGGCGACTGGATTTGAACCAGCGACCCCTTGACCCCCAGTCAAGTGCGCTACCCAGGCTGCGCCACGCCCCGACGTTACGGTCTATTAATCCGTGTGCTCCCGCCTGTCAAGCGCTACTAGTCGTCGCTGTCCACCAGCGTCAGGATCTGCTGCAGCTGCTCCCGCACCTGCTGCATCACGCGCAGGTCGGCCTCGCTGGTGCGCTGGTGCCTCAGCTCGCGCAGTCGCTTCACGGCGCCGGCGATGGTGTAGCCCTGCTCGTACAGCAGTTGCTTGATCTGGAGCAGCAACTCCACATCCCGTCGACGGTAGAGCCGCTGGTTGCTCCTGCTCTTCTGTGGGCGGATGCTGCTGAACTCGCTCTCCCAGTACCGCAGGACGTGGGGCTTGACACCGGTGATTCGGCTGACCTCGCCGATCTTGAAGTACTGTTTGTCCGGGAGCTCGGCCACGAGTGCCTAGCTGTTCAGCGCGTTCTTCAACACTTGGCTGGGCTTGAAGGTCAGGACCCTGCGTTCGCAGATGGTGATCTCCTGGCCGGTCTGGGGGTTGCGTCCGATCCTCGCCTTCTTGTCTCTGACCACGAAGTTGCCGAACCCGGAGACCTTGATCTTCTGGCCGTCCTCAAGCGTCTCCTTGATCGTGTCGAACACGGTCTCTACGATCTCCGCTGCTTCCTTCTTGGAGAATCCACCGACCTTCTCGTAGACCTGTTCGATGATGTCGGCCTTGGTCATCTACTCATCTCCCGTGTTGGGCGCCAACAGCGCGAGTGGCATCTGAACATATATCGGATATCCTCATGATCTGTCAAATGAAATCGGCCGCTGCCGGCCTGGCCGGCGGCCCATCAGCATCCGGGAAGTATGGCAGAAAGGGAGGGGGTCAGGCGCCCGTGACGCTCTGCACGATGCGCTGGAACACCGGGAAATCGTGCACCGCCACGTCGGCCAGGATCTTGCGATCGATCTGGATCTCGGCGCTGTTCAGCAGCCCCATCAGCTTGCTGTAGGTCGTGCCGCACTGACGAGCAGCGGCGTTGATGCGCACGATCCATAGCTCCCGGAACTTCCGCTTCTTGACCCGGCGGTCACGGGTGGCGTAGCGCCAGGCGCGGTGCACCGTCTCCACCGCCGCGCGAAACTGGCGCCGTCGTCCACCGACGAACCCCTTGGCGGCCTTCATGATCTTGTTGCGACGTCGACGGGCCTTGAAGCCTCGTTTCACTCTGGGCATTGTCGGACTCCTCAGCCCCCGTAGGGCAGCTGGCGCATGACTCGCTTGGTGTCCTCGGCGGACATGATCGCGTGCTTGCGCTGCTTGCGCTTGATCTTGGTGGTCTTGCTGGTCAGGATGTGGCTGTGGAAGGCCTTCTTGAACTTGACCTTGCCCTTGCCAGTGAAGCGAAAGCGCTTCTTGGAACTGCTGACTGATCTCATCTTTGGCATGACTACTTCCCCTCGTCGGGATGCAGCTCCCGGCTCAACAAATCGATGAACGCATCCACCGCCATGGCAGGCAGCGGCGTGCCGGAGCGCGGCCGCGGCGCGACACTGCCCGAGGCCACCTCCTTGTCCCCCACCACCAGCATGTAGGGCACCTTCTGCAGCTGCGCCTCTCGAATCTTGGCCCCCAGCTTCTCGTTGCGCAGATCGGCATCGGCCCGGATCCCGGCCGCTCGAAGCCGCTCGAGCACCTCCTTCGCGAACGGGATCTGTGCGTCGGTCACCGTCAGCACCGTGGTCTGCACCGGCGTGAGCCACAGCGGGAAGGCTCCGGCGAAGTGCTCCACCAGGATCCCGAAGAAGCGCTCCAGCGAGCCCAGGAGCGCGCGGTGGACCATGATCGGGCGGTGGTCACGGGAGCCATCCTCCCCGACGTAGGTCATGTCGAAGCGCTCGGGGAGCTGGAAGTCGACCTGGATCGTCGAGCACTGCCACAGGCGGCCAATGCTGTCTCGGATCTTGAGGTCGATCTTGGGCCCGTAGAACACGCCGCCGCCCGGGTCCACCTCGAACGGCACGCCGCTGCGCTCCAGCGCCTGCTGCAGCACGCCCTCCGCCTCCTCCCACTGGGCCTCGCTGCCGACGTACTTCTCGGGCCGGGTGGAGAGGTAGAGCTTGAACTCGGTGAACTCGAACGCGCGCAGGATGTGCAGACAGAAGGCGATGACCCGGTCCACCTCGGCGGCCAGCTGGTCGCGCCGCACGAACAGGTGGGCGTCGTCCTGGGTGAAGCCGCGCACGCGGAACAGACCGTGCAGCACGCCCGCCCGCTCGTAGCGGTAGACCGTGCCCAGCTCGGCCCAGCGCAGGGGGAACTCGCGGTAGGACCTGAGGTGGCTGCGGTAGATCAGCACGTGGTACGGACAGTTCATCGGCTTGACCAGGTAGTTCTGGCCGTCGATGTCCATCCCCGAGTACATGTTCTCGGAGTAGAAGCCCAGGTGGCCGCTCTGCTGCCACAGCGTCTCGCGGGCGATGTGGGGCGTGTAGACCAGGTCGTAGCCGTGCTTCAGGTGCTCCTCGCGCCAGAAGCTCTCGATGAAGTGGCGGATCAGCGCGCCCTTGGGGTGCCACAGCGCCAGCCCGCCCCCGATGGTCTCGCTGAAGCTGAACAGGTCCAGATCCTTGCCCAGCCGACGGTGGTCCCGGCGCTTGGCCTGCTCCAGCTCCTGCAGGTGCTTGCGCAGCGCCTTGGCGTCGGCGAAGGCCGTGCCATAGATGCGCTGGAGCATCTTGTTGTGCTCGTTGCCGCGCCAGTAGGCCCCGGCCACGGAGGTGAGCTTGAACGCCTTGATCTGTCCCGTGTGCTCCACGTGCGGCCCACGGCACAGATCGACGAACTCCCCGTGGCGGTAGAGCGTGATGGTTTCCTGCTCGGGAATGGCCTCGAGGAGCTCGAGCTTGTAGTCCTCCCCCATGGAGCGGAACAGCTCCATCGCCGCGTTGCGGCTGATCTCCTGCCGCTCGAACGGCAGGGCCTGCTTGATGATCTCGGCCATCTTGGCCTCGATCTGCTCCAGGTCGGCGTCGGTGAACGGGCGGGGTACGTCGAAGTCGTAGTAGAAACCGTTTTCGATCGACGGTCCGATGGTGATCTTCGCCTCGGGAAAGAGACGCTTGACCGCATCGGCCATCACGTGCGCTGCGCTGTGGCGCAGTCGATCGAGCTTCGTTGGTTCCATCTTCCTGCCTGTCACACTAACGAGGCCGGGTCAGGGCCCGGCCTCGCCTGCTTCCCTGATAGGCACGGGGGGTTTCGAACCCCCGACCCCTACCGCGTCAAGGTAGTGCTCTCCCACTGAGCTACGTGCCTTCAACCGGGAGGATTAGGTAGTTTGATCGGCAGCTTATGTCAAGGGCTTTTTGGAGTGGGTCGGCCATCCCCGGAAGCGGCGAGCCGGGCCCGGGCTCTGGGCCGGCATTCTGGGCCCGGCCTGATATCTCTGTCAGACACCGCACCATGATAGCACTTGCCTGGCATTGTCCATCTCACCTAGACTACTTGCCAATCGAGTCCTCGCGCCTTTGGCGAGAGAGGGTCGGGGAGATGAAGATGTGACATCCGTGTCAGCCATGATGGTTCCTTGATGGCCCACAGAGAGCTGGTGAAGTACAAGCTGCTTGAGGAGGTGGGTCATGGTGGCATGGCCGTGGTCTATCGCGGACTGGACACCGCCCTGAACCGGGAGGTGGCGGTCAAGATCCTCCACACTCACCTGGCCGAGCAGGACGAGTCGAAGCAGCGCTTTCAGCGCGAGGCCCAGGCCGTGGCCAAGCTGCGGCACGACAACATCATCGAGATCTACGACTACTCGGGCATCGACTCGTCGGACAGCTACATCGTCACCGAGTTCATCCACGGCCGTACGTTGAAGGAGTTCCTGGCGCGCCACCCCATCTCGCACCCGGAGATCGCGGCGATGATCATCGTCGAGATCTGCAACGCGCTGGACCACGCCCACTCGCTGGGCGTGATCCACCGCGACATCAAGCCCGAGAACATCATGATCCGCGACGACGGCCGGGTGAAGCTCACCGACTTCGGCATCGCGCAGGTGGTGGACGTGCAGCGCCTGACGGTCACGGGTCAGCTCCTGGGATCACCGGCCTACATGGCCCCGGAGCTGGTGGAGGGCAGGCGCATCGACTTCCGCGCCGACATCTTCAGCGTCGGAACCCTGCTGTATCAGCTCGCCACGTCCGATCTGCCGTTCAAGGGCAAGAACCCGCACGCGGTGTTGAAGCGCATCGCCGAGTGCCGCTACGTCGATCCCGAGGTGGCGAACCCCATCGTCGGGGGTCAGCTGGCCCGCATCATCCGCAAGGCGCTGGCGCACCGCCCGGAGGATCGGTACCAGAAGATCATCGATCTGCGGACGGAGCTGCTGGAGTTCTTGCAGATGGTGGAGCTGGCGGATCCGCGCCAGGATCTGATACTGTACTTCGCGGATCCCGCGCAGTACAGCCGGCAGCTGCAGCAGCGCGTGGTCACGATCCTCGGGCGCCGGGGCAAGGAGGCGCTGCACCGGCGCAAGATGCCCCTGGCGCTGGAGTGTTTCAACCGCGTGCTGTGCGCCGATCCGACCAACGCCGAGGTGCTCGCGATCCTGGACCACCTCACGCGACGGCGACGTCTGGGCCGCGCGCTGGCGATCCTGACCCTGGTGGGGCTGCTGGGCGGGGGAGCCTATCTGATCTCGGTCCACTGGCCCGTGGCGCCCCCTCTCGTCCCCGATGCTACGGTCGCGCGGCGGGACATGCCGCCCACGATCCGCGACAACGCCGGCGTTGCGGTCGTGCCCGATGTGGGGCGCCCTGCCCCCGACGCGCACGTGATCATGCGTCCGCTGGTGGGCCGCCCCATGGGCACGCGGCACATCGCCATCGTCCCCACGCCCAAGGCCGTCACGATCTGGGTCAACAACCGGCGGATCGGCGACTACGGACCCGAGCTCCGGGCGCTGGATCTGCCCCTCGGCACGCCGGTCAAGCTGGTGTTCCGCAACGACGCCTGCTGCTTCGAGCAGGTGGTGAACCTCGGCCCGCGGCAACGCCCCGAGATGCTGCGGGTCAAGTTGCCGTGGAAACCGGCGCGGGTCAGCGTCAACCTCACCCCCGCGGTGTCCGCCGACGTGATGGTGGGCAACCTGGTGGTGCGGCCGGGCCAGGCAGCGGAGGTGCCAATCCCCTCCTACTCCGACAACGGACGCGCCGAGATCGAGATCAAGGTCAGCGCGCCGGGCTACCTCACCGAGTCGCGCAAGATCGAGGTGCGAGCCAACAGCACCACCGCGGTGCCGGTGACCCTGCGGAGGGCGCCGTGACTCGCGCTCCAAGCGGGGCAGTGAGGTCCCTGCTGCTGGTCATCGTGCTTCTGCTGGCGTGGACGCCGACGGCCGCGGCGTCCACGGATCAGGACCTGGAGGAGGGAGCCCGGGCCTACGAGCGGGGCGACTTCAAGCAGGTCATCGAGCTGATTCGACCGCTGCTCTATCCCGCGATCCGGCTCTCCGGGCAACAGCAGGTGGTGCAGGCGTACAAGCTGCTCGGCATCAGCTACGTGTTCGAGAAGAACCGGACCGCGGCAGCCCGGCAGTTCCTGGCGCTGCTCTCCATCCGTCCGGGGTACCGGCTGGATCCGCTGGTGGATCCGGCGGCGGCGGTGGAGCTGTTCGAGGAGGTCAAGAAGCGCAACGCCGACAAGATCCGTCAGATCCTGGATCGCGAGCGCCGGGAGGCCGAACGGCGGCGACAGCAGCAGCACCGGCGTCAGGCCGAGGCCGATCGGCTCAAGCTGCTCGCGTCCCAGGGACGGGTCGTCATCGAGCGCACGGTGGTGGAGCACCCGTACTGGATCAACTTCATTCCGCTGGGCGCCGGGCAGTTTCAGAACGGCCAGCGGGTCAAGGGGTTCGTCGTGCTGGGGAGCCAGGCGGCGCTCGCTGCGCTGTCGCTGGGAACCGGCCTGGGCGTGTACTTCGGCTACAGCGGGCGTCCGCTCAACCGCGAGGAGTACGACACGGCCCGTACGCTGTCGGTGGTGCAGGTGGCCAGCGCCGCGCTGTGCGGCGCGCTGGTGGCCTACGGCATCATCGACGCCCTGGTGTACCACACGCCGCGCAGCGTCACCGAACGGCGCTACCGGCTCGAACCCAGGTCACCCGCATCGGCCCCGGTCGGCGCGGCGAAACCGAGCATGTTCGTGGTCCCCTCCCTCGGCGCCGACGGCAAGAGCGGCGGCCTGGGGCTGGGATTGACGTTCTGAGGAGGACCCATGCCGACGCTCAGAGTCCTTTCGCAGGGCAAGCCGACGGAGGTGTTTCACCTGTACAAGAAGGTGACCTCCGTGGGCCGCTCCGAGGACTGCGACATCGTGATCCGGGACCCCGACGTGGCGTCCTCGCACTGCCACATCCACTTCGACGGCCGGCTGTTCCACCTGGCGCCGATCCAGCGCGAGAGCAAGATCTTCGTCAACGGCAAGCGGCGCAAGAAGTGGGACCTCAACCACCAGGACACGGTGCGCATCGGCAACACCGATCTGGTGTTCTCGCTGTACGACGAGCCGGTGGCCGACGGCGACGCGGCCAAGACCGCCATCGAGCTCACGCCCTATCGCCGGCTGTTCGAGTTCTCCAGCAAGCTGCTGGACAAGTACGAGCTCAACGATCTGCTGCAGGAGCTGATGGACGCCGTGATCTCGGTGACCAACGCCGACAAGGGCTTCCTGATCCTGCTGGAGAACAACGAGCTGCGGGTCAAGGTCGCGCGCAACGTCAAGAGCGAGAACATCGACGACGCGGTGACGCACCTGTCGGACTCGATCATCGCCAAGGTAGTCAAGACCAAGCGGCCGCTGATCATCAGCGACGCGCTGAACGACGACGAGTTCTCCAGTTCGCTGAGCGTGATCCACCTCAAGCTGTGCTCCGTGATGTGCGTGCCGCTGATGGACAAGGAGAGCCTGATCGGCATGATCTACGTCGGCAACGACAACGTGGTGGAGCTGTTCGAGGAGCAGGCGCTGGAGGTGCTCACGATCTTCGGCGCCCAGGCCTCGCTGATCGTGAAGAACGCCCTGCTGATCAACGACCTGCAGCTGGACCGCCAGCACCTCAAGGACCGGCTGGAGGCCATGCGCTTCGGGCGCATCATCGGCAGCTGCGACGTGATGCGCGAGGTGTTCACGAAGGTTGAGAAGGTGGCCACCACCGACATCAGCGTGCTGATCACCGGCGAGACCGGCACGGGCAAGGAGCTCATCGCCAGCGAGATCCACGAGCGCTCCAGCCGCTCCAAGGGCCCGTTCGTGACCATCAACTGCGGCGCGATCCCGGAGAACCTGCTGGAGAGCGAGCTGTTCGGCCACGTCAAGGGCGCCTTCACCGGGGCCGTGGTCAACAAGCGCGGCAAGTTCCACACGGCCGACGGCGGGACGCTGTTTCTCGACGAGATCGGCGAGCTCCCGGTGGCGCTGCAGGTCAAGCTGCTGCGCGCGCTGCAGGAGAAGTCGGTGATGCGGGTGGGCGACACGCGGCCCGATCCGGTGGACATCCGCGTGCTGGCGGCGACGAACAAGACGCTGGAGCACGAGATCAAGCAGGGCAACTTCCGCGAGGATCTGTACTACCGGCTCAACGTGGTGAACATCCACCTGCCGCCGCTGCGGGATCGCGGCGACGACATCATGGTCATCGCCAAGTACCTGCTGGGCAAGTTCAACGAGGAGTTCAACGCCCGGGTGCGCGGCTTCTCGCCCAACGCGGCGATCGCGATCAAGAAGTACGACTGGCCGGGGAACATCCGCCAGCTGGAGAACCACATCAAGAAGGCGGTGGTGCTGGGGGACAAGTCCCTGCTCTCCCCCGAGGACCTGGACCTCGCCGCGGATCAACTGCCGCCGATCCTCCCGCTGGCCATGGCCAAGGAGGAGTTCCAGCGGACCTACATCAACGAGGTGCTGGACCGCAACAACGGCAACCGCACCAAGTCCGCGCGGGACCTGGGGGTGGACCCACGGACCATCTTCCGCCACCTGGAGCGCGAAGAGGAGCTGAAGCGGAAGAATGTGTAGACCCTGTGAAAATGCAGCTGGAATGGCACGCTGGCTGACAGGCGTGTCAGGATCTGATGCGACGGGCAGCACGCGGCCCGTGGAGGATTCGAAGTGATGTCAGTTACTTGTGGCCCGTTGTCGGGCGTGGCACGGTTCTGGCTTCGAAGTGGGGGTGGGAGACACTTTCCCGTGTCGAGGATGCTGTTGATCACCGCCGCGCTGGTCACCTCCGGGTGCTTCGTTCCGCCGCCGCTGGAGCTGGAGGCGGACGGGGGTGGATCCAGCGCGCCGACGTTGCTGCCCGGCAGCACGACACCAGACGTGGGAAAGCCGTTCACGTGGGAGCAGAAGGCCGAGCCCAGGGACTTCAACCTGGCTCTCTATGACCCGGACAGCCCGACGCTGTATGTTCGTGCCTTCATCGACGGCTACCCCTACAGCAAGCCGGTGGGAAGCAGCATGGTGGATGGCTGCAGCGAGAAGAATCGGTTCTGCGGTGCGGGCATCTCCGTGGTGGGTCTGTGCGACGAGCAGGTGAACAACGTCCTGGGGCCGCACCTGATCGAGTTCTGGGTCGCGGACCTGGAGTGGGACGACACGAGCACCAACGACCTGCGTCGGACCGTGGCTGGAGGGTTCACGACCAGCATCAGCTGGCGGTTTGATTGTATCTAACGTGGCCACATCGAAGTGGTTGCACCATACTGTGAACATAGCCTGTGCAGTGGATGTGAGAAGCTAGCATGAGAGAAGTTCTTGGCCTGACCTTGCTGACCCTGGTGGCCGCCTGCGGCGCGACCACCGATGCGACGCCGACGTCGCTCTGCTCCGACAAGACCTGCCCCCCGGGGGAGGCCTGCGACCCGGGGACCGGGCGGTGCCTGACGCAGATCCTGGCCAGCCCTGCGCTGGAGGTGCTGCCACCCAGCGACAACAACCAGGGGTGGGTGGCCCAGGAGTTCGCGCGGCCGTCGCTGGGCCAGGACGGCTCGATGAACCTGAGGCTGTCGCCGGCGGTGTCCATCGAGGGTGGGGTCTACGCCTCGGACGACCTGACGACGATCATCCCGGCCCATGTGGTGGTCTGGCGCGACTCCCTGCTGCAGGGCCGGCCACGGGTGCAGTTCGAGACCAGCACCGGGGCCGGCAGGGATGGCGGCAAGGAGACTTTTGTGCTGTGGGTTGGCCAGGCGACGTACTCGCTGTTCATCTATCCCCTGGCGCCCTACGACGCGATGTACCCCCCGCTGGTGGTTTCGTCGATGAAGGTCGACAGCCACCTCAAGCAGGACTTCATCCTGGACGGGTTGGACCGCGCGGTGGTGATCAAGGGCACGGTGGTGGATTACAACGCCGCGCCGCTGGACTTGGTCAACGCCAAGATCGCGGCGAAGGTGAGCGAAAAAGACGTGGCGCTCAGCCCCAGCGTCCGCATCCGGGCCTTCGAGTCCGAGGGCGACCACCGCTCCACGGTGGGCACCACCGACCCGCTCACCGGCGCCTTCACGTTCAAGGTGCCGGCGGGGGTCGCGACCTACGACGTGAAGATCGAGAGCACGGGCGTGCTCTCCACGCTGAAGGGCACATCCGAGGAGGGCATGCCGGTCCCGAGTCTGGTGTGCAAGAAGATCGTGCTCGGCCTGGCGCCGAGTCAGGGCGGGCAGCCGGTGCAGAAGGTGGGCGAGATCCGGCTCCCCTCCTTCCGCTACCCCTTGCTGTACACGTGCAACGTGCGGGGCAAGGACGGGACGCCGATCAAGGGCGCCAAGGTCACCTTCTCCACCACGATCAAGCCGCTGGCGAGCAACAGCAACTTCGAGATCTGCAGCGCCACCTATTCCCGCACCGCCCACAGCGACGCCACGGGGAAGGTCAAAGTCCTGCTGCTGCCGGCGCCCACCACCACGCTGTCGTACGCCGTGACGGTGGTCAGCCCGTCGGACAGCGCCTTCGCCAGCCAGTGGATCCCGTCCCGCGAGATCGGACTGTCCGGAGGTCAGCTGGAGGACATCGTGCTCGATCCCCGGCTGCAGCTCAGCGGCCAGGTGCTGCGGGAGGACACGAGCAAGCCGGTGGCGGGCGTGACGATCGAGGCCAGCGGCGTCTCCCCCGGCACGGACACGGCCAAGGTGCCCGTGACCACGGTCAGCGCCACGACCGATGACCAGGGCAGCTACGCGCTGTACGTCGACCCCGGGATCCACAACCTGGACGTTCGTCCGCCCCAGGACTCGGGGCTGCCGAGCTTCGGCATGACGGCCAAGATCGACGCCGACGTGCTGGGCAAGGTGTTTGTCATCCCCACGCCCAAGGTGGTGCTGGGCCAGGTTCTGGATCCCACGGGCAAGCCCCTGCCCGAGGCCCGGGTGCAGATGTACGAGCTGGTGCCCGAGGTGGAGAAGCCGCTGACCCAGAAGGCCGCGCTGCGCGCCAGCGCCGTGACGGACATCGGCGGCCTGTTCGGCATGGTGGTGGCGACCTCGCCGCAGTAGAGGTGGGCCCGCGGCAGTAGAGGCTTTCTTGTGGCTTTCTTGTGGCATTGACATGCCACAGTAGCGGCGCGATTCTGATCCGGCGCTGAGGGAAAACACGCCGAGGCCGGGATCGACGCGCGTCGTGAGAGGCCGGGTCGGCCGGACGCGAGCGTAGACCTCCGGGCAGATCTGGACACGCGCTGCGGCGGACGGCGGGTGCTGACCCCCGAGCCGGTGACGCGCACCGGGGGGGAGGCATGCGGGACAGACTGTCGTCAGATCACCTTCGGCCCCTACGTCAGCCTGCGCTACGAGGTCCAGGGCGACCTCCTCGTCTACTCCGAGGAGTCCATGGGTACGGAAGAGAAGGTGTACATGGTGGACCTGGCGCGGGACGAGGAGTGGCTGATTCGCCGGCCGTACTTCCGCGACAGGCCGGGTTGCTTCTGGGTCTCCACCGACGGCAAGCGCCTGGCCTATGATTGTCTGATTAGCCCGGCTCCAGGACAGTATACTGACTGATGCGCTGCAGCTGTACGACCCGGCGACGCACGAGGAGCGGGACCTCGAGTGCCTGCCGCTGGTGGTGGACAAGCGCAGCGCCGCGCAATACGTCACGCTGGGGTCCACCGGAGTCGCGATGCAGGGGTCCACGACCTCCATCGGGCCCGAGGCCTGGTTCCATGTACAGCCAGGGCAACTCGGACATCTACCTGCACGACCTGGGCAGCGGCAAGACCACGCCGGTCGTGACCAACCCGGCGCGGCAGGACTTTCCCGACGTGGACGGCGACTGGGTGGTGTGGGAGGACTGGCGCAACAACCCGAACCCCACGCCAAAGTACAGCTCGGAGTTCAAGGAGTCCGACATCTACGCCTACAACCTGAAGACGGGCAAGGAGGTGCAGGTGACGAGCCTGCCGGGTCTGGAGCTCAGGCCCAAGGTGGACGGCGGCCGGGTGTTCTACGTCAAGGGTGCGCACATCTTCATGGTGCAGCTGCACTGAACAAGCACCCCAAGCACCCGGCATTTTGGCAGCCGCGCCCTTGACTAAATCCCTCCGCCGGTCAAATCTACCCTGATTTTGGGTAATTCTGTGCTCGGAGTGTGTATTGTCGGACCCCACCAGCCAAGCTCAACGGATCATCTCCCGCTGGCGCAAGGTGTTTCTCGGCATCTACCTGGCCTTTGTAATGGGCTCGGTGGTGGTGGTGTTCGTCTCGTTGATGGCTGTCCACTGCGGCGTGTACCGTGTCCCCATCGTCGGGGGCAAGCGCATCGCCGAGGGAGGACGAAACCCCATCGAGCTGAGGGATTGCCACCGCCGCCTGGCGTCGCTGCTCACGGACCTGCATCGGGAGACCTTCACCCTGCTGGGACGCGCTCAGCGATTTGCGACCGAGCCGGCCACCGAGTGGCGGAACTGGACCCGTGACTGGCGCCACCGCTGGAGGCTTCTGGACTACCGCTGTCGGTTGTCCGAGCTCAGCGGCCGCGACACCAGCCCGGCGATCGACAAGATGGCTCACATTCATGCAGCTCTCGACGAGCTGCATATCTCCTACACCGGCGTGGTGAACAACTTCGCGGAACGTTACGTCGACCGTCTACGCGGCCTGAAACAGGAAGTGGACGCGGCACGGGCGATCATCGACAAACAGCAACGCCGGTCCCACAGGCCTGGAGCAACCCAGTGACACATGAGCAGGAAACAGATCAGACAGTGACCGAGATCGACGAAAACGGGGAGGAAACCCACGAGGAGGAGCAGCAGGGACTGAGCTTCGAGGAGCTGGGGCTGGCCCCGAAGATCCTCGAGGCGCTGGAGCCGATGGGCATCGTTCAGCCCACCGATGTTCAGATCGAGGCGATACCCCTGGCGTTCAAGCGCCGGGACATGCTGGTGCAGAGCCGGACCGGCACGGGCAAGACCCTGGCCTTCGGCGCGCCCATCATCCAGGGCATGATCGGGCTCGAGCCCAAGACCCGTGCGCTGGTGCTGGCGCCGACGCGCGAGCTCGCGCTTCAGGTGGCCAACGAGTGCGCTCGCATCGCCGCGTGCACCGACGTCGGGACCGTGGCGATCTACGGCGGAGCGGCCATGGGGCCGCAGATCGATGCGCTGAAGGCGGGGACCCAGATCGTGGTTGGCACGCCCGGGCGCGTGCTGGACCACATCCGCCGCCGCACGTTCGACACCTCCTCGATCTCCACCCTGGTGCTAGACGAGGGCGACGAGATGCTGTCCATGGGCTTCCTTGAGGAGATCAAGGCGATCATCGACTCGCTGCCCGAGGAGCGCCACACGATGGTGTTCTCGGCGACGATCCCCGAGGACATCCAGCGCCTGGCCGACCGCTACACCCGGGACGCGGCGCGGCTGTATCTCAGCGAGGACTACATCGGCGTGCGCGAGGTGCAGCACGTGTACTATTTGGTGACCGGCGGCGATCGTCACGGCGACCTGCTGCGGGTGCTGAAGGTCGAGCAGCCCGAGACCGCCATCATCTTCTGCAACACGCGGGACGACACGGCCAATGTGGCCGGGTTCCTGCAGTCCAGCGGCTTCGCCGCCGAGGGGATCAGCAGCGACCTGACCCAGTTCGAGCGCGAGAAGGTGATGGGGAAGATGCGGGCCAACGAACTCACCTTCCTCGTGGCCACCGACATCGCGGCCCGGGGCATCGACCTCAGCGATCTGTCCCACGTGATCAACTACACCTTCCCCGAATCCCCCGACGTCTACATCCACCGCACCGGACGCACCGGACGCGCGGGCAAGTCGGGTGTGGCGGTGTCGCTGGTCTCGCCGCGGGAGATCGGCAGCTTCTACTACCTCAAGCTGATCCACAAGATCGTCCCCGAGGAGCGGCACCTGCCCTCGGCCGACGAGATCGCCACCAACCGGGAGGCCGCGCGCCACACACGGCTGATGGAGATCTGTGCCGGTCGGGACGCGTCGGAGGAGCTGCGTCGCCTGGCGCGCCGCGTGTGGTCCACGGTGGACGGCGAGCGGCTGATGGCGCTGGCGCTGTCCCACGTGCTGGAGGAGCCGGGCGAGGTGTTTGCCGCCATCGAGGTGCGACCGCCGCGACCGGCGGAGCCCCGCGACGAGAGCGCGCGACCCTCCAGTCCGCGCCGGGACAGCCGGGATCGGGATGGCCGCGGCGACCGGGGTCGGCTACGACGGGACGGCGGCCGGGACCGCGACAGTCGAGGCCGGTCCTCGCGTGATCGCGGCCCGAGACGCGAAGGCGGCGATCGCGGCCCGAGACGCGAAGGCGGCGATCGCGGTCCGCGGCGCGAAGGCGGCGATCGCGGCCCGCGACGCGAAGGCGGCGATCGCGGTCCGCGGCGCGAAGGCGGCGATCGGCGCCCGCGGCGCGAAGGCGGCGATCGCGGTCCGCGGCGCGACGAGGGCGATCGTGCCCCGCGGCCCGAGGCGGCAGAGCATGAGCCCCTTCAGGAGGCCACGGGCGAGTCCAACACATCCCCCCGGGCGTCCGATCGCAAGACGACGCGCACGCGTCGCCGCGACTCCGAGTCGGGGCGCGACTCCGAGCCGGGGCGCGACTCCGAGCAGGGCGCCTTCACCACGCCCGACGGCGACGTCGAGTACTGGGAGACGGTGGACGGCGGCGGTCAGGGCGGTGGGGACGACACCAGCGTGCGGCTGTTCATGAACATCGGACGGCAGCAGGGGCTGGGCCTGTCGGATCTGTTCCAGCTCGTGCAGGACACGACCGGGCTGGGCAAGGATCAGGTCGCCCGGGTTCAGATCAAGAGCAGCTACAGCTTCTTCAACGTGGCTGGCGCCGACGCCGACGCGGTGCTCGAGAAGCTCAACGGCAAGACGTTCGCCGAGCGCGACGTGCGGGTCGAGCGAGCCAAGACCGGCCCGCGGTAGCGCCCTGCCCTTTTCCCCTACTCGTTGAACGGGTTCATCAGATCGTCCACCCGCTCGCCGGTCGGATGCTTGGGCTGGGGCCGCTTGGGCTGGGGCCGCTTGGGCTGGGGCAGCTTGGGCTGGGGCAGCTTGGGCTGGGGCAGCTTGGGCTGACGCGGCTGGCGCTGGACCACGGCGCTCTTCGTCAGCTTGGTCATCACCTCCTTGTCCCGATCCGGCACCACCTCCATCGTCCCGTCCTGGAATCCCTCGAGCCGGAGCGTGAGCGCCACGCGCCGATCGGAGCGGGACAGCGAAAGCGTGCCAGGCGTGACCCCGTCCGGCTTCTTGCCTGGTACCGGTACGCCACGGAAGATCTGGGCCCCCGCGGGGCTCGAGGTCACGGTGACCTTGACCATCTCGGTGCGGACAGCGGCGTCGGCGTGAGGTGGGACGGGGGTCACCACCGGCTTGGTGGGACCTGCTGGCCTGGCGGGACCCGCCGGCGGCGGTTGCCGCAGGAGCAGCGCCGTGGCCACCCCGGCCAGCCCCAGAACCACCAGCGCGCCGATGATCAACGGGAGCTTCCGCCGGGGGGTGCTCGGGATGTCGGTGAGCAGGGCCTCGGAGCTGGTCATGGGGCGAAGCGGAGAGTAGGTCTGCGACGGGGAGGAGATCCGTCGAGGCGGCGTCTCCGCGTGGTCCCCGGTGGGACGCGTCATGCGCCCCAAGGCCTGGGCGATGGTGGTGGCCATCTCCGTCATGGACTGGAACCGCTCCGCGCGATCCTTGGCCATGGCTTTGAGGACGATCTCCTCCACCTCGGCGGGGACCAGCACCACCTGGCTCGGCGGTATCGGGTTCTCGAAGATGTGCTTGGTCAGGATCCCCATGAAGGTGTCGGCCTTGAACGGCACCGCGCCGGTGACCATCTCGTACATGATCACGCCCACGGCGTAGATGTCGACCCGGTGGTCCGGGGTGTTGCCCTGGGCCTGCTCGGGTGACATGTACTCCGGCGTGCCGAAGATCATGCCGGTGCGGGTCAGCCGCTTCTCCCCGTTCTGCATGTCCATCTTGGCGATGCCGAAGTCCAGCAGCTTGACGAAGTCGTCACGGCCCTCGCGCTGGATGAGGTAGATGTTCTCCGGCTTCATGTCGCGATGGACGATGCCCTTGGCGTGGGCCGCTCCCAGCGCCCGGCAGATCTGGAGCAGGATCGGCTTGGCCCGGGACCACTCGACAGGCCCGCTGCGGATGGCCTTGGCCAGATCCTGGCCCTCGAGGTACTCCATGGCGAAGAACACGCTGCCGTCGGGGGTAGTGCCGAAGTCGGTGATGTCGACGATGTTCTCGTGCCCGATTCGAGCGGCGGCCTTGGCCTCCTGGAGAAATCGTTCCTTGAGGTCGGCCTTCCGGGCGTAGTCGTGCAGCAGGACCTTGAGCGCGACCTTCTTCTCGATCGTGATGTGCTCGGCGAGGTAGACGATACCCATCCCGCCCTCGCCCAGCTTGCTGATCACCCGATACCGGCCAGCGACAACCTGGCCCTCGAGCCCACCTCTCATGGGGTATGCCTCTTGAAGCGCAACAGGCACCACGTCGGGCGAATCACCGGTTGGCGGCGAGCCTTCGGCTGCTGGGTCTGACTCGTGTTCCATCCCGACCTGCTGGCTGTCTGTTACCGTTTCGCTCAACCACACGGCTGCAACGTACCAGGATCTTATCATGGGCCATGGGGGCGTGCAGTATATCACCGCCCGGAGCGGGGAGCCTCCTCGGAATGCGGAGCGGAGCGGATATGGCTGCTGGGGAGCTGCGGGTGGGCGAGGAGGAAAGACAGGCGCGACGCAATGCTAGTCGAGGGACCCGGAGTAGGCC
>Ga0210044_10003332_pt1 | contig 22993 bp, 18 predicted proteins | sample CryGey13umfilter_2_FD_183959 | JGI IMG/M metagenome (GOLD analysis project Ga0210044, IMG submission 183959) | Groundwater microbial communities from aquifer in Utah, USA - Crystal Geyser 4/9/14 3 um filter (SPAdes) (version 2) | ecosystem: Environmental > Aquatic > Deep subsurface >... | reverse complement strand
TAGTGGTCGAGATTGCTCGACTATAATAATGCAAAGCAATCTTTGCCACTACATAAACAAAAATGTAGTTGCCGAGCTTGCTCGGCTAATTGATAGGCTGCCTTTTGTAGGTATAATTAGAATAGAAACCAAGAAGTGTAACTTTATACTGGGTAATAATGTAAAGAAGCTGCGAAAAATAAGAAATATCCGCAGTACTGCAGATATTATGCCATTTTGGTAGGATAAACGCAATAATGCGATTATTAGTAGTTGTGTGAAATTGCTCATTTAAGGGTAAGAGATGGGTCATTATAAACATATTTTGATATTGATACTTTTTATCGCCTCTCAGGGTTGGTCTGAGTTAAACGAAAAGCATAGAGAAATCGCAAAATTAAAAGAGCAACTATATTATGAAATAATTTGTCATCAAGGGGATAATACCGGATTTGTCTTAAGAGATAATCTGGGGAATGAGAAACACATTTTAAAAGGAAAGAAAGTTGTTTATCTAGATAGTTTTCGTGGTCGTATTTATTACAGGTTTCGCACTACATTAAAAACCGCTAATTGGGCAAATGCAGTTTACAATATAACAACCGATGAGGATAAAGAAGTGCAAAAGTGCCCTTGGGAAAAAGTATATGAGTATGCTAGTAAATTGTTCAAACTTAAGACACCCAGAACAGAACCGTATGCTGATGCCATAATTTTCGAGACACACTCCAAAAACGATTATAAGATATTGGATGGTTTCATATATTTTGTTCCGACTGTAGTCAAAATCTCTCGGGACAAGGAAATCGAATATAAGCCAACGGTCGTCGAAAATGGAATAACTTACGTTTTATTAGACGGTTTTAAACGCTTTACAGTTTCAAGCGGAAAGGTAACATGTGGTGCCTCAGTCGACGTAAAGAGTACGGTATTTAGACTTGACCTCAATACTCTTTCGTGCATACCACTTTTTGACGGTGCCGGCTTGGTTGAAACTGAAGATGCTCTGTATTTTATTCGAAAAAAAGATTATCTTTACACCCCGGGAACAGATGCACAAATAATAAAGTATAATTTGGTTACTGGGGAAGAAAAATCGTTAAATCTTCCCGGTATTTTTCCTAATGATCTGGTAATAAGTAAAAAAAACGACATGCTTTTTATCGGAACTGGAATCATGACGAAACACCCGGAGATGGTCTATGTTTATTCACTGAAGGCAAACACAATTATTAATTCTCTTCCTGGAAGATTAGATAATAGCGGTTCTTCATCTATTTCTCCAGATGAAAATTATATATTCATTGTTGAACCACCATCAGATGCACTCGTTAAATATAAGCTTCCTGAACTCAAGGTGGAATGGAGAACTTGCGGAAAAGGATATACTCCATATATATGCTTTGTTAAAATCAAGGAGTAACAACTTCGCACAACAACGTGTTTGCGACGCTTCGCTAAATGCCCCTTAGCACTTCGCAAACACGCGAAATGTTGTTCATTGCGGGTATAAAGGAGAGGATTGAATGACAACGATAAAATTTCAGCTCAAGGTATTGTGCTGCTATGTGTTAATTATGTTATTTTCGGCTAATTTATACAGCGCAGGAAATAAGAATGAAAAAATAACCTCAAAGTGGAAAATTTTCTTTAATGAAAAGCAGGGATTTGAGTTTAAATACCCAGAGGATTACACCATCGTCAGTCGCCAGCCGGAAGAATTTAATATTAAAGGATTAGAGCAGGTTTTAGATTTAATGAAAGGTCAACAATTCATACTTAGGATTCTTACAAAACGGACAGACGAAACATATGAAAATCATTTTAAATTTGTTCGTAAGGTGTCAAAATTGCATAAGGAAATTCTTATCAATGATGTCCCAGCTATCCAATATATTAACTGTGGTAGTGCTGCCTGTTCATGGTATATAGATTTCATTAAAGATAAAAAAGAAATTAAAATTGTGCCTTTTGTAGATGGAAATTCGGAAGGGCCTACAGACAAGAAATACCCACTTCGTTCTATTGTTTACTCATTGCGATTTAAAAGGACAACAAAGGAATAAAACAGAAAGTGAAAAGATGTATTGTTGCAAAAAACCATTTCTGAGGTAATAGCGTGAGTCCTAAGGAGATGCTTTATGAAAGCTAAGACATTTGACGCTGTAGAGGTGAGATGTCGGCTTCAAAAGGAAGCAGAACAAAAAATATCTCATCTTTCAGAAAAAAACAACTTGATTTATTACGCAAAAAGTTTGGTCATTTAATGAAGCGAAAGGAAAAGATGCGCTTCAGCTAAACGCAAAACGTTATGGGAAATTTTAGACATCACAATGAGAAAGCAATTAGTTAACATTGTAGTCCTGTGCTTGGCAATGATACCATTGGTTGTAGGTTGTCAGACAGTATCTGGACCAGTTGCTATACATGATCTTAAAAAACGCGCAGAGATTCTTGAACCCAGTGATTTGCATAATAAGCCTACGGACAAGATGCAAACGGGAACGTACTCCAACGAGAGCGTTTGTAAAAAGCTGCTTTCCTCAGCTCAACTAATGGTGTCTCAAGGAGATTATGAGAAGGCAACGACCTTCTCGGCAAAAGCAATGCTATTAGATCCCAAGTCTCAAATGGCAGCTGAAATGATGCAGCAGATATGTGAGAATTTCCAAGGGAAGAGAGCAATTCTCTTTCTCGCAATGCTTTCCCTATCCACTGATAAACAAATCAGGGATCTGGCCGCCCAAGCTATTCTATCTTCCGATAGGGAGAATATACTATCCCAACTACTGCAAGAATTAGAGAAGAAGAACGTAGGCTTTTTTGGCCCCACTCTAAATGATATGTCACATATGAGTGAATTACATACAGCCTGTATGCTGGGCGATGGGAGAGTTCTTCTTCTTGGAGACGAAGAAGAGAGTGGCCCTGCAGCATCCATTAGCGGTATGCCACGGGTGACGATGTCACATACATCCGTGGAGTACTACAATCCAAAGACAATGTTTTTTGAGAGATTACCTACTCCGAAATTTTATGTAGGTGCCTCCCATGGAGGATCAGTACTGCTGCAAAATGGACACTGTTTTCTTCTCGGTATTGGTAAGGAAGAGAAATGGTTATTCAGTCCCAAGGAGAATAAATTCATCTCTTGCCCTGATAGTGCTCACGTAAGTGTCAGAAGATGGCCAGCAGTTAATCTACTCCCTGACGGGAGAGTGCTGATCACAGGTGGCTCCGATGATGATTTCATCCCGCTATCATCAGTGGAAATTTACAATCCCGATACAGGCAAATGGAAGATAAACCCTGCAAGCATGAGAGTAGCGAGGGTCAATCATCAAGCAACGGAATTATCCGACAAAAGGATTCTGATAACCGGTGGTGAAACTACAGGAGAATTAGCCACCAAGACTGCTGAGATTTTTGATCCCTTATCTAGGGAGTTCTCGGTTATCCAGGATAAGATGTCCCAGGCACGAACCGACCACGCTGCAGTGCTCCTGAAGAATGGGAAGGTGCTTATCGCTGGGGGACTCCCGGAATCTTGGAGTATGAAGGGGGAAGAACTTAATTCAGCTGAAATATTTGATCCCAACACCAATAGATTCATTGCGGTAAAAAGCCACATGGAGCAAGGCAGATCCGGCCACTGTGGTATTCTTCTTAATGACGGACGTGTACTCATAATAGGGGGAGGGCAGCGAGGGAATGGAAAAGTTGAACTGTTTGACCCAACGAAGACTCTTTTCTTGCCAGTTCATGTACCTATGCGTTGTAGAAGAAGGCAAGATTTCACTGCAACAAAGCTGAACGACGGCACGGTCTTGATCGCAGGCGGCCGTGGCCATAGAGACAGTGGACCTTACACCTATTTGTCAACTGAGATATATTATCCTCCAGACAAAGTACAAATGGGCTTTAACGTGTATTTAAAGCTATTCCTGTTAGAAGAGAAGTAATTCACAGCATTAATAAGCGAGAGGCATGATTCAGGATAGTGAGCAAAAATCGCTGATACAACTGCATCCAATATTGGAAGGAAAATGGCCCAAAACTTTCGATAAAACTAGTGTGGTGTATCTAACAGATCTTTACATTTGGAGACTTTTCTCGATTCTGTCAAATACTAATGTTAAGTAAAGTACGTATGTCATTCCCAAATGTTTCTATTGGGAATCTACTGTTTCTGGATTCCCATTTAATACCTATGGGAATGACAGATACAGACGTAGTAAATCTGAATATTTAGCAAACAATCAAATGTCAAGTGATTTATGACGCACCACACTAGTTGTGCAATTGTAAGCAGGAAAGAGTTAGGATGTATTGTTGCAAGAAGCCATTTCTGAGGCAATAGTGTGAAATAGGGGGGAAGATTTATGCTAAAAGAAAAACTTGAAGTGAAAAGAATTTTATTATTTTTTCTTGTGTTTACATTCTCTTTCAAACTAAGCTATGCAGCAGTTGATATGCCCAAGTCAAACACTGCTAAAGAACAGGTTGGATATGCTTATAAGTTAAAGGGTCAAAAAAAGTATGAACAGGCAGTTTTAGCATTTGAAAAAGTGGCGGAATACTTTCCTGAAGATAGAGAATGGTGTGTAACAGCTCAAATCGTGATAGGACAAACATTGAGGTATAATATTAAAGACTATTACAAAGCAATAGATGCGTTTTTCAAAATTCTAAGGGAGTATCCTGAGCAGAGAAAAGATTGTGCAAGAGCTATAGATGAAATTGCCCAAATTTATCATTCCGATCTCGAAAATGATGAAATGGCAGTTGAAACTTTGAAGAAAGGTATTCGGGATTATTATGACCAAACACAGTATTGTGCCCGAGCACATAATTTTATCGGTATGATTTATTGGGAGGCAGGGGAATATGAAAAGGCGATAAAGGAATATCAAAAGACTATCGATTCTTTTTCCAATTGTAAAGAAGAAGTCATTGACGCATTACAACGTCTTGGATCAATATATAAAGATCCATATAATATCGAGTCAGACTATGAAGAGGCGATAGCGCCTCTTCGCAAAATTGCTGATGACTTTTCTATACCCAAAGATAAACGAGCCTATGCTTTAGTGCTAATGGGTGATGCTTATAAAGGGAAATGTAAATATAAAGAAGCCATTGAAATTTTTAAACGAATTAAAGAAGAATTCAAAAAGGAAGGCTATCAGGTCAGTCAGGCAAAAAATGAGATTAAAGAATGTGAGAAGCTAAATAGGGTCTCTACGGAGCCTAAGATATGGAAGACCTATACAAATACCAGTTATATTAATAAGATCTATGTGGGGGAGAATAAGATTTGGGTTGGAACAAGAGGAGGCATACGAATAATTGATAAGGAAACCCTTCAAAGTAAAATGCTTAATACCTCTAATGGTTTGCTTAACAACGATGTGATTTCATTAGTTGGTGATGAAGATTACATTTTGGCTAGCTCTTCTTGGGGTGGGATAATATCGAAAATTGACAAGAGAACATGGGAAATTTCTTGTTTCCCAACGTATAACTTAGCATGTATGGGCGAAATGGTTAGAATTGGCTCAACTATATGGATGGGGCAGCGGAATGGGGGACTTCATAAATGTAATATTTCAACCAACAAGTCAAAATGGATCCAAAAAAATTGGGGCAGTATCTCTGATATTGTTGTAGGTGATAATGTCCTATGGATTTCTTCCACCTATGGTGGAGAGGGTTCGTGTGGAGAAGGAATTCAAGCTTATGATTTTTCAAAAGATAAAATCATGAAAGTTTTAAAAATAGAGGATGGGCTTCCACAAAATGAAAATGAGGCATTATATATAGATAAAGATATGCTATGGATTGGGAGTGCGGAACAAGGACTATCACGATATGACATAAGGAATGATAGCCTCCAGAGTATTGCAGAAACAGAGAATTGGTCAATCCTGTCGTTAGATGGGAATAAAGAGAACCTATGGGTAGGAACCAACCATGCATTATATAAGCTAAACAAAAAAACAGGGCAAATAGAGAAAATTCCCGCGACGGAAAAGATGAAAATTACTACCATAGCAGTTGATGAAGATATTTTGTGGGTGGGAACGAATGATGGGATTTATAAATATAAGCCAAGGACAAACGAACTCACTTTAGTTAAATTAACCGGTGAAATATCAGGAAATAATATTCAGACAATTACAAAACAGAACGGCTCTATCCGGGTTGTTACAGAAGGTGGAATAAGTATATATGATTCTGTTACAGATAGTTGGATAAGTTATACTAAGAAAGAACAAAAAACTCCATTTAAAAAACAGAAGTATTGGAACAAAAATCTGACGACCATCGGCTTAGACGGTGAGATCGAAATATGTTTTCCAAGCCCAGCGAATGCCAAGTCTATATTCATAAGTTGTGTAGTTGAGGATGACTTGTATCAGTGGGTAGGGACATATATTTGGGGTGAAGGTGAAATGGGAACAGGGTTGTTACGTATTGATAAAAAAACCCGGGAGATTAAAAAATGTTACTCAACTTTTGATGGCTTAGCCGGTAACTTAATCACCTATATATTTACTGATAAAGAACATGTTTGGGTTGGAACTACTCAGGGAGTAAGTAGGGTGAATAAGGAAAAACTTAGTAAATAGTTTTGTGCAAGAATATGGGTAAATTTAGGATATATCTGGGTTAGAGTTAAAAAGTCGAATGCCCTTGCTATTTTTACAAAAGTTTATCTAAATAGATTGTTTGGAAAAGTATAGAGGCGGGTCAATAACCCCAAATTTATACTGCTTACAACAGCACATAACGCCAGATTGGGCTCACTTTATTCGCTCAAATGTCTTCGACACTTTGCCGATCTGAGAACCGTTAGGCGCAATGCCAAGGTTTAAGAAAAGAGTAAAATATTATTCAGGAAAACTTAACTGTTACCCAGTCTTTATCTTCTGTGAGTAGTTTGGCTTCTAAGTCATCTTTTAATGATTGAGCAAAATTAAATTTAGTCATTAGTTTATCTATTTTTAATCTTTATGGTAATATGTTAAGGGTTCAAAAGTCAAATTAAGGACAGAAAAAATGAAAGTTAAGAGAATTTTCGGGGAGAAAGTTTATCGTTATGCGTCTCTTCCCTCTACGATGGAAAAAGCCGGTGAACTGGCAGAAAGAGGAGAACCGGAGGGGACGGTGGTAATTGCCGAAAGCCAAAGCAAGGGTCGGGGAAGATGGGGAAGAAGATGGTTTTCGCCGGAAGGAGGACTCTATTTTTCCCTGATTTTAAGACCAGGGGAAAAGAAATTGGTTAAATCCATCCCCATTTTAGCCGGACTTTCCTTGAAAAGAGCAATCAAAAAGGTTACCGGTCTTGCCAGCTGGATGAAATTGCCTAACGATATTCTGATCAATAAAAAAAAGGTCGCCGGTATTTTGTTGGAGAAGAAAAATTCGTTTTTAATCCTGGGAATAGGAATAAATACCAATATCAAAGAGGAGGAATTAACAGAATTTTCTGCCACCTCTTTAAGCCGGCTAACCGGCAAAAGAATAGATAATAAAAAACTTCTGGAAACATTTCTGCAGGATTTTGAAGAAAGTTATTTTGTTGACAATTTCCGGGGAAAGGACTAAAATAGATTTAAATGTTTCTTTCTCAAATTCTCATTCTGATTGTCCTGCTCTGTTTTTCCGCTCTTTTTTCTGCTTCTGAGACTGCCCTTAGTTCTTTAGGCAAATTCAGGGTTAAAGAGGCAATTGGAAAATATGGGAAGAGAGCCCATCTCCTCAATAGGTGGTTGGAAGAGCCAAATCGGCTTTTAACGACAATCTTAGTAGGCAATAATCTGGTTAATATCTGGGCTTCGGTTTTGGCGGCCACGATTGTTTTTCAAAAGTTTCAGCAGAAGGGAGTTGCCATTACTACCGGCCTGATGACCTTTCTCATTTTAGTCTTCGGGGAGATCACCCCAAAAACCTTTGCCAAGCAGAACGCCGAAAGAATTTCCCTTCTCTTGATTAAACCCCTGATTTTCCTCTCCTATTTGCTTTTCCCTTTGGTAAAGTTTCTTGGCGGAGTGAGCATTGTAATAATCAGACTCTTTGGCGGACGGGTTGCCAAGCAGACCTCCCGGATTAGCGAGAAGGAACTTAAGGATGTAATTAGCGTAGGAGAGAGGGAAGGAGTGATTGAAGAAGAAGAAAAGGAGATGATTCACTCCATCTTTGAATTTGGAGATACTCTGGTCAAAGAAGTAATGACTCCCAGAACAGGAATTATTGCGCTTGAAGATGCGAGCACGTTAAAAGAGGTTTTGGATTTAATGGTAAGAGAGGGGCACTCCCGCATCCCGGCCTATCGGGAAAATGTTGACCAGATTGTCGGGATAGTCTATTCCAAGGATTTGCTAAAGCAGTGGCAGGAAGGAAAATTAGAGAAACCGGCGAAGGAACTGATGCGCCCGCCCTACTTTATCCCGGAAACGAAAAGAGTAAATGAACTTTTAAGAGAATTTCAGCGTCACAAGATTTCGGTTGCCATCGTCATTGATGAATACGGCGGGACGGCCGGATTGGTGACGATGGAGGACCTTTTGGAGGAGATTGTCGGCGAAATTTCCGACCACTGGGAGAAGAAAGCCCCGGACTTCCAGAAACTGCCTGACGGAACCATTTTAGTCAATGGGAAGATGGAAATAGAAAGAGTGAACGAAGAATTGGAGATGGGCCTTCCGGAGGAAAATGACGTAGAGACCCTGGCGGGATTTATCCTTTCCTATGTGGGAAGATTTCCCAAAGTCGGGGAAACCTTCCGGTTTAAAAATTTATCCTTCACCATCCAGACCGCGGACGAGCATTCTATTTCCCTGGTGCAGATTAAGAGATTAGACCTAAAAACAGATAAAAAAATTAGATAAGTTGTCATTGCGATACGTCAGTGAAGCAATCCGACGAAGTCGTTGCGAGGGATTTATCCCGAAGCAATCTCATAGAAGTGAGAGATTGTTACGTCGTTTCACTCCTCGCAATGACACTTCGTGTCAAATGGAAGAAAACGACTTAATTGTTGAGCGGAAGAAAAAGTTAGTCGAATTAAAGGAATTTGGCATAGAGCCTTACGGGAGAAAATTTATCCGCACGCATAAAATTGCTGAAATCAAGGAGGATATTTCCGGAAAGGTCAAGGTAGCGGGGAGAATTGTTGCTCTGCGCGGCCATGGGAAAGCGAGTTTTGCTGACTTAAAAGATGCCAGCGGCAAAATTCAACTTTATTTTAAAAATGACGTTTTGGGTGATGAAAAGTATAAAATCTTTAAAAAGACAGATATCGGTGATTTCTTAGGGGTGGAGGGTCCGACTTTCCGTACCAAAATGGGTGAATTAAGTATCCGGGTAGAAGATTTCAAAGTTTTAGCTAAATCTTTGCGACCCCTGCCGGAGAAATGGCACGGGTTAAAGGACGTAGAACTGCGTTATCGCAAGCGGTATCTGGATTTAATCGCCAATGAAAAAGTCTCTAAAATCTTTCAACAGCGAAGCCAGCTCATCAGGAAAATGCGGAAATTCCTGGAGGAAAGAGATTTTTTAGAGGTGGAAACGCCGATGATGCAGGAGCTTCCCGGAGGAGCAAAAGCCAGGCCATTTCTTACTCATCATCAGGCGTTAGATGCCGACCTCTATCTTCGGATTGCTCCGGAACTATATCTGAAGCGGCTATTAGTGGGAGGCTTTGAGAAAGTTTATGAGATTAATAAGAGTTTTCGCAATGAAGGTATTGATACGCTGCATAATCCGGAATTTACCATGCTGGAAACCTACACCGCTTATTCCGATTATGAAGAAATGATGGAGATGACCGAAAACTTAATCACCTTTTTGTCCAGAGAAATCTTAAAAAAAGAAGAGATAGAGTACCAGGGCCAAAAAATCAATCTGAAATCTCCCTGGACAAGAATGAGCCTGGAGGAATCCTTAAAGAAATATTGTTCATTGGAAGATTTTTCTAATCTGGAGAAGATGAGGAAAATCGCCCAAGGATTGGATTTAGAACTTACCGGGAAGGAGTCTGGTTTTGAGATTGGAGATAATATTTTCGAGAAAAAGGTTCAGCCGGGTTTAACTTCTCCGACTTTTATCCTTGATTACCCAATAAATACTTCTCCTTTAGCCAAAAATAAACCGGCTCATCCTGAAATTGCGGAGAGGTTCGAGTTGTTCATCGCAGGACTGGAAATTGCCAACGCCTATTCCGAATTAAACGACCCGGGAGAACAAAGAAGAAGATTTGAAAATGAAGTAAAAGAAAAAAGAGAAGGAATAGAGAGGGGTGTTGACGAGGATTATTTAGAGGCCCTGGAATACGGGATGCCCCCGGCCGGTGGTTTGGGTATCGGTATTGACCGGTTGGTGATGCTTTTCACCAATTCTTCCTCGATCCGGGAAGTTATTCTTTTTCCCCAGTTAAGGCCTGAGCAGTAGGCCGGTAAAAACTATCCATCTTTAACCTAATTCACATAAATTAGCCCCCTCACCTCCATCCTCTCCCCTTGGGGAGAGGAAACGTAGGTGAGGGGAAACTTTGAAATTCCATACAATTAATTAGATTGCTTCGTCGTTTCACTCCTCGCAATGACTTTCTCCTCTTGTCATTGCGAGAGCCGATAGGCTCGTGGCAATCTCAAGCCCCTGCAACTTTGAAATTCCATACTATAAAATACTTATGTTTATCGATAAAGTAGGGCTTTTTGTTAAGAGCGGGAACGGAGGGAATGGCTGCTGTGCTTTCCGCAGGGAAAAATTTGTCCCCAGAGGAGGACCTTCCGGCGGTACCGGGGGCAAGGGCGGGGATATTATCATCCAGGCCGACCGGCATCTTAAGACCTTGCTTGATTTTCAGTATCATCATCATTTTCGTGCGCAAAAAGGGGAACACGGAAAGGGAAGCCGGCAAACCGGCAAGAACGGAGATGATTTAATTCTCAAGGTTCCTTTAGGCACCTTAATCAAGGAAAAAGAGAAAATTTTAGCCGATTTAATCAAGGACCAGCAATTCCTCCTGGTGGCAAAAGGAGGAAAAGGCGGCCGGGGCAATGCCTCTTTCGCCACCGCTACCAATCAGGCGCCAAGGTATGTAGAGGAAGGAGAAAAAGCCGAAGAAAAGAGGTTGACCCTGGAATTAAAATTAATTGCCGATGCCGGTTTAATCGGTTATCCTAATTCCGGAAAGTCCACTCTTCTTTCCAGAGTCTCCAAGGCCAGGCCAAAAATCGCCGATTATCCTTTTACCACTTTGGAGCCAATTTTAGGAGTGGTACAACTGAAAGAGGAAAGAAGTTTTATTTTAGCGGATATCCCGGGGCTTATTGAAGGCGCGCACAAAGGCGTAGGCTTGGGCGATGAGTTTTTGCGCCACATTGAGCGCACCAGAGTCCTTATTCATCTGGTTGACCTCTCCGAGCCAGAACCGGAAAAACGCTATTTTCGATTACGCCGGGAATTAGAATTATACAGCCCCTTGCTCCTTGAGAAACCCGAGATTTTGGCCGCCACCAAGATGGATCTGCCGAAAAGCAGAGAAAACCTTAAAGATTTCAGAAAAAAGGTAAAGATAAAAGTAATCCCCATTTCCGCGGTTACCGGCGAAGGGATAAAAGACCTTACCGAGAAGACCTGGAAAGAAATCTGAATTGACAGTTGACAGAAATATTAAAATCGATTAAAATATTTAGCAATATGGCTAAAGTTTTAAATTGGGTTATTGTAGAACGAGCCATCAGAAATTCAGAAATCACTCTTTTTGCCCCTCTTGATTTAAAGCGAATTTTAGGGGTCTCCGAAATTTCAGTGCGATTTTTTTTGACCCGTTATACTAAGAAGAAGGCAATTGTAAAATTGAGACGCGGTTTGTATTGTTTAGATGACAATTTACCTTCTGATTTTGAAATTGCCAATATCCTTTATCAGCCATCTTATATCTCCCTTACTTACGCTCTTGCCTATTACCACATTATTCCTGAAATGGCTTATACCATTACATCAATCACCAGTCGTCCAACTTATGAATTTGAGGTTTTAGGTAAAAATTTCCGTTATCATCAAATAAAAAGAAGCGCATTTTCAGGCTATGTACCCGAGAAAATTAGCGGGAAAACAATCCTAATTGCGGATAAAGAAAAGGCATTGGTAGATTACCTCTATTTCGTCAACAGAAAAAGATATTCCCTTAACGCCCGGCTTAACCTCTCCTTGTTAAACAAAAAGAAAGTAAGCCAATACGGGGAATTATTCAAGAGTAAAAGTTTAAAAGGTTTAATTAAAGAAATTTATGTTCAGTAAGAATTTGATTAAAAAATTGGCTCTTCAATATCAAACCACGGAGATAAATATTACCCGGGAATATGTCCAACACCTTTTCCTCTCCATCTTTTATCAACAACCGAATTCGGAAACGATTCTTTTTAAAGGAGGCACCGCTTTACACATCGCATTTCAGAGTCCACGTTTCTCAGAAGACCTTGATTTTTCCGGATTCAGGACTAATATTTCGATGTTGGAAACTCTAATTCTTGATGTTCTCAATAAAATTCAGGGATTTGGTTTAAAAGTAGAAATTGCGGAAAGCAAAAAAACTTCCGGTGGCTATTTGGGTATCTTAGATTTAACTTTTTCCGGTTACCAAAATCGTATTTCTTTAGAAATTTCCCTGAGGAAGAAAAATAATCTTAGAGGCGAACCGATGTTAATTACCAGTAATTTTATTCCTTCCTATACTATATTATTGCTGCCACGAAAAATGTTAGTGGATGAAAAATTATCTGCCCTTTTAAGCCGGGCAAAACCACGAGATTATTTTGACTTATATTTCTTGCTTCGAAAGGGTTTAGTCGAAGTAGAAAAAAGGAAGGTTCTTAAAGAAATCAAAAGCAGGTTAGAAAAAGATAAACCTTTGGTAAAAAAGGAACTGGAAAACTTCCTGCCACGAAACCAGCATAGACTTGTTCTCAATTTCCGGGAAATCTTACTTCAGGAAATTTCACATTATCTCTGGGTAGTGTCAAAAATAAAATGAAAGAATTATAAAACCCTTATGGATAAAGGAGAATTCTTTCATATAGGGGGGAGGAAATTGCAGAACTGTAGTTGCCTAATTTATTGTATGGAATTTCAAAGTTACCCCTCACCTCAATCCTCCCCCTCAAGGGGGGAGGAGATAGGTGGGGGTGGTGATCTATCAGGCATAAAGAACATTGTTGATAGTGACACTCTATGGAAAATATGGATAACCCTTTCAGCCCCTTGTGAGTCATTCATATTAGTCTGACAAGGGGTCCCACATTTCCCACATCATTTGGATAACTCCAAAGAGGCATATTCATAGCATGCAGTTATCCACACTATCAACAATATGATGATGAATATTATTAACTTTAATATTTCAAAAACCCTGCAAGTAATAGGGGGGAGGAAGAGAAAATCATCGGAACTGCTTGCCTGTCTGCCGACAGGCAGGCCTGTCTGCGTGCGAACACGCACAGGCAGGATATTCAACGGTTTAGCAAAAAATTGAAGGGAAGTTTTTGACAATACTAAGGGAGATAAAAAGAGGAATTTAATGCCACCGACATTGTGTTCCCAATGGGTAAATATAGATTGGCCGCGGTTTTATGAATTTTGTCGCACCGAACTTCAGAAAAAGTCACTAGATGAGAGGCTTAAGGAAGCTTTCAAGAAAAACATCTTCACCACTCCTGACCGTCATTTACCAGGAATGATGCGGGCAGGGGAAAATACCGGAGGCGGAAACATTGGCCATATCTTTGGAATAGATGGAACGGATGAGGAATCTTTAACCAGGGCAATGGTTCAAGGAAGGAAACTATTGCTTGAGTATGAACGTTTCTACAAAAAATATCTGAAAGGATTTGAGAAAATGGAATTGGTAAATACCGGTTCTCTTTTGGGTGTTCGCGAAACAAGAAGGATAATCGGTGACTATATTCTCAATTTGGATGATTTTAAAAATAGAGCCATTTTCCCTGATGAGATTGGACGCTATTCGTATCCAGTAGACATCCATCCTTCTGCGCCCAATGATACCGAATATGAAAAGTTCAGGAAGGAATTTAGCGAATTGCGCCATAAACCAGGAGAAAGTTATGGAATTCCTTATCGCTGTCTTTTACCTTTAAAATTAAAAAATGTTTTTGTAGCTGGAAGATGTATCTCTTCAGATCGCTATATCCAAGGCTCAGTTCGGGTTATGCCTGCCTGCTATATCACCGGTCAGGCTGCTGGGACATCAGCAGCACTCTGTTCAGATAAATCCATTCTATCTCGTCAATTAGATACAAAGAAACTTAGAGACACTTTACGCAATAATGGCGTTTATCTTCCTTGATGAAAAATTATTTAGGAGTTGATATTGGAGGAACAAAGACGGCCGTAGTTTTAGGCACACAAGAAGCCAAAATTATAGATAAAGAAATATTTCCTACCCGGGTAGAAAGAGGACCAAATTTTGCCATTACCAATATCAAAAAGAATATTTATAAACTTTGCCGACGGAATAATCTATCCCTGAAGAGAATTAAAAAAATAGGAATAAGTTGTGGTGGTCCCCTGGATAGTCAAAAAGGTGTAATTCTTTCTCCACCCAATCTTCCCGGCTGGGATAATATTCCTCTGAAGGACATCTTACAAAAAGAGTTTAATATTCCGATAAATCTCCAGAATGATGCTAATGCTGGAGCTTTAGCCGAATGGAAGTTTGGAGTTGGAAAGGGTTACCTTAATCTAATCTTTTTGACAATGGGGACAGGAATGGGGGCGGGTTTAATCCTGAATGGAAAACTTTACTCGGGAACAAACGACTTAGCGGGAGAGGTAGGGCATATCCGATTAGATAAGGATGGGCCTATCGGCTACAATAAAAAAGGTTCTTTTGAAGGATTTTGTAGCGGAGGAGGCATTGCTCAATTGGCTAAAAAGAAATTCAAAAAGAATTTAACTGCCAGGACAGTGGGGAAAGCCGCTTTAGGGGGAGATAAAATAGCTTTAAGCATTATTGAAGAGTCGGGTTATTATCTCGGTCAAGGTTTAGCCATCCTCATCGATATCCTCAATCCCGAGATAATCGTTATCGGCGGTATTGCAGTTAGATTAGGAAACCTTATTCTCTCTCCTGCAAGAGAAATAGTTCGCAAAGAGGCTTTGCCTCTTGCTGCTGAAAAATGTAGAATAGTTCCGGCTAAACTTGGTGAGAATATAGGGAGTATAGCGGCTCTTTGTGTAGCTATATTGTGACAAAAATGAAAAAGAGAAATCCCAAAGATTATACCATTCATATGATTGCCAATGCTCATCTTGACCCTATCTGGTTGTGGTGTTTACCTGAAGGGCTTGGAGAGGCTGTGGCAACCTGTAGAATGGCGGTTAAACTTTTAGAAGAATATCCTGATTATATCTTCACAAGAGGTGAAGCATTAATATACGAATGGATTGAACAGGTTGCTCCAGAACTATTTGAAAAAATCCGACATTTTGTAAAAATCGGCCGTTGGCATATCGTAAATGGTTTTGTGGTCCAGCCGGATTGTAATTTGCCCTGCGGAGAATCTTTTGTCCGGCAGGCATTATACGGGAAACGGTATTTCAAAGAAAAGTTTGGTGTAGATGTTAAGATTGGCTATTGCGTTGATGCCTTTGGCCATAATGCCGGTCTTCCACAGATTTACAAAAAATCCGGATATAGTGCCTATCTCTTTTTCCGTCCGGCAAAAAAGAACTTAGCCCCCTCACCTCCATCCTCTCCCCTTGGGGAGAGGAAACATAGATGAGGGGGAACTTTGAAATTCCATACAATGAATTAAAACTTCCCGGGAATATTTTTTCCTGGGAAGGAGTAGATGGTTCCAGAATTCTTGCTATTCGGCCTGATGGAAGTTATCAGACAGAAGAAGATAATCTTGAAGATGCTATTTTTAATGCCGAAAAACAAATTCCTGAGCATTGTAGACATGGATTATGTTTTATCGGCGTAGGAAACCATGGGGGTGGAGCTACCCGTGAAATTCTTGAGATTATAAAAAAACTGAAACATAAAAAAGGTATGCCAACTCTTCGTTTCAGCAATCTGGAAGAGTTTATCAAAGAATATTTAAAGTCAAAACCTGATATCCCGGTATATCAAGGCGAATTAGAGCACCATGCGCAAGGTTGTTACAGCACTGTTTTCAAGGTCAAAAAACTTAATCGGAGTACGGAACACCTACTTCTCACTGCGGAAAAATTTGCTGTCGTGGAAGAAACTATTTCTTCTCAGAATCCAAAGAGGAAAGTTCCCCGTAATTACTTAAAACAAGCTTGGGAAAATCTTCTTTTAAATCAATTTCATGATGTTTTGCCGGGGACCAGTATTAGTGAGGCCTACGCAGATGTATTTGACATTTTTGGGGCATCGAGGCATAGCGCAAACAAGATATTGTGGATTTCTCTGCAAAAACTTGCAGAAAAAATAGATACTCAAGGTGAAGGAACCCCTGTCGTTATTTTCAATCCGCATTCCTGGCAGATAAAAGCTCCGGTTGATATAGAATGGATGCTTGGTTATCGCCCTAAGAAAGAAAAATATGATAAGATTTCTGTTATAGATGATACCGGTAAAAAGCTAATATCCCAACTTCAACAGAGTTCCTCAATCACCGGATGGCAGTGGCGTAAAAGAATTTGTTTTGTGGCTAATATACCCGCTTTTGGTTATCGGGTTTTCAAGCTGCTTGCTTCCCCTGGAGATTTTTTAGTGAAGGACAGCAAACAATATTCTGTTAAAATAGGAAAAAAATATATTGAAAACAAATTTCTAAAATTGACCTGGGGTAAGCATGATTGCTTTACTTCCTTATTCGATAAGAAAAATAATATGGAACTATTTTCTGGTTCTACGGCCGAATTTATTGTTATTAAAGATGAATCTGATACTTGGGGACACGGAAAATTAGAGTTTAGAGACGAAATTGGCAGGTTTAGAATGAAGAAAATTGAGATTTTGGAACGAGGTCCTGTCCAGGCGGTTGTGAGAGGAAAGGGTGGTTGGAATAAATCAAAGGTTGAAATGGATTGGATACTCTATAACTCTCTTTTCTATGTTGACTTAAGGGTTACTGTTGATTGGAGAGAGAAACATAAAATATTAAAATTATCCTTTCCTCTCAATGCCTGCGGAATAACAACCGCGGAAATTCCTTACGGAGCCATAGAAAGAAGTCCTTCCGGAACAGAAGAACCAATGAATCAATGGATTGATGTAAGCGGAGATTGGCAGGATAAAAAAGGCAAAAAAACAAGGTATGGATTAGCAATAGCTGATGACAGTCTTTATGGTTATGATATAAAGAATAATGAAGTAAGAGTTACAATATTGAGAAGTCCGCTTTACGCTATGGACCAGAGTGGAAATAAGGATAAAACAGTTAGGCCAAAATACATGAATCAGGGGATTCATTCATTCAAATGCCGGCTGATACCGCATTCTGGCTCATGGCAAAAGGCGCAGCTTATAAACTTTGCCTATGAACTAAATCAACCACCTATCCCATTTGTTACCTATTCTCACCAGGGTCCCTGGACAAAGAAAAGTTCCTGGATATCTATCAAGCCCAATAATCTGCTTTTGACTTCAATGAAAATGGCCGAAGATAGTGATAATATTATCCTCCGTTTATTCGAGTCTACAGGTGTAAGAACATTGGCTAAAGTCAACCTGCCTGTTTGGGCAATGGAGATAAGGACTTTCTGGCAACCATTTGAGATAAAGAGTATTTCCATCAACATTCAAAGGAAACAATGGTCTGAAGTAGACCTGATGGAAAAAGGGACGTAAAGACCAAAGAGATTGAATAAATTACGGAGATTTAGAAGGAGAATAAAGTGTCAGAAATAAAGAAGGCAAAGGTAGTTGACCGACCAGAGATTGGCTTAACCGAAAAACATCCCTATCTTGGACAACCTTTCTTAAAGAAGAAAAAGATTGAGAAACGAATTCTCTCTTCGGTAAATAAAGGAAGGGGTTATCGCGGGAAAGCGGTAGAGACCACCTACTATCTAACCGCTAAGTTACACCCCCACCTATCTTTGAGGGCTTCACTCCCCTTGAGGGAGTGGGTCCCCCGGATAAAGGAGAGGGGAGCACCGGAGTTTCAAGAAGTAGAAAATGCCATTGGGATGATGTTGATTCACGGCACAACAGAGAACTGGCCCGGACCGGGAAAGGAACCTGCTACCTACAAGAAACATACCTCCTGGCTAAAAGAGATCAAATTTCTCAAAGCAGATTCTCAAAAAGAGAGCGCATTAGTTACGATATCTACCCCTTTAAAATTTTTTGATACCACGTCAAACGGTGTTCCTCTGGCTCAATTAAGAATGGCTACACAATCTGAGCCCTTTAATGGTTTTATTAACTTTACCGCAAGGGTTGTGGATTACCACTTCCCGGTAAGTTTCAAAAAGAAATTCGTTGGTCAGGTCTGGCCGCACAAAAAAATTAGGGAATATTTAAAGGTAAGCAAAAATGAGCCGATTATCGGCACAATTGTGAAACCAAAGTGGTTGCCTCCTAAACTTTTTGCGCAAAAGGTAACTGAAGCAGCATTGGGTGGTGTTCTCTTCGTTAAGTCCGATGAGAATCTACATTTAACAAAAAAGGAGTTAGCGAAATACGTTAACCTGACCGTTAAGATGCTTAATAAAGAGGGTTTTGACCTTTTGCTTAACCCTGGAGCGGATAAAAAAAGATTTCTTTTTGCTCCGCATATCACCACAAATGCTTTTGAAGTTTGTGAATATGCCAAAATTGCGGTTGATCATGGAGCTAATTGCCTGATGTTCTCCCCTCATTTCTCCGGTGATTTTGAACTGATTAGAAGAATATACGAGATGGGAGATAGATATAAAGTCCCTATTTACGCTCATACTGCAGGAATGAATCTTTTCTGCGGCGACCCCAATTATTCCTTTGGAGAAGATGCTAAAATAGTATATTTGTTAGCCGGCCTTTCAGGAGCTGCCTTTATGCAGTTGCCTGCAATGAAGGGTTATATCCGACCTACCGCTGTTGAGAAGAAAGCAATTATTGAAAGATTAAAAGAAGAAAATCTGGTTGGGGATGATGGAATGACCCTGGTGATTGCCGGTGGTCTGGGAGCAGAGAATATCGGGTATAATATAAAAACTCTTGGGGCTAACGGCAAGATGTTCTTGGCCGGAACCGCTATCTTCCACCATCCGGATGGAATTAAGGCGCTGGTATCCTTGCACTCAAACTTGCTATAGAAGCTGCCTTTCAAGGGATTACCGAGGTCCCGAAGTTAAAGAAATACGCAAAATCATTGGGTAAAAAGGGAGCTCCGTTGCTTATAGCTCTAAAGGGCAAATGAATAAACCTTCTCTCGGAAATCTTTTAAAGAGCATCTGGGCCCTGAAAGAAAAAGAAGGGTTGAAGGTTACTCTCTTGGGTATTGGGCCAATGTCGGAGAGGGTAGTCCGGGCCGCATTAGAATTGGGTAAAGAAGAGGATTTTCCGGTAATCTTTATTGCCAGCAGGAATCAGATTGATAAGAAGGAGTATGGGGCAGGCTATGTAGAAGGATGGGACCAAAAGGAGTTTGCCAAAGCAATCAAAAGAATTGCTAAAGAAATAAACTTTTCCGGACTATGCTATATCTGTAGGGACCATGGTGGTCCCTGGCAACGAACAGAGGAAAGAAGAAAAAGGCTCTCTGAGAAAGAGGCGATGGAGAGAGCAAAGGATTCCTATCTTGCAGATATCTTATTTGGCTTTGACCTCTTGCATATCGACCCCACGCTTAATCCCCTTCAAAGCGAACCTTTGCCCTTAGAAGAGGTAGAGAAAAAGGCGGTAGAGTTAATTGAATGGCTGGAAACAAAAAGAAAAGAGAGAGGGTTGTCCCCGGTTGGTTATGAGGTAGGTACCGAGGAAACAAAAGGTGGATTGATTGGGTGTTCTTCCTTTGAGCGGTTTTTGCAAAGTTTATTGAGGGAATTAGATCGCCGCAATTTGCCAAAACCGGATTTCATCGTGGGGCAGACCGGAACCTTGGTCAAAATGGATAGGAATGTTGGTCAATTTAATCCAGGAAAAGCAAAGGAATTGGCCACAATTACCAAGAAGTATAAGGTGGGCTTCAAGGAACATAATGCCGACTACCTCTCTGAAGAAATTTTAACCGCTCATCCGGATTTAGGGATTACCGCGGCCAATGTTGCTCCCGAATTTGGCGTGGCGGAAACAAAGGCTTATTTAAGGCTGGCTAAACTAATACCGCAATCTGACTTTATCCCCACAATCCAGAAAGCAACCTTAGAGAGTAACCGCTGGAAGCGATGGCTAACAAAAGAAAATTTAAATCTCACTGCAGAAGAGATTGCCAGAGACGAAGAGATGCTAAATAGAATTACAATTGTTGCTGGCCATTACACCTTCAGTCAAAAGGTCGTGGCAAGAGCTCGGGAGAGACTCTTTCATTGGCTTAAGGAGGAAAAGATTGTAGAAAATCCCGAAGGAGAGGTAACCCAGGCAATTAAAGATTCGATTAGACATTATATCAGAGCCTTCAATCTAAAAGGGTTAACGACAAGGATAATGGTTAATGGAATAAATAAATTACAGGGTTATCATGATATTGAGATATGTTCACCAGAGGAGGTGGTTGAGACATGAAAGTATTAAAAGAGATTCATGAGATAATGGAGAAGATTTATAACGAGGAAAAAGGATTAAGTGCTCAGGAGAGAGCTGAAAGAATCAGAGAAGAGAGCGAAAGATAGATTTAAGACGTGCTCCTCAAAAAGAAGTATTGGTTAGATGAGTCAATTAGGTTGAATTGGGGGTGAGAAGGGTAGTAAAGGCCGCAGGTTCTATTTTGAATAGGTAAATGAAAAAAATAGGGCTTCACGAAATTAAAGATTCGGGAGAAAAGATTTAACAAACCGAACTTTACTTTGCTCTTTGACAAAAGAAGCGAAATAGGCAACAGCTAATACCGTGATATGAGCAATAGTGCAGAGGTTGCCAGTGGCCTTTAGTCCTTTAACAGTTGGCTCTTGCATAGAGACAGAAAGAAGCCGAGAAAAGATTCTTTCGGTGCTGGTTCTCCGGCTGTAATCTTTTTTGAAGCTTTCTGAACCATAGTCAATCTGTTGTCTGATAGTTTCATCCACATCAACCCGAAGATTCTTATAACAACCAGAACCTTTAACAAACTGAGGATGAAACCAAGGGCAATAAGGGTGTTCCTGAGCGAATTTTTTGGAACCTCTAATCGGGCAGACAAACTTATGGCGCTTTCTATTCTGTTTTCTATCCCAATAAATTCCTCTGGAAACCATTTCAAAGCCAGCGATACAAATGGGAACACCAGAAGAAGAAAGTTTTAAGATAGGACTTGCACCTCCTCTGGGATTTTTAGCAATCCGTGGCTTTGCCTTTAGCTCATTGAGAATAACTTCAATAAGAGAGGCCGAATCATATTCGGAATCACCCATCACCGCTCTGGGGAAAAGGGAAAAATTGTCCTTCAGCAAGCGGAGTTGAGAAATGGCCACACTACCTCCACGAATATTGGCTGGAAGGGTTGCCTCTATTAAGGGCAGTTCAACCTCTGTATCATTGATAACATGATTACGATAGCCCCAGAAGAAACTAACTTTCTTTTTGCCGTAAGGGAAGATAATGGTTACTCCTAACCGGCAGTCAGGATCATTTTTGGGTTGTTTCTCCTTTAGGAATCGATCTTTGACATTAGTTTTTAGATTATTCTCTCTCACATTAGCTTTGATTGGACAGGAATCCAGAGAAAGGTAATTACCCTTGATTACCTTACACTCAATCAGTCTCTTTACCAGAGATTCCCTGATTGCCTGAAATAGGCTGTTATCTGTATACTTCAAAAAGTGAGAGAATCTTTCCACCGAAGGAATTTCTTTTGTTGGTTCAAAGCCAAGGATAAAGGAAAGTCTTGGTCTTTCAGAAAGTTCTGCTACCAGATCACTTAAGGTAGGTAAGCCGCGTAAATTCTTAAAAATAAGTGCTCTCAGGATGCTTGCTCTACTGATAGGTCTGCGACCTACATCTGGGAAAAGTTCTAAGCTTGAGAAATCAAGTAGCTTAAAAAATGCTTCATACTTCTTGAGACGATCCTGGGAAATTTCCTATAGTTCGGAAAGAGAATTTGCTGTCTGTCCATAACCTCCTCCTATTTTGTGAAAGGGTTAAAAAAACTCTATTCTTAATGATACTCTTTTAGGGGGAGGGGGTAAAAAAGCAAAATTGATTATTATAGACAGAGTGAGGAAAAGCAAAAATTAGAAAAAGTAAAATTTGAGGGTTTCACGAAACTATAAAGAGGAAATTTCTGCCCTCCTCCCCCTTAAAAACAGGGGTAAAAAGGAGAAAAATTAGAGATGAGCATTCAGAAACATAGACAGGATAAGGGTTCCGGGACAGGAGGGCAAATCAAAAAGATAGGTCTTCGGAAACGCAATAGTAACGCGGGTTTCAGAGTTTCGTGAAGGGCACAAAACAGTATAGAATAGGGGGGAGGAAGAGAAAATCATCGGAACTGCTTGCCTGTCTGCCGACAGGCAGGCCTGTCTGCGTGCGAACACGCACAGGCAGGATATTCAACGGGTTAGCAGAAAATTGAAGGGAAGTTTTTGACAATACTTATCTCTGAGTGATGATAGAAAATGTTACCTATGTATCTGATCTTTTGCAATAATTTGGTAAGAGTTAAGTTTTCCTAAAATACCATATGATTACAGTGATTATAAAGGAGATTACAGTGATTTTTATCTTTAATCACCGTAATCAAGAAGTTTAATCTCTGTAATCAGTAATAGTTTTAGAGAAACTAACCTATTACATAATTTGCATAGAAAACTTAAAAAGAAGAGAAACTGCTTATAATATGGTTCTACTTCCTGGTTTTATCAGAGGAGCTTTCTTTTTACAGAGAGGGCA
>Ga0210044_10003330_pt1 | contig 22998 bp, 12 predicted proteins | sample CryGey13umfilter_2_FD_183959 | JGI IMG/M metagenome (GOLD analysis project Ga0210044, IMG submission 183959) | Groundwater microbial communities from aquifer in Utah, USA - Crystal Geyser 4/9/14 3 um filter (SPAdes) (version 2) | ecosystem: Environmental > Aquatic > Deep subsurface >... | reverse complement strand
AAATGAGTATTCGTCAAATTCAATTGCTTTTTTTTGATCTTTTGGAATAAATGAAACTGCATCAACTAAGGTCTTGGTCAATTTACCTGTTTTGTATGAATATATATCAATATTTCCTTGATTTGACAAACTGTATGTAATGCCATCATTCATAGAGTTATAACCCTCAACCGATTCAGGATAATAAGCATATTTAAGCCAAATGTCGTCAAGACTTATTTTTGTTTTAAGTGCTTCGCCATAATCTTTAGTTTTTTGGGCAAGCCCTGATATGCTTGTAGAAGTAAGAAGTATAAAAAGTAAATATTTGATTTTAAACATGATATAAATATTTGATGAATAATTTAAAAGATAGCCAAATGTATATTAAAATTTTAATTTCACTAAAATAATTTTGAAAGATATACAGTTAATATTCTGGCATTATTTCTTCCTGTCGATTTCCATAATTTTCATATCAGTAATATTGCCAGAATCGATATTAAATTTTATTGCAGTTTTAACTCTGTGAAAACCACTGTTGCCAGCAGCTCCAGGATTTATATGAAGCACATTGTATTTTGGGTCGTGCATAACTTTAAGAATATGGCTATGCCCACAGGCAAAAATATTTGGCTGTTGCTGATAAATTATCTGTCTAACTTTTGACTCGTATTTTCCAGGATAACCGCCAATATGAATCAATAAAACTCGCATACCACCGCTAACAAATACCTGATATTCTGGAAATTCCTGTCGAATATCCATTCCATCAATGTTTCCATAAACTCCTCTCACTGGAGCTATTTTTTTCAATTCGTTGACCACGCTAATATCACCCCAATCCCCACAATGCCAAATTTCATTACAATCTAAAAAGAAATCTTTAAATTTTTTTTCTAAACTTCCGTGGGTGTCTGATATTATTCCAATATGCATTATTTTTCTTTTTTAGCTATCAATCCCATTTCATTTCCAATTTTCAACATAAATTGATATGCACTATTGAAATCATTTTCCAATTTTCCATCAAGAATAGCTTCGCGGATATGGTTTTTAATATCGCCAACTTCTTTTGAAGGGCGAATATTAAAAGTATCTATTATAATTTCACCACTTATTGGAGGTTGCCAATTTCGAAGTTTGTCGTGCTCTTCTATTTCAATTAATTTCTGTTTAACAATCTCAAAATTTTTATGAAATTTATTTACTTTTTTTTCATTTTTAGAGGTAATATCTGCATGGCAAAGAGTCATTAAATCATCAATATCATTGCCAGCTTCAAACAGCAATCTTCTTACTGCTGAATCTGTTACCTTATCTTCTACTAATGAAATAGGTCGAAGATGAAGGTTGACTAATTTTTCTACATAATGCATTTCTTCATGGCTGGGTAGTTTCATTTTCAGGAATATCTTAGGTACCATTTTAGCACCGAAAAATTCATGACCATGAAAAGTCCAGCCCACCTTTTTTATGTATTTTTTTGTCGCGGGTTTAGCAATGTCGTGAAGCAAAGCCGCCCAGCGAAGCCATAGATTTTCTGTATGTTCGGAGATATTATCGACAACTTGCAAAGTATGGTAAAAGTTATCTTTATGGGAGTCTTTTCCAATAGTTTCAACTCCTTTTAATTCTGTCAATTCAGGTAGTATTTTTTTCAATATGCCTGATTTTTCTAAAAGAATAAATCCTTTAGAAGGTTTTTTAGACATCAAAATTTTATTTATCTCGTCAGTAATTCTTTCTTGGCTAACTATCTCAATTCTTGAGTTTTGAGACTTAAGTGCCTCAAAAGTATTTTCTTCAATTTCAAAGTTAAGCTGGCAAGCAAATCTTATGGCTCTAACCATTCTTAAAGGATCATCGGAAAATGTAATCGCTGGCTCAAGAGGAGTTCTAATTATCTTATTTTCAATGTCTTTAATTCCATTAAATGGGTCGATAAGCTCTCCAAAATGATTACTATTAAGATTAATTGCTAATGCATTTATTGTGAAATCGCGCCTATTTTGGTCATCGGCAATAGAACCATCTTCTACTATTGGTTTTCTGGAATTGCGTCTGTAGGATTCTTTGCGAGTTCCAACAAATTCCAATTTGTATTCCTTCCCATCAATTTTAGCTGAGACCATAGCGGTGCCAAAGTTTTTAAAGAATGAGAATTTTGAACCTTTAAACTTCTTAGAAACATTTTTTGCAAGCTCAATTCCAGAACCATGCACAGCAAAATCTATATCATCGCTTGCCCGATTGAGAAAAATATCACGCACCCAACCTCCAATCACGAAAACCTCTACCTCATGAAAATCAGCTGTTTGACCAACAATAGAAAATATTTTATTTTGTAATTTATCCTTTAAATTCATAAAATTTGTTATGCCGCAAAAGTATTAGTTTTTATTAGTGATTCACAATTTTATAAGATTTTTTGATGCTGGCAAAAAAGATTTATGTTTAATTTATATATTCAACAGCATAAAATCTTATGACAATTTATTTTAAAAAAACCTGATTTTAAGGTGACAATAATTTTCTACTTTTACGGATTAATAAATTTAAAGCCAAAATTATATTTTTTTAATGAGAAAATTGATATTTCCTTTTACCTTAATCATTTGTCTTCAGACTGTTACAGCCATCGCACAAGTTGATGACATCTCATATTCAAACCGAATAATATTTCCAAATGATATTAAAGTTGGTGCTGACAGAACTGAATTTTACCTTTTATCACTCGAAAATAAAAAAGTTGCCATCATGACTAATTTGACTGGTACAATTGGTAGAACTCATTTGGTTGATAGCCTTTTATCTCTTGACATTAATATTACAAAAGTTTTTAGTCCAGAGCATGGTTTTAGAGGTGAATCTGAAGCTGGAGCTGAAGTAAATTCAAATATTGATTTAAAAACAGGTATTTCGATAATTTCTCTCTATGGCTCACACAAAAAACCTACTGCCGAAGATTTTTCTGATGTTGACATTGTAGTGTTTGATATTCAGGATGTTGGAGCAAGATTTTATACTTATATTTCGAGTTTACATTATTTAATGGAAGCTTGTGCCGAAAACCAGAAAGATTTGATTGTGCTTGATAGGCCTAATCCAAATGGATTTTATGTTGACGGACCAATGCTCGATTCGAATTATAAATCATTTGTAGGAATGGATTCAATTCCAGTAGTTCATGGGCTTACTGTTGGCGAATTTGCCTTGATGCTTAACGGCGAAAATTGGTTAAAAAATGGTGAAAAATGCAAGCTGACAGTTATAAGTGTGAAAAATTATAGTCATAAAATGCTTTATCAGTTGCCCATTGCTCCTTCACCAAACCTCCCAAATATGGCATCAATATATTTATATCCAAGCCTTTGTCTTTTTGAAGGGACACCTATTTCTATTGGTCGTGGCACAGAAAAGGCTTTTCAAATTTATGGCCACCCAGATTTAAAAAATTTTGATACCTCTTTTATTCCAGTATCTATTGCAGGAAAATCGGCTAATCCAAAGCATGAAAATAAAATTTGCAAAGGTTTTGATGTAACAAATTTTGGTCTTAATGTTCTGCCAAATTATAGCAAACTTTATCTATTTTGGTTGATTGATTCTTATGATCAATTAGGTAAGCCAAATGATTTTTTTACTGGTTTTTTTAATAAACTTGCTGGTACTGATAAGTTGAAACAGCAAATTATTGATGGAAGGACAGAAGATGAAATTCGCGCCTTATGGCAAGATCAACTCACTAAATATAAACAACTTAGAAAAAAGTATTTGTTATATCCTGATTTTGAATAATTATGAAAACATCAAGTAAAAATTTCTTCGAATCTCATAAAATATTTATTCCAATTCTTCTATTTATTCTTGGTATAATCTTGTATTCCAATACTTTAAACAATGGTTTTGCATTGGATGATACCATGATGATAACAAAAAATAATTATACAAAAGGTGGCATCCAAGGTCTTAAAAAAATATTTACTCATGATGCTTTTGATGGTTTTTTGGGTGAAGGAAAAACTCTGCTCCCAGGTGGAAGATACAGACCGTTTTCGCAAGCAGTTTTTAATATTTACTTTTCAGCATTTGGACTCGAGGCTTTCGGGCTTCATCTTTTAAATATATTACTTTTTGCAATCAGTATTTTACTGGTTTACAAATTATTAAGTAAAATATTTGCTTTTCATAAGGAAGCTATTCTAAATGTTCCATTTATTGCAACTTTACTTTATGTGGTGCATCCTTTAAATACTGAAGTTGTGGCAAATATAAAGAGTATGGATCTTCTTTTTGCTGCAGTTTTTTCATTGTGGAGTGTCCTTTTTGCTATAAAATATATAGAAACCAAAAGAGCCTCAAATTTACTTTTTACTTCTGCTTTACTGTTTCTTGGAATGCTTTCAAAAGAAACAAGCATCACTTTTATAGCTTTAATTCCATTGATTTTAATTCTATTTAATAAAATTAATTTGAAGCAGTTTCTAAATGTTTTTGGTGCATTGATATTAACATTTTCATTATATTTTTATATAAGATTCCAAGCTATTGGAATTTCGAGTGATATAGCTGTGCAAGAGCTACTTAACAATCCATTTTTAAATTCATCTACTACCGAAAAATATGCAACGATTTTTTATACCTGGGCGATTTATATCAAACTACTGCTTTTCCCAATTTCGCTCACACACGATTATTACCCTTATGTTATTGAAATAGTAAACTTTACAAATATATGGGTTGTTTTATCTTTCATAATTTATTTGCTAACAACAATTTTATGCATAAGGCATTTATATAGGTTTTTTACAAAAAATGAAAATCCAAATGTTTATTATTTTGGATTTTTATATTTTATCATAATATTTTCAATCTCATCAAATTTGCTTTTTAATATTGGCGCTTTTATGAATGAGAGATTTATTTTTTTAGCCGATATAGGAATTTTTATAATCATAGCAAAAGCTTTTGTTGACCTTAATTCGGTATTTAAAAAGAATTCTAAACCTCTGATTATATTAGTTTTATCTATCATGGCATTAACATTTTCGATTAAAACTATTAGTAGAAATAACGTTTGGAAAGATGACTATACTTTATTCACAACTGATGTTAAAGTATCATTTAATTCTGCAAAATGCAATGTGTCTGCTGGGGGAATGATTTATGAAAAAGCTATTTTGAATTGTGGTATAGCTAAAAATAATATGCTCTTAGAGGCAAAAAAATATTTGTATCAAGGTATAAAAATTCATCCTACTTACTTTCAAGCATGGATGCTTTTGGGAAACGTAAATTATGAATTGCAACTTTGGGATGAATGCTTGCAAAGTTACCAAAATTGCCTTGTATTTTCGAAAAATAATAAAGATGTTCTATCAAATCTTAAAAATCTTGCAATCAAATCTGCGGAAGCGAAAGACTACAAAATTTCTAACAATGCACTTAATATTCTTTCAGAACATAATTATGATTTTAGCAATACAATGTATCTTAAAGCCACTAATATGCTATATAGCAATAAAATAGACTCCGCAATAAAATTGCTTAGAGATATTATTAAATATGATTCACTCTACCATGGAGCATATAATAAGTTGGGTGAAATCTATGGACGTTACAAAAAAGATATTAGAATTTCAGAGATTTATCTTATAAAAGCTTATGAGATAAAACCTTCAGATTATACAATTTTAGAAAATCTTGGAGTAGTTTATGGAACTCGAGGAGATTTCAAAAAATCATTATATTTTTTTAAGGAATCAGCTAAGTCAAATCCAAATAAACAACAGATATACAGCAATATAGCCCTAACTTATTACAAAATGAACGACTTAAAGAGCGGCAAGGAATGGGAGAATAAAGCTAAGATGGCGCAGGAATAAATTAATTATTTCTAATTCATTTTTCTGCTAAGAAGCACATTCTTTTCAATCATTCTATTTCTTTGATCTCTTTCTTCAATCTCCAAATCATCTATTATAAAATCTTGATAACCATTACGACGAAAAATTATCTTCCAAGTTCCGGGAGGCAAGATTACACAATAATTTGAAGTATCATTTCGCGCGGAAAAATTTCCATAATTTTCGCCAGTCTTAATATTGATTGCAAAAATTTTAACATCAATTTTTTCATAAGGAATTTTCTTGGCAAGCTCTGCATAAGCAGCAATACTATCTTTTTTCTTTAACAAAAGCCTTTTATATTCTCTGTTTATTGGAAAATTTAAAGTGTCAATGTGATTATTTACTTTGGTTAAAACACTTTCAAAACGAACTGAATCTTCGCTCAAAATAGCGCCATGGACAACCGAAAATTTAGGCTCAGCATCATTAAAAATAACACGATATATATCCAAATCGCCAAATCCACTTTCACGATATGAGCTAATATAAGCATATCTTCCTGATTTGCTAAGCGATATGGTCTGGTCGTCAAGTACTGTATTTATTGGGTACCCAATATTTTCTATTGATTTGATATGTATAGAATCTGAATTCCATCTACCCTTAAAAATGTCGTAACCTCCCATGCTCTTATGCCCTTCTGATGCAAAGAAAAATGTCTTGCCATCAGGAGAAAAATAAGGAAAGTCTTCATCATAAATGGTATTTACTGTTGAGTCTATAAGATGTGATTTGCTCCAATATCCATTTGGTAATCTGAAACTTAGATACAAATCTTTGCCTCCTACAGCACCTTTATGTGTTGCGGAAAATATTAAATAATTATTGTCTGGGCTGATAGTGAGTGAATGAATTTTTTCGTAATCTTCTTCTTGAATAAAAATAGGCTCAGGTTGACGATAAAATTTCCCTACCTTTTTTGAATAAAATATCTGCTTTTTCCCATCTAAATCTTCTTTAAGGATAAACATTTGTCCACCATTATTAGTAAGTCCGACAATTTTTTCAATATTAATTGAATTGACTGTACTACTCAAATGTTTAGCAGCTTTCCATTTTCCATTCTTAAAGAAAGTAACATAAATATCTGAAGGATAATAACCATCATAAAAAGCATAATTTCCCAAATTACTTTTCCTTTGAGCGTTGAACAAGATCATTGATTCATTGGAAGGAATAAATGGATTGAACTCAGGATATTCAGTATTAATAAATTTTCCAAGATTTGTAATATCCACATTCTTAGGTGTTTTTATGTATTCTTGAGCGTTTCTACACATCTCAATCATTCTCTGAGCTGGTATTCTATTTACATCCTTTTTTACTGAAGAAATGTATTTATTAAAACTTTTTATAGCATCATCCAACCTATTATTTTGAAAATATGCTAATCCTAAATCATAATATGCCTGCTCATCAAACTTATCTTGTTTTATAACCCATTCCAAAAGCTCAATAGCCTTTTTCTTATCTGTATTTAAATTCAAATAACAAACGGCGGCACCTTGTCTATAACTCACATTATCAGGTTGATCTGACATTAATAATTTAAATTCTTTAAGACCATCAACATAATTATGGAAAAGCAAACAATATTTTGCAAATTTTGGATCAGGTTTTACATCTTTTGTAAACTCTTGAGAATTAACGTTCAAAATGATAATAAAATCTAAAAATAATATAAGTAGCATTCTTTTCATAAGTTTTCAAAATTAGTACACACGAGCTTGCCGACTTATGAATTTTATTCAAACTTTTCAACAATTAATTGTTGTATAAATTTTGAAACCCAAAAAAAATTCATGCTAATAAAATGCCTTTTTACTAATTTTCGATAAGTATTTATGGCCTATATTTGCACAAGTTTAGAAAATATTTTTATGGCAAAGATTTTAATAATTGATGATGAAGCTCCTATACGCCGCACACTATCGGAAATATTAGAGTATGAAAAATACAAAGTTAGCAGTGCTGCCGAAGGAGCAGAAGGGCTTGATATGATGTTGAAAGATACATTTGATTTGATACTTTGTGATATTAAAATGCCACGCATGGACGGTATAGAAGTATTGCAGAAATCATTTGAAATATCTGATTGTCCTATAGTTATGATTTCTGGTCACGGAAATATTGAAACCGCTGTAGAATGCATAAAGCTTGGAGCATTCGATTTTATTACAAAACCTTTAGACTTAAATAGACTATTAATAACCGTCAGAAATGCACTCGATAAATCAAGATTGCTTACAGAGACAAAAGTTTTGAAAAAGAAAGTTAGCGACAAATATGAAATGATTGGTAACTCGCAAGCAATGAAGGATATTGAAGCTATTATAGAAAAGGTAGCTCCGACGAATGCTCGAGTGCTCATTACTGGGGCAAATGGCACAGGAAAAGAGCTTGTAGCGCATTGGTTACATCAGAAAAGCAATCGCTCTCATGCTCCATTGATAGAAGTCAATTGTGCAGCTATTCCTTCAGAACTTATTGAAAGCGAATTATTTGGCCATGAAAAAGGTTCTTTTACTTCAGCTATTAAACAAAGAAAAGGTGATTTTGAACTTGCTAATGGAGGTACAATTTTTCTCGATGAAATTGGTGATATGAGCCTTTCGGCCCAAGCGAAAGTCTTACGCGCTCTTCAAGAAAATAAAATAACGCGTGTCGGCGGCGAAAAAGAAATAAAAGTTGATGTAAGAGTAATTGCCGCCACTAATAAAAATCTAAAAGATGAAATTGAGCGTGGAAATTTCCGCGAAGATTTATATCACCGACTGAGCGTAATTTTAATTAATGTGCCATCACTTAGCGACAGGCCAGAAGATATTGAATTGCTGTCGCAATATTTTTTGCAAAGCTTTGCCACAGACAATGGGAAATCCAAATTAGTTCTTAATCAAGATGCCATAGATGCACTTAAGGAAATGCCTTGGACTGGAAATATTAGAGAATTGCGCAATGTAATAGAAAGACTTTCAATACTTTGTGAAAAAACAATCACTCGAAAATGTGTTGAAACTTTTGTTAAACCGCTAATGAATAATAACGGCATTTAAAATATTGCCCATATTGAATTTGTAAGATTTTCAATAATTTTATTCTACTTATTTTTGATTTGAAAATATGGGTTAATGTGATTTTGAAATATAAAATTGAAGCGCATATTATTTGAAAATGAAAGTTCTTAAAAATATTTTTCCAAGAAAAAGATTTACAATATTCAATTTAAAACTTTATCAATTAACAATTTATATATCTTTACAGTTCTGACAAATTTAGAATAATAATAATATATTTTTTTAAAAAATGTTTAAAATGAGATACTTAACAATATTTATTCTTTCGATCTTAAGCACAAGTCTAAGTGCTCAATTGCAAAGTAAATGGGATGAAACTTATGGGAGCACAGGAAATGATGTTGCAAATTCTGCAATTATTTTAAATGATGGCAATTATCTAATAGTAGGTTTTACCGACTCAAAAGGCTCTGGTAAAAAAGATGGCTGGGCAGTAAAAATCAATACTTCTGGCGAGTTAATATGGGACGAAGTTTATGGTGGCGCTCAAGATGATGAAATAATGGATGTTGTAGAAATGCCCAATGGCGATATAGCTTTTACAGGTTATACTCAAAGTATTGGTGCTGGAAAATCCGACTTTTGGCTAATATTAGCTGATGAAAATGGTAAGGAAAAATGGTCAAAAGCTTATGGCGGTAAGCAAGATGATATCGCATCAAAAATAACTCTTGGCATAGATGGCAAGTTAATGCTTTCTGGAAATACTAAATCTGTTGGAGCAGGAAATATGGATTTTTGGATGATAAAAATAGACCAAGATTCTCAAGGCAAAGAGCATGGTGCTTTGCTTTGGAAAAGAAATATTGGAGGTAAAAATGCTGATTTTATAGCAGATGTAAAGCAAAGTATAATCGATAGCACATACTATGTTTTAGGCACTACCACGAGTTTCGGAAATGGTTCTGGAGATGCATATTTAATAAGGGTTCTTGAAGATAGAGGCATGATTAAAGGCAATAAATTCTTCGGAGGCAATGAATACGAATATGGAAATTCTTTTTCGTTTACTTCCGAAAATGGATTTTTTATTGTTGGTGCCAGCATGAGCAATAGCAATGGCATTTTTGACGGATGGATTTTACGATTAAACTCTGAGTTCGATTCCTATTATAGTAAAAATTTCGGCGGTAAAAAGACGATAAATTTACCTCGGTGATAAAAAGTGGAAATATCTATTATGTCGCTGGTTACACAGCTTCAAAAGGCGAAGGTGATTTTGATGGTTGGATTATGGCCATCACTGAACAAGGTATTCCCATTTGGGAAATGACACTTGGGGATTTGAAAACTGATAAGTTTGAAAAAATATTGGCAACCAAAGACGGCGGATTTCTCCTATGTGGCATTACAACTTCAAAAGGCAAAGGAAGGTCAGATATTTGGGTGGTAAACCTTAACAAATAAATTATGGAAATAATATACATTTTAGCATCACTAATCTTAGGTTTCTTAGTGGCATTTTTTATATTCAACACTAAAACAAAAGCAGCAATATCAGAGAAAATAGTGGTGGAAGCACAACTAAAAAACATTTCTGAACATCTGAATATTAGAGTATTAGAATCATCTGACTTGACAAAAAAAAATGAATATTTGCAGCAAAGGATATTAGAAAAGGAAAATAGTTTTGAACAGAAAATTAAAGATTTAGATGATAGATTATTGGAAAAAGACAAACTTTTAGTTGATGTAAATAAAGAAAAAAATCTTAACGAAAACACATCAATAAAAACTGTCAGTGAACTTGGAGGGGAAAATAAAAGTCTAAGAATGCTTCTTGAAGAAAGGAATGCTGTAATAAAAAATCAAGAAGAAAAATTTCTTAAAATAGAAGAGAATTTTAAGAATGAATTTAAAAATATGGCTCAAGAAATTCTCGAGGAAAAAAGCAAAAAATTCTCCGAAATTGGCAAAAAAGATATTTCTGAGCTTATTGAACCTTTGAAGGAAAAGATAAATAATTTTAGCAAACAGGTGCGCGAATCTTATGAGAATGAAAGCAAAGAAAGATTTAATTTAAAAGAAGAAATAAAACACCTTAATGAGATGAATATAAAGCTATCTGATGATGCTAACAATCTCACAATCGCCCTTAAAGGAGAGAGCAAAACACAAGGCGATTGGGGGGAAATGATTCTGGATAATATTTTGAGTGAGTCTGGGTTAAGTCTGGGACGCGAATATGTAAAACAAGAAACTGTTAGAGATGAAGATGGCAATGCTTTGCGACCTGATTTTGTGGTCAAATATCCTGACGAAAGATTTATAATAATAGATTCAAAGGTTAGTCTGAGAGCTTACGAATCTTATTCATCTGCCGAAAATATGATCGATAAAAAGCGTTTTCTTGAAGCTCATCTATCCGCTGTTAAGGATAGAATTAAAGAATTGAGTTCTAAAAATTATCAAGATAATTTTCCAGGGAGTCCCGATTTCGTGATGATGTTTATGCCAATAGAACCTGCATATATTCTTGCTATTCAGTCGGATGCAAGCCTTTGGAATAATGCTTTTGAAAAGAGGGTTGTACTAATGAGCCCTACTAATCTCATTGCTGCTTTGAAAATGATTAGCGAACTTTGGAAGCACGATGATCAGAATAAAAATTCACAGCTTATCGCTGATTCTGCGGCTGCTCTCTACGATAAATTTGTCGGTTTTTATGAAGATTTAGACATAATATCAAAAAGCATGAATAAAATTAATGAAAACTTCGAAAATGCTAAAAACAAGCTTTCCACTGGCAAAGGTAATCTTGTTTCACGCGTTGAAAAACTCAGAAAATTGGGCGTAAAGCCAAAGAAAAAATTGGATACAAGTTTCCAATCCTCACTCGAAATTGCAGAAAATAATGAAGAATCAGAATATGAAGAATTATAGAAATTATATTTCGTTGGCATTTATTTGTTTTTTAATGACAACATTGAGCTCTTCCGATAAGAAACATTTGGAAAAAGAAAATCTTGCGGAGCAATATTCGCTTGATAATCCCTTGAGCCCACAGTACAAAGTTTTTCATGTAAATGATACGACTACAAGTATTTATTACCAATTTAATTTTAATGATTTTAAATATATTCCTAATGTAGATTCCAGCGTTTTCACAACAAAATATTTGCTCAATTATGAGTTAATGAATGATTACTCTGGCAAAGAAATAATCGATAGTGCTTCTATAACATTTTACGATTCAGATAATTATAATAAAAATAATAGTAGTTTGGGATATTTTGATATTCCAGCAAAATATGGCAAAAATTATATTCTTCGATTAATGTTAAAGGATTTGAACTCTAAAAAAGAAGTTGTTAAAATTATAGAAATTAAAAAGTCAGACTATCTCAATAGACACAATTTTTATTTAATGGCGATGGATGGTTTACCATTAATGAATAATTATGTTAGTCGCCAAACTAAGTACAAAATTGTTTATAATCAGCTGAAAACTAAAATATTATATGGAGTTTTTTTTGAAGGTTTTTTTGAAGCAGCCAATCCACCCACGAGTAACAATCCACAAAAAGACATTATAAAACTCAAACCCGACAGCTCTTTCACAATTAATCTTACTAATGGAAAATCTGAAATAATAGAGTTTAATAGACAAGGCTTTTATCATTTTTATAAAGATTCGAGCAAACAAGATGGCTTTACAATTTATGTACATACAACAGCTTATCCTTTTGTAAGTACCCCAATGCAAATGCTTATGCCTCTGCGATATATAACTACTAACAGTGAATTTAAAAAACTTTTTTCAAGTGAAAATAAGAAGAAATCCGTCGACGACTTTTGGCTTCAAATAAGTTCGAGTTCTGCGCGGGCCAGATCGATGATTTCAATTTATTATAATAGAGTTCAGCAAGCAAATGTACTTTTTTCTGCCGACCGCGAAGGCTGGATGACTGATAGAGGAATGCTTTATATTGTGATGGGACCACCTGAAAGAGTTTATAAAAATACTGGTTTGGAAACTTGGTTTTATGGAACAGCATCCAAAATGCAAACAATTAGTTTTAATTTTGTTGAAGTGGATAATCCATTTACCGAAAACGATTTTAGACTTGATAGGTCAACCACATATTATAATAGCTGGAGTTCGGCAATGGAAGTGTGGAGGCGATAAATTATTAAAATACAATGGAATACAAAAAAACACCAAGCGAAAATGACTTTATTTATGGCTTACACCCAATAATAGAATCAATAAAATCAGGGAAAGAATTTGATAAAATACTTTTGCAAAAAGGCTTAAGCAACGACCTTTTCAAAGAACTTTTTCAGTTAATTCGGCAAAATGAAATTCATTTTCAGTATGTGCCTGTTCAGAAATTGGACAGAATCACGCGCAAGAATCATCAAGGAGTCATTGGGTTTGCTTCATTGATTAGTTATATGCCACTCGATGAAGTAATTACAAGCATATTTGAATCTGGAAAAAATCCTTTAATAATTATTCTTGATAAGGTAACTGATGTTAGAAATTTGGGAGCCATCTCACGTACTGCTGAATGCGCGAGTGCAGATGCTATTGTTTTTCCACTACAAAATTCGGCTCAGCTAAATGCCGATGCAGTTAAAACTTCCGCTGGAGCACTATTAAAAATTCCTCTTTGCCGCGAAAAGAACCTTAAAGATTCAATTAAATATCTTAAAAACAGCGGTTTGCAAATAGTTGCAGCCACCGAAAAAACTGATACACTTTATTATTCTACCGACTTCACAAAACCTACTGCAATAATAATGGGTTCGGAAGGCAACGGAGTTTCCAATGAATATTTGGCGCTTTCAGATGAGAGAGTTGCCATTCCTATTCTTGGCGAAATTGAGTCACTAAATGTGGCATCGGCTGCCTCAATCTTATTGTATGAAGCTGTTCGTCAGCGACTTTTATCAGCTAAATAATTTGAAAAACTATTTTCATATAGAAAATATTTGGCTATTAATAATAATGGTTTTTGCCATTTTTTTTCGCTTTTACAATTATAATGAGTTTTCACTTTCTAATGATGAGCTTAGTGCAGTGATCAGATTAAATTTCAATAGCTTATCTGAAGTGATTGATAATGGTATAAGACCTGATGGTCATCCTGCTGGAGCAGAAATATTACTCTATTTTTGGACAAAATATTTTGGACTAACAGTCAGTTCAATACGTTTTCCGTTTGTTTTAATAAGTTGTTTTGCTCCATTATTTGCATTTCTTTTTATGAAGAGATTATTTGGTTACTCTCCTGCCCTTTTCCTTGCTGCAGCCATTGCATTTCTCGAATTTCCAATACTCTATTCTCAAATTGCAAGACCTTATGGCATAGGATTAACTTTTGTGCTTATGGCTACCTATTTTTGGGCAGAACTGATTTTTGTAAATCACAATTCTAAATCAAAGAAAATTCTTTTAGCATTTTTGCTTTCAGTAAGTTGGGCTTTAAGCCTTTATACACATTATTTTGCAAGTCTCACAGTTGTAATAATCGGCATAACTGGTTTATTTTATCTTAATAAATCAATTATAAAATACTATTTGGCAAGTGGTATTGGCAGCATAATTCTTTTTATTCCACATCTCCAAATCACAATGCACCAGCTGAGTCTCGGTGGCGTTGGTCAATGGTTGGGAGCCCCCGATAATCTTTGGATTTGGCATCACATTATCTACATTTTCAATAATTCCATTTACCTTTTCGCTTTTCTTATTGCCATTATTTCTGCAATTTATATCCTAAATTTTAAAATTAAATTTCGATTTTCTTCTCTACAATTTGTTTTGATAACATGGTTTTTATTGCCATTTTTGATAGGATTTTTGTACTCTAAATTTATCAATCCTGTCTTGCAAAATAGTGTTCTAATTTTTTCGATGCCATTTTTTCTGGCTTTTATTTTTTCATTCATTCCTAAAAATTTCAGCACATCAAATTCTGTTGTCTTTATATTGCTTTTTACAACGATATCAGCAGATACTTTCTTGTTTGAAAAATATTATCAAAAACAGCATTTTGCTGAATTTAAAGCAATTACAGAAATTTTAAATGATTGGCAGAACAAATTTAAAAATCAAAAAATTTTGAATCTTGCGAATGTAAATACTTTGGAATATTTCAAATTTTATGAAAAAAGTTTCGGAAAGGAAATTAATTTCTCTGGAAGTTCCTATAAATCTAATGCCGATTTGTGGAAATTAAAAAGCATACTTGACACAACTACAGCTGATTATATTTCTTTTTCTGACCTTCAAAATAATTCTTCATCAATGACTTTGTCGATAATTGAATCAAAGTTTCCAGATATAATTTATGAGAAACATTTTGCTGACATTAGCTCTATATATTTATTTAATCGCCATTCTATAAAAAACGATTCAATAAACTTCATTAATAATAATTCATTGAATATCAATGAAAATATATACTCAAATGATGAATATTATTGCCCAAGCAAAATAAAATTGCCAAAATTTTCTAAGAAAACATTGGAAATTTATTGCCGTTATAATTTTGAGTCAAGCGCCGACACCTCGGCTTGCCACCTTGTAGTAGATATTCAAGATGTGAATGGAAATTCAAAGCTGTGGCAATCTCTTCCACTAAAATATATTTCCAGTAAAAACATTAAAAATGAGGCTCTTTTTCATAAATTTATTGAGATGAAAATGAATCATAATTGGGTAAAAATCTATATTTGGAATTCTAAAAAAGAATTCATTAAAGCACAAAAAATAAATATTTTTATTGGATTAAAAGACAGATGATTATAAATGTTTATCCAAAAATAAGTTTAAATAAATGCCATCAAGATAATTGAATAATTCAATTTTCTTGATGGCAATATTTCATCATTAATTTCTTAAAATTTGAGAGAAATTCCAGCCAAAAAATTTATTCCTGCTTGTGGAAAATAACCATTCATTTCATATTCTTGATTGCCAGAAATGTAACGATAAACCCATGCGTTGCTTTCATACATTTCGTTGAAAACATTATTAAGACTAAAATTTAACACAATTTCTTTGAAGGATTCAAACTTAATTGAGTAATTAAAAATCAAATCTGATACAAAATATGGGTTTAAACTGCGGTTTATGTTTGAGGTGTTATCAATAAACTGTCGGCCGATATATTTTGATAAAAATGAGATATTCAAAGCTTTAGCTACATGAAAATCAAAAGAATTTTTCACTATGATGCTTGGTGAAAATGAAATATCAGTATTTTTAAGTATTATAGATTCTTGTCCCCAGGTATCCCAATTATCCACAAAGCTTGTGAATTTTGCAATTTTGTTCTGGCTTAAAGTGGTATTAAAATTCCAGTCGAAAAATTTCGATTGTTGCCAGCTTGCAATAAATTCTATTCCTCTTCTGAATGATTTATCAACATTTACCATAATTGCTTCGCCAACATTATTCACCTTTCCCGTGGCTACAAGCTGATCTTTATATTGCATCAAATAGAAGTTTAGACGAAATAATTTATTACTTCCATTGAATGCATATCCAAATTCATAATCGGTAAGATGCTCTGCTTTAGGTGAATAATCAATATCAGCATCGCGATAATTATTTCTGGAAGGTTCTTTATTTGCTAATGCTGCTGAGGCATAAACTTCATTTATTGCGTTCAATTTATACACCAATCCTGCTTTAGGATTAATAAAATTGAAGTTATGCACTGATGTCAGATCATGCAAATCATCATGAATCCCATTGATAGAGTAATTAATTTTTCGATATTGTACATCTACATAAGCATTAAATTTATCAGTTAATGAATAACTTGCTTTTGAATAAATATTTATATCCAATTTTCTACCGTAATTTCTATACCATTCATAATCCTTGCCCATAAGAGCATATTGCGACCATATAATATTGCCAAAATGATTGCCTTCAAAATTGTTTACAGCTTCACCGATTACAAATTTTAGTTTTTTACCATCATAATTTGCATTGGCTACAAAACCATAAAAATCATTGTCAAGCCATTTTTGTTGTATCAGATTTGATTTTGTTATAGTATCATTTCCAATGATATAATTAAAAAGTCCATATTTTGAAAATTTCTTAGAGTTTTCAAAATTTTCATAATAGCCACTACCTTTTGTATAATGTAGTGCCGTATTAATTACCCATCTTTTATTTAGCATTTTTGAATAATGCAGCTGATATTGAGTTTGGTTGTAATTATCCGTTTCATTGGAATATGTATAAGAATTCATCGTTCTATTTGTAAGTAGTGAATCTTTTGGAACTCCATTCCAGGCTTGATAAGTTTTTTCTTTTCCTGAAAAGATATTTAACCTTAAAATACTATTTTTACCATAGTAAGCTCCAGAAATATAATAAGAACTCATATTAGAAAAAGCCCTGTCGATATAACCATCGGAGTTAAGTTTTGAAAGTCTTACATCAAAAGAAAACTTATCATTAATAAGACCAGTAGAAGTTGAAATCCGATAACGCTGTGTATTAAATGAGCCGTAAGAAAGATTCACTTCAGATGTTGGCTGTTGTGATAATCCATTGGTCTGCAAATCTATAGAAGCTCCGAATGATGAAGGTCCATTCACCGATGTACCCACACCACGCTGAATTTGAATGCTGTTAAGTGAAGAAGCAAAGTCAGGCAAATCAACAAACCATACACCTTGTCCTTCAGGGTCGTTGAGTGGAATTCCATTTATAGTTACATTGATTCGCGTCATGTCGCTGCCACGAATTTTCAAATCGGTATAACCTATGCCTGCACCAGCATCAGATGAACTTACAACTGATGGAGTCATATCAATCAAATATGGTAAATCCTTTCCCAAGTCGGATTTTATAATTTCCATTTTACTGATATTTGTAAAACTAGTACCTGAATTTTCATGAGCTCTATAAGCAGTTATAGTAATTGCATCTTCCATAATTGTTGAAATTTGCATTTTTACTTCTAAAGTTCTGTTTTCTGAAACCCATAAAACTTGACTGAATTGGGCATATCCAACATAGCTAACTTTAATTTCGTATTCACCTTTTTTAATGTTTTTCAAGATGAATGTTCCATCATTTTTGCTTAATGTCGTCATATTCCCTAATGAGATATGAGCCTCAGGAAGATTTTCATTTGTCTGAATATCAACAATTTTACCACTTATAGTAAATTGTGATTGTGCTAAAATTGGTATTAATAATATACCAACGATTGAAATAAATTTGTAAAACATGATTTAAAAAAATTTAGATTAAACTTATACAATTATTGAGGAGTACAATAATTGCGATTATTAAGTTTACTCATAGGAGCTATAATGAACGTGTAATTTCGCTCCCTTCTCCCTCCGCCAGCATTATCTGGTTCAGGTAATTAGAGTATGGTCTCAGCCCGATTATAACTCGAAAATTCGAGAGGGCACCCCTGATTGAAATCGAAGGCAAATGTATTATATTTTTTTATTGCGGTAAAAAAATTTAATTAAAGATGCTATTTATTCTCATTTATATTTAAAGCTTCTTCAATGCTTATCTTTTTTCCATCGGCAAAAGCTGCTACAAAAGCTTCAGGAATACCATTATTCACAATCTCATCTCTGAGTGCTCTTGCATCTTGATAATTACTGAAATTGCCTGTCAAATAAATAGTTATGCCATCAGCTTGTAATTCAGTTTCTATTCCTTTTACTGATGTTTGCAAAAGCGAATTCACCACTTCTATAGGAATATTATTTCTATAAGCTCCTAATTGAACTTTATAAATTATTATTTGCTTGTTTCCCAATATCTCTAATTCATTTGCCTTAATTTCAGGCTTTGGCTCTGGTATTAACTCTGGCTTTTGCTCAACAACAATATTTCGAGCTTCGGCAACTGAAATTCTTTCTCCTTTATGAAATGCTAAGATAAATGCATCGGGTACACCAGCATTTCTTATCAAGTTTCTATTTGATATCGCCTCCTGATAGTCAATGTATTTTCCACTAAAATATCGGTAATAAGCTTTTTTTGTTCTATCGAAGAAAATATCTGAAATATTGAAGAGCATTTCTTTTGTCCTTGGTGTTGCGTAAACACCAATTTGAACCGTGTAATAAAGCTCAGGAACAGCGAAATCAGTCAAGTTAGAATTTGAAATGCTAAGGTTTTCAGTTTTTGCAAGTTGTACATTTGTAGCGATATATACATTTTTTTGAATCTTTTCAGCCACGGCAACAATAGCTTTATCAGTGAAAGCTTCACCTCTTTGAATTAGGAGCCTTGATTCTACAATGGAAATTCTCTCGCCGTTAAAATAAGGAACTATAAAAGCATCTTTAAACCCTAAACCACGAATCTGATTTCGAGCACTTAATGCATCATCATAACTTGTAAATAAACCAGCCATATATCGCAACCAAGCCGAATTTTGAATTTTCTCGATATTTATTGGCTTAATTCCTTTTAGATTTATAGGATTAACTTCGCGTTTGAAAGCTGCAATCTGAACCTTATAAATCAATCCTTCAGGTAAAGGTTTGTTAGTTACAATTGGATTTTTTTCATTGTAAAAAGCTGTATTATTATTGTTTACATTCTCAAGGTAAATGCCAACAATTTCAGATCTTCTCATTTCGACTTCTTGTCGAACCTCAGGGGAAAGATATTCGACGCTGATATTTGCTAATTCTATAGGATTTGCTTTGGCGATAGCTTCAACATTATAGGTTTTTCTTTGATTTACAATTTCATTATTATTTGCCACAGGATTTTCTATGATTTTCTGCTCAAGACTATCAACCTGGTTTGTAGCAATTTCATTATTATTTGCCTCAGGATTTTCTATGATTTTCTGCTCAAGACTATCAACCTGGTTTGTAACAATTTCTGTATTTGGCTTTTCAACTTTTGCAACTTGCAAATCATTTGGAATTTCTTCTGCATTGCGCTGAGATACAATAAATAAAGAATCCTGTACAGATTTATTTTTATAGATTTCTAATGCCTGTTTTTGTTCATTTATTGCTATTTGTTCCAAACTTGCTGCCTCTTGTTGTATGCTATATTTTTCTGCAGTACTCAATTTCGGATTCTTTGCAGCATCACGATTTTGAATTGATTGTTCAACTTTTCTTTGACTTTCAGCAATCATTTCATTTGCTTGTTTTATTCTGATATCGTTTGAATATGATTTATTTATTGATGCTAATTCAATTGTGTTTTCAATGTAAGTATTATTATTCGCAATTGCCACAATCTCAGCAGCATCAGTAGTTAATTTGTTTGCTTTTATCATCAAAACTTTGGCTTTTGTCTTCATGCCATTTTTCACAGATCTTTTCTGCATTTCTGAAAGTGAGGTTAATGAGTCGGATGATAATAATAATTTTTCTGCCTGTGAATTAAGTCTTTGAGCTACTTGATTACTTGTCATGGACTTATCGTTATAAGAAATTTTATCTCCATGAGAAATGCCATTATTGATACTTAATTCGTATTCAGCCAATTTATCAGTTAAATCATCAGTCATGCTTTCAAGCTTAGAAATTTCATTCCCAATATCCATTCGCTCGTCAATATTGCTGGAGTTAGATCGCAAAATTCTTAATACTTCAATCTTTTTCTTTATTAAATTCAGCTTATTATTAATCAAATATTTTTTTACTGCGAAAATATCAGTGTTGTTAAAATACACTAAATCAATACTATTACTATAAAGATATATTGAATTTGAGGAATCCTTTTCAGTAAAAACTTGTTCAACTTGAGCAATCAATAAATTATTGCTTTCTGAATTTGAAGCAAAAATACTTGTGTCAACTGTTTGTTCAATATTTGAATTTGTTAATAAAACTTGAGAATTTTCTTGCAAATTTTGGCTTTTCTGCTTATCAATCTCTTTGGCAATAGTCAATAAATTAGATTTTAAATTATTGTTTGTTTCAATTTGAGCTTTCATTGGCTCACTGACAGTATTAATTTTCGCAACTTCTAAATTTATTTCATCTAATTGACTTTGTAATTTTGCTTTTTTGATTTCTAATTTAGCTTTTTTTTGCTCATTTTCAGACAAATAAGAATTATCTTCCACAACTTCAATTTGCGATTTAATTTCTTTCTGTTTGTTTATTAAATCGTTGATATTGGTAGTTGATTTAGAAATTTTAGAATCTAAAACCTCATTTCGCTTATCGAGAACGTTGCATAAACTTATTGCCAATTGCTCAGAAGAATTTATTGAATTTTGATTTTCGCTTATATTCAAATTTGATTTATCCTTTGCTGCATTAAAATCATTATTTTCAATGCTCGAAGCAACCTCATTATATGTTATTGTAAGATTGTTCAATTGCTTTTCATCATCAATTTTTGCCTTTTGATATTCATTTGCAAGTATATTTGCTGAACTGGCATTTCGTTGGAGATTGGTAATTTCCTTTTGATTCTCAACAATTTTTGCAGCCAACAATTTTGATTGCTCCAAATTTTCAGAATTCTTCAGCTGATTCAACAGGTTTACAGATTCTTGTCTCAAACTATCCGCCTTTATAAAGTAATCACTTGCTAAATTTGATGATGTAATTATGCTTTGGTTTGTCGATTTTACCTTACTTTGAGTGGAATTAATTTTCAACACAACAGGATTCAAATAACTTTCAGCAGCCTGATTTTGTTCATCTGTTGTGTATTTTATCATTGGAAAATTAGCTACAGTATCAGTCTCTATTTTTGCTATAAAAACTTCATTATTTTCTTTCTTCTCATCTATTATTGTTGAAATAATTGCTTCAGAAAAAATAACACTATCTCTCTTATTAACAATATTTTGACTGATGTTATTTAAAACTATAAATGATGGTTCATAAGAATCAATTATTGAAGTATCAGCGTTGTTAAGCTGTTGAATAATTCTCTCAGATGCTTCTAAATTATTTATCTTTTTATAGGTAAATTCATAGTCTTTATTAAGGTCAGTAATCTGTTTTTGTTTATCAATTATTAAGCTTGAAATTGAATCCTTCGACTGCTTAGAAATGTCTATTTTTTTATAATTTAAGTTTAATTCAGCAAGTTGATTTTTAGAATTTTTTACGTCAGAAACAATATCATCAAGTTGACTTTTCAAATTTAATTTTTCGTCCTGTTCATTAGCATCAATGGAAAGTTGCTGATTTAAATACGACAAATCATTTTCAATTTTATCCGAAAGTTCATTTGCACTTTCAATTTGACCATTTTGAACTAATAATTCTAAAGAGTCAGATGCAGCATTAATTTCATCTAATGTAATTGCTGCGTCTTTAGCTTTTGCATCAATAGATTTTGAAATTTTATAGGCTGTCTCTGCTTCAGTTTCCAAATTAAAAAGTTCTAACTTATTCTTGTTTAGTTGATTAACTATTAAAATTTTCTTGAGACTGTCGGATTCTGTTGCTCTCCTTTTCTCCAAATCATCAATTTTAATTATTAGTGAAGATGATAAATCTACTTTTTCAGAAGCTATTCCTAAAAGAAAATTTGATTTGCTTTTTGAGCTCTCAATTAAACTCGCTGCCAATATTCTATTTTGGTTTGCAGTGAGAATCATTTGTTCGGAAGTATCATTTAAAAGACTAATTGCCTTATTAATTGAGTTCGTATCTTTTTCTTTATTAACATTTTGATTTTCAAGCTCAGCAATTATTTCATTTATTGAATCTTGTCTATTTACTTTCACTTGAGAATTTACTACGATATTTGCCAGTGAATCAGATTCTTGCTTCTTCCTTTGCTCTTGAACTAATGCAATTTGGACCTTCTCTTTTTCCTGATTTTCCAAAGTAATATTTGCCAGCGAATCAGATTCTTGCTTCTTCTTTTGCTCTTGAACTAAAGCAATTTGAACTTTCTCTTTTTCCTGATTTTCCAAAGCAATATTTGCCAATGAATCAGCTTCTTGATTCTTCTTTTGCTCTTGAACTAAATTAATTTGAACTTTCTCTTTTTCCTGATTTTCCAAAGCAATATTTGCCAGCGAATCAGATTCTTGCTTCTTCTTTTGCTCTTGAACTAAATTAATTTGAACCTTCTCTTT
>Ga0210044_10003326_pt1 | contig 23025 bp, 21 predicted proteins | sample CryGey13umfilter_2_FD_183959 | JGI IMG/M metagenome (GOLD analysis project Ga0210044, IMG submission 183959) | Groundwater microbial communities from aquifer in Utah, USA - Crystal Geyser 4/9/14 3 um filter (SPAdes) (version 2) | ecosystem: Environmental > Aquatic > Deep subsurface >... | reverse complement strand
TATTGCGGGTTGCCGCTACCGCTGTGTCCGTTTTTTACAATATTTTCGCTACCACAATGTCGACATGTATATAATTTTGCAATCATGCTTGAAATATATCATAAATCACTACGACTTTACCACTACCGGCAAAGTTTGCCAGATCGGTTCGATTGGATTGGGCCAAATAACACTGGCAGGAAGTGATGAACTCGTATAAACTGTCATGGTAGGTAGTCTCCTGAATAAGTTTGAATGGTCAAATCCAATCTTAATTCAGAATCTACCGACACTGCTATAAATTTGTAAAGGTGCTAAATCTCTGACCTTTCGCTGAAATTGAAACGACTTTCGCGAATTTCTGCCCCAAAAGCCACTTTTTCCGCAAATTTCGCCAAGCCGTGCCAAAAATCGTCACAAGATTCCGCGTTCTCGCCTGGCAACTTGGCGCATCGAAAAAGCGCCCCCCCTAAATATGGGAGTGTCAACAATATCAACCCCATATATAGCGGTTTGGAAATTCGCGATTTTGCCAAAAATTTCAGCGAATGGACAGAAATCTCTCTCGTGAACCGTGCCGAAAAATGCAACAAAAAACACGCCCGCTGGCTGACAGGGTTTGTCAGTGGTCAGAAAGGCGTGCTGTTCAATTGATGGGGACGGCGATAGATGTTGCTGCTGCGGTGTAGCGATAGTATGTGTAAGTATCCGAACTTTGTCAATACTCTGTATACTTTATCTATAAAAAAGGCGGAACATTCCGCCTTTTTTTATCTTACCAAAGAGCCCATACTGGGCTTATATGGCATACCTCGTTTATCAAATATTCTACGCCCTTGTCCGCCAATTTTTCGATAAATCTCAACGCAATATGCCACATCCGTTTCATCTAGGAGTATCTTCTCGCCGCCTAACGCAGTTATACGTCTAATCTTGGAGATAATACCTTTTTGAAACCATCCGAAAATGGTAGATGTGTTCATTTTATATTTTTCAGCCGCTTCGGCCAACCCAATTTCGACACCCTGCAGGTGCGCGTGCATCTTATACTCCGGCAAATCTTCCTTGTGGAGCGGGGCAGATTCATGGCGGACATCATCTTCACTAACAACCACGTTATTGTTTATCATAGCGGCTGAAATTTTACCATTTTCAATAAGGCTTTGAATCCGCTCAATAGCCAGCCCATACCTTCGGGCAGCTTCGGGAATGGGGAGTAGGGGGGGGAAAGTCGTGAGCATTAGAGTCTCCAGTGAAAATGCAAGACGCGCCAGGGAGATCCCAAGCGCGTCTCATTCCAGGGTGCTCCCTGTCTTGTCGGGGCGAGAGGATTTGAACCTCCGACCTCACGGTCCCGAACCGTGTGCTCTAGCCGGGCTGAGCCACGCCCCGAAAGGTCAAGCGCTCGGTATTATACAGCCCTTCCCCGCCTTTGACAAGCGTTTGGTATAATTGAAAGGTTGCAATTGATTCTCCGTCACAGAGACACAGACAGAGCGCAACCTCATTTTTCCGGCGCTCTCCGTGTCTCTGTGGCTTGAAAGAAGGGTTTTTATGGAAATCGGTAACATTAAACAAGTGGATATTGACAGCCAGATGCGCGATGCCTTCCTTGATTATGCCATGAGCGTCATCGTGGCTCGCGCTCTACCCGACGCCCGCGATGGCTTGAAGCCCGTTCACCGCCGTATTCTCTTTGCCATGCACGAGCTTGGCTTACGTCCAAATTCATCTTACAAAAAGTCGGCGCGTATTGTTGGCGAAGTGTTGGGTAAATATCACCCACACGGTGATTCGGCTGTCTACGAATCTATGGCGCGTATGGCGCAAAATTTTTCCATGCGCTATATGCTGGTAGATGGTCAGGGCAACTTTGGCTCTGTGGATGGCGACTCGCCTGCCGCCATGCGTTATACCGAGGCGCGCCTGCATCGCATTGCGGATGAAATGCTGGCCGACATTGAAAAAAACACCGTCAATTTTGGTCCCAACTTTGATGATTCGTTGCAAGAACCGCTGGTATTGCCCTCGCGCCTGCCTAACCTGTTGCTGAATGGTTCCACCGGCATTGCCGTTGGCATGGCGACCAACATTCCGCCCCACAATTTGCGTGAACTATCTGGGGCAATTGGCTACATGATTGAACATTACGATGCGCTGGAAGATATTTCTGTTGAACAGTTGATGGAATTTGTCCCCGGACCCGATTTTCCCACCGGCGGCGCGATTGTTGGGCGCGAAGGCATTTTACAAATGTACAGCACTGGCAAGGGCCGCCTGGTGATGCGCGGCATTGCCGCCATCGAAGAAATGAAAAATGGCCGCCAACAAATCAACATCACCGAAATTCCCTATCAGATAAATAAATCCACCCTCATTGAGCGGATTGCTGAGCTGGTGCGCGAAGACAAGCTTGACATGATTTCCGACCTGCGCGACGAAAGCGATCAGCGCGGTATGAGCATCATCATCGAACTCAAACGCAACGCGCAGCCCAAAAAAGTCCTCAACCAACTTTACAAATACACCACCCTTCAATCTACGTTTGGCGCGCAGATTTTGGCGCTGGTTAATGGCGAACCGCGCACACTGACGCTCAAGCGTTCTTTGCACATCTTCATCGAACACCGCATCGAAGTCATCACCCGCCGCACCCAGTTTGATCTAGACAAGGCCCGCGCCCGCGCCCACATTTTGGAGGGCTTACTCATCGCCCTGGCAAACCTCGACGATGTCATCAAAACTATCCGCCAGGCGCAAGATGCCGAAGATGCCAAACTTCAGTTGGTGACGCGCTTCAAATTGAGTGAACTTCAGGCGCAGGCCATTCTTGATATGCAATTACGCCGCCTTTCAGCGCTGGAACGCTGGAAGATCGAAGAAGAAGCCAAACAAATTCACGAATTAATTACCAGCCTGGAAGACTTACTCGCCAACCCGCACAAAATTCTGGCGCTCATCAACGCTGAAACACAAGAACTCTCTGCCAAATATGGCGACGACCGCCGCACCCGTATCGCTGGCGATGCCAAAGAATCTTTCCACGAGGAAGACCTGGTGCAGGATGCAGGCGTACTGATTACCCTGACACAGCGCGGCTACATCAAACGCACCAACGCTACCGCATACAAATCGCAAGGCGTGGGCGGCAAGGGCATCACCGGTCACACCACCCGCGAAGAAGATGAAGTTTTATTCATGTTCCCCGCGCGCACACTGGATACCGTGCTATTCTTCTCAGATAAAGGCAAAGTTTACAGCGAGAAGGTCTACCAAATTCCAGATGCTGACCGCACCGGCAAAGGTATTTCCATCTATAACGTTCTCGCCCTCGGCCCAGGCGAAAAAGTGACCGCCGCCCTGCCAGTCACCACCTTTACCACCAGCGCCTACTGCATTCTTGCCACAACGCAGGGGAAAATAAAACGCGTCAATCTGGAAGAATTCGCCGCTGTGCGCCCCTCCGGCCTGATTGCAATGGGGCTGGAAAATGGCGACGAACTAGGTTGGGCGCGCCTGACCAGCGGCGCAAATGAAATACTGCTCATCACCGAAAAAGGCCAGGCCCTGCGCTTTGCCGAAACCGAAGTCCGCGCCATGGGGCGCTCTGCCACCGGGGTGATGGGCATTCGTCTGAGCAAAGAAGATAAAGTTGCCAGTATGGGCGTGGTCGAGCCAGAAGGCTCGTTGCTGGTCGTCACCCGTCAGGGCTTTGGCAAGCAAACCCCGCTCAAAGAATATCCCGCGCGCAGCCGCGCTACCGGTGGCGTGATGACAATCGACCAAAAAGCCATCTCCATCACCGGACGTATTATCGCCGCACCGGTTGTGCAACCATCCGATGATGTCACCCTGATTTCATCCAACGGCATCATCCTGCGTCTCAAGGTGGAACAAATCAAAACGGCCAGCCGTGGCACACGCGGCGTACACCTTATGCGTCCGCAAGCCGGAGATAGCGTCGCCGCCGTGGCGCGCATCGCCAATGCCGACTTGCAAAGTGTGGGCGTTGATGGCGAACCCCTGCCCGCCGAGCCACAGCCTGGGTTACTGTAAAAGCTAACTCTAAAAAAAGCGCCGGTCATCTGACCGGCGCTTTTTGATTACAGCAATACAATTTTCCCGGCCAACAGCAAAACCATCAAGCCGGAGACACATACCATCATCAGCAACAACACCGACAAAATCAGGCGTTGCGGGGCCGTCATGCCCAAAATCTTGCCGCCTGGCGCCAGATTAATTTTCACCTGTCGCCGCGTGGTGGGAGGAGGGGGGGCTGCCTCCGCAACGGGCTCTTCTTCAGCGGCGGGCGGAGTGAAGTAAGGGGATGCTTCGCTTTCTTTGCGTAGGTCGTCAAACATGGGTACCTCGTGTGGAAAAGTATATCATAGCGCGGCTTTCAGCCGCAACCAAATCGCTGTCATTGCGAGGAGGGCGCTCTCCCCGACGACTGCGAAGCGTGCCTGTGGCAAGCAATCCCCTCGCCCGCCAGAAGATTGCTTCGGGACACCTGCCCTGACGGGCGGTGCCAGGGAGAACACCCTCGCAATGACGGCAGAATCTTCGCGGTTGGCATAGTTTTCGCGGAGTAATACTATAATCGTCTAGAATTTGTAAACCTGTTTTTTCGCACTTGTGAACCGTGCCAATTTGCGCAAACAAGGCAAATGTTGAGCGGTAATACTATAACGGGCGCAGATGAATTTCGCCGAAGTGGACGGTTTGCACCGCACCGGAAGGGAAGAGTCTCATCCGCAAACTGCCGTCCGGTTCCAGGCCTTCGATTTGGCCGGTGAGCGCTGGTGCGTCCTCGCTCAAGAGTTGCACCGTTTCGCCGCCAAACGCCAGGGATGCCTGCCATTGGCGCAAAAATGCATCCGACGCCAGCGCGGCGCGCAGTGAAATGAGCTCTTTCAGCACATTTTTTAGCAGATCAAAGCGCGAGGGGAGATTCAGCCCGGCGGCGGCGAGACAGGTGGCCGGAAAGGTTAAGCCGCTTGCAGGCGGAATCGCTTCGGGGGTAGCGTTTACGCCCATTCCCACAATCACGCTTTCGATTTTCGCTCCCTGCCAGGCGCTTTCCACCAAAATTCCGGCCACTTTTTTGCGCTGAATGAGTACATCGTTCGGCCATTTGATTTGGGCGCTGACGCCGTATTTTTGGAGCGCATTTACCAACGCCAGCGCCGCTAGGCCAGAAAAACGTCCGATGAATTCGCTCTCGCTTGCGTTGGGGCGCAAAACCAGGCTAAAGGCCAGCGCCGCGCCGGGCGGGGTGAACCATTTGCGCTTGGCGCGCCCGCGTCCGGCGCTTTGTTCGTCGGCGGCGACCAGCGAAAAATCCGATGCGCCCGCGGCGGCCCAGGCCAGGGCTTCATCATTGGTCGAGCCGATTTGTGAAAAATAGCGCAAGCCGCCCAGGGGCAGCCCGCGCAAAAGGTCACGCAGTTCTTGTTCGCTCACGGTAAAACGTACCAGGGATTAATGTTGCCCCCGCCCTGGCGCACTTCAAAGTGCAGGTGCGCGCCAAACGAGTTGCCGGTGTTGCCCGCCAGTCCAATCAGTTGACCGGCGCCCACGCTTTGGCAAACGCTGACGTTGATTTGGCTGAGGTGGGCGTACACCGTCATGTAGCCGGTACCGTGGTCAATGGCGATGACATTGCCATAGCCACCGTTCCAGCCGCTGGCGGCCTTGGTGACGACGCCGCTGTCGGCGGCGTAGACCGGCGCGCCTTCTCCGGCGGCAATATCAATAGCCAGATGGCCGGGAAAATAATCATTGCCCGAAAGGAAATGGTTGCCGGTCGGCCAGATGAAGCCGCCGCTGCCAACCGCTCCGCCCGCACCACAGCCGCTGCTGATACCGGCGGTGCCGGTTCCGCTGCTGCGGGTGGTGATGGGTAGCAAAATTGCTTTCGATTCGCGCCAGCCGCCCGGAATCATCACCCATTGCCCGGCGCTAAAGGTCGGGTTGGTCAGGTCCACATTGTTGCCGGGCCAGGTGAGCATGTCGCTGAGGCTGGCCTGGTATTCGGCGGCGACAGCTTCGGGCGTGTCGCCTTCTTTCCATTGGTAGAGCAGGCCGTCGGTGGGCGGTACGCTCAGTTCCTGGCCGGGCTTCAGGCTGTGCGGGTCATCTTCCAGCACCTCGTAGTTGGCCCATAACAGGGTTTCGGGTTTGACGTTGAAATCTTTGGCGATGCGAAATAGCGAATCGCCGCGCATGACGGTATGTTGGATGATGGCGTAGCGCGGGCGTTCGGGGATGATGGTTTTGAGGGTCAGGGCGCGCCCGATGGCGAAATCGCTGGCGAGGGGCGGCGTATTGGGGTCAGCGGTAGGGACAGGCTGTTGCGCTTCCGGCGCAGAAATTGGCGCTACGGGCGCGGTCTGCGGGCGCGAGAAAACTCCCAGCCGCCAGGCGGTCAGTCCGCTCAGGGCGGCGACAATCAAAAGTGTAGTTCCCCAACTGATAACGGTAAATTTACGAGAGACAGGTGTCATATTTTTTCTTGTAGCGTGACATTTATGTCGCGCATTTTCTCGAAAAAGCAGTTGCTTTTGCTCTTTTAACGCGAATGCCGCAAACACTTGCACCAGCACGCAAGCGCAGGTGTGAACGAATTTTGCGCGCAAGTCGGGAGACTTGCAACTCCGGTGTGTCCGTTGTTACATATTCTCATGCAGGGTTTCGAGAAACTCCATGTTGTTTTTGGTTTTCGACATGCGGCTGAGAATAGCCTCGGTGGCGACGGTTGGGTCCATCCCTGCCCCGGCGGGCGGGTTGGAGGTCATCTGCGAGTACATGCGGCGCATCGTCCAGACGCGCTGTAAAATATCCGGCCCAAGCAGCAGTTCTTCGCGGCGGGTGGACGAGCGGTCAATATCGACGGCGGGGAAGGTGCGGCGCTCTTGCAGTTTGCGCGAGAGGTGCAGTTCCATGTTGCCAGTACCCTTGAATTCTTCGTAGACGATGTCGTCGAGACGTGAACCCGTGTCCACCAGGCAAGTGGCGACGATGGTCAGCGAGCCGCCTTCTTCCAGGTTGCGCGCCGCGCCGAAAAGATGCTTGGGCGGATAGAGCGCGGAGGGGTCCATCCCGCCGGAGAGAGTACGCCCGGAGGAGTTAACCGTCAAGTTGTAGGCGCGCGCCAGACGGGTAATGGAATCCATCAAAATGACGACATGCCGTTTGATTTCGACCAGGCGTTTGGCGCGTTCCAGCGCGATTTCGGCAGTGCGGACATGGCTGGTGACGGGTTCATCGAAAGTGGAAGCAATGACTTCCGCGTCGACGGAGCGGTCCATGTCGGTGACTTCTTCGGGGCGCTCGCCAATCAGCGCGATAATCAGGTGAACATCGGGGTATTGAGTGGAAATGGCGTTGGCGATTTGCTTCAGGATGGTGGTCTTCCCGGCTTTGGGCGGCGAAACAATCAGCCCGCGCTGGCCGCGCCCAATGGGGGCAATCAGATTAATGATGCGGGTGGAGAGAATGTCGCCACGGGTTTCGAGGTCAAAACGTTTTTCGGGGAAAATGGGGGTCAGGTTTTCAAATTTTGGGCGGGAGCGGGCTTCTTCGGGGTCAATGCCGTTGACACTTTCAACTTTTATTAACCCCCAATGGCGTTCGCTTTCACGCGGCGGGCGCACATGGCCCAAAATCAGGTCGCCAGGGCGCAGGTCGTAGCGCCGCAGTTGGGCCTGCGAGACGTAGACATCATCTTCGCTGATGGTGTAGCGCGGCGAACGCAGCAGGCCGATGCCCTCGTCCATAATTTCAAGAATGCCGCCGCGAATTTCCAGCCCTTCGCGGGCCGCTTCTTCCTGGCGCAGACCAATGACAAGCGCTTCTTTTTTCATACGATTGGCATTTTCAATGCCAAAATCCCGAAGTGCAATGGCACGCAATTCGGCAAGCGGTTTGCTTTCAAACTCTAATATATTCATATTTCTCTCAATGCGTTGGGGATGTGAAAATGACGCCCCGCCTGGCAGGACGTTGTAGCTTAAGCGGGTTGTGAAAAGGGGAGTTTTAAAGTCATCAAAAGTGGGCTTGCCATCCGGCCTGGCCCCAGGGACGGCGCAGTGCAAGCAATCTATGGTAGTACAGGGGAATTTATCGCATTATAGCACAAGAAAAGCCAGAAGTTACCCGGCGCTTTTTTCGATCGGCGTTTTGGTGACCAGCACTTTGTCCACGCGTTTGCCGTCCATGTCCACCACTTCCACGGTGAATCCGTTCCAGTCGAAGTGGTCGCCGGCGGTTGGGACGCGCCCCAATTGGAGCATGACGAAGCCGCTCAGCGTTTCGTACTCGTCTTCGTCGGGCAGGTGACGCAGGTTGAAGATTTCTTTGAAATCCTCCACCGAAATCAGGCCGTCCAGCAGCCACGAGCCGTCTTGGCGCTGAGTGGCCTGCGGTTCGCTGTCCATGTCGCCGACAATTTCTTCCAGAATGTCGTAAATGGTGAGCAGCCCCTGCACCGAGCCGAATTCGTCCACTACCAACATACTTTCTGCATCGCCTGATTTGAAAAGTTCCAGCGCGCGCGAGGCCAGCGCACTTTCGGGAATGTAGACCGGGATTTGCAGGTTTTGTTTGAGTTCGAGCGGTTTGCCGTTCAGGCTTTCCAGCAATAAATCACGCGCTTCGATGATGCCGAGCACGTTGTCCAGGCTGTCCTCGCAGACGGGAAAGCGTGAATATAAGTTGGCTTCAATTTCGGCGCGGATTTCTTCGGGGCTGTCGTTGACGTCGAGCCAGGAGATTTCGCTGCGCGGCGTCATCAGCGAGCCGACACGCCGGTCGCTCAGCCGAAAAATGCCTTGGACCATGTCTTGTTCGGCTTCCTCGAAGACTCCCGCCTGCGTGCCCTGATCCAGTAAAACTTGTAGTTCTTCCTCGGTGACGGGTGGTTCCAGGTTGGGAGTCACGCCGAGCAGGCGTACCAGCAAATCGGTGATGGCGCTCATCAGATTGACCAGCGGGGCGAACATGCGCGAGACGATGTTCATCGGCCCGGCGATGACCGATGCGATTTGTTCCGGGTTGCGCAGGGCCAGGCGTTTGGGAACCAGCTCGCCCAAAATGAGCGAGAAAAGCGTAATCAGGGTGACGACAATGCCCAGCGAAAGTGACTGGGCGTAGGGCTGCAGGACTTCCACTTTGAGCAGTTGAATCGCCAACGCGTCTGAAATTGTCGCGCCGCCGACTGCGCCCGCCAGCACCCCAACCAGCGTAATGCCGACCTGAATGGTGGAGAAAAAAATGTTGGGGTTTTCGGCTAGGGTGAGCGCGGTCTGTGCGCCATGCTGGCCTTGGTTGACGCGCTGTTGCAGGCGCGCCTTGCGCGAGGAAACGACGGCAATTTCAGCCAGCGAAAAGACGCCGTTGAGCAGGATGAGGATGAAGATGATGAAAATTTCCAGGCCGATATTCATGAAGAACAGTTTTTCTAAATGATTTCGATGCCGCTGCCGGTAACTGCCTCGCCGATGACCCAGGCGGGCTGATGAAGTTCTTGCGCGCGGGCCAGCAGGGCGGCCAGTTTTTCTGGCGGGACGGCCAGCAGCAAGCCGCCGCTGGTTTGGGCATCGAAGAGCAATAGTTGGTGAATTTCGTCAATTGCCGGGGCGAAGTGGGTAAATTGCTCAAAATACAATTTGTTATCTGCTGAGCCGCCGGGGAAGGTGTAGGCTTGGGCAAACTTTTCGGCGCAGGAGATGAATGGGATGCGCGAAAACTCCAACCGGAAGCTGACGCCTGAAGCGGAGGCCATTTCCCAGCCGTGGCCGAGCAGGCCGAAGCCGGTGATGTCGGTTGCGCCGAGCAGGCCGAATTCATTCGCCAGTTGTCCGGCTCCCGCGTTCAGGCGGCTCATCCAGCCGATGACTTCCTGCGCTTCCGCGGGCGAGGTCAGTTCACGCTTGAGCGCGGTGGTGGTGACGCCAAAGCCGAGCGGTTTGGTCAGCACCAGCACGTCGCCAGCGCAGACGCCGTTTTTGGTCATCAACTGGCGCGGGTCGACAAATCCAAGCGCCACCAGGCCGAATTTGGGTTCTTTATCCTGCACGGTGTGCCCACCGGCAATGACGACGCCCGCCTCGCGGCATTTTTCTGCGCCGCCGCGTAAAATTTCGCCGCTGATTTCGGGCGGCAGGTCGGGCGGCAGGGCGGCGACGTTCAGGGCCAAAAAGGGTTTGCCGCCCATGGCGTAGATGTCGGAGAGCGAGTTAGCGGCGGCGATGGCGCCGTATTCGTAAGGTGTATCCACTACCGGGGTGAAGAAGTCGGTTGTTGCTACCAGCGCGCGCGAATCGTCCAGCCGCCAGACGGCGGCATCGTCTGGGCCGTCGAGGCCGACCATTAAATCGGGGTAGTTTTCGGCGTTAAAGATGTTTTTGACAGGGCGCAGAACCTGCGCCAGCGTTTCCGCATTGAGTTTGGACGCTCAGCCAGCGCAACTGGAGAGTGTCGTCAGGCGCACACTGCGTCCCGAAGTGGGGGTTTCGTTCATGGGGTCGGCCTCCTTTCGTCAAAAGTGTGGAGCAAGTCTCAGACTTGCTCCACAGAATAGGCTTTTACTGCGGCAAGGCGGATGTCTGCCCGTTGGGTAACGGCAGCAGGTAGGGCATGTCGTTGGGAACCAGCATTACCTGGATGTTGGGCGCCAGTTTGGAAATGTATTGGTAGGTCAGCAGGTTGGGGTTGTTTGCCAGCGCCGCAGCGATTAAGTTCAGCGCCTTGGCTTCGGCATCGGCCTCAATCAGGCGCGCCTGGGCTGCGCCTTGCGCCGCAATCACCGCCGCATCGGCCTGGCCTTGCGCCACCTGACGCGCCTGCTCGGCTTCCTGTTTTTTGGATTCGACGACGAATTTGGCTTGCTGCGCCTGCTGTTCGGCGATTTGCTTTTGCTCCACGGCCAGCGCGTACTCGTCACTGAAGCGGATGTTGCGCAAGACAAAATCCACCAGCATCAGGTTATTGGCGGCCAGGCTGGATTCGAGCGTGCTGGTAATCAGCGCTTCCATTTCCACACGCTTGGAGGAAACCAATTCTTCCACGCCAAACTGCGAAACCGCATCGCGGATGGAGCCGCGCGCCTGCGGGCGCACCACGCCATCTTCGTAACGGCCCTGCCAGGTGATGTGCAGCGGAATCACTTCCGCCGGGTTCACCTGGTAAATGACGGATGCGTCAATAAATACAATCTGCCCGTCTTTGGTGCGCGCCTGAATGGAATCGTCCCCAGATATCGTGCCCTCGTTGGAGGTGGAAGACATGGTATAGGTCGCGCGTGAAATCGAATACAGGCGTACCGTCTCGGCGAAAGGCAGCACCCAGCGCAGGCCGGGCTGAATGGCTTCCTTGCGCACACCGCCATCTGAAAAAGCCGAAAGCACCACGCCGCGTTCTTCGGGGGCCACATACACAATCCCTGCCGAAGCCACCGAAAGCGCCGCCGCGGCCACAAAAACACCTACCAACAGCGGGGTTAAGCCTTTGGTGGGTTGATTGCGGCTGGCGCGCAGGCCAACAAACACCAATACCAACACAAACGCCAGCCAGGCTGCGCCGGCCAGCAAACCAACAAATTCAGCAATATTCATGATTATCTCCTTGATTAAACTGATTATAACGTGATAGCATCGCGCCATGCACACGGGAACAAGTCAAATTGATGAAATTTCGACAGGAGAACGCGCCGCGCGGATTTTTTGCGCCTCGAATCTGGTTCCCGCGCCCGGAAAATACCTGCTGGCCTGGGCGCTTTCTGAACCAGACACGCCGCTGCCTGCTCCCGTTTTTCTGGCAGAAACCTGCCCCGGAGGCTTCTACGCTGCCGCGCCCCTGCCGGTTGCGTGGATTCCCGGCACAACCCTGCATCTGACCGGCCCGCTTGGGCGCGGCTTTCACCTGCCAGCGATTGCCCGCCGGGTGGTGCTCGTCTCCCTTGGCGCAACCCCCGCCCGTTTGCTGGCGCTCATTCGTCCGGCGTTGGCGCAGGGCGCATCTGTCAGCCTGCTCTGCGCCAACCCACCTGCCAATCTGCCGCTGGCGGTAGAAATTCTCCCCCCTGATTCTCTCACCGAAATGGCTGCCTGGGCCGACTACCTGGCGCTCGATTTGCCCCGTGAAAGGCTGCCCGAACTGGCGCTTGCCGCCCTCGCAGGCCAAACTATGCTGGAAGTTTTACTGGAAACGCCCCTACCATGCGGCGGCCTAGGCGAATGTGGCGTGTGCGCCGTTGTTGCAGGTCGAAAAATTTGGCTGGCATGCAAAGACGGCCCTGTCTTTGAGGGCCGTCAGTTGATTTGATGTTTTTTAGGGGAAAAAATCACCGCCATACGCGGAAGGAAGTCAGCGAAGTGGATTTTAACTCTTTATAGTAAACATCCACTTGCACCGTCACCAAACTACCATACGGCTGGTCGTGCACCTCGAAAGGTAAAATCACAACGCCATACTGATTGGTTGGCATACTGATACTTTGCGGAGTACCGCTCGCCCAATAAATAGTGACTACCGCGTAGGCATCTTTGACCGGGCTGAGCGTTTGGTCTTGCACCACCACATAAACCGTTTGTGTGTCGGTCGGTTGTGTAACCGCCTTCCAAACAAACGCCCGCGCCTGAATGTTGAGTACCTTCACGATGTCATCCGGCTTGACCGGGGTTAACAAGTTGGGGTCCTCTTTGACAGCGTCGAAATAAATTCGGCCCAACTCGGCCAGGGCTACCTTTTGGCCTTCAGGAAATTCGGGATACCATTCAAAACGTGCGCGCTGAAAATATTGCACAATGCGCCCATTGACAAACTCGAAACCCGAAAGTGGCATTCCAAAAGCCGCTTCGCCGCCATAGGCATCAAAAAAATCTAGAAACGAATAGCAAACCGATTTCCCATTGATAAACGAACGGCAACCGATAGGCGTATACACATCCATGCTTGGGTTACCCACCATGTAGAGATTTTCCCCAATGCTGGAAAGCTGCACGCGCTGACCTTCAGGATATTCTGGATGAAATTCAAAACGCGCCCGCGAGAAATATTGAATTTGCCGCCCGGTGTCTGAGTCGGTGAAGGCTTCCGTCAGCGGGTAGCCGAAAACGAGTTGAGCGTTGGGGAAGGTGTTGTAAAACTGCCAGAAGTCGCCGCGAACGGAATGCCCCGTTTCAGAGAAATACTGGTAAGAAATATCCTGCGCCCCAGCATGGCGTGGGGAGGCCAAAAGTCCTATCCATAGGCACAAAAACACAAGAGTTCGAATCACTCTTTTCACGGTTTCATTATACAACAATCTTGCAACGAAACTGCAATGCGGCCAGGGCTGTCAAAATTGTTGGGGAAAAGCAGAGGCGAGAGTATCTCGCCTCTGCCAGGGAACAATCAAAAAATGTTTAAAGTCTACCCTTTGGTCAATTTCCAGGCGGCGGGCAGCGTCAGCGCCGCCAAAATCAGTTTGAGCGCGTCGCCAGGCAGAAAGGGCAGCACGCCTTTGGTGATGGCCGCCGCCGGGCCAACAAAAAACGCCAGCCAGGCCGCGCCCAACGCATAGATGATGACCGTTCCAACTAAAAAAGGCAGCATTGACGTGCGGATGCTGCGCTCCAGGCCGCGTTCTGCCAGCAGGCCGATGACCCAGGCTGAGAGGATGAATCCCAGCAGGTAGCCGCCGGTCGGACCGAAAATGTAGGCCGCGCCGGAGGCGCCGCCCGCGAAAACGGGCAGGCTGAGTGCGCCGCTGAGGGCATACAGCGTCAGCGAGGCCGCTCCGCGCCGCGAGCCGAGCGCCGCGCCGACCAGCAGCACGGCAAACGTTTGCCCGGTGAGCGGGACGGGCGTGAAGGGCAGGGGGATTCTCACCTGCGCCAGCAGCGCTACCAGCGCCGCGCCAGCGGTAATCAGCAACAGGTTGTGAATTCTCCGGTCAACGGCGGGCAGGATACGGGTAGTAAGAGTTGGGGCGAGGGTGTTCATAGCGTGGATTTGTCTCCTTGTTCAGATAAAAAATTGGGGACGGATTGCCGTCCCCAATTTCAATAACACATTGCTTCAATTTTCGATTTGGAGGCCAACGTCTCCCGACGCTGGATTTCGAAAATCAGGAGATTTTCGACCCCAGAATTTATTTCTTGCCGAACTTCTGCTTGAGGATATCTTCCAGGGTGGGCTGGCCGATTTCCTGCAACTCGTAGCGCACGCGCTGATAGGGTTTGTTGATTTTGATGACGCGCGTCAGGTCAATCGGTGTGCCGATGATAACCATGTCCACATCCATGGCGTTGATGGTGGCTTCTAAGTCGCGTGTTTGCGCTTCGCCGTAGCCCATGGCCGGGAGAATCGGGCCAGTTTTGGGATATTTGACGTAGGTGGCGGCGATGGATTTGACCGCATACGGGCGCGGGTCAACGATTTCTTTGGCGCCGAAGCGGCGGGCGGCGATGTAACCGGCGCCGTAGGCCATTTCGCCGTGGGTCAGGGTCGGGCCGTCTTCGACGACCAGCACGCGCTTGCCCTGAATGGCGGCGGGGTCATCTACAAAGAGCGGGGAAGCGCCCTCGATGACGATGGCTTTGGGGTTCATCTCGCGCAGCGCCTGGCGCACGGCGATGACTTTCTCCGGGTCGGCGGTGTCCACTTTGTTGATGACGAACACATCCGCGGCGCGGACGTTGGTTTCGCCGGGGTAGTAGCGTGATTCGTGTCCGGCGCGGTGCGGGTCGGCGACGACAATCTGCAGGTCAGATTTGTAGAAGGGGAAGTCGTTGTTGCCGCCGTCCCACAGGATGATGTCCACTTCTTTTTCGGCGGCGCGCAAAATTTTCTCGTAATCTACACCGGCATAGACGATGACGCCGTTGTCTATGTGCGGTTCGTATTCCTCGCGCTCTTCGATGGTGCATTCGTGCTTGTCCAGGTCGGCATAGGTGGCGAAGCGCTGCACTTCCTGTTTGACCAAATCGCCGTAGGGCATGGGGTGACGGATGGCGGCCACTTTATAGCCCATGCCGCGCAGAATGAGCGAGACGCGGCGGGTGGTCTGACTTTTGCCGGAGCCGGTGCGCACGGCGCAGACCGAGACGACCGGCTTGGTGGATTTGACCTGGGTGTAGTTCGTGCCCATCAGGCGGAAGTCGGCGCCGAGAGCGTTGACGATGGAGGCCTTGTGCATGACGTATTCGTGCGGCACGTCCGAGTAGGCGAAAATCACCTGCTGAACGCTGTGTTTCTTGATTAAATCAGCCAGTTCGCTTTCGGCGTAAATCGGGATGCCCGCCGGGTACAGGTCGCCCGCCAGGGCGGCGGGGTAGCGGCGGTCGTCAATATCGGGGATTTGGGTCGCGGTAAAGGCGACAACTTCGTAGTCCTTGTTCCTGCGGAAGAAGGTGTTGAAGTTGTGGAAGTCGCGCCCGGCGGCTCCCATGATCAGGGTTTTGATGGGGGACATGCAGATACTCCTTCAGAAAAGATGAATTTTCAGCGGGGATTGTTGTGACGGTTTACGCCACGCGCTTTAAAACGCCGCTGATTTTTTCGTCTCCGACGACGCGCCGGAGCCGTCACATCACTTCTGGGGCTGTGATGCCCATAAGCGCCAGGTGAAAGGCGGGAGTGCGAGCTGAATTATAGCATTACATCACATCTGGCGCGGAAATGCCCAGCAGGTAGAGGGCATTCGTCAGCACCTGTTTGGCCGCCGCCACCAGCCGCAGGCGCGCCGCTTTGACGGATTCGCTTTCTGCCTGCAGCACCGGCACGGCGTGATAAAAACTATGGAAGGCGGTCGCCAGTTCATAGACGTAGGCCGCCACCACCAGCGGGCGATATTCCTCCGCCGCCTGTTGGACGACCTTTGGCAGGTGCGACATCTGCTCAATCAGTTCGATTTCGTGCATAGTTAGCGTATAGTCAAACGCAGCCGGAGATAGGCCGCCGCTTTGCTGCGCTTTTTTCAAAATTGAGTTGGCGCGCACGACTGCATTTTGAATGTACGGCCCGGTGCGCCCGTCAAAACTGAGCGCCTCGTTCACGTCGAAAACCATGTCTTTGTTGTTGTCCACTGCCAGCATGGAATAAGCCAGCGCGCCCATGCCGATTTTCTGCGCCACGCCTTCGCGCTCGGTGGCGGGCAGAGACGGGTTTTTCTCGGCAATTACTGCCAGCGCGCGCGCAATCGCCTCGTCGTAGACTTCCTTGAAGAGCGCCACCCGCCCGCGCCGCGCCGACATCGCCCCTTCCGGCAGGCTGACAAAACCATAGGCCAGGTGAAAACACTTTTCAGCCTGGGCGAAGCCCATCAGTTTCAGAATCGCAAACGCCTGCTGAAAATGTAAACTCTGGCGGTTGTCCACCACATAAATGGAGCGGTCAACATGGAATTTTTCAAACTTCACCTGCGCCAGCGCCAGGTCTTTCGTCAGGTAAAGCGAAGTGCCGTCTGAGCGCAAAATGACCGCCACGCGGAATTTTTCCTTGGTCAGCCCCAGTTTCTCGTCAATTTTGACAATCACCGGCCCCTCCGGGCGGGTATCCTCGGCAATGCCGCGCGCAATCAACTCGTCCACAATTTTTTTGGAGGGTTCGTCCACTTCGCTTTCAAAAAACCACTCGTCAATTTTTACGTCCATCATCCGCAAAATATCGCGGAATTCTGCCAGGCTCCATGCGCGCGTTTCCTGCCAGAGCGCGCGCACCGCCGGGTCGCCCGCGTCCCACTTGCGGTACAGGTCGCGCCGCTCGGCCTCATACTGCTCGCGCTGGGCGGTTTCGGCGGGCGTTTCGTTTTCCTTTTTCGTCAGCAACTGTGTCGCTTCGACGTAAATTTTCAACAGCCACTGCCCGCGCGCGTGAACATCCGCCGGTTCCTGGCCGCGATAAAATTTCTCGTAGGCCCACAAAACTGTAATCACGCCCAGCCCCAAATCGCCGGGGTAACTGGCGCGGATGGTTTCAAAACCGGCAAACTGCACAATGCGCGCCAGGCTTTCGCCCAAAATGGTGTTGCGATAATGCCCGATGTGAAATGAGTGATGCGTGTTCGGCTGAGAATATTCGACCATTACGCGCTCATTTTTGGGATGTCCGGCTCCGAAGCGCGCGCCCTGCGCCAGGGCTGAATCAACCACCCGGCGGGCGACTTGCGCCGTGGAGAAATACAAGTTCAAGTAGCCGGAAACTGCCTCGCTGCGCGAAATGCCGGGCTGCTGGCCGAGAGAATTTTTCACCGCCTCGGCGATTGCCTGCGCCCGCGTCGCCACCGGCAGCCCCTGGTTTTTGCCGCTGCGCGCTTCGAGGGCGGCAGTCGTAAAAAACGAGGTGGAAATGCCCCATTCGCCGCTGAACGGGATGGATTTCCACTTCAATTCTGCCAGTGGAATTTCGTTGGCGGCGCAAAAAGACTGAATTTGGGCTTCGATGGCCTGGGTTTCCTGCTTGAACATGCGAACCTTCCTCGGAAAAAATTCAAAATCGGGAGATTTTGGGATTCGGCGTCTCCCGCGTTGGCGCGTGGGCGGATTATATCAGACGCTTAAAAGCAAAACCGCCAGCCGGGTTCCGGCTGGCGGCCAAAAAACACCGTCTACGCCACCTTGATAAACTTCTCAGCAGGCGCGCCGCAGACCGGGCATTTCTCGGTCATCGGGCCTTCGTGCGTGTACCCGCAGAACGGGCAGACGTAGTAATCCAGGCTGGCCTGGCCTTTTTCGATATTTGCCAGCGCCTTGCGGTACATCTGTTCGTGGCCTTTTTCGGCTTCCATCGCCCAGGTAAAACTGGTCAGCGCCTTCTTTTCGCCTGCGCCCTGAACGTCTGCAATCATGCCGGGGTACATGGTGACGACTTCGTAGTTTTCACCGGCAATGGCGGCTTTCAGGTTTTCGGCAGTTGTGCCGATTCCGCCCAGGGCTTTGAAGTGGTTGGCGGCGTGAATGGCCTCGGCGGTGGCGGCGGCGCGGAAGAGTTTGGCAATTTGCGGCTGGCCGTCTTTTTCGGCGGCTTCGGCGAAGAGCAGGTATTTGCGGTGCGCCTGCGATTCACCGGCAAAGGCTTCTTTCAGGTTATCAGTTGTTTTGCTCATAAGTGTCTCCTTGAATTAGTGAAAAAGGACACTTTCATTAAAGCACAGTTTTTCCGCGCCGAGCAAAATATGTGACAGAAATCATGAAATTGATGACGTTTGTGCGTTAGCGCAAAGACCCTCCAGGCAGGGTGTAATTGATACCATTTCTCCTGCGGTATAATTGCGCCCATGTCTGACACCCAACCTACTCAAATTAAATCCAAAAATCGTTTTGGTTTTGTCCTCAGCCTGTTCATTTTGCTTGGCGCGCTGGTACTGGGCAGTTTCGGCGGCTATCGTCTGGGACTTGGCGCGCGCGTAAACGCCGCCGATGCCACTAAAATCCAGTCGCTTGCCGAACAATTTCGTTTTGCCCAACAAGATTTTGACGCCCGCCACTTTGAAAACGCCCGTCAGCGCCTGGAATTTATCATCAACGCTGACCCCGGCTACCCCGGCGCGTCAGATTTACTGGCGCAGGTGTTGGTGCAAATGGCGATTACGCCTACCCCAACTTTGACTCCCACCCCAACCATTACGCCTACGCCTGACCTGCGCGAGCAGGAAACTATTTTTGCTCAGGCGCAGCAGCAGTTGGACGGCGGCGATTGGAGCGGGGCGCTTGCCACGCTGGACGGTTTGCGCAAACGCGACCCGTCTTACCGCGCCGCGCAGGTGGATGGCATGTATTATTCTGCGCTGCGTAATCGCGGCGTTTCGCAAATTTTGGGGACGGGCGCCTACGCCGATTCTCCCAACCTCGAAGGCGGCATCTACGACCTGACGCTGGCCGAGCGCTTTGGCCCGCTCGACGGCACGTCCGACGGGTTGCGCAGTTTTGCGCGCCAATACATTCAGGGCGCTTCCTACTGGGAAATTGACTGGTTTCAGGCCATGACCTATTTTGGAGAAGTTTCGCGCATGACGCCTAATCTGCGCGATGCGTCCAACGTTACCGCTACCGAACGTTACCGCATTGCCCTGCTGCGTTACGGCGACGTGGTTGCCGCCAGCGGAAAACTGAATGACCGCTGTCAGGCGCTGGATTACTGGAGTCAGTCGTTCAACATGGGACAGCCCGAGGCGGGTTACCAGGATAAATTTAACGCCCTCTACGCCGAGTGCAATCCGCCAACCGCTACCCCTGAACCGATTTTCGTGGAGCCGACGATTGATCCTAATCTGACGCCGGTAGTGACGCCGTAAGATTGAAAGCGCCTGACATCGTAGGGGCATTACCGTTCAAGATTTGCATTGAACGCGCAAATTTGTAGCGCGACATTTATGCCGCTTTCGACAGGCAAGGCAACGTAAATGCCACGGCACAGTTTGTTTGCGACTGGAATCCGCGCTATGCAGAAATCCGAACAGCCGATAGATGCGTGAGGGGAATACAAAGGAGACACGCTGCCGATGAAAACATGAACAGCATCCAAGGGAGTGTCGTGTTGCAGAGGCAAGCGCGTCAGAGAATATACCTAATTGAACAATTTGCTCGCTCAATGGAGACGAAAATGAATACCCAGTCTTTCCAGAAATTTCTTCAAGGCCTTTCACGCCAATTGATTCCGAATCTCGGTTCCATTTTGGTGATGGCCGCCATGTTGTTTGTCTACAATGCCCGCGCGGCAGGTTTGAATGCTGGTACATCCCCCAGCACGATTTCCTATCAGGGCACGCTTTCCACCGCCGGTGGAACAGCAGTCAATGCCAGTGTGGGACTGATATTCCGATTGTATAACGTTCAGTCAGGTGGTAGCGCCTTGTGGACTGAAACACACACTGGCGTACCGGTCGCTAATGGGTTATTCAATGTGCTGTTAGGAAGCATTACGCCCATTTCTTCGTCAGTATGGGATAACTCGACTGTGTTTTTGGGGGTACAGGTGGAAGGGGACAGCGCTGAGCTATCGCCGCGTGAGATGGTCAGCGCTGTGCCGATGGCGATGATGACAACAAACCTGACTATTCCAGATGGGAACATCACAACCGCCAAAATTTCGGATGGGGCCGTTACCAATATAAAAATTGCCGATGGAGCCATCACCAGTGGAAAAATTGCAAGTGGCGCAACCACTAAAATTACTTTACTTGACCAGCCAATCCAGATTTTAAATGAATGGGGTGGCGCCACGGATGGAAGAACTTTAGATTTGAGCGCTAACGTGCCGGCAACTGCCCAAAGCGTTTTAGTGGAAATCAACGTTGGTGGCGCGAATGTAAGAACCTGCCTTAAGACACCTGGCGCTACCGATGAAACTCTTTGTGTTCAAGAATCCGCCGCCGGTACATCATTTGGGCAAGGATGGGTCAAAATGTCTAACCGTACCATCTATTATTCCACATCAATGAGCCCATCATCTCAGATGATATGGATTATTGGATATATGGAGTAGGCAACCAGGATTGTTTAATTCGCATGTTCAAACAAACAACTGGAATGTCATCGCAAGACATCCAAATCCCGCCACAGAACTCATCCAGCGTCGAACTGTATCGTGCGAATGTTGAACAATGGCTGAAGGAGCATGTGCGCGTCAGCGCCATACACGAGCGGCTCAAGGAGCGGGGCTATGGCGGGAGTTATGCTTCCGTTTTGCGGCTGGCGCAGCAAATCGATCCGAAGACACCAGAAGCGGTAACCCGCCTCGAGAGCCAGCCAGACGAGGAAGCCCAGGTCGATTTTGGATACGTTGGCCTGATGCACGACGCGGATGGAAAACTGCGCAAAACCTGGTCGTTCGTAACACCTGCACCCACCGCAGGTGCGGTGTGGTGTGGTGCTTTCATGCAGCCGCCATCTCTACGTAGAATTCGTCACCGACCAAACCATCGCCACCTGGCTGACCTGCCATCGGCACGCGCTGGAATACTTTAACGGTTGTTCCCGGGCGAATCGCCATCGACAACTTGAAAGCAGGCATCACCCGCGCCGTTTGGGATGAGCTGTAGTGCCGGAACTTTATAAAGATGTAGGGTAAAAACGGCGCAATTGCGCCGTTTTTACCCTACAAAATCGGAAAGTTCCGGTAGTAGTTACAAATGGCCTACCGCGAGTGCGCGGAGCATTACGGTTTTCTGGTGCATCCCTGTCGCCCGCGCACCCCCCAGCACAAAGGCAAGGTAGAGCGCGGCGTGGATTATGTGGAAGGCAACTTCATGGGCGGGCACGGCGAGATGAGCCTCAGCCAGGCCAACCAGGAAGTTCGCGCCTGGTGTTTGAGCGCAGCTGGGATGCGCATTTACGGGACGACAAAAGAACGTCCGCTGGAACGATTTTCGCAGGTTGAGCGCTCCCGCCTGAAGCCGTTGCCCGCAGAAGCCTACGCTCTGGCCATCTGGAGCTACAATAAGCTCCACCGCGACTGCCACCTGGTTTTTGAAGGCTCGTATTACTCCGCGCCGTTCCGTTTTCTTGGGCAGAGCCTGTGGATTTGCGCCGGAACACGCCAGGTGCGCATCTACAACGATAAATATGAACTCATTGCGACCCATGAACGCGCAGCCAAACCCGGTGAGCGGCACACCCATCGTGACCACCTGCCGCCCGAAAAACTGTCTGGTCTGGAGCGCAACCGTCCGGCTCTGCTCGAACAGGCGGCCAAAATCGGCCCGGCCACCCAAAAAGTGGCAGAGACCCTGCTGGCAGACCCGATTCTCGACCAACTCCACCCGGTCGGCAGACTTTTGCGCCTGCAAGAAAAACATACCGCCGAACGTCTGGAAGCGGCTTACCAACGCGCCATCGAATACGACGATATAACCTACAAAACGATGAAACGTATCCTGGCGAAAAATCTCGAACAGCAACCCCCATCCATCCCGGCGGAACTGCCCCCGGCTTGCACTTTTGCCCGTCAACCAGCCGAATTGGTCGGCGTTCTTGCGGAGGTAGTCACATGGAACTGAAACCGCAGCTCTCCAACCAGTTGCGCGGCCTGCGGATGTCCAGGCGCGAGCGGCGCGAATTTTTACTGGCCGCCATCCGCATTGACGAACGGGAGATAGTGAGATGCGACGCGCAAGAGAGTTTGGAAAAAGCCCTGGACGTCTTGAAAAACCTGGCCTTGCCTGCTTTTTTGGCGGATACCTACGACAACCTGCTGGCCGTCAACCACAGCATGCTTGCGCTTTTCGAGTATTCCGACAGCCTGATCCAGCAGGCCAGGCAGCATTTTGCCGGATACAATGTCATGCGCTTTGTCTTCTCGCAGGATTCCCCCTTCAGTGAAAGCATCCTGGAAAACAAGCAGTCTTATCTCCTGCAAAGCATTTCTTTCTTTCGGGCGATCACACTGCCCTCCCGAAGGACATCGGGACGATGTGGCGGGCGACCAGCTACTACGCCCGGCTGATGGCCGCCTTTGCGGCTGCTCCCAATATGCAGGCCTTCCGCGCAACCCTTGCGCGTAGCGCCAACGACGAGGGCGACGCGCTGTTTGAAGATAAGCTGGTCGGCCTGCAACATGCGCGCTTCGGCAGGTTAAAGTTCTACAGCCCGCCGCTTGCCGAAATTCCCAACCCGGCGGGCAATCTTCGCCTGGTGGCCTACCTTCCTGCCGATGCGCATACCAGCCAGGTTTTTACAGGGTTGGCACAACCAGGCGATGGACAAGTCACGCTCCTGGAATCTTTCCCGGTGGAAGGATATGCTGAATTTGTGTAAAACCTTTTTCCTCCTTTTGCTTTTTGTCTTCCTCAGCGCCTGCGCCCCGGTGACAGATGCGCCACCGCTATCAATGGCAGTAACCCCACTAACACGAGAGGCGCAAAGAGGACACTTAATACACGAGTGAGGGGCTGTAAAAGTCTGGCCGGAATAACGTCTCGGCGGAGATGCAGCGCCAGCGCCGATGTTGGTTGGGCAGAAACGGGTTTAACCAATGATTGTTCGCCTGCCAATAACCCTTGCGGTTGCACCACCTGTTCCAGCAATTGTGTTAGCTGCTCAATACTTATCTTCTGCCCAGTTTGCT
>Ga0210044_10003325_pt1 | contig 23031 bp, 16 predicted proteins | sample CryGey13umfilter_2_FD_183959 | JGI IMG/M metagenome (GOLD analysis project Ga0210044, IMG submission 183959) | Groundwater microbial communities from aquifer in Utah, USA - Crystal Geyser 4/9/14 3 um filter (SPAdes) (version 2) | ecosystem: Environmental > Aquatic > Deep subsurface >... | reverse complement strand
GCCTGCTTCTCGAACGCCCAAAACGAGCGGGGGGCCCCATCGTCCGACCACTCGACCACTGCTTCGAATCGAGTCTGGACAGACACGCGCGCTTCTTCGATACTCGTGGCCACGGGGTCTCCTTCGGAAACGGTTAGCAAGCACTTCCGATTATCGGAGGGTTTCAAGGCCCCGTATACCCACATCTCGCCGCAAGTTGTTGATATCAGGCGTCGTCCAGGCGGTGCGTCCAGACGATTGCGGGATTTGCACCCATGTCATTCCCAGACTCCAGCAACCCTTACTCCTTTGACGACTTCCTCTCATGGCGCGACGGCGTCGATTATTACGCCGACGATGCCTTCCTCCAGAAGGTCGTCAAGACCTACGCCGGCGCAGGCGCCGACGCCGTCGACGCCCGCGCCAGAGACTTCTCTCACAAGCTCTCGTTTCGCTGGCGCCGCCTCTCCGAGGTCGCGGCGACGCCCGAGAATCGACCCTTCGTCATGCACTATGACGGGCATGGGCACCGCATCGACCGCATCGTGCGGCCCTTGGAGACCCTCGAGCTCGAACGTGCTGTCTTCGACGAGCGCATCTTCTCGCCGAGCCTCGATCCTTGGGCTCGCCTCACGATGACCTACCTCCTCAACCAGAACGGGGAGTCCTGCGTCACCTGCCCCGTCGCCTGCACGGAGGGCATGGTCGCGCTCCTCGAGCGCTTCGCCGACAGCGACGAGCTGCGGCGTGTGTACGCCCACATCACCGACGGCCTCGACGGCCACGTCGGCATCGGCGCCCAGTACCTCTCCGAGATCCAAGGGGGCTCGGACGTCCCCGCCAACCTGGTCGAGGCACGACGAGACGGCGCGGATTGGCGGATCTACGGCAAGAAGTTCTTCTGCTCGGCCACCCACGCCGACTACGCCGTGGTCACCGCCAAACCCACGGGCAGCGAGCAGCTCGGCATCTTCCTCGTGCCCTCTTGGCTGCCCGGCGACAAGGCCCTCGAGCGCCGCAACGGCTTCACCATCGACCGCATCAAGTGGAAGATGGGCACCAGCGAGCTCACCACCGCCGAGCTCACCTTCGATGGCGCCCTCGCCTACCCAGTCGGCCCCTTGGACCGCGGCCTGGCCAACGTCGTCGGCATCGTCCTGACCCTCTCGCGCCTCAACGTCGGCATCTCGGCCGCCGCCAGCATGGCCCGCGCCGCCCGCGAGGCCCGCGGCTACGCCAAGTTCCGCACCGCCTTCGGCCAGCCGCTCGAGCGCTTCCCCATGGTCCACGCGCAACTGCAGTCCCTGGACCACTTCGCCCGACGCAGCACCGCGGGCGCGTTCGGGCTCTACGCCCGAACGCTCTCCAGCGGCCTGCAGGGAGGCCTAGGCACAGAGGGCACCCTCGATGAACGCCGCGAGCGCTTCCTCGTCCGTGAGCTCATCATGCTGCAAAAGCTCGCCGCCGCCTGGGATGCCACCGACGTCGTGCGCAGCGCCATGTCCATCTTCGGCGGACACGGCGTGATGGAGGACTTCTCAGTGCTGCCACGACTCTACCGCGACGCGGCCGTCAACGAGCTCTGGGAGGGCCCACGCAACGTCTTGGTCAGTCAGATCCACCGCGACATGCAGCGCGCTGCCCAGTGGTTTCCGCCTGCGGAATTCGCTAAAGCCGTCGCCGGCCCCGATGCCGACGGGCTCAGCGACCTCACCCACGAGCTCGAGACCCTCGTCACGCACCCCTCGCTGCAGACCCTCGACGCGCAGACCGTCGAGGTCTGTGTCCGTTGGGATGCGCTCTGCCAGCGTCTCGTCCATGTTTGGCAAGACCGCTGCCTGGGCGAATGCACCTGACACACAACAGGGCACTGCTCGCGTCGGATTTCATTCCCGTCATTGAACATTTCTGTGCGAAACCGTGTCAGTGGGCGTACTGGTTCGCCGACACTCCTGCTCGGCGCAGGGTATTTTGAATTTTGGCGACAGCGAAGTCTGCCGTCTGCTCCAATGCGACCTCTGTGGTCACCCGAAAAGGCATCCTTCCCGAAAAGGCATCCTTCATGAAAAGCAAAATTCTCTTCGCAAGCTTGGTCCTGCTGGCAGGCAGCGTCTTCACTTCGTCGGCCTTCGCAGGCGATGTGCCGCCCTGCACCGCGCTAAAGGCGGGCCTCTGCGAGGTCTGTGGCGCCGAAGTGTGCGCCAAGATCCTCGACGCCGACGTCGAGGACGCCGAGTGCCTCGAGATCATCGACGAACTTGCCAAGGCCGAGGAGTCCATCAAGGACCTCAGCGAGGAGGACAAGGACACCTTCTACATCGAGCTCTGCACCGAGATCGGCAGCGAGGACGAGGGTGACGCTCACTAGGTGACCCTCTGGAGCAGCAAAAAAGAAGGGCGAGCCCACGGGCTCGCCCTTTCTTACTCTACTCGACGTGGGCTACGCCGGCTTCTGAACCGTCACAACCGTGCTGCAGATGGGGCCGCCAATGTTGAGCGTGGTGCCGAGGTTGGCGTTGGCGACCTGCAGGGCCTTGGGGACCTGGTTCGTCAGCTGCCAGTGCACCCAACCGATCATGGCGACGCCGGTGGCTCCGATGGGATGACCCTTGGCGATCAGACCGCCGGAGGTGTTGATCGGGCACTTGCCGTCGCGGTTGGCGTGACCTTCGAGGAAGTAGGGAAGACCCTTGCCGGTGTCGGCCTGGCCAGTGACCTCGACGGACAGCGGCGCCATGACCGAGAAGCAGTCGTGGACTTCCTGGAAGTCGATGTCCTTTGGGTTGGAGCCGGCCATGCTCATGGCGGCGTTGAAGGCCTTACGGGCACCAACGGGTTTCAAGAGGTTGTCGCCGCGCGAGGCGAGGGAGAGGCTGTCGGTCGCTTGTCCGAAGCCGGCCAGCTCGGTGACATCGGCCTTGTCCAGACCTAGCTGCTTCAGGCCTTCGTCGTCGCAGACCATGATCCGAGCCCAGCCGTCCGAGACTTGCGAGCACTCGAAGAGCTTCAGGGGCAGCTTGGGATCTTGGAAGAGCCGATAGCTCTCGAGCACGGCCTCTTGGGTGACCGGCGCCTTGGTCTTGTACATGTGCGCCAGCTCGTTGAAGCTGGCATTCTCGTAGAAGAGCTCGGGAATGCGCGCGAACTGCTCTTCGGTGTAGCCGTAGGCCTTCATGTACGCGTCCATGATGACGGCGAAGGCGTGCGGGAAGGTGAAGGGTGTAAAGAGGTCGTCTTTGTGGGCGGCCGTCCCGAGCGCTTCGCCGATGAAGGTCGAGTCGAGCTTGCCCTCGGACGGATGCATCTTCTCGATGCCAATGGCCATGGCGACGTGCGCCTGACCCGCCAAGATCTGGGTCGCGCAGTCGAGCACTGCCAAACCGCCAGAGTCACAGGCGTTGGCAACGCCCTTGATGCTCTTGTTGGTGTACGCCGGATCCATGGCCACGAGGCCGGCGATCAGCGTCTGCTTGTTGACGATGGGCGTCAGCAGTCCAGCCACCGCGATGTGCTCCACTTTGGACCGATCGATTTCCTCGAGGCCTTTGGTGCCCGCATCGTGCAGCATCTGCTCGACCGAGGTGTCCGCCATCTTTCCGAAGGCGCTCTGAGCGTAGTTCGCGAGGTACAGCTTCTTCATGGCCAACTCCTTACTGTGGGTTCCGAACCGGCGGTTCGATGAACGCCGGTTCAAAGGGGAGGTTCAGCACTCATCGTGTTCTCGCGGCCGACAGGGCCAGCGAGCTCGCTATCGTCTGGGTCTGCGGGCATGAAGACAGCTCAACTGAAGCGGGTCTTTCCGTGCCGGGCGGGGCCAATCGCTCGACTATCGAGTGAGGGCCAGGCGCCGAAACAATGACCGATTGGGGCGCTCTCGTCGAGGGTTTTTCTTCACTTCTGCGAGCCCTAATCACCCCGGATGTCGAACCACGTAGGAGTGCAGCGTGCTGCGCCCAGAGCAAATGTCGACCACCGAGGGGCGCAGCAGGCTGCGCCCATTTGACATCGCGCTCGCCTCGCGAGCCTTGCGTCCCGCCGCCCTCTGCCGCAGGATTCGGCCGCTCCTCAACCCTGAGCCCCCAACGGATCATGGATTTTAGCATCTTTGCCGCGCCCGAGACCTACGTCAGTCTGTTGACCCTGATCTTGCTCGAGATCGTCTTGGGCATCGACAACATCGTGTTCATCACGATCCTCGCCGGCAAGATGCCCCGCGAAAAGCAGCATCACGCGCGCCGCCTCGGCCTGGCCTTTGCCCTCATCTCGCGCATTGCGCTCTTGGCCGGCATCTCCTGGGTCATGCACCTGAAGGAAGAGCTCTTCGTTCTCTTCGGCAATTCCTTCTCCGGCAAAGACCTCATCCTCATCTCCGGCGGCCTCTTCCTCATGGCCAAGGCCACCCACGAGATCTACGAAAACGTCGAGCACCCTCAGACCCTCGCCGACGATGCCAAAGACGAGATGGGCCCCACCCCCTTGAAGGGCGGCAACCCCATGGTCCGCTACATCATGCAGGTCATGATTCTCGACGTCGTCTTCTCCCTCGACTCCGTCATCACCGCTGTCGGCCTCGTCGACCATCTCAGCATCATGATCATCGCCGTCATCAGCGCCGTCGGCATCATGCTCGTCTTCGCCGGCCCCATCGGCGACTTCGTCCAAGACCACGCCTCCGTCCGCGTCCTTGCCCTCTCTTTCCTTGTTCTCATCGGTTTCGTCCTGCTCTTCGAGGGCTTCGAGCAGAGCGTCAGCAAGGGCTACGTCTACTTCGCCATGGCCTTCTCGCTGCTGACCGAGCTGCTCAACATGCGCATGTACAAACGCAGCGAGCGCAAGAAGGCCGAGGCCCGCGAGAAGGCGGCGAGCCAAGCTTCGGTGGATTGAATCCCAAGAATCAGCGTGGAGCCGGGTTCTGCCGGGGTCTTGTCGACCCTGAAGGCGCCGAGACGCCTCGCCATCGACGCTTCTTGGTTGCATGGGCAACCGTTGCGTGTACCTTCCCAGCTCCTCGTTGCACAGGAGCACACATGGGAACCAGCGAAGAGTTCAGCGTCGGCCGCTTCATCTCGATCCTGTCGAGGTACTGGCAGACCCACCTGGACCGCACGCTCAAGCCGTTGAACATCGGCTCGGCGCAGATCCCCATCTTGATGTTCTTGTTCAACCACGAGCCGGTGGCGCAGTCGGCCATCGTCGCTCACCTGCGGACCAACAAAGGGGCCACTGCGCGCACCATCCGCCGCTTGGTGGACGAGGGCTACGTCGTCCGCGCGCCGGACCCGGACGATGGCCGCGCCTACCGCATCAGCCTGACTCCCAAAGCCCACGCCATCAAAGGCGCGCTGCGAGAGATCTTGCGCCACTGGACCCACGGGGTCTCGAAGGATTTCAGCGAGGCAGAGCGCGCCTTGGTCGTCGAGTTGTTGGGCCGCATGGTGTTGGCCGCAGAAGCGCTGCTGCAGGACACCGGAGAGGACGATTGAGGGGGCCGCCGAGACACAGCGCGAAGCTTGCTGAGGGGCCCATCGGCGCCACTCTGGCGAGGCTCGCCTTCCCCGTGCTCATCGCCCTGCTCGGCATGGTCGGCTTCAACATCGCCGACACCTACTTCATCGCCCGGCTCGGGCCCCACCAGCTCGCCGCCATCTCGTTCACATTCCCCGTCGTGATGGTCATCGCCTCGCTGTCCATCGGGCTCGGAGTGGGCGTCGAGGCCCGTGGTCGAGGGCCATTGGTCAACTAAGGCGTCGTCCGGGAACAAAATGCGCATTTGGGCGAAGTCAGAGGTGGGAGGGCAAGGAGGTCGATGCAGGCGATGCCCAGCATCGTCGAAGCAGACCGACGCTGCCATCACGCCTCTGGCGATGCTCAAATGGGCAGGTTGTTTCCTGACGACGCCTAAGTTCGCTAAGCGGCCGGCCACATAGATATTCTTGTCTAGCGGTCAACGGCCAGCAAAAGAATTCTATCCGACGCAGTGGTTGTTCTGTTGTCAGTCCATTTGGGACTCGTCTAGAGTCGCGCTCATGGCACGCCTCATTGTCCATTGCACCTTGGCAGTGCTCACGCTCCTCCTGGGGTTCTCGCCGGCAGCGAACGCAGGCGACGAGCCGAGCCGGCTCTTTTTGGCCTTCGAAGGCGAAGACGACGACGTCTTGGCCACGCTCGAAGCCGCACGAGCGGGCTTCGAAGCCATCCTGCTCACCTCGGACAACGTCGAGCTGGTGACGCCCGACGCCATGGAGGTCGTCGTGACCGAATGCCTTGACGCGACGGACAAGAGCGCGACGGCTGCGCGCACATGCCTCATCCAAGCCGGTCAGACTTTGGAGGTCGAGCAGCTGGTGAGCGTCGGCCTGAACCCGCTGGACGACATCTCCTTCGAGCTCACCCTCGAAGTCTGGAAGCCCAAGAAAAACAGCCTGCTCTTCACCTCGCAGCTCGCCCTCGACGCGACCTCGGTGGAATCCGCCGCGCGCTCCGGGCTCACGCTGCTGGCCAAGGACTACCTCTGCTTCCGCGAGTCGGGCAAGTCATGTCCAGACGAGGACTGACGCCGTATCAAGTCCAGATTCCGGAGCTGGCTTCTGTAGCCCGGCGGACGGCAGCAGAAGCGAAGGCTGCAACCAACTAAAGCTCCAGGCTGCTCCGGAGCCAAAGCCTGAACCGGCCCGCCGGACTCATCAAACAGCCGCATCAAGTCCGGAGTCCAGAGTCCGGAGCGTAGCCTATTTTTTGATGGGGGGGGGACTCTCTTTCGCGACCCGCTCCAGCCAATCGGCGCCGCCGAGCTCCTCACGGGTCAAGGTGCAGGCGAGCATGTCGCGGTAGGCGCAAGCCCGATTGTAGACCGCATCGGCCTGCTCCGGATCCGCGGTGAGTAAGGCCAAGCCCGCGCAGCTCGCCGCCTCGTGCAGGTCACAGGCCAGGCGGAAGCGCTCGATGGCGACTTCTTTCTCGCCTCGCCGATAGGCTTCCAAGCCGAGATGACGGCAAGCGGCACCGAAGCGCGCCTCGCAGAGGGCGTCGAAGGCCTTTCCCGCCTCAACGGCTCGTTCTGCATCCTCGTCGATGAAGGCGGCCACGACGCAGCCTTCTTGCTCACCGCCCGCACAGGCCAGGTCGTACCACTCCTCGCTGGCTTCGAGAGAGTTGCTCTCTTCATGAGCGAGCCCGGCATAGAGGCAGGCCGGCGCTGAGCCGGCTTTGCATGTCGCCTCGAACCCCGCGCGCGATGCGACCTCGTCGCGAGGCCCGCCTCGGCCTTCGCGTTGGACGCGGGCGAGGTTGAAGCAGGCGTAGGGATGCTTTCCGGGGTCGTTCGCGCAGGTCTTCTCGTAGAGGGTTCGCGCGGCCTTGGCGTCGTCGCTGAGCAGCTCGGCGCGGTCGGACAGCAGCGCCGCGTCGGTGCAGCCGTACATCTCGGGACTTTGGCAATTGGCCTGTTGCAGCTCGAGTGCGCGATCGATGTCCACGCCAAAGGTCCGTCCGTAGGCGAGCTCCTCCGCGAAATCCTTGCAGGCCCAGAGCGAGCCCAAGTGACAGGCGCGGCGCATCCACCAGTAGGACTGCAAACCATCTTGGCTCAAGGTGCCGTCGAAGGCTCGGGAGAGGAGCTCGCAGCCGTTTCCGTCGCCGCCTGTGCACGCCTTCTCGAAGGGAGCAGCCGCGCCCTTGAAGTCGGCCTTGTGTTGCCGCTCGATGCCCATCTGTCGGCAGGCCATGGCCAGGCCCGATTCGCAATGGGCGTCGAGGGCATTGCGTCGCTCGTCCTCGGTGGGCAGCGTGAGGTCTCCGGCTGCTCGACTCTGCCGAATTTCGGCGTCGATCCAAACGACACAGCTGGGCTCGTGACCCAGCTCACACCCCCGTTTCAGGAAGGGGAGTCCCTCCGCGAGGTGGTTTGGCGCGGCGTAGACGGCCACGGCCCCGCGTTCGTAGCAGCTGGCAGCGGCTCCGCCTTCACAGGCCCGCTCGTGCAAGGGCAAGCCCGCGGGGTTTCCTTTGGCGTACGCCAGCTGGCTGCATCCCCTGAGATCGCCCAGCTCGCACGACTTTTCGAGCATGGGATTGACGCCCAGAGTCGGCTCCTGTTGGCGCAAATAGGATGCTCCCACCTCGCAGGCCTCGGCGCTGCCCAGCTCGCAGCCTCGTTGGGCGTAGGTGAGCTCTTGGGCCTCGGCCTCGGCGCCGTAGCCCGCCCAGTTGGCCATGAAGAGGCAGGCCAGCGCCTCGCCCGCGTCACAGCGGGCGACATAGAGGGCGGCCTGCTCGGGCGTCGCGCCGCCGAAGAGCCCGAATTCGAGATCGAGGAGCCGCTCGGACATTCGGGCGCTGTGCACACAGGCGTCCTCGACGCCGGCGGCGCAGGCCCGGTCGAAGCTGGCGCGGGCGCCCTGGCGAGCCCGTGGCGTTCCCAGCCCCCGCTCCTGCGCCCGCGCCCACCTCGCGCACGCGCCGCCGTCGACGACTGCGCGCTCGCAGCGCGTTTGGTCGGCGATGGCACAAGCCTCCCACGAGAACTTCGCGGTGCAGAGGCCGTCGAGCTCAGCCAGCACGTCGTCGACGCGCGCCTCGTCTCCGAGAGTCGGGAGCAAGCGCGCGATGCAGTCATTGGGGTCGCCGGCCTCGCACCCGATTTGCAAGGCCGCATCGGCCTTTTCGGGGCTTTCTTGGGCGCGCAGGAGGTCGGCCCACTCGCCGCAACCAGTCGCGGTCCGGTTGGCGCCAGGACCCGACCCGAACCCGACGCACGCCGCCTCGAAGCTGGTGAGCGCCCCCGCGAGGTCGACCGCGGTGCGCCGCCCGTCGCGCTGCAGGCGGCCCCAATAGAGGCATCCGACCGCGTCTTTGCCCTCGCAGGAGGTCTTGAACGCCTGGCCGACCTCGTCCCCGCGGCTGCCGAACTCGGAGAGGAAGCCGTGCTGCTTCAGCCCGTAGTTGCGGCAAGCGGCCGCGTCGCCCGACCGACAGGCCTTGGAGTACTCGCCCTCGAGCTCGCGCGAGCCAAAGAAATAGCCGTCGATTCGGCCCATGAGGACGATCCACTCCTCACAGGCGCGCAGATCTCCAAAGTCACAGCGCTCTCCGTACGCCTTGTGGGCAACAGCCCACTCGCTGGGCCCGAAGCCTCGGTAGGGGTTGGTGGCTTTGAGCACGCGGCACTCGTCGAGGCCCCCTGCGTCGCAGCGCTCTTGCAGGGCGAGACGAACCTGTTGACGCAGGCGCAGGTCGGGCTCCAAGCTGAGTTCGAGCTCACGGAAGAGCTCGGCGCAGGCCCCTAGGGGAGCGTCTTTCGAGCAGTTTTCGCCGAAGGGCCCACCAGGTGCCGGCACCACGCTGTCTTCCTGAGGCGTCGCCTTCGGCGAGCCGGTGCTCGTCGAGGTCGACGGCTGGCAACCGGTCGACAGAATGAGCACTGCGAGGAGAAAGGGAATTGCTGAACGCATGGCACACCAAGGCATGTTGCGAAGACACTCGTTTCAAGATTCTTACTACGAGGCTCCCCCTCTTCCGCCTCTGGGATGGCGTTGGGGGGAGGGGGCCGAAAGCCCCAAGGGAGCCGGACTCTTGCCAATCGAGAAGCCAGACTATCGCAAACGCCGACGCCTGGAATTGGGTGCAAGGAGAGACATGACGACTGCAGGAGAAAATGGCCCCACCACCTGGGTCGACGACGACGCCTCCCCCCGCCTCGGCTTGCTGTTGCTGCCCTTGGCGTTCGTCGGCTTGGGGGCCTCTAGTATTGGGGATCGCTTGTCGGGAGCGTTTGGGCCTCCGTATTCGGAGATCACATCCTGCTTGGTGGAGTAGCTGATCTGGACGAGCCGGTCGATGTCGTGGCCCGCGCTCCCTGTCGCCTTGGACGGAAGCTGTCCGATAATGATTCCCTGAGGGGGTGACGAGGTCCGCGATGCCATCGCCGTTCATGTCGCGGACCACGATGGTGGTCTCAGTGTGGCTCTTGCGCCAAGAGTACAACGCCCAGCACGATCGCACCCTCGAGTACCGAGGGTGAGGCCAAAAGACCAGCGAGCATCGGCGGCTGCGTAGGAGAGAGAGCTGTACAAACTCAAGGGCCCCGACGAAAGTCGGGGCCCTTGTGGTTTCGTTACAGGCCGGCCTCAGACGCAGGCCCCGGCGACACAGGTCTTGCTGGTCGACGTGCAGTCGACGCACCCACTCCCGCAGTGGGCGTCATTGTTTTGTGTGTCATAGCAAGTGCCACTGCAGAGCCCGGAGCCGGCTGGGCACTCACAGGCCCCTGAGTTGCAGATCAGGTTGCTGCCGCAGTCCGTGCAGCCCGAACCGCAAGCCGTAGGATCAATCTGGGTGAACTTGCAGGTCCCCGAGCAGCTCGTGAGGCCGGTGGCACAGATGCACGCGCTGCCAGTGCAGACCTCGCCAACCCCACAAACGGTTCCGCACGCACTGCAGTTGGCGCTGTTGGTGGCGGTGTCGACACACATCACAGGCGAGGAGCCACAGCCCGTCAACCCTGACTGACAGCCGCAGACCCCCGCTTGGCAAACGCGGTTGCTGCCGCCTGAGGTGCAGTTGGTGCAACTGCCACCACAGGCCGTGGAGTCGGTCTGGGTCGCTTTGCACGTCCCACCGCAGTCGGTGAAGCCGGTTGCACAGACGCAAGAGCCTGACCCATTGCAGACCTTGCCTCCAGTACACGCCGTGCCGCATCCGCCGCAGTTAGCGTTGTCCGTGTTGGTGTTGGTGCAGGTGCCAGAGCAATTGGTCAGGCCACTGGCGCAGACGCAGGTGCTCCCACTGCAGAGCTTGCCACCCGTACAAGTGGTTCCACATCCACCGCAGTTGGAACTGTTGGTCGCGGTGTCTACACAGCGAATGGGTGCGGACCCACAGGCGGTCAAGCCCGACTGACAGCCGCACACGCCCGCTTGGCAGATGCGGTTGCTCCCCCCGGAATTACAGTCCGTGCCGCTGTTACAGGCGGGGTTTACGCCGCAGTAGTCTGCGTTGGTTTGCGGATCGATGCAGACCCCTCCGCACTTCGCTTGACCGCTTGGGCAGGCCGCTTCCGTGCAAACACCGGCGACACAAGACTTGCTCGTCAAGGTACAGTCAGTGCAGCTTGCGCCGCAGTGTGTGTCATTGTTTGCCGTGTCGTAGCAGGTCCCGCCACAGAGGGCGGTCCCCGTGGGACAGGTGCAAGCTCCAGCGCTGCAGATCTGGTTGTTCGCGCAGACGGCGCATCCAGACCCGCAATGATTCTTGTCGTTCTGGGTGTCGTAGCAAGTGCCGCTGCACAGTCCGAACCCAGTCGGACAGCCACAGGTGCCACTGTTGCAGACCTGGTTGTTCGCACAAACCGTACAACTCCCGCCGCAGGCGGTCGGGTCGATGTTCGTGAAGCGGCAAATCCCTCCGCAGGCCGCCATGCCGGACGGGCAGACGCAGGTGCCACTGCCATTGCAGTACTTCCCACCCGTGCAAGCATTTCCGCAGCCACCACAGTTACTCCCGTCGACGCGGGTGTCGACGCAGGTACCGCTACAGCTGGTCAGAGTTCCAGCGCAGACGCAGACACCGCCCGTGCAGACCCGATCTGCGGCGCAAGAGGTCGTGCAGTTGCCACAGTAGGCGCGATCGGTCTGGGTGTTGACGCAGGAGGTGCCGCACTTCGAGGGAGTCGAACCTCCACAGGTCAGACCGCAGGAGCTGGAGCTGCAAACCTCTCCTGAGGCACAGACGGTGGAGCAGTTTCCGCAGTGATTTCGATCGTTCACGGTGTCGACACAGGCCGTGCCGCACTTGGTGGGTGTAGAACCACCGCAGGTCAGACTGCAAACCCCTCCGCTGCACACCTCACCCGCCGCGCACCCCTGGTTGCACCCTCCACAGTGAGCTCGGTCGCTGGTCGTGTTGACGCAGGAGGTGCCGCAGAGCGTCGGTGTGGTGCCGCCGCAAGACAGACCGCAAACGCCGCCCGTGCAGACCTGGCCAGTGGCGCAGGACGTGTTGCAGTTGCCGCAGAAGTTGCGATCCGTCGAAGTGTCGACGCAGGAGGTGCCGCACAAGGTCGGCGTGGTCCCACCGCAGGTGAGTCCACAGACGCCACCCGAGCAGACCCGTCCGGGTGCGCACACCAACCCACAGCCGTTGCAGTGGTTGTTGTTCGCCTGCGTGTCGACACAGGCGGTGCCGCACAAGGTCGGGGTCGACCCACCACAGGTGAACCCGCAGACCCCATTGGTGCACACCTTGCCGGCGTCGCAAGCGTTGCCGCAAGCGCCGCAGTTGTTGCGGTCGGTCTGGGTGTTGATGCAGGCGGTTCCACAGAGGGTCGGGGTCGCACCACCACAGGAGAATCCGCAGGTCCCTCCTGAGCAGACCTGGCCCGAGGCGCAATCGTTGTTGCAGGCGCCGCAGTGGTCGGGGTTGGTCGCGGTGTCCACACAGGCTGAGCCACACAGCGTGGGAGTGGCGCCACCGCAACTAAATCCGCAGCTGCCGCTGGAGCAGAGCTGCCCTGCGGCGCAGACCGTCGGGCAGGTCCCACAGTGGTTGCGATCGGTCTGAAGGCTGACGCACGCCGTTCCACACAGCGTTGGCGTGGCACCACCACAGGTGAAGCCACAGGTCCCGCTCGAACAGACCTGTCCTGAGGCGCACTTGTTGCTGCACGCCCCGCAGTTGTTGATGTCGGTGTTGACATTCACGCAGGCTGAGCCACACAGCGTCGGCGTCAAACCACCGCAGCTGAAGCCGCAGGTCCCACCGGAGCAGACCTGGCCAGAGGCGCAAACGTTGTTGCACGCCCCGCAGTGGCTCAAATTGGTGCTGGTGTTGACACAGGAGCTGCCGCACCTCGTCGGTGTGCTGCCACCACAGGACAGGACACAGGCCCCGCCGACGCAGATCTCACCAGAAGCGCAGTTCTTGATACAGGTTCCGCAGTGATTGCGGTCGGTTTGCATGTCGACGCAGGCCAGACCACACTTGGTCGGGGTGTTTCCGCCGCAGTCCAAGCTGCAGACGCCACTGTTGCAAACCTCGCCCGCCGCGCAGGGACTGTTGCAGGCGCCGCAGTGGCTCCGGTCACTCTGGGTGTTGACGCAGGCCGAGCCGCAGAGCGTCGGGGTCGCACCACCGCAGGAGAAGCCACAGCTCCCGCCAGAGCACACCTGGCCGGCTGCACAGGAAGTTCCGCAGGCGCCGCAGTTCAGGTTGTTGGTGGTGGTGTCGACGCAGGACGTGCCGCACAACGTCGGCGAGGTTCCTCCGCAGGACAACCCACACGAGCCATCGGAACACACCTGACCGGCGGCACAGACGATTCCGCATCCCAACGAGCCGTCTCCACAATTCTCCCGGTCTTTGCTGGTGTCGACGCAGGCGTCACCACACAGGGTCGGAGTCTCACCACCACAGGAGAAGCCGCAGGTACCGCCCGAACAGACCTGCCCAGATTCGCAAATGTTGCCACAACTGCCGCAGTTCGCACGGTCGGTCGTCGGATCGACACAGGTGGGCTCACCCCCAACCTGACAGGTGATCTGCCGATTGTCGCAGCTCGTGATGCACTCCCCTTGGCCGTTACAGCTCGTCCCTGCTGCACAGGCGTTTCCGCAGGCACCGCAGTGCTGCGAGCTGGTGAGCGTGTCGTAGCAGGACTCTTGCCCCGGATCGCCGCAACAGGTTTGCCCGGTCACACAGTTGACGCCATTGCAGTTGCACTGGTCAGCGTTCTCGTCGAAGCACGCCTTGGGAGACCCGCAACAGGCCTGGCCGACTCCGCAAGTCTCGAACCCGCCGTTGTTGTTGACACACTTGCAGGCGCTCCCCTCACAAATCTCACCAGGGCGACATTCGATACCGCACCCGCCACAGCTCGTCGCGTCGTTGAGCGTGTTCTTGCAACCCAAGCCGGGACAGCAGGTCTGGCCGCTCGAGCACTGCTGCCCCGTTGTCCCTTCCGCCGTGTTCTTCTCGCACACACAGTTTCCACCCAAACAGATCTGGTTTTGTGGACAGAGATTTCCACAGCCACCGCAGTTGCTCGGGTCGAACTCGATGGGGATGCAGAACTCGTTACAGCAGGCTTCGTCGAAAGCGCAGCGCGTCCCGGCGCAATCGCAAACGCCAGCAGTGCAAACCTCGCCGATACGGCAGCGGGTGTTGCAGCCACCACAGTTTGCAGGGTCGCTGTCTAGGTCTACGCAGTTGTTCAGGCCGCAACATTCCTGGGTGAGACCGCAGACCATGTCGCCACAGGGGTTCCCCTCGACGACCTCCGTCGCGATCACGTCGGTGTTGAAATTCGCGCCGATTGGGACGCAAAACCCTCCGACGCACTCGTTTCCAACGCCGCACACGTTGCTACCAGCGTCGGCGTCGCAGCTCTGAACCATCCCCTCGAACGCCGAGTCGTCAAACTTGCAACCCCAAGCCAGCGCTGCCAGTAACGCCAAAGCGAACATCAAAGTTAAGTGACGAAAGGGCGTATTCTCCATGAGTCGACACTCCTGACGATGAGCGCAGGCCACCGTGCATGACCGAATTGAGATAGCTTCAAACTCGACCATCTTACGGAGGGGCATGGCAGGGTGTCAAACCCGCAACATCTCTTGCTTGCTGGACTTCAAGCACATTCCTAATTCCCAAAGACATTCCGCGGGCTTTGCGAAACGCAGGCCTCGCGAAGGGCGATCGCGCAGACGCCCTCAGCGCGCGCGCCTCGCGTCCGACAGCGCCATGCAGAGCGAACCCGATCGCTCGAGAGGTGAACCACATACCGTTCATCGCAGACTTGCGCGCTTGCCCAACCTGCGCTCACAATGCCACGCCGGATCGAGTTCGCGGTTCGACCTGCAACCTGACACGGCGTCGTGCGTCCATTAGGCGAGGCGGCCCTTGAATCGCCCCTCGAGCCCGAGATGACCCCTCGAGAAAGAGTCCGATGAAGCCAGATCGAAACTACTACTTGGGTAAAGTCGTTTCCGGGGGCTACCACATCCAGAGGTTCCTCGGTGCAGGTGCCTTTGCGTACGTCTACTACGGATACGGGGCGGATCAGCGTGGCGTCGCCATCAAGATCCAGTACAACCTCGCCGACGACGCCCGAAAACGCTTCGTGCGCGAGATTAAGGTCCTCAAACAGCTGCCGCCCAACCGCTTCTGCGTTCAGTACATCAACGAGGGAGAAACCCCCGAAGGCTTCCCCTTCCTCGTGATGGAGTACGTCGACGGCACCACCCTGAAGCGCACTCTGAAGCACCAACCCAGCTGGAATCCTTCTGAGGCGTGCCAGTTTATGGTGCAGCTCTGCGATGCCTTCGCCGGCTTGCATGAGCTCGGCTTGGCGCACAGAGACGTCAAGCCCGAAAACATCATGCTCACCCGCGACTGGCAGGTGAAGTTGATGGACCTCGGGCTCGTCAAGGACGCACAAGGTCTCCTCAAGCTCTTCGAGAGCGAGGACATCCTCGCCGGGCAGGATTTCAACGAGAACCTCGACAAGGGGATCCTCGCGGGAACCCCCGAGTACATGGCCCCCGAGCAGTTCTCCGACCCCTCCGTCGAAGACGAACGGCTCGCTCGGACCGACACTATGACCGACGTCTACAGCCTCGGGCTGATCTTCTACGAGATCCTCACTGGCAACAAGCTCTTCCCCTTCAAGCCCGACGCCGCTACCCAGGCCGACTACGCCCGCAAGCTCCTCGCCTACCTAAAGACCCGTACCAACCAGCGCGACGATGACATCTTCAAGCCAGATCACGTCCCTCATCCGCTCTGGACCATCGTCGAGCGCTCGCTGCGCGCAGACCCAAAGCTGCGACAACGCAACGCCGTCGAGTTTGGCAACGACCTGCGCCGCTACCTGGACACTGGCCAGGGCATCGCCATGCAGGACGAAGACAAAACCAGCGCCATCGACCTCAATACGTTTCTGGCCTTGCATCCCAAACCTGCGCCCGCGACCACCGGCGCCAACCAGTCTGTGCCCCGAAATACCGCGCCAATGGCGCCCATCGGCCCTGTCCACACCGCGCCGCTCCCCGCCATTCCCGCCGCTGCGTACCATCCGCCCCCCATCGGGAGCGACGGACAGGCCACCATGCCGCTCAACATCGAGCAAATGCGGGCCCATCACAGCCAGTACTCTGGCCAAATGAGCGCTGCAGCGCAGCCGATGTACGGCGCCCCAGGCTACGGGCAGCCCTACATGGGAACCCAGCAGATCAAGCGCACGAACACCGTCTTGTGGATCATCCTCATCTTCCTCGTCGTGGTCGGCGCTGGAGCCATCGTCGCCATCCTGATGTTCTAGGAACGAGACTGCCCAATTTCACAAACTCCGCGTTGCAGTTCGGCTCTCGTCGCAGTAGAACAGGAGCCCGCCCCAACCCTCGGCTTGGGCGCTCCTTGGGGCCCGGAACCCGCCCGCTTTGGGTCGGCTCTAGGTCCCCACCGCCAGTGTTGAGCCCATGAACACCCTCCGCGTACTCGCTGCCTTCGTTGCGCTCCTCGCCCTGGGTGCCCCAGCTTCGGCAGCCGACCTCGAACCCGAGCTCGAGAAGCAGGCACTGAGACTTGTCGAGCTCTTGGAAGGCATGGCGAGCATCGTCAAGACCGCTGGCACGGATTGCGACAAGATGGGCGTCGATCTCGGCAGCTGGGTCGAGGTGAATGGCGAGGAGATCCGCGCTCTCTCGCGAAGAATGAGTACGCTCTCAGAAGAGCAGAACTCAGCGCTCGAGCTGAAATTCAAAGCCAGAGTCGAGGTCGCCCTCGAAGGCTTCATGGCCGCTGGGCAGTGTGCGGCAAACCCCAAGGTGTCCGCTGCGTTGCAGGCGATCGGTCCAGAGTCCGGCGGCGCGACAGAACCACAACCTCTGGACGAGACACCGCTCAGTGATGAGATCAAGGCAAAGGCAGAGCGCGTCGTCGTCCTCATGGAGTCCCTCGGCCAGACGATAACCGCCGCCAAAGGCGACTGCGATGTCTTGGGCGACACACTCAGTACATTCTTGGACAAAAAAGGCCAAGAACTCGATGCGTTGATCGCCGAGATGGAGGCGCTCTCGCCTCAGGCGAGCGAAGCCTTGGACCGAGAGTTCAACGATCGCATCATGCAAGCCGTGAGCAAGTTCGAGGGGCTGGGCAAGTGCATCGACAATCCAAAGGTCGAGGCCGCGATGAAGAAACTCCCAATGTGACCGATGGTCAGTAGGATCGTGAGATATGGACGAGTCGAGGGAAGCACCAACCGAAACCAAACCCGTCGCCTGCCCCGCCGCTGCGGCGATGGTCGAGCGCATGAACGCTCACGCGGGCTCAGAGACGACCGAGACCCCACGGCACCTCCACCGACGATTTGACCGCATGGCCCGCCTCGTCGGTGATGACGCGATGGCGCGGTTGCATCGTGCCAGAGTCATGGTCGTCGGGCTCGGCGGCGTCGGCTCGTTCGTCGCCGAGTCCTTGGCGCGAAGCGGCGTCGGTAATCTCGCGCTGGTCGACTTCGACAAGGTCTGCGCCACCAACACCAATCGTCAGCTGCAGGCAATGAAGGGCGAGATCGGAAAGCCCAAGGCGGACGTCCTCGCCGACCGACTGGCGAGGGTCAACCCGCAGGCCAACATCACGACTCAGCGGACATTCTACGACGAGGAGACCGCAGAGTCCCTGTTCGCTTGGGCCCCCGATTTCGTCGTGGACGCCATCGACAACGTCACCGCGAAATGCCACCTCCTCGCCGAGAGTCGACGAAGGGACCTACCAGTGGTCTGCTCCACAGGGGCAGCGGGACGCATCGACCCGACGTGCATTCGCATCGCCGATCTCGCCGAAACCAGCGTAGATCCCCTCGCCTCCGCAGTGCGCAAGGTCATGCGCAAGCGCTTCGGCTTCCCTGCCGAGGGCAGCTTTGGGATTCCCGCAGTGTTTTCCGTCGAGCCAGCTGCCCAGCCCCTCGCTCTCGCCTACGACGGCGGAGAAGGGTTTCGTTGCGTCTGCCCCGGAAGCAAGGACTCCCCGCACTCCTGCGAGCAAAGGTCGGTGATCTACGGCACCGCCTCGTTCGTCACAGGGGTCTTTGGGCTCTATTGCGCCAGCATCGTCGTGCGACAGCTCAGCAACAAATGAGCGCCCGCTCAGCGTTTGCGGAGTGGGCGCTCTCGCCGGTTCGATTCGCCGTCAGCTGCTCGACGACGACGTGGTCGTCGACGGGGCTGAAGACGACGACGATGAGGAGGACTGCGAAGACGAGTTGTTCGGCTCGATCGTCGCAGTGATCATGCGGCCCTCGATACGTGGCGTCTGAATCACCGTCGCGATGTCGTTGAGGGTCTCGACCATCGCGTTGAGCTTCGTGATCCACAAAGAGATGTGAGCTTGCTCACGCCCCCTGAGCCGCATCACGAACCGGACCTTGTCCCCCTTCTCGAGGAAGCTACGGGCCTTCCGCGTGATGGTCTCCATGTCGTGCGTGTCGGTCTTGGGACGCATTCGCAGGGTCTTGATCTCGACCCTAGCCGAGCGGGCCGACGAGACCTTCTTCGATTGCTCGTATCTGAACTTTCCGTAGTCCATGATCCGGCAAACCGGAGGCTTGGCCGTCGGTGCAACTTCGACGAGGTCCAGTCCGGCCTCGACGGCAATATCCCTCGCTTCATCCGGCGACATGATGCCCAACTGGTCGCCTTCAGGTCCGATGACTCGGATCTGCGGGATGCGGATCTGGTGGTTGATTCGATATTGACTGGCCCCCGTTGGGCGGGGTTTCTGTGGACGCCTCCTCATGTACCTCCGGTCACTCTCTTTTTAGAAGAAAACTAACATGGGCACCGTGCCCTCGGCGATCCCGACACCATCGCCACGATTTCTGGTTGAGGTCTCTCGCAAGGTCCTAGAACTTCGAAGACCCCGTTCGCTTCGATGCTCTCTATCAGAGCTATGCACGACGAGCCAGCCGACACAGACCTCCCTTTCGTCACCTCTGTGACGAGACCCAGAGGAACTCTCGTTGCAGCTTCCCGGGCATTATGACGAAATGTTGCCAGAGTACAAGATCGGCTTGGCAACGGGGCATCAATATCGGCATTTGTGGTGGGCAAAGCCCAGCGCGACGAGCAACCACAACAGATTCAGAGTTTCTCGGTCAATGAACACAAGAAACCTGCAACGATTTCCGAAACTCTGCCGATAACTGGCGGGACCAGCATCCCACCAACGAGCTTGCACGTAAGAGCCACGCGCTCGAGCCGCGGCTCCAACTCCAGAGTTCGCCATGTCTCTACGTGTCTTTGTGCTTCTGTTCTTGTTAGTCAGCGGCGCGGCTTGCGCCACCGACACCGAAGTGGACCTACACTCGAACTGCACGCCACAGGTCTGGGAGCCGACGGGCGCGCTAGCCCACGACATCGTAGGAACCTGGCTCTTGGTCGGTTCCTCGGGGGGCGCCGCCATTCGCTTCGAGGAGGACGGGACCTTCGCTTGGTTCGACGCCTGGAGCGAGACCAGCCAGGCCCCCGACCAGGTCGGGCTCTACCACACCTCACAAAGAGGGCTGACCTTGTGGACACAAGGCGGCAGCCGCAGTGAGTGGGTCTCACTCGAATCCGAGCTCCTCGTGGTCCTCATTGATGGCGTCCCTGCCCTACGATTTCAAAGGGTTCGCTGCTCCCAACGGCCAACTGCGGCCAGCGAAGCCGAGCCCTAGAGTTGACGCTGTCGCCCGTCTAGATGTAGGTTGAGGCAACTCCGATAGATGATTGATCGCGCTAAGATAACGCCCGGTCCCACCCATCGCGATTTGATACTCCTATGGTGACAGAGAACCCTCAAAGTGAGCCTCCGCCTGGGAGCGAGGACAACGACCCGCTGATCGGGCGCACTGTTGCCGGTCGCTACGAGATCTTGAGCCGCATAGGACGCGGTGGCATGGGGGTGGTTTACCTCGCCCAACAGAGCACCCTGAGCCGCAAAGTCGTCATCAAGGTCCTCGCCCCAGATCTCGTCAACGACACCAACGCCTTGGCCCGCTTCGAGCGAGAAGCCAGGGGGCTCAGCCGCCTCCAGCATCCGAACATTGTCACCATCTTCGACTTTGGACGAGATGGAGACTTGGCGTTCATCGCCATGGAGTTTGTGCAAGGGGAGACGCTCAGCCGGCATCTCAAGACTGGCGGGCCGATGAAGATGAACGTCTTCGCCCCCATCGCCTCACAGATCCTCAAGGGCATCGGCGAGGCCCACAAGCTGGGCCTCATCCATCGTGATTTGAAGCCCACCAACCTCATGTTGTGTGACCTGGAGGGCCGCGCCAACTTTGTGAAGATCTTGGACTTCGGCCTGGCGAAGCTCATCCAGAACCCAACCGAGGTCACCAAAGAGCAACATCTCGTAGGGTCGGCTGCGTTTCTCGCCCCAGAGCAGATCCTGAACTGCAGAGCCGACGCTCGCAGCGATGTCTACGCGCTGGGTGTCCTCTTCTTCTTGATGCTCTCAGGACATCGCCCCTTCAAGGCCGAGAACGACGCCGTGCTGCTCTACAAGCACGTCAACGAAGACCCACCGCTGCTGCTCGACATCTTGCCCGAAGGCCACGACGTCCCCGATGGAGTCGCTGCACTGATTCAAGGCTGCCTAGCCAAAGATCCCGAGCATCGCCCTGCCGACGCTAACGCACTCTTGCACGCCCTCACCGGCGGACTCTCGTCATCGCAAATCAACGTCCCGTACATGACAGGCGAGTTTGCGGCGCTCCCACCCCAGGAGTACACCCCCATCTCGGGCGCAGGGCAGACCGGCGAAGTGGCCCCGAGCGAGTCGACGCCGTCGGGATTCTCGAGGGTCGACACCCTCAACCCTCAAGAGTTCTCTCGCTCTATGGGAGGGCAAAGCGTTGTCATGATGGCGCCGCCCAGCAGCAAGAGGAACCTCTTTGTCGCTATCGTCGTTGGCTCAATCGTGCTCACCGTGGTCCTCTTCACGGTGCTGCAAACGATGAGCTCTCAGCAGACCACCTCTGCCGAAGGAGCCGCCGACACCCAAGAACTCGCCGAGGTGTTCCGCCACGTCGAGGAGCTGATCAAAGAGGAACGTTGGGGGAAGGCTGAAATCCTCCTCGACTCCATCGCCAACAGTGGCAACAACAGCCCCTCAGAGATCGAGCAGTTGGCCGACTTCCGCGATCAAATCGCGGTTGGCCGGCTGCTCGCCGAAGGGAACCGCCTCGAGACCGCCAATCAGTTGGACCAAGCGATGGGCATCTACCGTCAGGTCCTTGAACGAGACTCTTCGCACGAAGCCGCACGGCAGAAACTCGTGACGCTCGCCAAACTGAAGAACGCTCGACTCCAGAAGGACTTCGGTGTCCTTGCCATCGACTCCGACGAGCCCGCGACAGTCTACATCGACGGCCGTGAGAGCGGCCCCTCCCCCATCTCCATCGAGCTCCCACCCGGAGTTCACGGGGTCAAGGTCGTCGCAACAGATCTCAACCTGCACGCTTGGTCTGATACTCTCGAGGTCGTAGTCGGCGAGACGATGAAGGTCAAGCCCATCTTCGAAAGAGGCGAGGTCAGTGTCGTGGAGACCAACGCCACCAAGAAGAAGGACCGAAAGCACCGAGACAAAGACCCCGTGAGCGCTGCGACCCTGACGGAACCCACCGAGAGTGAGACTGCAAAAGTGCCCGTCGAGAAGGTCGTCGAGGAAGATACAAAGCCCGGACAAAAGAACAACAACGAACTCGAGAGCGCAGGTAAGAAGGACACGGACGACTTGCTCATGCCTGTCGGCACGAAGAAGAAGACCAACGACGCACCAACCGCAGAGAAGAATGACGATGGTGGTTTGCTGATGCCCATCGGAAAGAAGAACTGACCTCGTCAAGAGGTCGTGGAAAACGCGAAGAGGGAGCTCAAAGCTCCCTCTTCGCGTTTTCCGCCGACTCTAGACGGTCATTTTCTCGAGCATCGCGATGCGGTCTTTTTTGGCCAACTTCATCTTCTGACAGGTCTTTCGCTCGACCTGCTCGGATGGAGTCAGCCAACCCAGTGCATCCAATTCGGCGAGGCGTTCCTCGAGTCTTTGATGCTCGAGTTGCAGGTCGTCGATCAATGCTTGGGGGTCCATTGGCCTATCCATCGCGAACGATTGAGCTTCCATCAAATTCCTCCTGTGGGTTAGGGATGGGTGCGCAAGGATCGAGTGCGCGCGGGACGGATGTGGGCCCGCAGCGACTGATCTCAAATGCCCGAACAGGGCCTGTGAAGTCGTAAGAGACTATTGCGCGCACCAGGTGCGAAAGGTGTTAGGGACGCTCGGAGCGTAATGTCCGCCCTGTTCACTGTCAATCCAAGAACGGCGGCGGAGATTCCACCATTGTAGCTACAATTGCCGGCCGGACCGACTTTCGCCCTCCAAGTCATCGAAATGAAGCAAGAATCGGTCGCGAAAGAAAGAGCAAGTGTGGAGTCCAGAAATTATGGCGGGAATCGTCCAGAAATTATGGCGGGTAGTGTTGATGGTATTTGGGGAAGCTGAAACGAGCACCAGGGAGGCAGTGCACGCGGCGCGTCGAGACAGTACTGAGTTTCAGGATTTCAGGATTCGGCCTCCTGCATGCTTAAGTTGGCAGGATCGATATCTCGGGTTCTCCAGGATCTGCCACCAAGCTTGATGTGCTGGCCTCTTTCGAGCACGCGGTCTAGAAGCGCTTCTGCGAGCTGGGGGTCGTGTAGGACGATGCCCCAATGGCTAAGCTTCTTGTTGGTGGTGAAGACGATGGGTTTCCTGCGGAGGCAGCGCTGATCGATGACTCCGTAGAGGACGTTGGCTGCGGAGTCGGCGTGGTGGAGGTAGCCAACTTCGTCAATCACAAGGACATGCGGCTGCAGATGTGCCGCGGTCGTCTCACGGAAGGTCCCAGTACGTACTGCGGCAGCCAACTCATCAATGAGTGATGTCGCGGTGACAAAGCGTGACTCAAAGCCATTCTGGATGGCTCGGTAGGCCAAGGCGATGGCAATGTGAGTCTTACCTCGGCCTGGTCCTCCTTCGAGG
>Ga0210044_10003323_pt1 | contig 23037 bp, 24 predicted proteins | sample CryGey13umfilter_2_FD_183959 | JGI IMG/M metagenome (GOLD analysis project Ga0210044, IMG submission 183959) | Groundwater microbial communities from aquifer in Utah, USA - Crystal Geyser 4/9/14 3 um filter (SPAdes) (version 2) | ecosystem: Environmental > Aquatic > Deep subsurface >... | reverse complement strand
ACGAAAGAGAGGCCGCGCAAAAGGAAAATCAAGCATGATTTTCCTTTCACTGGACTTTTTCGATGTGGCGAGTGTGGCGGTATGATTTCCGCGCAGTGGGCAACTGGAAAATCTGGTGGTCGCTATCGGTATTATCGGTGCTCGAAAAAGCGCGGCCACTGTTCGCAAGCGTATTTACAGGAAATTGAACTTACGAGGCAAATCTGTGCACGGCTTCAAACAATCTCGCTTTGCGATCGCTACACCGACTGGATGTTGAACAAAGTGAAAATGTGGGAGCGTGAAGAAATTGGAGCGTCGCAAAGCGAGGTTCAAAATCTTTTGGGTGGAATCAAAGCGAACGAGGAGCGCATGGAAAAACTGCTCTCGGCGTATCTTGATGGCGATGTACCAAAAGAGGTTTATCTAAAACGAAAAGACGTTCTCATGCGCTCTCTCGCCGCTTTGAAAGAGAAAATGAAAGATTTTGAACGCGGGAGAAACAATTGGGTCGAACCCTTGCGGGAATGGATTTTAGATACGAAACAAGCTAATTTTTTGTCCTCCTCGTCTGATTTGTACCAAATCAAGTCGTTCGTCCAAAAAATCGGAACGAACCCGCTGGTTCGTGACAAATCCGCCCATTTCGCCGCACCCGTCCCGTCCCAATTCGTCGCGAAGCGACGGGCTCTTTTGCCCACTCCCGCGCCTTCGGCGCGGGCTTCTTCCCACCTTTCGGATTCGGAAGTTTCTTTCTGCGGTAGGGGCGAGATTTGAACTCGCGATGCCCTTTCGGACATAGCAGTTTTCCCCGCACAAAGCGGAAGGGGTGGGACTCGAACCCACAAGCCCCTTGCGGGGCGCTGGTTTTCAAGACCAGTTCCTTAGCCAATTCGGAGCACCCTTCCGCTTTAAGCGGGATGGCGGTTTGTTTCTAGATGTTTCTAAAAATTCTATAGCGAATTGAATTTTTAGACAAATCAGGAACAAGACTGCTGGTTTAAACTGCTCACCCGCCCTACCTTTTCAATAAAACTGCTCACTGCTGAAATTTTAGCAAATTTTGTTTAAAGAGTTAATTATTTAGAAAAAGAAATCGTTCATCTTTTCAGAGCGGTTCTAATGAATTCTGATGAGGTCGGAAATTTTAAATTTCGGGCAAAACTTTTTATAGAGCGAAACTGACGCTCCGCCTTGCCGCCCAATGGACAGCAGGTTATTTTTGGTGGGATATTATAAATGTAGCGCGAACTTTTTTTGAGCGAAACGCCGCAGGCGTTTCGCAGAATCCCAAACCGCTCGGGCAGGGCGGGAAGAAAAGGGGCTGAAGGGGAAAGGAATTCCCGTCCCGCCCTCGCTTCCTGCCCCGTAGTGAACGCGAAGCGTTCTACTACTGGGGTTCCGCCACCGCAATTTTTCGTGCCAATAAAATTGGCGCGTCGCCTTTAACTTTTTTCCGACTGATCTATAACTTTTAATTTTTGCTCGACCTATTCTTGTAATTTCAAAATAGCCAATGAATGACTAAGAAAATCTTCAAATGTAATATTTGGATTTTCAGAAACATATTGAGAAATTGAGGAAACAAATTCGGAAACCTTTTGGTCGTTTCTGCGTTTTTGGAGATCTGGGTGTTCCCAAAGTTTTTCGCTTATAACTTTTTGGTCGTGCGTCAATTCCAACATCGGTGTTAAAGAATCCCACATCTCTTGCAATTTTTCTCTAACCATTTTTTCTGTTTCTTCAATTTCTCTTTCTAAACTTTCTCTCAACATCGAAAAATCTCTTTCTTGAAGATTCGGCCGTAATCTTTGCAAATCCGTCAAATCGTAAGGACGAGTAGATTTAGATTGGCTGCTTTCCTTAATTAATCGATCCGTTATTTTATCAATTTCTTCTATTCCACCCAGAAGAACATCTTTTTCATGATAAGGAATGGTAACCTTACCATGTATATCTACATAAAGCTTATTTTTAAGTACAGAATGTTCTTTGTTCAATAAAAGCTCCTCTGGCTTTGACCATTCTACTATATCAGGATTTGCCGAAGCTAATGATTCTATTTTTTGGATATCATGATTATCTACTGACGGCAAGGCTTCGCCTATCTGGAGAAGAAATTTCACTTTAGCTTTTATTTCTTTTGCAAAATCTATAATCTCTTCTAATTCATCTATATTCTTTTTAGAAACAACTGCTTCCAGTAAAATTGGCAAGTTTGGATAATTATTTCTTAGATTAATAATATTTTCTTTTACTTTGGCAGAACTAACACCCCTCCGACCAATATAATCTGGCCTAAAAGAATCAATTGAAACAGTAACACTATCGCATTTATCAAAAACTTCTTTTTTAAAAATAACTCCGTTAGTAACAATAGCGGTTTTCGCTCCAATTTTATGAGCTTTTTCTAAAAGTTTAGGTAAATCACGGCATAACATTGGTTCTCCCCACCCTTGATATAAAACAGTTTCAACTTTTCCTTTAAGTTTTTTCAGGGCAACCAATATTTTTTCTGTTTCTACATCACCTACCGTAATTTCGCCACTTTTTATGAAACGCTTTCTAGCACAATAAATACAATCTAAATTGCAACGGGTAGTGGGTTCGATCTGTAATAAAGATAATTTAGATGGTCCTTCTTTTTCTGTTTCTAATTTTCTCAATTGTTCCTTTTGTTCAAATATTGATTCTTTATACTCGCCAACTCTATCTTTTTTTGTTGATTGTTTGTGCCTGCGAAAAATTTGTTTTCAAAATTTTCCATATAATTAAAAGAAATCTTTTGCATTTATATTAATAGCTTTAGCGACCTTTTGAATAGTTAGTAAAGACGGATTTCTAACTCCACACTCCAATCCGCTGATATATGACCTATGAACACCAAGAGTGCGAGCAATATCGCCCTGAGATAACTTCTTCTTACAGCGAATTTCGCGGAATTTTTGACCAAATTTTATTACTTCCTTTTCCATAAATGAAATATCCACTATTGTTTTTATTTTATCAGATAATATATAATTTGTCTATGGCGAGCAATTATGCGACAATGATTAAAGGGAGAAAAAATGTTGTGTACGCACGGGTGGGCGAGGTAAACACAACTTCATTTTCGGTGGTGCATTTCGCAAAGCGAAATACGAAAAATTACGGTGGCGAAAAAAGAAGCGGCGAAGCCGCGAGGCAATGCTTCCCAAAAACGACGAAAGTTGCGTTTGGTGGACCTAGGGAGAATCGAACTCCCGACTAGTCGATGCCATCGACTTATTTTACCACTAAACCATAGGCCCGATCATATAAAAATTCAACGATTTACACAGTGCGATTGTTTGACGAAATCCGAACCTTTTTTGAACGGAACTGACGGCGCGCTTCGCGCTCCAAAAACCAATTCGCTCGCCCCCACACCAAAATTTTGGTGTGGGGGCTCGCTTTCCGCCGCCGAATTTCGTGCCAGCGAAGCTGACGCGCCGCCGATTTTTATTAACTAATCTCGAAAATTTTATTTCTGCCTTCCAAAAGCAATGACCATTTGTTTAATATATCTCTACCCATCAAAACATGGTCATTATTTGAGGGAATCGCTCTTACTATTAAATCTCCCAGACCATTAAAAATCAATCTGACTGAATATATAAAAGTTTGCTTCGGAATCCCGTCATAGCCACTTGCCATTATTTCATCTACATATCTAAGCTGTAATTGTTGAACAATCTGTTCTGGAATTACAGTTATATCCGCGCCCGAGTCTAAAAGGGCTGGCGATTTCAAAATTACTGCTTGCGCACTTGGTATAGATAAAGAAACCTCCATGACTGGCGCCGGAGGATTAAAATTTTGTTGGTCGTAAGGACGACTAAATGGAATTTTCTTTTTTGTCGGCATAATTAAAAATTTCTAATTCTGGGGGAAGGAATTTTAACAATTTTCTTTTGTTCTGAAACAAAAGGCATGTAGATAGTTTGATAGCCGAATTTTTTGTATACTCTACCGGCAAGTTTAGAAAAATCTTTATCAGAACCCACAACTTTGTTATTAAGAATGGCGATATATTTATTTTGGTACTTCTCTAGTAAATCTTTTTTATTCGTCTCAAAATATTTTTTACCTAATTCTAGAATAGTTTTATCATCAGCCGGCATTTCTCTTTCGGCTTCTATTTCCTCTGTTTTTTTTCTGAAAATATCTTCTATTGTTGGCATTACTAGGCCCGGAAAAACATAAATTGGAAAGCTACCCACTGTTCCCGTTTGTTGCGGGCTTAAAATAATATTTTCACTTACAATTGAGTTAGTAGTTTGGTTCATAAGATTATTTTACCTTTTCCCAGGCAAAACCAGCAACATTAACATTGACCGCCGGTAGTGGTGGTTGTCCCGGTAATTGGGCCGCCATTACTTTATTTATCCGAATATCATAGTAAAAAGCATCTTGTGCTTTTTCGCTCTCAATATAGGCGGCACCATATTTTATATTTAGTGAATTGTTTTGCCCCAATAATTCAAGAGGGTTAAATTGTTTTGTTAATTCCATATCTTGGGCATATTTTTCATACAATACCCAAATCAACTTCTCTAATTCATCTTTGAGCGTAGCCACATTAAGGCCCAAAGATTTTGCTTCATCTCTGTAAATAGGATAGTTATGTACACATATATCGCTAGTAATTTCCTTAACGATCTTCTCTACCGCCTTTTTATTGCTTTCTTTCTCTATATCCATATGCAAACCCAACAATCTCTGAGCCAAAATTCTAATCATTCTTTGAGCACGATAGACATTGCCCAATGCTAAGGGATGAAGATGTTTGGGGTCGGGATACGAATGCGTAGTAAGATTATCGTATATTTCAACCATTTTATCCTCTTTTACATTTCCTTTATCTTTTGCTAAAAGCAGATAAGAAGAAATATCCTCAACGCTGATAGGAATAATTTTTCTTTGGTCCACCGGGTCCCTAGGATTAAACGGATGTTCTGTGGTTGGATCTACAGGTGTTAGTTCTCCCAATTTGCCCATTACAATTTCATCAGCACCGAGAGCAATCAATGTACCGGCGCTATGTGCCCTATATGCTACAATTACCCCAAATTTCTTGCAGTAATTCCGAATAACCTTGACAATTCTAATCGGAACGACCATATCGCCACCACGAGTATAAAGAAATAGGTCAATATTATCTCTTTTTCCTATTAACTCAAGATGGCGGAAAAGAATGGGAATAACATCGTCCCCAATTTTAGTACTGAAATTGGGGCGGTCGCCTGTCATATAGGTAATTACAGCAGAATCACGCTCTTTTCCAATCTGTTTAATAAGCTCTGAGCGCGACATGGCCTCAACCAATTTAACTTGTTTAGTTTGTTTTTTAGGCATAATTCCTACTTATAGTATACCTTAAAAATTTATTAATAGCAATAATTTTATACAATTGCCGCCTCAGGATGTTTGGACGCTTTTGGTGTCAATGGTTTTGTTTCAAGCAAAAACTTCTCAAAAAGTTCCTCTATACGCTTTCGCGCTTCTGCGCGTTCAGCTCGTTTTCTTTTCCAGTTTTCAATAAAAGACTTGATACCCATATTTAGACAAAATAGTTCATGGATTTTCCATAAAGTTTAGTAAACTTCGCCAACTCTACAGCATCTACGCCACGCTCACCTCGCTCAATCTTGGAAATATACGCCTGCGGTTTCTTCAATCGCTTGCCCACTTCAACCTGCGTCAATCCGGCCTCTAGGCGAGCCGCGCCGTGCGCGGCGAGCCAGTGTTTCCGTTCTCTGCCGCGCTTCGCGCGGCTGAATCAATCGGCAAAATTCCTGAAAGTTTAATTCTGGTGCCGGGAATGGGACTCGAACCCATAAGGTCTATTCAACCACAGGATTTTAAGTCCTGCGCGTATACCAGTTCCGCCACCCCGGCTATAGGGAAATATTCTACCACAAAATAACCTCTCTTCTATTTTCTACTTTCTACCTTCTAATACCACTTTCTATTTTCCATCAACTATTTTCTATTGTTTCAGCTTTCTCTTTAGCTCCTCCAATATCTCTTTAGCGGTTTCCTGACCACCAAGACCAAAAGCTAACCCTCCGGCTAAAGCGAGCATAGCCACAATTCCGGTAAATAAAATTCTCACCAGGTCCTGAGCCACACCCAACTGATTCAAAACAATAAGAATAGTAAAAAAAGTAATCACTCCTTTGGTAAAGACTGACAGGCTATTAGCCGAGGTTATTCCCAATGATTTCACGCTGTGTTTTACCAAATCAGACGCCAAATTTGCCGCGATCAGCCCAACAAAAGCGATTACCACCGCCACGATGACATTGGGCAGGTAAAACAACAACTGGTTAAGAACAGTAACAGCATTTGATAGTCCCCAAACCTCTAAGGTTGGCACTAAAAAGACGATGATCATTGACCATTTTAAGATTTCCGTCAACACCTCTTCCCAGATTTTTAGCGTTTCTTTTTTTACCAGTTTTACCTTGCTAAAAAGCATGTCTAGTTTGATAAAGGTAAACAAAGCCATTAAAAGATGCTTAATAATACTGGCGATAATCACTCCGATTAAAAGAATGATTAATCCTGCAAAAAACGAAGGTAAAGAGGAAAACAGTTTTTCAAAAAAATTTATGAGAATAGAATTAATTAGTTCTAGCATATTTTTATCACCCCCTTTAGAATTTGTTTTCGAACTTGTAAAGTGAGAAACTACAAATTCTTAAGTCCTCCTAAAATCGCTCTTTGTGACGTCGAGCGAATAGCGATGAGTTAAGTCACAAAGTAAGATTAGGAGGACCAGCTTAAGTCTTCATAAAACCTAATCTCTTTTTTTTCCAATAGTATTGATATTACTCCTATCTTCAGTTTATAATCTTTAGCTGGATTTTTCAACAAAAAAAAATTAGCCGCTCGTTGTAGATGAATCACTTTTCTTTTATCTACCGCTTCGTAAGGTTTTCCTTTTGTGTCATCATAACGTGTTTTAACCTCGATAAAGTAGATAGTTTTTTCTTTTTTGGCGATGATGTCAATCTCTCCACCTTTAGTTCGATAATTTTTATGAAGAACAGTAAATCCCTGATTAATCAAGTAGTTTTTGGCGATCGTTTCACCACCTCTCCCAATTGCCTGATTGGTCATTATTTAGATCGATAAAGTTTAGATCTTAACTGTTGATCAGATAGTCCTCTGATAAAATAGGCTTTAGCTTTTTGGTATTTTGACTTTTTGACGATGGTGATATTTTTTATATAAGGAGAAGATAAAGGAATAATTCTTTCGACGCCGATCTTAGACCGAGTCATTCTTCTTATGGTAATCATTCTGGTTTCCGGAGTATTGCCTCTAATTTTTATTAAGATTCCTTTAAAAAGCTGGGTTCTTTCTTTATCTGCTTCTTTGATTTTATAGCTGATACTAATCGTATCACCGACTTTATATTGTTTATCTTTGTAAGCGAATGAGTTAGCCATAACGTATTATAACAAAAAATCCTAAATACTAAATCCTAAATCACAAATAAATTATAAATTCTAATTTTCTAAATTCTAAACCGTTTATAATTTAGGATTTATTCTTTCTGCAAGCTTCCAGAAATGCCAAAAATATCGGATGCGGTTTAAGCGGTTGGCTTTTATACTCAGGATGTCCCTGTGTTCCCAGATAAAAAGGATGAATGTTTTGTGGCAGTTCAATGATTTCCACTAAGTTTTCTATTTTTGATCGGGCGCTAATGATAAGGTCTTTTTTTTCAAAATCCTTGACATATTGGTCGTTAAACTCATAACGATGGCGGTGACGTTCAGAAGTAAGGACGCTGTGATTATATATTTCGTAAGCCAAAGTCCCTTTTTTAACCATCGCCTGCCAGGCGCCTAATCGCATGGTTCCGCCATAGCTGCGGCGCTCCATATATTTTTTTTGGTGAGGCATTAGATGAATCACCTGGTGAGGAGATTTTTTGTCATTCTCCTCAGTATTGGCTTCTTTCCAACCTAAAACGTCACGGGCATAAGAAATCACTGCCATCTGCATCCCATAACATAGACCGAGATAGGGAATTTTGTTTTCTCGGGCATAACTGGCCGCTTTTATCATTCCTTCGGTTCCTCGTTCTCCCCAACCAATAGGAACGATAATGCCATCAGGATTATCAATTAAACTGACGCCTTCTTTTTCCACTTTTTGTGCGTTCACCCACTTTGTTTTTACTTCAATTCCCAGTTGCCAACTGGCATGGTCAATGGCATCAAACAAAGCGGCGTACGAATCCCGCAGTTGATAGTCTCCGGTGCCAAAATATTTACCGACAATCGCCAAGTTGACACTGATTTTTTTTGGCTGATTAATCTTTTCCACTAATTTTTTCCAAATACTAACATCTGGCGAAGAAACCTTTAAACTAAGTCTTTTGAGAATTTTTTCGGTTAGACCTTGTTTGTCTAAAACCAAAGGAATTTCATAGACAGTGGCGAGATCGGGATTGGAGATGATATTTTCCGGTAAGACGTTGCAAAAAAGTGCTAATCTCTCTTTTCGTCTCTGGTCAAGCGGTCTTTCTGAGCGAGTGATGATAAAGTCCGGTTGAATTCCCATTGAGTTTAGAGTTCGCACCGAAAGCTGGGTAGGTTTAGTCTTTGGTTCACCGAGATGTTGAGGAGTTGGTACATAAGAAACATGGATATGAACCACATCCGACGGATATTTTAGAGTCAACAATCTTGAGGCTTCATAGTAAAAAATGTTTTGATATTCGCCAGCCGTACCACCAAGTTCAATAATAACAATATCAGCTTTTTTATTTTTTCCGAGATCCTGAATTCTTTTGATAATTTCATTGGTAATATGCGGGATCGCCTCGACATCTTCGCCGTTGTACTCAAACTTTCGTTCTTTATCAATCACCGTCTTATAGATCTGTCCAATGGTGACAAAGTTATCGCGGCCCATCTCTTCTCCTAAAAACTTTTCATAAGTGCCAATGTCCATATCAGCCTCAGTTCCGTCTTCGCATAAAAAAGGATCGCCATGTTCAATCGGATTAATCGTGCCAGCATCGATATTGAGATAGTTTTCAAATTTAATTGGTGCGACGTGATAACCGGCTTGCTTAAGAATAAGACCAATTGAGGCCGCGGTTGTTCCTTTACCAATCCCTGAAATCACACCGCCAGAAATGAATATGTACTTCATAAAAATTCAAATGACAAAATTCAAATCCACAAATCAATAACAAATAATAAATTACAAATGTTTAAAACATTTATTCATTTGATATTTGAAATTGATTTGTCATTTGTTATTTGTGATTTATCATTTATATCAGAGAATTTCCAAGCACTCCAATCGCATTTCGGGTAATTGCTACATCCATAAAATCTCTTTTTAGACTTGCTATATTTTACCACAACATCACCGTTACATTTAGGACATTTTTTCCCTTTGACAATTTTCAGAATAGATTTTGTATATTTACACTTTGGATAGTTTTGGCAGGCAATAAACTTGCCAAATCGAGAAAAACGATTAATTAAATTACCTCCACACTCTGGACAAACTCCTTTGACATCTTCTTCAATTTTAATTAATGATTTATCTTCTTTCCTCAGTTCTAATTCTTTTTTAAAAGGAATAAAAAAATCTCTAAGCAACTTAATAAAGTCCTCTTCCTTATTGGCAATCTTATCCAATCCTTCTTCAAGACCAGCTGTATAGGATAAATTAAAAATCTGAGAAAAATTATGAGAAAGGTAGTCACAGATAGCGGTCCCGACTGAAGTTGGGATAAAATACCGACCGTCTTTTTCCGTATAGTTTTTTATCTGAATTAAAGAAATAATCATCGCATAGGTTGACGGCCTACCAATACCTTTTTCCTCTAAAGCTCGAATTAGTGATGCTTCGTTATATCGCGGAGGTGACTTGGTTAAAAGAGCTTTTTCTTCAAGGATTTTTATTTTAAGAGGGCTGTCTTTTTCTAATTTTATCACTGTTTGGTGGCTGCTGACAAAATAGGGATCAAAGACCTTTAAGAATCCGTCAAAAATCACCTGTTGCTGATCACTTTCAAAAAGATAATTTTTGTTAGAAATAATTTCAGTTTTAACGGTTTTAATCTGGGCTTCTTTCATCTGGGTAGCGATCGATCGATTAAAGATCAAGGTATAAAGCCTTTGATGATTAATATTTAATTTTGATTCTTTTTTACCTTGGAAGACTTCTTTGGCTTCTAACAATTTAGTCGGCCGGATGGCTTCGTGGGCTTCTTGGGCTGACTTTGAGCGGGTTTTATAGCCGCGAGGTTTTTCTAGACTGTATTCCTTTCCAAATTTTTTTTCAATATATTCTTTTGCCGGAAAGACAAAGTGGGCTGATAGGTTGAAAGAATCAGTCCGGTGATAGGTTATTAGTCCACGCTCATACAAGTCTTGAGCTAAATGCATGGTTTGTTTTGAAGAAAATCCGTGTTTGTAGTAGGCATCTTGCTGGAGAAGCGAAGTAGTATAGGGAGGAAAAGGATAACGAGCATTAATCGATTCGATAACATCAAGTACTTTATATTTATCATTTTGGCAATCGTTTTTTATCGCTTCAACATTATTTTTATTAATAGTCGTTTTTACATACTGATATTCACCAGCAAATAATTGCAGTGCGTATTTTTTTTCATACAATATATCTTCCTTACTGATTAGTTTTGCTTTAATATTTTGAACTTTATCATTTGTAATTGATTTGTCATTTGTCATTTGACATTTGACATTAAATACTCCATATATCTGGTAATACTCCTCAATCTTAAACTTCTTTATCTCTTTTTCCCGCTCAACAATCAATCGTAAAGCAACCGTTTGGACTCTTCCAGCAGACAGCCAGTTTTTTCCGGTTTTTTTCCATAAAAGCGGTGACAGTTCGTAACCGACTATCCGATCTAAAATCCTACGGGCAAACTGAGCTTTGACGAGATCAAAACGCAAAGTTTCTGGACTAGATAGAGCTTCTTTAAGGGCTTTAGTAGTAATTTCATGAAAAACAATTCTTTTTAAAGAGACTCCGTTCTTAAAGCTGATATTGGGCCAGTTTTCTTTGATGTAGCCTAAAATGTAGGCAATGTGATAAGAGATAGACTCGCCTTCGCGATCAAGATCAGTCGCTAAAATAATTTCTTTATTTTCTTCGGCTAATTTTTTTAGTTGGGCAATGACTTTTTCTTTATTTTTGATAATTTTGTAGTCTGGTTTAAATTCTTTCTCATAGTTAATCGCGATTTTGCTTTTTGGTAAATCTCTAATATGGCCCATGGTGGCAAAGACAAAGTATTTATTGTCGTCTTTTGACATCTTAAAAATCCGGTTAAAAGTTCGGGCTTTGGTAGGAGATTCAACTATAATTAATGACATATAAGTAAGTTTATAAAGTTTTTAAAGTTTATCAAGTTCATAAAGTAGTTTTCTTTCTTTTTTTAAGAAGTTTGGAGTCAATTACCGCTCTTCTCATCATGCTAATCGCTTCGCTCCTTTCCTGTTCAGAAGCTGGTCGGGAAAGAATTTTTTTTGCCTCTTCAGTGGCATTAGTAATCATCTGTTCGTCAATCTCATTTTGTCCATAAGCGCGGGAAACAAGAATATTCAACTCTTTTCCGTCAGTTTCTAAGTATCCAGCTCCGATTGACAGGTAATCTTCCTCCTCGTCTTTTTTAATTTTAATAATTCCTTCGCTAATAATAGAAAAGAGTCTTTCGTGTTTTGGTAAAATAGTGATTTCGCCGGCAACCGTCGGAATGGTCACCGACTTTACTTCTTCCTCCATAACAATTTTTTTTGGAGTAATGATTCTCAGATGAAGCATTATAACTTTATAAACTTTATAACTTTATAAACTTTATGAACTACTTTACTTCTTCTATCCCTCCCACCATATAAAAATTCATCTCTGGTTTGCTGTCGTGCTTACCTTCTAAAATTTCTTTAAAACCGCGGACAGTGTCCTCAATCTTGACATACTTTCCTGATCGGCCGGTAAAAGGCTCAGCCACCGCCATTGGTTGGGTTAAAAATCTTTGGATTTTTCTTGCCCGTTGAACTGTCAGTTTATCTTCCTCAGATAGTTCTTCCATCCCTAAAATGGCAATAATATCTTGAAGGTCTTTGTAACGCTGTAAAGTCTTTAAAACCTGCCGTGCCACCTGATAGTGCTCCTCGCCAACAATCTCCGTATCTAAAGCCCTAGACGAAGAGGTTAAAGGATCAATCGCCGGATATAAGGCCTGTTCAGCTAAAGATCGCTCCAAAGATAAAGAAGCGTCAAGATGACTAAAGGTGGCTACGGGAGCAGGGTCAGTATAGTCGTCCGCTGGTACATAGACTGCCTGAATTGAGGTAATTGAGCCGCGATTAGTTGAGGTAATTCTTTCCTCTAAAGCAGCCATTTCTGAAGCGAGAGTCGGTTGATAGCCGACAGCTGAAGGAATCCGGCCTAAAAGAGCCGAAACTTCACTGCCAGCCTGGGCAAACCTAAAGATGTTGTCAATAAATAATAGAACATCCATTGATTTTTGGTCGCGAAAGTATTCTGCCATAGTAATGCCTGCCAAAGCCACTCTTAAACGATTGCCTGGTGGCTCGTTCATCTGGCCGAAGACCAAAGCGGTCTTCTCAATTACCTTGGTTGCTTTCATTTCTAGCCAAAGATCATTTCCCTCACGGCTTCTCTCGCCCACTCCGGCAAAAACCGAAACGCCACCGTGTTCTTTAGCAACATTATGGATCATCTCCTGGATAAGAACGGTTTTACCAGTACCAGCACCGCCAAAAACCGCCACCTTTCCACCTTTGATAAAAGGAGCAATCAGGTCAATCACTTTAATGCCGGTTTCAAAAACTTCTTGTTCTACTGACTGTTGCGCTAGGCTGGGAGCCTGTTTATGAATTGACTCTCTTAAAGCTTCTCCTATATTAGCTTTTTCATCAATTGGTTCGCCTAAAACATTAAAAATTCGGCCAAGAGTCTTCTCGCCCACCGGAACCTCAATTGGCCGACCGATATTTTTTACCACCATTCCTCTTTTTAAACCGTCGGTTGATCCCATCGCCAAAGCTCTGATATGACCTGGTGCTAAAACTAACTCAGTCTCTAAAACCAATTTGTTTGCTTCAACAACTAAGGCGTTATAAACCTGAGGAGTCTTATCTTCTGGAAATTTGACATCAATTATTACTCCTCGAATAGCAATTATTTTTCCCTCATTCATAATTTTTCATTTTTAATTTTTAATTTTTAATTTGATTCCACCGATTCCTTTGCCGTCAGCATATCCAAAAGCTCATAAGTAATCTTTTCCTGCCTGATTTTATTGCGTAATAATGTTAGGTTATAAATAACGTTTTCTGCGTTGTCAGTGGCGTTTTTCATGGCTACCATCCGTGACGAATGTTCAGCCGCTTCACTGTCGATGATGGCACCTCTTATTTTTTCTTCAATTAAATTCTTTAACACCGCGTCAATAATCTCTTTGGCTGAAGGTTCTATTAGATATTCTGATTCTACTACTGTATCTGTTTCTTGATTGACAAGTTTCTCTGATAGCTTAGCGGGAAGAAGACAGGTAGCAGTCGTCTCAAACTTTAAAGTATTAATAAAGCGATTATACAATAATACTACTTGTCTATACTGGCCAGATAAATATTTTTCCAAGGCTTCGGTAAAGATAGCAGAAATAGCATTCTCTGGTTCAACATGGCTAAAGTCAGCAATAATCGCCCCTCCCATTTTATTGATAAAACTAGAAGCCTTTTTTCCTATGATGATAAAATCATTATCTTTAAAACTGATTTCTTTTCCTAAGTACCGAAGAAGATTAAAGTTGAAAGAGCCGCAAAGGCCTTTGCTTGAAGAAATCACAAGATAGAGATTTTTATTTGACTGGCTGGTCGTTTCAATTAAAGGAGAAAATCCCTTTTCAAGACCAGCGGTCGCCTTATAGATAATTCTTTCTAGGCTTTTTCGGTACGGAGCCGATTCTAAAGCTTTTTGCTGGGCTTTTTTCATCTTAATCGCAGAGACCAACTCCATTGCCTTAGTAATTTTTTTTACGTTAGAAACCGACTTAATTTTTTTTCTAACAGTTCTAATGTTCATAAAATATTCTTGATTATCTTTTCTAACTCTTTCTCGTCTTTTTCCTCAAAAATTTTAGTTTTATTAATTTTTTTCATCAATTCTTTTCCTTCGCTTTCCAAAATAGCAAAAATTTTTTCTTCATAACCAGCGATCTCATGAGGAGCAATACTATCCAAGAGGCCGGAGTTAGCTGCATAGATTAGAGCTACTTCGTGTCCTAAACTATAAGGTTTATTTTTCTTCTGAATTAATATTTGTGTTAATCTCGCTCCCCGACCTAAAAACTTTCTTGTTTCCTCATCCAACTCGCTTTCAAACTGGGAAAAAAAGGCCATTTCTCGGTACTGAGCTAAGTCGAGCTTAAGTTTGCCAGCGATTTTTTTCATCGCTTTCGTTTGGGCGTTGCCGCCGACGCGAGAGACCGACAGCCCGATATTAACCGCCGGACGAATACCGGCGTTGAAAAGATCGGTTTCCAAATAGATCTGGCCGTCGGTAATAGAGATGACATTGGTAGGGATGTAAGAAGAAAGGTCGCCTTCCAAGGTTTCGATAATCGGAAGAGCGGTAATTGAGCCTCCGCCATATTTTTCATCAAGTCGGCAAGCTCTTTCCAAAAGCCTAGAGTGAAGATAAAAGATATCACCGGGATAGGCTTCCCGTCCGGCTGGCCGGCGGAGAATAAGAGAGATCTGACGATAGGCCCAGGCATGCTTAGTCAGGTCGTCATAAACTACTAGAACATCCTTACCTTTTTCCATAAAATATTCTCCAATCGCCACCGCCGCATAAGGCGCCAAGTACTGTAAAGAAGCAGGCTGGGAGGCGGAAGCAGAAACAACGATAGTATAGTCCATTGCTCCTCGTTTTCTTAAAAGTTCGATGACATTGGCCATTTTAGAGTTTTTTTGACCAATACCACAGTAGATGCAGATAACATTTTCTTCTTTTTGATTAAGTATCGTATCAATCGCTAAAGTGGTTTTTCCGGTGCCCCGATCACCAATAATTAATTCTCTCTGACCACGGCCTATGGGAATTAAAGCATCGATTAGCTTAATACCGGTTTGAATTGGTGTATTAACCGGCCACCTCATGACAACGCCAGGAGCGATTTTTTCCACTGGATAGTGCTTTTTGCTCTTAATTGGCAAAAGCTCATCCTCAGGCATTCCTAAAGGATTAACAACGCGGCCAATCAGCTCGTCAGCCACGGGAATGGAAAGAGTGTAGTTTAAGCCGTTAACTTGATCGCCGCTTTTTAGACTAAGATAGTCACCTAAAACGATAATGCCGGTTCTTTTTTCAGTTAAATCAACCACATAGCCTTGAGTGCCATTTTCAAACTCAACTACTTCGGAAAAAGCGATATTTTTCAGCCCAGAAGCGATGACGATACCGTCTTTTATCTCCTCGACCACGCCGATTTCTTTCGGCTGATAGTCTATCTTAACTTTTTCTATCTGTAAATTTTTTAACTGAGTCTTTAGAGAAAGATCGACCACGCGGTCATCTAACTTGATAATCAAGCCGCCGATAATTGACCGGTCAACAACATTAGTAATCACCTCTTCTTCTCTTAAAGACAACTTCTTTTTTATTTCTTTCAGCTCTTCCGTAGTCAGCTTGTAACTGGAAACGATTTGCGCTCTCATGGTTTAAGATAACTTTGGCAAATTTTTAAGAACATTTTTATTAATTTCTTTTTGCTTCTCCTCAGTTAAATAAGATGAAAAAGTTCTTTCTAAGACTAAGCTTGTTAACTGAATCAGTTTTTTTTTCATCTCTCTTTCCATCTCAGCTCTTTCCACTTCAATCTGCTTTTTTCCCTTGGCAACAATCGCTTGTGACTCTTTTTTTGCCTCACTAACTAAACTTGCTTTAATTTTCGCCGCATCCTCTTTGGCTTTTTTTAAGGCGATGTCCAACTCTTTTCTCATCTGGTTTTTTGTCTTGCTTTGAGTTTCAGTCAACTCTTCCTCTTTCTTTTTCAAATCAGCAATCATTGTTTCCTTTTCTTTTTCCCTTTTTACTTCGTCAGTCATAAACTTGGCAAAAGGTTTGGCCAAATACTTTTTAAAAACGTAAAAAAATAAGCCAAAATTAATTATTTGGGCGATTAATAGCTTAATATCAATTCCTAAACTTTCCATAGAATTTAAACGAACTTGATAATCAACGAAACCACTAAGGCATAGATAGCGACTGCTTCGGCAAAGGCAATCGCCAAAATCATATTGGTTTGAATTGGTCCCTGAGCTTCAGGATTCCGACCAATCGCTTCCGCTGCTTTGCTACCGATAATACCGATACCAATACCAGGTCCGATGGCGCCAAGGCCGATAGCAAGAGCAGTAGCAATTAACTTTCCTGCTTCAGTTGACATATAGGTACCTCCCTGAGTTTTAACTTTTAATGATGACTAATCGCCATACTTAAAAATACCGCCGACAACATAGAAAAAACCAAAGCCTGAATTAAGCCAACAAATACTTCCAATAATAAAAAAGGGAAAGTTACGAGAACCGGTATCAAAAAAGCCATAATAGTAATTAGTACTTCACCGGCAAAGATATTGCCAAAAAGTCGAAAAGAAAAAGAAATAATTTTAGAAAATTCAGAGATCGTTTCCAAAATACCGACAAAAAAATTAATCGGATTTGAGATATTAAAAAACTTTTTTAGATAACCTTTTACACCTAAATATTTCATTCCATTTAATTGAATTAAAACAAAAGCAATCAGGGCAAGTGAAATCGTGGCGTTAAGATCGGCATTGTTTCCTCTGAAAATAGGCAGATGATGAAATAGTAAGCTGCCGATGCCTGGCAGTAGCCCAAACCAGTTATTAAGAAGAATATAAAGAAAAAAACCAGCAAAAATCGGGAAGAAAATCATTGTTTTCTCTTTTAAAATAGACTCGAACAACTGATAAATAGTTTTAAGAATAAAGTTAATCAGATAATAAAATTGAGACTTTTTCTTTAAGCGGGCCTCTTTATTATAGATAAGCCCAAGTAGTAAAAAAAGAAAAAAAACGATTAAGGAAGTAAAAAGAGAGTTGGTAAAAGCAAAGCTACCGATTTTAAAAAGAGGTTCAGCCTTGATGCTGATTTCTGGCATTTTTGTCAGAATCTCGGGCATTGAAATAAATTTTTATTAAATTATAAAAAGTACCTATAATCCCAAGCGAAAAAAATATTATAAAGAAAAAATTTTTTTTCTTCAACAATCTATCCAAACTTAACCCTAAAAAAACTCCCAAAAGGAGTGGGACAATTAAATAATAACCAAGATTAAGATAGTTTGCAAGACGAAAATTAAGTTTTTTACTAATTTCTTTTTTTTTAATTGCTGGAACCTGTTTTAAGTTAAGATTTTTGTCGAAAGAATAGTATTTTCTACTCATTTTAACTCGTTAACTAATTAACTGTTTTAACTGTTTCTAAATCTACGGCATTTTCCATAATAATCCCCAGTCTTCCTTCCCTTTCATTAACTTTACCTTTGAGCATGATAATCCGATTAATGGCAATAATATTTTTCAGTTTTTCAAAAGTGGTAGGAAAAACCACTACTTCGATACTGCCGGTTTCGTCAAAGACCTGAATCACTGCCATATCATGATTATTTTTCCGCGTCTTAAGGAGTCTTTTGCCGCCGATGATTCCCGCCAAAATATATGGTTTATCAACGTCCTCGAAGGTAATATTGCCAATTTTTTTATTCACTTTTTTTTTAATAATTGGGGCAAACTTAGCCAGAGGATTTTTCGTCAGTAAAAAACCGATAATCTCTCTTTCCATGATATAGATTTCTTCTTCATTAAACTCAGGTAGTTCCTTAAAGTCGTCGGTTATCGTGTTATCTTTTTCATTTTTGAAAAGATCAAACTGGCCTTTTTCTTTTTTAATCTTGTTTTTTTGAATCTCTAAAACCGTCTGCGGATAATAAGAAAGTAGGCTGGCTCGGTTGCCAAACTTAGAAAAAGCATTGGCTTTAATCAAGCTTTCCACGGTTTTTTTATTGACTCGGCGCAGATCAACTCGGGAAAGGAAATCGCGAAATGAGATAAATTTTTTATCTTTTCTAGCACTGACTATTGCCTCAATGGCCGCTTCACCAACATTTTTAATGGCTGATAGCCCGAATCTGATTGATGGTCCTTCAATTCTGAAACTGGCAAATGATTTGTTAATATCCGGAAGAAGCACTTCTATCTTCATCCGGCGACACTCTTCGATTGCTTGTGACATTTTTATTTCCCGCTGCGGACCAGCCATTCCCTGAAGTTCAGCCGTAAGAAGAGCGGTCATAAACTCCACTGGATAGTTGGCTTTGATATAAGCGGTCCAGTAAGCAATAAGAGCATAAGAGGCCGAATGAGGTTTGTTAAAACCATAAGAGGCAAACTTCTCCATAAAGTTCCAGAGGGCCTCAACCGTGCTTCTTTTATATCCTTTTTTTAGCGCCCCTTTAAAAAATTTGTCTTTCTCCTTCTTCATCAACTCTTTTTTCTTTTTTCCCATTGCCATTCTTAAATTATCCGCCTCAGACATTGAATAACCAGCCAGCTTATGAGCAATTTCCATTACCTGTTCTTGATAGACCAAAACGCCATAGGTTTCTTCTAAAATCGGTTTCAAATCAGGGTGGAGGTATCTGACTTTTTTGGGATTATTTTTTCCCTCTAAAAATAAAGGAATCAGCTCCATTGGACCAGGACGGTATAAAGCCACCATAGCAGAAATATCAGACATCTTTGACGGCTTCAGCTCTTTAGCCAGATGTCTCATTCCGCCAGACTCTAGCTGAAAAACACCGATGTTATCGCCTTTGGCGATTAATTCATAGGCTTTTTTATCATCCAAAGGGACTTGATGAATATCAATCTTTTTTTTAGTGATCGTCTCCACATACTCAAGGGCTTTTTCAATAATGGTTAAGTTGCGCAGACCGAGAAAGTCCACCTTAAGAAGACCAATAGCTTTTTGGCCGGAAACCGCGTTTAGATCAAGACAGTACATATCGTACTGAGTAATGATTTTTCCTCCTTTTGACTCACGCTGTAAAGGCACATAGTCAGTTAATTTTTTATCAGAGATGACGACGCCGGCGGCATGGACCGAAGCGTGACGAGGCAGACCTTCAATCTTTCTGGCAATGTCTAAAACTTTTTTTGTTTCGGGTTCGGTTTGATAGGCGAACTTTAAAGCCGAGGAATCCTCAATCGCTTGACCGATAGTCATGGTAAATCCTTGCCTACCAAAAGGGATCATCTTGGCTAAGCGGTCTCCTTGAGAGTATGACAGTCCCATCGCCCGGGCCACATCGCGAACCGCCATTCTTGCCTCCATTGTGCCAAAGGTGATTATCTGAGCTACTTTGTCTTCACCATATTTTTTGGAAACATAACGAAGCACTTCATCACGTCTGACATCGGCAAAGTCAATATCAATATCAGGTGGGGTTGGCCTTTCCGGATTTAAAAATCTTTCAAAAGGAAGATTATAGTCAATTGGATTAAGATCGGTGATTCCCAGAACATAGGCGACCAAGCTCCCAGCTACTGATCCTCTTCCTGGACCGACGGCAATGGCCTGTTTTTTTGCCCAGTTAACAAAGTCTTGGACGATTAAAAAATAGGTAGAGTAGCCTTTTTTATTAATAATCTCCAGTTCATATTTAATCCTTTTCTCAACCATTTCTTTATTGTATTGGCTGACTCTTTTTTTTCGTTCATTGACCAGTTGATTGAGATACTGGCCAACTGGAATATTTTTTGGTGTTTCAAAATCAGGCAGGATCCATTTTCCATAGGGAATTTCTAAATGGCACTGTTCGGTAATTTTTAAACTGTTGTCAATTGCTTCAGGAAGCTCGATAAAACTCCCTTTCATTTCTGATGGAGATTTAAAGTAATAGTCAGGGATATCAATCATGGAAAGCGGCCGGTTTTTTTCTAAAATCGTTCGTTGTGTTTGAATGCAAAGAAGAATCTCTTGAACATAAGCATCAGATTCATCTAAGTAATGAACATCATTAGTGGCAATAAGAGGTACGCCGTATTTCCTTGATAGTTTAATCAACTGCTGATTGACTTTATTCAGGTCTGGTGATTTTGGATGCTTTTGGATTTCCAGGTAAAAATCTTTGTCAAAGATTTCCAGATATTTTTCCAAAGTCTTTTCCGCTTCTTTTTCCTGGTTTTGCAAAAGAAGAGAAGGTATCTCGCCGTTGAGACAAGCGGATAAAGCAATTAATCCCTGATGATGTTTTTCCAAAATTTCAAAATCAATTCTTGGTTTATAATAAAAGCCTTCAAGATTGGCGTGAGTAACAATCTTTAAAAGATTTTGATAACCTTCTAGATTTTTTGCCAGCAAAACTAAGTGGTATTGATCACGTTCTAAACCAGGCTGTTTATCAAAACGGGATTTTTTCGCTTTATAGGCTTCCACACCGATTATCGGTTTTATTCCTGCTTCTTTGGCTTTGAGGTAGAACTTAAAGACACCGTATAAAGCACCATGATCAGTAATCGCCAGTGCCGGCATTTTATACTCAATCGCGCGAGCGATGATTTCGTCAATACGAGACATGCCATCAAGAAGCGAGTAACCAGTGTGAACGTGAAGATGAACAAATGACATATTTGATATAAATTATAGTTTATTAATGATAAATTCTCTTGCTTTATTTTCTAATCTATCATCTAATTTTTCCAAATAAATTTTCTTTTTATATTTTCTTTCTAACGCTTTCTCAATCAGCCAATCAGCCAGCTCGGGATTTTTAGGAAGAATCGGACCATGCAGATAAGTGCCAATGGCCTTTTTATAAATCATTCCTTCGGTTTTATCTTTTCCATTATTGCCATAGCCTTTGATAACTTGAGCAAATGGTTTGGCGCTTTTACCTAAATAAGTTCTGCCGCCATGATTCTCAAAACCGGTAAAAATATATTTTTTACCGTCCTGAGCTAGTTTAACGACAATGTTTCCAATCAGCCTTTTGAATGTTAGTCCAGGACTCTCAGTATAAAGATCAAAAAGTCCTAAGCCAGAGATTACTGTTCCATCGGCGGCCTTATAATATCGGCCCATAAACTGATAGGCGCCGCAGATAAATAAGCCAGGGATGCCTTGATTAATCATTTTTTTTAATGTGGTGGCTTTGGTTTTCTGTAAATCGCGATTAACGATTTCCTGCTGCCTGTCTTGGGCTCCGCCCATAAAAATAAGATCACAGTTCTCGAGCTCTTCTCTAGGAGTAGAGATAAATATTTTTTTTATTACTGGTTTGATTCCTCGCCAGGAGAGTCTTTTTTCCAAAACAATAATATTACCGCGATCACCATAGGTACTCATCAAGTCGGGATAGAGCCAAGCAATATTGATAGAAAAATTTTCAATTTTCAATTTTCAATTTTCAATAAATTTATAATTCTAAAAAAACGGTATCGAGCTTTTAAATAATATTTTTCTCACTTCCAACATCCCAGAATAGGTTGCCAAAATAAATATTTCTTCATCAGTTCTTGTTTGCTCAACCACTGTTTCTATTGCTTCTCTTAATGACTCAAAATTAAAAAACTTTCTTTCCTGATAATTCTTTAAACAATACTTCAATCGTAAACCCATATCATAAACTCTGTCTCCGGAAACATAGATTTTTTTACCATATAGAATAAGCCTTTCTAAGTCCACATCCCAAATCCAGGAAACGTCGCGGCCATCAGGAATTCGGTCATTTAAAACTAGAAGTAAATTTTTTGCTTGGGAAATCTGACTGACTACCTCAATCGCCTGATTAAAACCAGCGGGATTTTTTCCTAAAAAAATAGTAATTTTTTTACCTTGATAAACAAAACTTTCCTGCCGGCCGAAAACTGGTCTGAAATCAACTAACTGGTTTTGAATAAAGGCAGGAGGAAAAGAAAATATTTTTGAAACTAGTAAGGAAGCAGCGTTAAGATTATATAAATTATATTTTCCTTGTAGTTGAGTATTTGGATTTTTTAAGGAAAAAATTTCTTTCGGTGAAGAAAATTGACATTTTGGGCAGCTATAGTCGCCTAAATGCGAATAGGCGATTTTGTGATAAGCTAGTTTTTCTCCGCAGTTCGGACAATAAATCGAGTCAACATCATGAGAAACTTCTTTTTTTAACATCAGTTCTCGGTCCAATCCAAAGTAATAAACTTTAGCGGAAAAAGATTTGCTAATGTAAAAAAGCAACGGATCGTCAGCGTTAATAAAAAATTGGCAGTTTTTTAAATTTTTCAGAGATTCCTGCCATTTTAAGGCAATGGTATTAACTTCGCCGTAACGATCAAGCTGGTCGCGAAAAAGGTTATTAAGAATAATAGATGAAGGATTGAGTTCTTTGACTAACAAAGGCAGGGTATTTTCATCAACCTCAAAAATAGCCACCTGATAATCAAGTTTGGCGTTTAACTTAATGTATTTAATCACTGATGACACGGCGCCATTCAAAAGATTAGCTCCTTCTTGATTGTGAAAAACTCTGATATTCTTTTTTTCAAGAAGGAATTTAATTAAAGAAGCCGTGGTCGTTTTTCCATTGGTTCCAGCAATAAGAATTGTCGTTAATTTATTTTTAATAAAAGTTTTTTTGAGGAAATTTTTGTCGAGCGATAAAGCAATTTCTCCAGGCCAGGTGGAACCGGCTCTTTTAAATATTTTGGTAATTAAGAAGTTAGCAACTTTTCCAACAAGAATTGAAACATTATAAATCATTAACTCATTTTATCATTTTAATATCACATACTACGCAAGATTTTGATTCTCTCCTCAATCGCTGGATGAGTGGAAAATAAGGTCAATAACCATGATGAAAAGGATTTTTTCTTAAAAGGATTAACAATAAAAAGATGGGCGGTTGAAGAAGTGGCTGTTCTTAAAGTATGAG
>Ga0210044_10003321_pt1 | contig 23042 bp, 25 predicted proteins | sample CryGey13umfilter_2_FD_183959 | JGI IMG/M metagenome (GOLD analysis project Ga0210044, IMG submission 183959) | Groundwater microbial communities from aquifer in Utah, USA - Crystal Geyser 4/9/14 3 um filter (SPAdes) (version 2) | ecosystem: Environmental > Aquatic > Deep subsurface >... | reverse complement strand
ACCGCGCCGTCGCCGTGGTTGCCGTTCTTCGCCGCACGCGGCCCACGCGCGGTCACATGTTGCGCGCTCCGCTCCGCACCCGAGCGGGGTTCCCCCGCTCCGCGCGCGGCCCGGGTCCGATCGCCGTAGATCGCGGTCTTGAAGCGATACTCCGGACCCAGCGCCCACATCGCCGTCGCCGTGGTCACGAGCTTGGTGCAGGAGGCGACGTTGAACGTCTCCGAGGCGTTGTGCTGGACCAGCGTCTTCCCCGTCGGGACATCCTGCACCAGCACGCCCACGCGCGCCGGCGCGATGCGGGGATCCGCCGCCAGGCGTGCGATCTGCTGCCCCAGCCAGTGGGTGGGCGTGTCTGCTCGAGCCACCGCGGGGTGCAGCGCACAGACCATGACCATCATGACCAGCAGGGCGCGGAGCGGGGGAGCCTCCCTGGAGAGCGGAGCGAAGCGCGCGAGACACACCATGGGCGGACTATAGCGCACGCCCACGGGCGTGCTCCACTCCGCGCTCCGGACTGGCTCCCCGAGGTTGCGCATTGTGCTCCAGGTGCCGGGCCAGTCGTCGCAGGGCCAGCTCGGTCTTGGCGTCCTGGATCTCGCCCGTGGAGCACTGCGCCAGCGCCTGGTCCAGGGGCAAGAGCAGGGTCTCGCTCCCTTCCTCCAGCGGGCTCCCGTCGCCCACGGGCGCCAGCCGGGGGCGGTCCAGATCGACGGACACCTGGCACAAGTAGATCCGCTCCGGCATCAGCCCCGGGGAGAGGCTGACCGCGGGCCCCAGCGGCTGCACCTGGTGTGGATCCACCTCGATCCCCACCTCCTCCAGCAGCTCACGAGCAGCCCGCCGCCGCAGCCCGCCCTGGCCCACGTCCTGCAGTTCGAGGATCCCGGCCACCACCTCCAGCAGGTGGATCCCGGGCAGATCTCCCTCCCGTGTGGGCTGGCCCGCGCGGGCCAGGCGCAGGGCGGGACGCAGGCCCCGACGCAGCAGCACACGCACCGGGGGGCCGGGGTCGAACGGCACCACGGCCACGGCGTCCGCCCCCACGGGACGCTCAACGAGGTCCAGCGTGTACCGCTTCGAGCGACTGCCGTCCTCGCGCAGGTTGCGCACCTGGCACCGGCGGAGCTGGGAGAACCCACCCCGGCCCAGCACCTGGCAGCTCTCGACCTCGACGTCGATCACCCGCATCATCCCTCCATCGGCGAGTATCGTGACCCTCGCCGGCATTTGTGTTATCGGTACCCGTACAGGGGCGTCCATGAGCACCGAGCAAGCAAACCGAATGGTCTGGGACCGGCAACGCACCGGCCACTACGAGGTCTGGTATACCACATTCAATCACCTGCCATCGGGTACCGGGTTCTGGATCCGGTACACGCTGGAGGCGCCTCTGCCGGGCCACGGGGAGGCCTACGCTCAGCTGTGGTTCGCGATGTTCGACGTGAACCAGCCCCAACGGAACGTCGCGATCAATCGTCGCTACCCGCTGAGCGAGTTCGAGGCCACCGACGATCCGTTCCACATCACCCTCGGAGCCGGCGACCTGGGACACGGCGCGCTGCGCGGCGCCCTGGAGGGCGACGCGCACGAGGTGTCGTGGGACATCGCGTTCAAGCCCTGCCTGTTCGTGCACCACCATCTGCCCGAGCTGGTGTACCGCTCGAGCTTCGCCGACACCACCGTGCTGTCGCCCAACCTGATGGCAAACATGAACGGACGGGTGACGGTGGACGGCCAGGACTTCGTGCTGGACGGGTCCCCGGGGTGCCAGACCCACCTGTGGGGCCGCAAGCACGCCCACGCATGGGCCTGGTCGCACTGCAACGCCTTCCGCGAGGATCCCACGGCCTGCCTCGAGACGCTGTCGGTGCGGCTCAAGCGCTTCGGCCTCGTCACCCCGCCGCTGACCTTCTTCTCCCTCTACCTCGGCAGCGAGGTGTACCACTTCCGTCAGTTCGGCACGCTGCTCCGGACCCGGGGCGCGTGGGAGACCGGGCTGTATCGCTTCTCGGGCGTGGGGAACCGGATCAAGGTCGAGGGCGAGCTGCGCTGCCGCCCGGAGGATCTGGTGCAGGCGCCCTACACCGACCCCGACGGGGAGGCCAGCTTCTGCCACAACACATGCGTGGGAGACGCCTTGGTCACGGTCTCCACCCGCCGCTCCGCGGGATTGCGCTTCAAGCGCCTGTGCCGCCTCACCAGCCGGGGCAACGCGCACTTCGAGTACGCCTCGCGCGTCTCGGACGGGCGGGTGCTGCGCCGGCACATCACCCTGCCCTGATTGCCCTTGACCCACAAACTCGTTGGACTATGCTGCAGGCGTGTGTGCGGCGGGGAGGGCTTAGACCCTCAGAACTGTTTACAAAACCGAACAGAGCATCCCATGGCCAAGGCAACGCCCCTCCTCGAAACCCATCGCGCCGCTGGCGGCCGCATCGTCGAATTCGCCGGCTTCATGATGCCCGTGCAGTACACCGGTGTGGTGGATGAGCACCGCGCCGTTCGTTCGTCCGTGGGCCTGTTCGACGTGAGCCACATGGGCCAGGTGGATCTGTCGGGCCCGGACGCGATCCGCGCCGCCGACCGGCTGGTGACCAACCGCGTGGACAAGCTGCAGGACGGGCAGGTGCTGTACAGCCCGATCTGCTACGCCGACGGCGGCATCGTGGACGACTGCCTGGTCTACCGCATCGCCCAGGACCACGTGCTGTTCGTGGTCAACGCCTCCAACGTGGACAAGGACTTCGCGTGGATCGCCGAGCGGACCGCCGCCACCTCGCTGCGCTGCGACGTACGCAACGACAGCGAGGACTACGCGCTCCTGGCGTTGCAGGGGCCGCGGGCGTGCGACGTGCTGGCCAGCCTGACCGCCGACGACATCGCCGCCGCGCCGTCCTTCACGTTCCGCAACATCACGGTGGGCGACATCCCGTGCGTGGCCTCGCGCACGGGGTACACCGGCGAGGACGGGTTCGAGATCTCTTGCCCGCCAGCGCGGGCCGTGGCGCTGTGGAACACGCTGATGGAGGCCGGGGCGCGGCACGGGATCAAGCCCTGCGGACTCGGCGCGCGGGACACCCTGCGCCTCGAGGCCCGGCTGTGCCTGTATGGCAACGACATCGACGCCACAACCAGCCCGCTGGAGGCTGGCCTGGGGTGGACGGTGAAGCTCAAGGGCGACGACTTCATCGGCAAGGTGGCCCTCAAGGCGCAGAAGCAGCAGGGTCTGCAGCGCCGGCTGGTGTGCCTCGAGATGCGCTCCCGCGGCATCGCCCGCCACGGCCACGCGATCTTCGGTGAGGAAGCGCTCGCGACATCCGCGGGGCACGTGACCAGCGGAACCATGTCTCCCACGCTGAACAGGGCCATCGCGCTGGGCTACGTCCCGACCCCGCTCGCCGAGCCCACGACGCGCCTGTGGATTGACGTGCGCGGCAAGCCCGTCGAGGCCGAGGTGGTGAAGGGGCCGTTCCACAGCAGAGCCTGACGCAACACATCCGAAACACGACAGGAGCGACCATGGAGTTCCCCAAGGACCTGCGGTACACGAAGGATCACGAGTGGGCCCGCCTGGACGGTGCCACCGTCACCATCGGCATCACGGCCTTCGCCGTGGAGCAACTGGGCGACATCACGCTGGTGGACCTGCCAGAGGTCGACGCCAGCGTCACCGCCGAGGAGAGCCTCGGCACCATCGAGTCGGTGAAGTCGGTCTCCGACATCTTCGCCCCGGTCAGCGGCACGGTGACGGCGATCAACGAGGAGCTGGAAGACCGGCCGGAGCTGGTCAACGCGGCGCCCTACGGCGACGGATGGCTGGTGAAGATCGCGCTGCAGGACCGCCCGGCCTACGACGCGCTGCTGGACAGCGTGGCCTACGCCGCGCTCGTGGCCGCCGAGCAGTAGCCGGCGGCTGACGCACCTTTCGACGTCATCGACGCGAGGTCATCGACCATGCGATACATCCCCCACACCACGGATGACATCCAGCGCATGCTGCGGGTCATCGGCGCCAACAGCGTCGACGATCTGTTCCACGCCATCCCGCCGCAGATCCGGTTCCAGGGTGCACTGGATCTGCCGCCGTCGCTGAGCGAGCCGGAGCTGCTGGCCCACCTGCGGCAGCTCGGCGCCTCGAACCACACCCCCGTCACCGGCACGCCGGTGTTCGCCGGGGCCGGATGTCATCCCCACGCCATCCCCAGCGCGGTCTCGAACCTTGCCGGCCGCAGCGAGTTCTGCACGGCCTACACGCCCTACCAGCCGGAGCTGAGCCAGGGCACGCTGCTCGCGATCTTCGAGTTCCAGACCATGGTCTGCGAGCTGCTTGGCACCGAGGTGGCCAACGCCTCGATGTACGACGGCGCGTCGGCCACGGCGGAGGCCGTGCTCATGGCGCAGCGCCTCACCAGCCGTCAGCGCGTGGTGCTGGCGAGTTCCCTGCACCCGGAGTACGTCCGCACCTGCGGGACCTACCTCGCCGGGCTCCAGGGACCGCCGGACATGATCGTGCGCGCCGGCTGGGACGACACGGGTGCGCTGGATCGGACGGCGCTGTCCGCGCTGGTGGACAGGGGCACGGCGGCGGTGGTGTTGCAGTCCCCCAACTTCTTCGGCATCCTCGAGCAGGTGGAGCCGGTGGCCGCCATGGCCCACGCCGCGGGGGCTCTGGTCATCGCGGTGTGCACCGAGCCGCTGGCGCTGGCATTGATGCAGCCCCCCGGGGCGTGCGGCGCCGACATCGTCGTGGGCGAGGGCGGCGGCCTCGCCGGTCCGCCGAACATGGGCGGCCCGGGAGTGGGTCTGCTGGGCGCCAACGGCAAGAAGGCCCTGCGCAGCATGCCGGGGCGCATCGTGGGGCAGACCGTGGATTCCCACGGCCAGCCCGGCTTCGTGTTGACCCTCTCCACCCGCGAGCAGCACATCCGGCGCGAGAAGGCGACCTCCAACATCTGCACCAACCACGGGTTGATGGCGCTGCGATTCACGATCCATCTGGCGCTGCTGGGCAAGACCGGCTTCGCCGAGCTCGCCCGCATCAACCTGTCCAAGGCGGCCTTCGCCCGCGAGGCGCTGTGCGGCCTGGATCAGATCGAGCGCGCGTTCAGCGGACCGTTCTTCAACGAGTTCGCCATCCGCGTGCCGGGTGGAGACGCCGCCGCGGTGGTGGACCGGGCGGTGGCGCGGGGTGTGGTCCCCGGCGTCGCCCTGGGTCGGTTCTTCCCCGAGCTTCCGGACGTGCTGCTGGTCTCGGTGAACGAGACCCATCGCAAGCAGGACATTGAGCGTCTGGTCACGTCGATCGCGGGCGCCTGAGCCCGAGGAGCTGTCCATGAGCTACACGCCAACCAAGGCCCTGCTGGTGAGCGAGGCCCCGATCTTCGTCCAGAGCACCCCCTGCCGCAGCGGCGCCTCGCTGCCCCGGTGCGACGTGCCCGCCGTCGACGTCGCCCGGCTGTGGCCCGCGGCGCTCCTGCGGAAGCAGCCCCCCGGTCTGCCGGAGGTGAGCGAGCCCGAGGTGGTGCGGCACTACACCCGCGCCTCGCTGTGGAACTTCAACATCGACAAGGGGATGTACCCGCTGGGCTCCTGCACCATGAAGTACAACCCCAAGAGCGCGGACGCGGCGGCGGAGATGAGCGCCTTCTCCGCGCTTCACCCGTATCAGCCGGCGTCGCTGATGCAGGGCGCGCTGCAGCTGATGTACGAGCTGGAGCAGATGCTGGGCGCCATCGGCGGCTTCCCGCGGGTCACGCTCCAGCCCTCGGCCGGGGCGCAGGGCGAGCTCTGTGGTCTGATGATGATCCGCGCCTACCACCAGGACCGCAAGCGGTCGCCGTCGAGGATCCTGGTCCCCGACTCGGCGCACGGCACCAACCCGGCATCCTGCACCGTGAACGGCTTCACGACGGTGCCACTCAAGACCGACGAGGACGGGGCGGTCACTCCCGACGAGGTGCGGCGCGCGATCCGGCAGTGCGGCCCGCAGGACGTGGCCGGCATCATGATCACCAACCCCAGCACCCTCGGTCTGTTCGAGGTCCACATCGCCGAGATCGCCGAGCTGGTGCACGCGGCCGGCGGCCTGGTGTACATGGACGGCGCCAACCTCAACGCGCTGATGGGGCGCTTCCGGCCGGGCGACGCCGGCGTGGACGTGATGCACTTCAACCTGCACAAGACCTTCGGCACGCCCCACGGCGGCGGCGGTCCGGGGGCGGGACCGGTGGGTGTGGCCCGGGACCTGGTGCCGTTTCTGCCGGTCCCCACGGTGGAGCGGGACGACGACGGCTCCTTCCGCCTGCGCCACGATCACACCCGCTCCATCGGCCAGCTCCGCGCCTTCTGTGGCAACTTCGGCGTGCTGCTGCGGGCCTACGCCTACATCCTGGAGATGGGGCCCGATGGGCTCAAGCAGGCCACCGAGATGGCGGTGCTCAACGCCAACTACCTGCGCGTCCAGCTGCGCGAGTTCCTCCACGTGCCGCACCCCCACCGCTGCATGCACGAGGTGGTGGCCTCGGACCACGACCTGAAGGAGACGACGGTCACCACGCTGGACATCGCCAAGCGCCTGATGGACTACGGCTTCCACCCCCCCACGGTGTACTTCCCGCTGGTGGTCCACGGCGCGCTGATGGTCGAGCCCACCGAGACCGAGACCCCGCAAACCCTGGACTGCTTCGTCGAGGCCATGCGCGCCATCGTCCGCGAGGCCCACGAGCAGCCCGAACTGGTCAAGACGGCCCCGCACACGGCGGGCCTCGGGCGCCTGGACGAGGTCACCGCGGCGCGCAAGCCGCGGCTGCGCTGGACGGCGGAGTAGATTTTCGTCGGGAGCGGCCGGTCGGTCGGCGGGCTGTCCGCGCCGGCTCACCTGGCGCGCCCCCACAAGTGGGGCCCCGCTCGAAACCCCATTCGTCCCCAGAGAGGCCCAGGGACGGGCCGCCTGGGGACAGGCCCACGCGTCCACCCGTCTCCCTCCGTCCGCTTCGTCGTCGTCGGGGCCAGGCTGTCCGCGCGTCCCCCCATCAAGCGGATGCATATCGAGGGACCATGCAGCATGGTGCCCCCCCAACTGCATCCAAGCGGATGCAAACCGAGGGACCATGCAGCATGGTGCCCCCCAACTGCATCCGATCGGATGCAAACCGAGGGACCATGCAGCATGGTGGTCCGAAATGCACGCACGGCCGAGGAGGTGTGCCTCACAACGCGGCTGACTGGGTGCGAGGGACCATGCAGCATGGTGGTCCGAAATGCACGCACGGCCGAGGAGGTGTGCCTCACAACGCGGCTGACTGGGTGCGATGACCCATACGTCACCGCCGGTGTTCCGGTTCAGCCCGACGCCCCTGGCGCCCGCTCCGCATCGCCGACGCCGGTCCTACCGAAGCGATTCTCACCGCCATCGCGTGCCTCGACCGCGCCGGTGAGAAAGTCGACGTTCAGCCCCGCCTGGAGCCTGGCGATGGTGCAACGGCAGGCGGGGTCCTCGCAAACGATGACGCTGGCGACGAGCCCTTCGGCGAGGGCGTCGCGGCCGCGGCCGCGCGGCAGCCAGAGGGCGAGCAGGTCATCGCCCACCTGGCACGGACGGCTGGGGTCGAATGAGAGCGAAGTCGACATTGGCGGTAGCTTGCCGAATCATCGCGGAATGCGCCCGCCTTGTAGTCACCGGACCTGGCCTCCCATGGCCCGCTGCTGCAGCCAGCTCGGAACCTCGAGCCAGGGCACCCACCGCTGTCCCCGGAGCAGCGCTCGCATCGCGCCCTTCCTGTCCCCGGTGCGGAGCAGCCGGACAGCGATCCACCGCCAGGCTTGCGCGTAGGTCTCGCGCAACCTCGCTCCGTCGGGATCGATCCCTGGATCCAGTTCCCCACCTCGATGGAGCAGACCGCGGAACACCCGCTCGTTGATCCGCGCCACCTCCGACGCCGCGGGAGGGAGTTCTCCGGGTGGCAACAGCCGCATCAGCGGCCCCACCGGGTAGGCGGCGAACACCCGGCTCCAGCGCGCGCCCACGGGCGTGCTCCACTCCCCGCTCCAGACTGGCTCCCTTGCTCCGCGCGCGGTCTGTTCCCGCAGCGGGCGCGCCTGGTACACCGTCCCGCCGTGCCGCATCTCGGCCTGGATCAACCGCAGCGGGTCGGCCGCGTGCTGGCGCAGGTACCACGGCAACCGCGCCACGTACCACGGCTGATGCAGCAGGCCAAGATCGATCAAGCGCAGGTCTCGACGTCGCCCAAGCACATCCCGGGCATGCTCCAGCGTGGAACGGAGCAGCACCCCCTCCCCCAGCACCACCGCCCCGGACGCAGCGACGCCGAGGCAGTTGATGCCATGGTCCTCCACCGCGAACCGCTGGCGCAGGTCGGCGCGCGGATGGTTCAGCACCACCGACAGTCCCACCACGGTCCACGCCGCCCAGTGCCAGTAGGTCCGCCGGGCCGCATTCCCCAGCCACCGGTCGTCTGCCACGGCCAACCCGACTCCGACCGCCACCGCGAACAACGCATACGGCAGCACCAGGAACCGGTCCAGCGCCGCATCGGATCTGGCGTCGACCAGCAAACCCACCAGCACCAGGTAGATCGGCACCCCGACGAGGATCAGTCCCAGGGAAAACCCCGTCGGACCGTGAAGCGGCTCCTGCGTCACGCGCCACCGCCGCACGAGGGAGGTCACTCCCACCAGTCCCAGCGGCCACAGCAGCCAACCGGTCTGCGAGGGGGCCTGGCGCAGCATCCGACCCAGCAGCGTGATGCACAGCGCACCGTCCCCCACAAGCCGGGGGAACAGCGGGTCCGGCGCCACGAGCGCCAGCGCCGGAGCCAGCCCCAGGGATAGACCGCCGAGCAGCAGGCCAAGCGTGACAGCCCGGGTCCGCACGGAGCCCGGCACCGACACAGCATTGACCAGGATCACGGGCAACACCAGCGTCGCCGTCAGGTCGCTGCACAGCGCGAGCCCGGTGCAGATGCCCGCTGCCAGGTGCCGCCAGCCCTGCTGCTGGATGCCGCGCCAGGGGATGAGGTACAGCGCCGTCAGCGCCAGCGCCACCGCCAACGTCTCGGGGCCCAGGCGGGAGGCGTGATGCCAGAAGATGCTCCCCGACGCCAGAAGCAGCGCGGCGACCAGCGCGGCCCGGCGATCCTTCGTGAGCCGGACGACCAGCAGGTAGAGCACGGCCAGGGTCCAGAGCCCCGCCATCGTACTCACCAGCCCGACGCGCCCGGCGCTCGTGCCCCACGGGACGGCGCAGGCCAGGTGTCCGACCAGCGTGTGCAGCGGGCTGAACCGAGTATCGGGCGGATGCAGGCTGCACGCGCTCGACACCAACGCCCCGCCGTCCACGGCCTGGATCGCGTCGGTCCAGGTCGACGCGAAGAGCGCCGTCCCGACGAGCAGCAGGATACCCAGATCCCGCAAGGCGGGCCCTCGTGCCATCCCCGCAGCCTACACCCGCTCGAGCGCTCCAGCTCGATATTCAAATCAGACTAGACGTTGACAAGCCCCGGCGAGGTTCTCGATACTCGGGCCTCAGCCTCCGGAGCAACGATGCAGCTCAGAACATTCTCCTACATTGACATCCTGCAGCCCCAGTTCACCGGCTTCCTCCAGACCGTGGCCCCCGGCTTCATGCCGCTGGAGCAGCAGGCCGCCCTGTTCGTCGAGATCGCTCCCGGAATCGCCATCAACCAGATCACCGACGTGGCGCTCAAGCGGACGGCGGCCATCCCCGGCATGCTGATCGTCGAGCGCGCCTTCGGGCTGCTGGAGCTGCACCACTTCGACCAGGGGCAGATCCGGGAGGCCGGGCGGACGATCCTGGAGTTCCTCGGCCTGCAGCAGAACGACCGCATCAAGCCCCGCATCGTCTCCAGCGAGATCATCACCGGGGTCGAGGGCTGTCACGCCCAGCTGATCAACCGCATGCGTCACGGCAACATGATCGGCGAGAACGAGGCGCTGTACATCCTCGAGGTCCAGCCCGCGGGCTACGCCGCCATCGCGGCCAACGATGCCGAGAAGGCCGCCCCCGTCAATTTGCTGGAGTTCCTCTCGTTTGGCGCCTTCGGTCGGGTCTGGCTCGGTGGCTCGGAGGAGAACATCCGGGAGGCGGCCAGGGCCGCCGAGCAGGCGCTGTCCGACCTGGATGGCAAGGCGCTGTAGGCCCCCGGTCGACCCCGATCGTACCCCCCGGTCGAGCCCGGTTTACCACGCCCCGTGGGTGGTGTAGAATCCTGCCTTATCTTAGCCAACAGTGACCACCATGACACGACATCTGCTGCTCGCCACGCTCACGCTGAGCCTCGTGGCTGCCCAGGTCCGGGCAGACACCCCCACGAGCGCCGACGTGGAGGTGGCCAAGAAGCACTTCGAGCTGGGCAAGACCTACTACAACCAGGCGGCGTACAAACAGGCGCTGTCCTCGTTTCAGGAGGCCTATCGCCTCAGCAACAAGCCCGCCCTGCTGTTCAACATCGGCAAGTGCCACGAAGCGTTGGGGGGGCTGGAGGCCGCCATCGAGTCGTATGAACGGTTCCTGAAGGAGACGGGGGCTCGCGACTCCAACGTCGAGGCCCGGGTCCGCAACCTCAAGACGCGGCTCGAGGCCAGTCGTCCCCGTCCCACGCCGACGCCAACGCCGACACCGACGCCGACACCGACACCGACGCCGACACCGACACCGACGCCGACACCCACGCCGACCCCCGTGGCGCCCACGTCGGCGCCCGTCGCCACCCCGGACCAGCCACCGACGGTGGATCCGTCGCTGCTGCAACCAGCGCCACGGCGAAAGACGGGCTGGATGACGATCACCGGCTGGTCGCTCGTCGGGCTGGGAGCCGTCGCCATCAGCACCGGCATCGCCATGGGCGTGATGGCCCACAAGCGGGCCAGTGAGGTGGAGGAAGCCTACGCCATTGGCCAGTACGACTGGGCCGACATCAAGTCCAAGGAGACGGTCGGGAAGCGCGACAACGTCCTCATGATCGTGGGCCTGTCCGTCGGCATCGCCGCCGCGGGCGGGGGAACAGCCCTGCTGCTGCTGGCCCCCCGACAGGAACGGCGGGTCGCCGTTGCTCCCCTGCTCGACCCCCGGATGCTGGGCGCCACGCTGGCCTGGCGGTACTGACAGGAGATGACCGACATGACCCGTATCGCCATCTCGAGCGTCTGGGCCCTGCTGCTGGTTTCTGGTTGCTACAACCCCGACCTGAGCGGCTCCGGTGGATTCAAGTGCGCCAAGACCAAGGAGTGCCCCGAGGGTTTCGAGTGCATCAACGAGGTGTGCGTCTCGGGTGACGTGCACAGCGACGGTCCGCTGGTCGACCGTCAGGTGGCGGACGCAGAACACGACGGCCCGGGATCCGACGGCCCGGGATCCGACGGCCCGGGATCCGACGGCATCCCCCCCAAGGACCTGCCCACCTCCCCCTCGTGTAGCATCACCAGCGCCGCATCGCCGGTGACCTCGCTGAACGTGGGGTCCAGCTTCTCGTTCAACATCTCGGACAACGGGCTGCGCGCCGCCAGCTTCCAGACCTCCAGCCCGTCCATGGTGTACCAGACGACGCTGACCGGCGGATGGGTGGAGTTCAAGGTCGAGGCCGGGGACGAATCCGCCGTCGACTTCGACACCAGCGGCAGCCCCATCGTGGCGTTCCACGCCCAGAACGACACGCTGCGCATGCGCTTCAACAAGGGGACGTACAACGTGGACACGGCCACGTCGTCGGGGACCCAGGTCTCCATCGGTGCGCACCCCAACCTGGGCTACCGCTGGCTGACCTATGTCTCAGGCGGTGGACTCAAGCGGGCCTGGGTCAAGGTGGTGCCTGCCTCCACCTTCGGTTCCGGCACCGAGGTCGTGACCCCCGCCGAATCGGCCACAACCCTCACGGCTCCCGCACAGTCCCTGCTCACCGGGGCGAGCCAGGCCATCGCCTACGTCACGCTGGGGGCAACCCCGCGGCTGTATGTATCGGTGGGCGACCTCCTGACCCCCAACAAGTGGACCCACACCCCGGTCGAGGATCTGACCGGCACCAGCATCAAGGAGTATGCGGTCTCGATGCCACGGATCGGGGCCTCCCCCCTGCTGTGGACCAAGGGGTCATCGGTGCGCGAGCGCTTCAAGAACACGAACACCACGCTGTTCCAGGGTACCCGCGCCCACACCGATCTTTCGTCGCTGAGCCAGCAAGCGATCGTCTATGTCGACAACGGATCGCTGATCTTCGTCTCCCGCAAGAACCTGGGGACGACCTATCTGCCTCCGGTGACCCTGCACAAGCTGGGTAGCGGCGGCCTCGCCGACCATGGCATCGTGCGGGCCAACCCGACCTTCACCAAGGCCGGGTCCGCACGGTGGGAGGTGGTGTATCGCAAGGTCGACTCCGCCGCCGTCCAGCAGCTGCTTCACGTGGTCATCGACTGCACCTACTGACGGACTGCATCCTGGTCAGATACAGAACGGATTGAGGCACAGCGGGAGGCAGCTCCAGATCTGTGGGATGAACGGTGTGGGGCAGCAGCAGGGGTTCGATGAATCGCACTCCGAGTGCGCCTGACAGCCGAGGTGCGGTGGCCAGCCGTCCGTCTTGGGCTTGGGAGCGTCAGGCAGCGGACCCAGATCCCACTTCACCGGCGGTCCATCGGGGGTCACGGGCAGATCCGAGGTCGAGGCCTCGGGCCAGGGCATGAGCCAGTCGGGACCGGATGGACCATCACCCCGATCGGGTCCCGCGGCGCTGTCCTTGGGCAGCTCTCCGCCCCGCACACAGCGGTCGGCCACGCAGCTGTACCCCTCGGGGCACCGCGGGTCACCGTTGTTGCAGAAGAAGGGGACCTGCCCCAGATCGGGCTCAATGCATCCCCCGACGACAATTATTGCGCCGAGGATCACGGCCACGCGAGCAATCACGTCAGACATGATCAGAAGGAAACCTCACCGGACAGACCGTACAGTCTGCCACCGATCACCGGCGCCACACCAACTCGGGGACCGTCATCCGCGCGACGACGCTGTTCGGGCTTCCGATCCACCACAAACAGGATGATCGCGGTGCCGAGGGCCGCGCCGCCCACTGCCATGCCGACGATACCGATGGTCCGGTTGCGCTTGTAGGTCTGTTGCAGGTTGAAGTGTTCCTCCGAGAACGGCACCTTGGGCGACTTGCCGTCCAGGTTGCCGCTGGCCTGCACCGAGTCTTCCAGCTCCCCGGCCTTCTTGCTCGCCAGTCCGAGGAACGTCCCGCCCAGCGCGATCCCGCCCACGCCAAGACCCAACGCGGCCCACTTCAGGATCGTGAGGGCGGAGGTGCCGCCGTCGCGAGGCCGCTGCCGCTGTCCCTGCCGCTGCTCTCGTATCCGCTTCTGACGCAGCGCCAGGGGAACTTCCTGATCCTCGCCCGTGGGCGTCATCTCGATCGGCCCTCCCGGCGGCGTCGCCGTGGGGCCGGGCGTGGGGGCCGGAACCGGAGCCGGGACCGGAGCCGGGACCGGAGTCGGTGCCAGGGCTGGCGCGACGTCATCGTCGCTGGCCCCGATGACCATCTCCAGCTGACGGACCCTGGACTCCACCTTCGCCCGGTCGGCGGCCTGTGGGGCCTCCTTGAGGTACAGCTTGTAGTGGTCGATGGCCTCGCGCGCCTTGTTCAGTTTGTAGTAGGCGTCGCCCATGTACCGCAGCAACGCGGGGTGGGGTTTGAGCTCGTAGGCTCGCTTGAGCGCCAGCACCGCCTCGGCGTACTTCCCGTCCTTGTAGTACGTGCGGCCGTTCTTGTAGGCCTCTCGGGCGTCGGCCTCCTGGTCGGCGCTGACGTTTCCGACGCTGGCAAAGAGTGCCACCAGCGCGGCGGTTGTCATGAGCAGTCGTTTCATGGGTGGTCCTGTGGGTCTACTTGTAGGGGTCCTCCCAGTCGTCCTTCCCCGAGGCCTTCGTCTTGTGGGCGACGCGGGCGCGTGAAGCCACCCGGTGGGATGCGCGATGACGCTTGATGTGCGACCTGTGCGTCGTCGTCGTGTGGGCCACGACCGCGGGCGGAGCAACCTTCACCGGCTCGGCCGTCGCCGGCTCGGCGTTCGTCGGCTCGGCGTTCGTCGGCTCGGCCTTCGTCGGCTCGGCGTTCGCCACAGCGGCCTCGTCGAGGGGCTCGACCACGGGCTCGCTCACACGAATCTTCACCTCGGCGACCGCCGGCGCGGCTACCGGAGCAACCACCGGGGCAGCCACCGTCGTCTCCGAACCGATCCCCAGCAGCTTCAGATCCACCACACCGGTGAGCAGCAGGGCCGCGGCCACCCCACCCATCAGCACCACCGAGGCGGCGACCCAGATCCACGCCCCGATGCGGCGGGGAGCCGCAGCGGCCGATGTCGTCTCCTCGAGCATGGCGGGCTCGCCGAAGATCGGAGGCGGCAAGGTGGCGTAGTGCTCCACCAGGTTGCCGAGGAGATCCTCGAACTCCTCCTTGCTGGCTCGGGGCGGCAACGGTCGCGGAGCCGGCGTCAGGGGGGGCACAGCCACCGGCGGTGGCGGAGCCCATACAGCCTGATGTGCTCTGGGGTTGGTTTCCATCTGAACCTCCTGGCCATGAAAGGCGCGCATGCTCACGCCTCGGGCGCGCTGCATGGAAAGTACGATAATGTACCCCCTCTCTTCCGATCGAAACAAGGGGGCGACGTCGGAATCCAGTCACCTGGTACGTGACTGTGCCGCGTTGTCGGACCTTGACCTACCCTTGGGCTCTGGGCGGATACGCCGCGATCTCCGCCATCAACCCGTAGTGATCCGAGCAGTAGATCCCGCTGGGGTTGGGTTGCTGACAGACGATCCGACAGCTGCGGATCTGGCCTGCTCCTGCGCGGGTCATGGGCGTGACGAAGATGTAGTCCAGCCGTCGGTCGGGCTCCAGCCAGCCCAGCGCGCTGGTGTAGGGGTTCTCGACGGTCCACGTATGACCCGGCACGCCGGGGTTGCACTGCAGAAACGCATCCTGGTAGTAGACGCGCTGCCCCTGGAGCGTGGTCAGCCCCCTGAGGTAGCGGATCTCGTCGGCATCCGGTGGAGCGTTGAAGTCGCCGGTCAGAATGCTGGCGCCGCTCGACGCATGAGCCCGCACGAAGTGCTCCAGCGTCACCACCTGCTGCTCACGCAGCAGGCCGTCGGCCAGGCGGAAGGCCAGGTGCGTGGTGAAGACCCAGAACCGTCCCTCGGGCGAATCGAGGCCGGCGCCCAGACACACTCGTCGCGACCGTCCCTCGGTGAACGGCAGCTCCGTGGCGTCACGGTCGACGATGGGCAGCCTGCTGAGCACGGCCAGTCCCTCGTCCCCGCCACCCCACGCCTGCGCCGTCTCGTAGGTCACGCTCATCCCCAGCCGTCGGGCCAGGGTCGCCGCCTGGTTTGGGATGCGGTCGTCCAGCTGACGCACCTCCTGCAAGCAGATCACGTCGGGTTCGAGATCCCGCATCCGCTCGCCGATCAACTCCAGGCGCTCAACGTGAGGCCCCTGCTCCTGCCAGATGTTCAGCGTGACCACACGAACCATGCTCACTCTCCGCGATAGATGCAAGCCGAGGTGCAGGTCTCGTCGATACGGACCTCGGCCAGGGGCAGCTGGTGCTCCAGTCGCTGCCAGATCCAGCGCGCCAGGTTCTCGCTCGTGGGATTCTCCAGCCCCTCGACCTCGTTGAGGTAGTGGTGATCGAGCTGTTCGTGCAACGGCGCGAAGACACGCGCCACGTCGGCGAAGTCCATCAACCACCCGGTCTCGGGATCCACCAATCCCTCGACGGTCAGCTCCACCTGGAACGAGTGCCCATGCAGCCGGCGGCACTTGTGCCCCTCAGGAACACGGGGCAGCAGGTGCGCCGCCTCGAATCGAAACTTCTTGGAAAGCCGCACCATCAAATCTAAGCTCTCCTTCCCTGTTTGCGACGAGGAGCATGATGGATCTGGGACTGAACGGCAAGATCGCGCTCTGCGCAGCCTCCAGCCGGGGGCTCGGCCGCTCCGTCGCCACCACGCTCGCCCGGGAGGGCGCCATCGTCGTGATGTGCGCCCGGGATCGCGACGCTCTGGAGAGCACCGCGGACCGCATCTGCGCTGACACCGGCGCCGAGGTGCACACCGTGGTGGCCGACCTGGCCACCGCCGACGGGCCACGCCGCTTGGTGGAGAGTGCGCAGCAGCTCGGAGGTGCCGATATCCTGGTGACCAACACCGGGGGGCCCCGTCCGGGGAGCTTCGACGATCTGTCCGACGATGAATGGAGCCGGGCCGTGGATCTGATCCTGCTCAGCGCCGTGCGCCTGATCCGCGAGGCGGTGCCGGCGATGCGGCGGCGTGGGGGTGGGCGGATCATCAACATCACCAGCATCTCGGTCAAGCAACCGATCCCCGACCTGATGCTGAGCAACTCGCTGCGTGCCGCGGTGGTGGGGATGGCGAAGACGCTGGCCGGCGAGCTCGCGCCCCACGGGATCCTGGTCAACAACGTGTGCCCCGGACGGATCGCCACCGACCGCCTGCTCGAGCTGGATCGCGCCAGGGCCCGGCGCACGGGCCTGTCCCTGGAGCAGGTCCGCCAGCAGGGGCAGACCGTGATCCCGCTCGGTCGCTACGGTCAACCGGAGGAACTGGCGGCGCTGGTGGCGTTTCTGGCCTCGAGCCAGGCAAGCTACATCACCGGAGCCACCATCGCCTGCGATGGCGGGCTACACATGGGGCTGCTCTGACCCGTCACCATCTGCCGAAGCGCTCCTTCATGTCCAGGAAGTCGAGGAAGTCCTGAAGCTTCCCCACCTCGGGCAGGACGAACCCCCCGTCCTCCATGCGAATCACGAGCTTCGCCTGCTCCAGCTTGGTCACCACCTGGTCCACCTCGTCCACCGTCAACCCCACCCGCTCGGCGAGGCCTCTCAGGGTGATCGGGATCCGGGCGCCGGCGTCCGAGGGCATGCCGATCCGCCCGCTCTCCTGCCGCAGAAACTGCACCACGCGGTGGTTGGGGTCCCTGTGCAACAACAGCTCGATCTGGGCGTCGGCCTGCTGCAGTCGATCGGTCAGCTTCTTGATCATCCGCACGGCGATCTCGGCGTTGCCGCGGATCATCACCTCGAACGTGTGGGCATCCAGCACCAGCAACCGAGCGTCCTCCAGCACCGTGGTTGTGGCAGAGCGGGGCTGGTTGTTGATGATCGACATCTCGCCGAAGAACTCCCCGGGGGGCAGGATCGCCAGCAGCGCCTCGCGGGCACCGACGCGACGGGTGACCTTCACCTTGCCGCCCTGAATCACGTACATCGTGTCGCCGACCTCACCCTCGTGGAACAGCACCGTCCCCGCCGGGAACTCCTTGCCATACTTCTCGTACATGTTTTTTGATGTCATGGGCGTCGTTCGTCTCTGGTCAGCATCATCCAACGTTGGACCCGGCTGTTCAAGTCATGGCCCCGTCTGGCGACGCACGATGTCCAGGATATGCTGAACCACCTGGTCGATGGTCATCGTGGTGGTGTCCACCTGATGCGCATCCACCGCCGCCTTCAGCGGCGCCACCTCGCGCGTGGAATCCGCGACGTCCCGCCGCGTCTGCTCGTCCAGAACCTGCTCCAGGGCCACCTTCCGCCCGCTGGCCTCCAGCTCGCGCTGACGTCGGCGGGCCCGCTCCGCCGGCCGGGCCACGAGAAACACCTTCACCGCCGCCGCCGGAAACACCACCGTCCCCATGTCTCGTCCCTCGGCCACCAGCGGCCCCTGGCGCGACACACCGCGCTGCAAGGCGAGCAACGCCTCTCGCACCTGTGGCAGGGCGCTGACCTGGGAGGCGCCGGCGGAGATCTCGGGCGTCCGGATCTCGCGTGAGACGTCGCGCTGGCCGAGGAATGCGCGGTTCTGGTCGCCCTCGCGTCGAAAGTGGACCTGTAGCCGGGCCGCGAGCTGTCCGAGACCCGGGGCGTCATCCCACGCCACGCCGGCTTCCCGGGCCACCAGCGCCAGGGTGCGGTAGAGCGCACCGGTGTCCAGCAGCGCGCAGCCCAGCGCCTGCGCCACGCGTTGCGCCACGGTGGACTTGCCCGAGCCGGCAGGACCGTCGATGGCCACCACGAGATGCGTCGGGGACTCGGCGTTCATTGCAGGTGCAAGTATAGTGGGTTCAACAGCCCCTGGCGAACAATCGAGGACGGGATTACGATCGTCCGCCGATGCGTTCCATGTCCCACCTCCGCGCGATCCTCAAACCATCCATCGGATCGCGAGCGCTCCACGACAGGGCCACGACATGGACGCCATGGGACCTCGCCATCGCGGTGCTGGGACTGAACATCTGGGTCAGCTTCCTGTTGCTGCCCGTGCTACACTTGGAGCAGCCGGGCCACATGGAGGGCGGGCTGATCCCGCTGCTGGCGTGCAGCCTGATCTGCCTCGGTCTCGGCGTGCTGTGGCGTGGTCGCCTGCTGCTCCTGACGCTCTACCCGGCCTCGCTGCTGCTCCCGGTCCTCGTCACGCCTCAGCTGGTGGGGGCCAACGTCTACACCCGGTGGACCTTCGTGCTGGTTGCAGCCAGCCTGCTGGCCTACATGCTGGTGACGCCGCTGCTGCTGGGGCTGATGGAACGACCCCCATCGCCGACGCAGATCCGGGATGTCGAGGGCCTGTCCCTCGATGCCAAGTGGCGGCGGCGGATCCGGGTCTATCGAGGTCTTGCGATGCTCGCCGGGATGTTTCCGCTGGTGCTTGTCGCGACGCTCTACCTGCACTCGGGAGTCAAGGCCGACCTCGAACGCCACTTCCCCGGTCGCGTGAGCGAGGCGTGGACCCTGTTCGGCCTGGTGCTGTTGCTGCTATGGGTCGGTTTGTTCCATTCCTACTTCCTCAACCCGCTGCGCGCTCATATCCGCGGTGACCCTCAGACACGCCACGAGGTGCAGCGACTTCGTCGGGACATCTTCCGCCGCAGGGTGCGGGCGCTGTTCTACATCCATGTTGCCGTTGCGCTGGCGCTGATGTTGTTGCTGGTGCTCGTCGTCCGGTGAGTGGTGGTGAAGCCGTCTCAGCCGGGATATACTCCTTTGCCGGGAGGCCTTGGTGCGCAGGTACTTCTTCGAGGGGCTGGCCTTCATCCTTGTGACGGGCAGCCTGGTGTTCTTCTACCAGTGTGTGAGGTTCCTTGCTCGTCGCGACTACGTCGCCGCGATACTGCTCATGTTCATCGGATTTGCCGTCATCCGGGTCGGGGCCGAGCTGGCCCGGCTGGCTCTGATAGATCGGCATTGAACCCCTGTACACAGCGTTGGCCGCACCTGCTCCTCGCCTGGCTGCTGCTGGGCTGCGGCGGGGAGTCTTCCACCTCCACCTCCGCCCGCGACGCAGGTGCGTTCGCCCTCCGCGTCGACGATCCCGATGCGGTCGTGGCGCGCGTCAATCACGCGCCGATCCTGCGACGAGACCTGCTGCAGCAGATGCGGGACATCTGCGCGGTGGACCGGTCCGACCCACAGTGCACGACGCCTCAAAGCGCGCTGCAGAGTCTGGTCCAGCAGGAGCTGTTGGTCCAGGAGGCCATCCACCGCGGTCTGTCGACTCGCGACGAGGTCACCCGCGCCCGGCGGCGAGCCCTGGCCAACCTCATGATCCGCACCGGGTTCCACTACACGAAGCAGGACATCCCACAGCACCTGCTGCGCTCGGCCTACGAGCTGAACAAGCTGCACTTCGTCCGCCCCGACCTGGTGCGAGTGAGCCAGATCATCGTCCACGCGGATCGGAACCACCGGGACGACTTTCGTCACCGCGCGCTGGGGGTGGCGCGACAAATCCGCGACATCGCCGCCTCCGGACCGCTGAGCGACAACGAGTTTCGTCAGATCGCGCCGATGATGGCCAAGAAGCACAAGGAGATGACGATCCAGGCGCAGGCCCGCACCATCACGCGACACGGCCGCACCGTCGAGATCTTCGCCAAGGCCGCCTTCGCGCTGCACCGACCGGGGGAGATCAGCCCGGTGGTCGTGACGCGGTTCGGGTACCACGTGATCTACCTCATCGAACGCTACCCGGCGCTCAACGTGCCGTTCGAGCAGGCCATCCCCACGCTGAGAGACCGGGTGTTCGACGAGGCGCGGCGGATGGCGTTCTCCGACTGGCTCGAGCGGCTGAGGAAGTCCCGGGGCGTGAGCCCATGATCGCCACCCCCTTCGGCACCATCCTGCAGGAGATCGTCCAGTCCCTGCCCGGTGCCAAGGGAGCGATCTTCGTCGACGGGGAGGGTGAGGCGGTGGATGGCTTCTCTCGCATCGGGGACATTCCGCTACGCCTGATCGGTGCGCACTGGGGCATCATCTTCAACCACTGCCGGCGCGCCTGTGACAGGCTGGGGCTCGGCAGCCCGGCGCAGATCCTGCTGCGGTTCGGGCAGACGCAGACCATCGTCCAGCGTGTGACCGAGCACTACATCGCCATCGTCACGATGGACACGGAGGCCAACCTGGGGCGGGCGATGCGCCTGATCCAGACGGCGCAGGCCCGGCTGCAGCAGGAGATGCTTTGAGGTGGCTCACGCTGCTGATGCTGTTCGCCGCATCCACCGCACGCGCGGACGAGACCGACTACCTGCCGGACAACCCGGACTGGAATGGTTGCTCCGAGCTGGCCAGCCTCGCCCGCGGGATGCAGCTGCGACTGGAGCTGGTGGAGCAGCTCGACTGGAGCCAGCTACCCAGGGCGGCGACCCTGCTGATCCTGTACCCCACGGCAGATCTGGATCCGAAGCAGCTGTTGCGGTTCCTGGACGGCGGAGGTCGGGTGTTGCTGGCAGACGACTTCGGCCGCTCCCATGCGCTGCTGCAGCGGCTGGGCATCCAGCGCGTGACCGGACGCCTGGTGGACACCGCGCAGCACCACAACGGCAGGCTTCAGCTGCCGCTGGCGACCACCAGCCAGGCGACCCACGAGCTCGGCCAGGGGGTGGGCCAGGTGGTGACCAACCACCCCGCGTTCTTCCGCTCCAGGTTCCCGACCCTCGCCGGATTCGGCAAGGGCCAGCAGTTGATGGTGGCGGGCACGGTCGGACAGGGACGATTCGTGGCGCTGTCCGACCCCAGTGTGCTGATCAACGGTATGTTGAAGTTCGAGGGCAACGCGGCCCTGGCGCGCAACATCCTGCACTACCTTCGCCCCCCGCGCACCGTCGACCGGATGCTGGTGCTGACCCGGCAGTTCCGTGTCGTGGGCCGGGTGGGCCAGCAGGCCAGCGGCCCGGGAGGCGTCCAGCGCTTCCTCACCGACTACAGCGGCTTCCTCGGTCGGATGAACGATTTCGCGCCATGGCAGTCCGCCCTGCGCGCCATGGGTGTGGTCGGCGGCCTGATCGCCCTGGCGCTGCTGGCGCTCCTCCTGCCACTGCCCCGCCGTGAGCTGTCCGGGCACTGGCTGCGTCCAGGCGTACCGCAGCGGGCGGGCGAGACGGGGTTGCTCGCTGGCGGCAACGCCGCATTCAGCGCGGCCGTCCTGCGCGACGAGATCGAGGAGATCCTGACCGAGGCGCTTCAGGCCCCCGGGCTGGTGTTCACGATGCACTCGAGCTGGGTCGTCCGACGCACACGCGAGCTGGCCGGTGCAGAGGGGGCGCAGCTCGTCACCCGGTTGCTCGCCGCGATGCATGGCGTGTCCCAGTCGGTGAGCCCCGGCGAAGTCGCCGCCCTGAACGGGACCCGGCGCTCCGATCTGGCCTCGATGTACGAGCTGAGCAGCCGCGTCCTCGTCCTGCTGGGCAGGGATCCTCTGCCTGATGTATCCTCTCCATCCACCAACTCCACTGACCCGTCCCGCTCCCGTGGAACCAAGTAATCGCCATGGCACAACTCGACGAACAACAACTGAAGCACATCGAAGCCCTCAGCGCCGCGGTCTGGGACCAGGTGGGCCACGCCTTCATCGGCACCCCCAACGTGCCGGAGATGCTGCTCACCGCCCTGCTCGCCCGGGGGCACGTGCTGCTCGAGGGCGTCCCCGGCGTGGCGAAGACCACGCTGGTCAAGGCCTTCTCCCAGACTCTGGGCTGCGGCTTCCGACGGATCCAGTTCACGCCGGACCTGCTGCCCTCGGACATCACCGGCACCTATATCCTCGACATGCGCGACAACACCTTCGCCCTGCGCGAGGGTCCGATCTTCGCCAACATCGTGCTGGCCGACGAGATCAACCGCGCCCCGGCCAAGACCCAGAGCGCGCTGCTGGAGGCGATGCAGGAGAGCCAGGTCACGATCGAGGGCAACACCCGGCCACTCCCACCGCCGTTCATGGTCCTCGCCACGCAGAACCCCATCGAACACGAGGGGACCTATCCGTTGCCCGAGGCGCAGGTGGACCGCTTCCTGCTCAAGCTCGTCGTGCCCTACCCCTCCGCCAGCGACGAGAAGCGCGTGCTGCTGACCTACAACCGCCCGCGGCTCGCCGTGCGCAACGTGCTGGATCCGGGGCGGATCCTCGAGATGCAAGCCCTGGCAGAACTGGTCCACGTGGACGACGAGCTGGTGGACTACATCATCGGCCTGGCCCGCTTCACCCGGGAGCACCGGCGCGTCTACCTCGGCGTCTCCCCCAGGGCCTCGCTGATGCTGCTGTACGCGGCCAAGGCCCGGGCGCTGATCCGCGGCCGCGCCTTCGTGCTCCCCGATGACATCAAGCTGCTGGCGCCGGTGGTGCTGGCGCACCGCATCCTGCTGGCGCCCGAGGCCGAGCTCGAGGGGGTGCGCCCGAGCGAGATCGTTCAGGAGTCGCTGGAGAAGGTTCGGTACCAGAACCGCCGATGACCCCCGCCCTCACAAGAACCGGTCTGCTGCTGGTCGGAGTCTGTGGCGGCTTCGTCGTGTGCGGCGCCGTGGTGACGGCCTGGCCGCTGGTGGCCCTGGGCACCCTGCTGCTGGCCGCCGTGCTGGTGCTGTACCTGCTGTTCATCCCCACCAGCGTGCTGCTCAAGCGCCGGTATCTCGAGTTTGCATGGTGGGTCCCCGCCAGCGCCACC
>Ga0210044_10003320_pt1 | contig 23048 bp, 19 predicted proteins | sample CryGey13umfilter_2_FD_183959 | JGI IMG/M metagenome (GOLD analysis project Ga0210044, IMG submission 183959) | Groundwater microbial communities from aquifer in Utah, USA - Crystal Geyser 4/9/14 3 um filter (SPAdes) (version 2) | ecosystem: Environmental > Aquatic > Deep subsurface >... | reverse complement strand
ACCTGAGCGCGGACCACAACACGCCGGAGCTGGCACGCCGCACCGTGCGGGAGATCCTCTCCGGCCACCGCTTCGGCGACGTTCCGGTCCACGCGGCCCGAAGGGGCGGCCCGGCGCGGAAATTCAGCGTCTGACGCCGGCTTGCCCTTGAATACGGCGGGCGTCAAGTGCGTCATAACGCTGCGAGAAATCGCGGGAGGGGGCGTATGCGAAAAATCGTGAGCCTCGTGGCGATCGCCGCCTTGGCGTTGCCGATCCTGTCCGGTTGCGCCGCGCAAAACGGCGCGATGCGGGAGCATCGGGGGGCGGCGATCGGCGCCGGGACGGGGGCGGTGGGCGGAGCCGTCGTCGGAGGGCTGCTCGGCGGAAGGCGCGGCGCGGTGGCGGGCGGGTTGCTGGGCGCCCTCGCCGGCGGACTGGTCGGCAACTACCACGACCAGCAGGAGAAAAACCTCGCGGAGACGAGGCGCGCCTACGCGGAGTACACGCCGGCCAAGGGTACGCGCCTCAAGATCGAGCGGGTGCGGGCGACCCCCACATCGGCCGCCCCGGGAGATACGGTGGAGATCCAACTGGTCTACGCCGTCCTCACCCCGCGGGAAGACGTGATGGTCCCCGTGCGGGAAAACCGCGAAATCCTCTTCAACGGCGTCAAGGTGGGAGAGGCCTCGGTCGACATCGAGCGCGAGGGAGGCACATGGCGCTCCGTCGTCCCCATCACGCTTCCCGGGAACGCGCGTCCCGGGAGCTACCGCGTCGTCGCTTCGGTGGAGTCGCGCGGAGGGGGCAAGGACATCGAGGAGATCACGTTCCGCGTGCACCGATGAAAACCACCCTCCGGAAGCAGGACCTCGACCTCCTCGTCGGCGCCCGCCACTGGGATCCCTTCTCCGTCCTCGGCCCCCACGTCGTGGAGGAAGGGGGGAAGCGATTCGTCACGGTCCGGGTGATCCAGCCGCGGGCCGTCGAGGTCCAGGTGGTTCGCGACGACGGCGCCACGCGGCGCGCCTCCATGACCCGCATCCACCCCGACGGGGTGTTCGAGACGCACTTCCCGCTCGACACGGAGATCTTCCCGTACCGGCTCGAGATCACCGCCGGCGACGGCTACCGGTGGACCCAGCACGATTCCTATGCGTTCGGAACGGTCCTCACCGACTTCGACATCCATCTCCTGTCCGAAGGAAGCCACCTGGCGCAGTACGAGAAGCTGGGGAGCCATGTCGTCGACGTCGCCGGAATCCGGGGGACGACGTTCGCCGTATGGGCGCCCAACGCGGAGCGCGTCTCCGTCGTCTGCAATTTCAACCATTGGGACGGCCGCGTGCACCCGATGCGCAACCGCGGGGAGTCCGGGATCTGGGAGATCTTCCTCCCGGGCGTCGTAGAGGAGGAGGTCTACAAGTACGAGATCCGCGCCCGGGAGACGGGCGAACTGCTCGCCAAGGCCGACCCGTTCGGCTTCCGGTTCGAGCTGCCGCCGCGGACGGGAACGATCGTCTGCTCCATCGACGGGCACGAGTGGGGGGACGCGTCCTGGCTCGAGAGCCGCGCGCTACGAAGCGTCCTCGAGGCGCCCATGGCGGTGTACGAGGTCCACCTCGGCTCCTGGAAGCGGAAGGAGGGCGAGGGAGGACCGTACCTGTCGTACCGGGAGCTGGCCGACGAGCTCGTTCCCTACGTCAAGGAGATGGGATACACCCACGTCGAGCTCCTCCCGGTGGCGGAGCATCCGTTCGACGGTTCGTGGGGGTACCAGGTGCTCGGGTACTTCGCGCCGACGTCCCGACACGGCCGCCCGGACGAGTTCATGGAGTTCGTCGACCGGTGCCACCGCGAGGGGATCGGTGTGATCGTCGACTGGGTGCCGGCCCACTTTCCCCGCGACGCCCACGGGCTGGCGCGGTTCGACGGGACCCACCTCTACGAGCACGCCGACCCGCGGCGGGGGGAGCAGCGGGAATGGGGAACGCTGATCTTCAACTACGGGCGCAGGGAGGTGGCGAACTTTCTCCTGTCGAACGCCCTCTTCTGGCTGGAGAAGTACCACGTCGACGGCCTGCGCGTGGACGCCGTGGCGTCGATGCTCTACCTCGACTACTCCCGGAAACCGGGCGAGTGGATCCCGAACGTCCACGGGGGGAACGAGAACATCGAGGCGATCGCCTTTCTCAAGCGGATGAACGAACTGGTGTACGAGCGGCATCCCGGCGCGATCACGGTGGCGGAGGAGTCGACCGCCTGGCCGGCGGTGTCGCGGCCGACGTACCTGGGGGGACTCGGGTTCACCCTCAAGTGGAACATGGGGTGGATGCACGACGTGCTCTCCTTCATCGGGAAGGATCCGATCCACCGGAAATACCATTTCGGCCAGCTCACCTTCGCCCTGCTCTACGCATTCCACGAAAACTTCGTCCTCCCCTTCTCCCACGACGAGGTGGTGCACCTGAAGCGCGCGTTGCTCGACAAGATGCCGGGCGACCTGTTGGGAAAGTTCGCCAACCTTCGCCTCCTCTACGCCTACATGTACGCCCACCCGGGCAAGAAACTCCTGTTCATGGGAGGGGAGTTCGCCCAGTGGGAAGAATGGAACCACGACCGGTCGCTCTCCTGGGACCTGCTGCGGTGGGACACCCACCAGGGGGTGCAGCGGTTCGTCCGCGACCTGAACCGCCTCTACCGGGAAACCTCCGCGCTCCACGAGGTCGACTTCCGTCCCGAGGGCTTCGAGTGGATCGACTTCCGGGACGTGGACAACAGCGTGGTCTCGTTCCTGCGCCGCGGGAAGGATCCGGACGACGCCGTCGTCTGCGTCTTCAACTTCACCCCGGCCCCGAGGGAGAGGTACCGCATCGGCGTCCCCTGGCCCGGGCGGTACCGCGAGGCGCTGAACAGCGACGCCGCCGTCTACGGCGGAAGCAACGCCGGGAACGGCGACTCCGTCGCGGCGGAGGACGTCCCCTGGATGGGGCGTTCCCACTCCGTCTCCCTGACCCTCCCGCCCCTGGGGGCGCTCTTCCTCCTGCCCGAGAGATAGCCCGGTGCTTCCGTCCGGGACCGGCGCGGTCGCCTCGACGTTCCGGGCGCTGCGCCACCGCAACTTCCGCCTCTGGTTCTTCGGCCAGCTCATCTCCCTGGTGGGCACCTGGATGCAGACGATCGCCCAGAACTGGCTCGTGTACCAGCTCACGGGCTCCGCGCGGGACCTCGGACTCGTGAACTTCGTCGGGGCGATCCCCCTCGTTCCCCTCACCCTTTACGCCGGTGCGATCGCGGACCGCTTCGAGAAGCGCAAGGTGATCTTCTGGTGCCAGGCCGCGATGATGGTCCTCGCGTTCCTTCTCGCCGCCCTCTGCTGGACCGGGACGGTGCGCTTCTGGCACGTCCTCCTCCTCGCCTTCCTCCTCGGGGCCGTGCAAGCCCTGGACACCCCCGCCCGGCAGGCCTTCGTCGTGGAGCTGGTCGGGAAGGAGGACCTGTCGAACGCCATCGCCCTCAACTCCGGGGCGTTCCACGCCGCGCGCGTCCTGGGGCCCGCCGCGGCCGGGGTGCTCATCGCCGTCTCGGGCGTCGCGGGCGCCTTCTTCATCAACGGGGGAAGCTTCCTCGCGGTCCTCTTCGCCCTGCTCCTGATGGATGTCGTTCTCATTCGCCGCACCGGGGGAGGGCACGAATCCGCGAAGGACCTTCTCGGGGGAGTGCGGTATCTCAGGAAGGAACGTCTGCCGCGGGCCGTCGTCGTCCTCATCTCCCTGTCGGCCCTTTTTGCCATGCCGTACCACGTCCTGATCCCCATCTACGCGCGGGAGATCTTCGGCCGCGGAGCCGGGGGGTACGGGGTTCTCATGTCCGCGGCGGGGATCGGTGCGGTTCTCGGGTCGGTCTACTCCGCGTCGCACCGCGTCGGCGGGAGCAAGGGGGCGGCCATCACGGCGGGGAGCCTGACGTTCCCCTTCCTGCTCCTCGCGTTCGCCTTCTGCCGGAGCTACCCCGCCGCCATCCTCCTGCTGGTCGGGATCGGGTTCGCCTTCGTGGTGCAGAACGCCCCCGCGAATTCGCTGCTGCAGGAGCTGGTGCCGGATCACCTGCGCGGGCGGGTGATGGCGATCTACGTCTCCCTCTTCCTCGGTTTCCTGCGCGTCGGGTCCCTTCTTCTCGGGGGGCTCGCAGAGATGACCTCCGCCCCCACCGCCCTCGCCGCCCTCGCCGTCGCGGGCCTGCTCGTCGGCCTGTGGGTCCGCTTCCGCTACCCGGAGCTCCACCGCGCCGCGTAACCCCACCGCCAGCCACCCCGGCTTGTTGGTTGTGGGGGGGGCGATTTCTGGAGCCCGCGGCCTACGCGCCTTCGGAGGCCCCCTCGCCGATCATCTCTTTCCACGGCGGCAGGACCTTCATGAGGACCGCGAGGATGACGATCGGAAGGATGAGCAGAAAGATCGCGTAAAGAAGCCCTTCGATCCCACCGAACCCCATCTTGTAGGTGGTGAGCCCCCGAAAACTCTTCGAGAACATCTGGCCGCCGATGACGACGTTCCATCGCGTGGCGAAGACCCCGAACTGGATGAGGATCACCGAGATGAAGTAGACCATCTTCCGCAGGTCCTCGTTCAGGCTGAAGCGCTTCCGGAAGATCTTCGTGAGTGTGATGAGGAGCAGCGGAATCAGCATCCCGAGCAGGACCTGGACGATGATGAGGCTCGCGAACAGCTTGCTCATCACCATCTCGGAGAGGATCTTGATCTCCTCCTCGCTCTGGTACACCCGGTGGATGAAATCGACGAATTCGAGGGAGAAGTCGACGATGACGGTGTAGAAGAGGAAATCGACCGCCTTGTCGACGCACCGCATGTCGATCCTCCCGCCCCGGAGCGGCGTGATGATCATGTAGAGGAGGATGACCAGCGCCACCCCGGACACGATGGCGGAGAAGAGGAAGACGATCGGGATCAGCACGCTGCTCCACCAGGGATTCGCCTTGATCGACCCGAAGATGAACCCGACGTACCCGTGCAGAAGGAAGGCGGACGGGATGCCGACGATGGTGATCACCTTCAGGGCCTTGTGGTCGAACACGACCGCCCGCTCGCCCGTGTCGCGGGAGAACAGGGCGAGCGTCCGGTGGAGGAACCGCATCACCCCCGTCTCCTGTTCCGCCCACGCGATCATGTCCGTCCGGTGGACGAACCAGATCTCGAGGAGGAGAACCGCCATGAGATACCAGGCGTAGACGAACCCGAACATCGCCATCGCGGAGGAGGTCTGCGGCGTCAGGAGGATTTCGTAGAACCGCTCCGGGTGCCCGAGGTGGGAGACCAGGGAAATCGGCGCGACGAGCAGGTACGCGAGCGCGGTGAGGAGGGAGAGCCGGTAGAGCGGCTGGACCTCCTTCACGTTGAACACCTTCACCAGCGACGCAAGGATGAAGGCCCCCGCGACGACCCCGGTGATGTAGGGGTAGACGACGATCAGCAGGCCCCAATGGATCTCGATCTCGTTGGGGTAGATGAACCCCTGGATCTGGGGGAGCAGGTCATGGAGGGAGCGCATGAGTTCCGGATTCATCGGACTTCTCCGTCGAGGCTCGCGTAGTAGACTTTCGGTTCCGTGTTCAGCCCGGGCTTCAGGACGTGGATCTTGTTCATCCGCAGGAACCGGGACATGGGGCTCGCCGCGGCGTTCAGGTCGCCGAAGACACGCGCCTGGGTCGGGCACACCTCGACGCAGGCGGGGAGGAGCCCCCGGGAAATCCTGTGGTAGCAGAAGGTGCACTTGTCGGCGGTGCGCGTCGCCGGGTGCAGGTAGCGGGCGCCGTACGGACACGCCTGGATGCAGTACCGGCAGCCGATGCACTTCTTCTCGTTCACGAGGACGACGCCGTCCTTCGTCTGGAAGGTCGCCCCGACGGGGCAGACCTGCACGCAGGGCGGGTGCGCGCACTGGTTGCAAAGCTTCGGCACGAAGAACGAGCGCAGGATCGACTTGTCCGAAGCGGTCTCGGGGGACGGATCCACGTTCGGCTCGATCGTCTTGACCGTCGTGGCCCCGTTTTTCCGGATGATGTACCGCTCGACCCATGTCCGGAAGAAGAACGGCTCGCGCGGGACGTTGTTCTCGGTCTTGCACGCGTCCATGCAGCGGGCGCAGCCGATGCACTTGTCCACGGAGACCCCGAACCCGTACCATTTCCCCTTCAGCGGGGCCTCGGTCGCGTGCGCTTTCGAAGGCAGTATCTTGAGAATACCCCCGATCGCTCCCCCGGAGAGGAGGACCGAGAGGAAACCTCTCAGGAAGGTCCTGCGGCCGGTCACTGTTCCACCTCCGGCGAATGAGGATAATGGCATTGCCAGCAGACGTACTTCTCGCCGTGCCCGGCCAGGTCGATCTTCGGCGCGTTCTTCGCCATCTTGTTCCTTCCATCCTTGCCGTGACACTGCCCGCAGAACTCGCGGGTCTGCGGCTTGGTCGGCTTGATCGCCCGCGGGAACACCTTGTGCCGCTGGGGCGCCTCGTGGCACGTCGTGCAGCTGAGCTGGACATGGTGGGACACGGCCTTCATCCGGGCGATCTCCCCGTGGCATGCGGAGCACTCCTTCGGCGTGGTCGGCGGCTTCGGGTCATGCGGGTTGTGGCAGCTCGCGCAGGCTTTCAGCGGGTTATGGACCGCCGGGTTGATCATCGGGAACCCCCGGGGCCGTGACGGGTCGTAGGCGTGGCATTGCGGGCAGAAGGAGCGCTCCGCGGGGATGACGGGCTTGACCTCCTCGGGATCCTCGGTGTGGGCCTTCGCGGGCCCATGGCACGTTTCGCAGGAAAGATCCCGGTGGTACCCCTTCTTCTTCGTCTCGTAGAGCGTGTCGTGGCACTCGGCGCAGGCGTGGAACCCGGCGTATTTGATCGGCCTGCCCTCTTCCCGCTTGACGGCGTCGGCCCACTGGGCCTTCACGTCCATCATCTGCTTCGGGATCACCGCGGTCACGACGATCACCCCCACCACGACCAGCGCCAGGAAGACGACGAGCACCCTGGCCAGGGGGTCCGGGAATTTCTCGAAAAGTTTGCCCATCGCGAGGTATTCCTCCTGGTAACGTATACGAAAACAGGAATCTGTATTTCATGCCCTGATGTTTCGGGTCGGCACAAGACCGGGGTCCCCGGGAATCGCCATAATGTATACAGAATACAATCCTCTGTCAACAGAAACGAGGCGCCCTGTAGCGAAGCGCCCCGGCGCCTCCGCCCCATCTGTCCACGGCGCCCGGCGGCGGTCCCATCCGGCCCCCCCGGTTCCAAGGCAAAATAAAATTGACACGTTTCGGGATTCAGGATAAAACATCATTTCGATAGAAGTCCCCGACAGGCGAGCGATCCGGCCAATACCGAAAGCGGGAAGTTCCGGAATCCCTTGGAGGATTTATGAAGAAGCGTATCGATCGTTACTCCATAGCCTTTGCGATCCTCGCTGTTTTCATCGTAACCGGTTGTTCTGAAGGGGTAAATACCACACAACCGATAAAGTACAACCATAAGATACATCTCGAGGATGCCGGTCTGAATTGCTTCGACTGCCATAAACGGGTACTCGCCCATGAAAAAGCCTCGATCCCGAACATCGAGATCTGCAAAGACTGCCACGAACAGCCGATGACGGAGAGCAAAGAGGAGAAAAAGCTGGTGGAATATATCCGGAAAAATCAACAAATCCCTTGGATACAGGTCCACCGGGTTCCCGATCACGCCTATTTTTCCCACAGGCGCCACGTGTCGATCGGGAAAGTGGCATGCCTTACGTGTCACGGGAACGTACCCGCGATGACGCTCCCGTTTTCCAAGCCGTATCTTCCGATCAAGATGGCGTTTTGCATCGATTGCCATGTGAAAAAACACGTGAATACCGATTGCGCGACATGTCACCGATAAGACACGGGAGCAAAACATGAAAATCACCCGTCGCAATTTTCTGCAAATGCTTGGAATCACGGGCGTTGCCGCCGGGGGGATCTCCCAGGTCTGGGCGATCCCGGATCAATGGATCGAAAAGTTACAGTACGGCCCCCGCATCGAAACATGGAAGATGTCCACCTGCGGTCAATGCCCTGCGGGGTGCGGCATCCGGGTCCGTTTGATCGACGGGATCCCGGTCCGGATCTTCGGCAACCCCATCGCACCGGTCAACGGCGGGTTCATTTGTCCCATGGGGGAGGCCGGGCTGGAACTTCTCTATCACCCCGACCGGATCCGACAGCCCATGAAGCGCAAAGGAAAAAAGGGAGAATCCTCCTGGGAGCCCATTTCCTGGGAAGACGCTCTCCGCCAGATTTCCCAAGGGCTTCAAGGGGTGTTGAAGAAAAAACAGGGCGATCGTTTCGGGTTTTTCTTCGGGGACCGGAACACGCTGCTCACTCAATTCGCCGGGGATTTCGTGACCCGCATGGGCTCCACCGACTTTTTCCCCTGGCGGGTTCCGGGCGTCAACGAACTCGGTTTCTGGCAGGCGTTCGGGGAATTTCCCTCCCTTGCCTTCGACCTGGAAAAAACCGATTACCTCCTCACGTTCGGGACGAACCTTCTGGAGGAGCCCCCGTCTCCGGTCTATTTCAACCGCCTGTACGGGATATTGAAAGAAAGTCGGCCCCGAACGGGCTTGAAGATGGTTCACGTAGGCGCGCGCATGTCCCAGGCGGGGAAAAACGCGACGGAATGGGTGCAAGCCCGGCCGGGGAGCATGGGGGTCCTCGCGTTGGGGATGGCGAACGTGATCCTTCGGGACAAGAATTTCGACGAGGAATTCATCGCCCGCAATTCGCAGGGCTTCCGGGGCGGGAAGGAAGACTTCCAGGGCATGGTCACCCGTGACTACCCTCCGGACAAGGTCTCCGCCATTACCGGCGTCCCCGCGGAAACCGTCCTGCGGCTGGCCCGGGAATTCAGCGCCGCCAGGGCGCCCCTGGCCCTTTCCGGAGGCATTTCGGACCAGGGTGAAACCTCCCTGTTCACCCAGTGGGCGGTCGCGAGTCTCAACACCCTTGCGGGGAGTTTCTCCGTAAAAGGGTTATGGCGCGAACCGGTCCCGCTTTCCTGGAGTCCATCCACGGTCTCTTCCGTAAATACCCGCACGGGCGCCTTTTCCATCAAACGGTCCTTGGCCCCGGAGTCCGATCTCCCCGCCCACTGGGCCTCGGAGGAGCTGCCCCATCTCCGTTCCGCCGGCAAGCTTCCCGACCTGAACCTGCTGATGATCGCCCAGGTCGATCCGCTGTACCAGCCGACCGACAGGAAGGCATGGCGGGATTGGCTGTCCCGGATCCCCCAGGTAGTCCAATTCGCCACCCTGATCGACGACACCTCCCCGTACGCGGACCTCGTATTGCCCACCACCACGTACCTGGAGCAGTGGGACATGACGTTACCGGTTCCGAATCTTCCCTTCTCCCAACTGGGATTGCAGCAGCCGATCGTTCCCCCGTTGGGCGGCGCTCGCCCAATGGGAGACGTTCTCCTCGCGCTGGCGGCGACGTCGGGGGTCGCCATCCCCCCTGTCGAGAAATCCGCGAAGTCCTATGCGGACTACGTGGAGGCCCGTTTGAAACCGATCTTCGCTTCCGGGAAGGGAACCCCCTTCTTCGAGGCCGTTTCCCTCAAGTTTCTCGGGGAACTGCGTGAACGCGGCTGGCAGGTGTACAGCTACCCCGCGTTCGCTGATTTCCGGCGCCTGCTTCAGGAGAAAGGCGGCTGGTGGAATCCCGCCGAATATCCCGAAGTGGAATGGAAAAAGGGAAGAAAGTTCGCTTTTCCCACCGTACCTCGCCTCAACGCACTCCACAAGGAGAGGGCTCTCTTGCGTCATGGGCTGGGAACGGAAAAAGGGGGCGTTCCCACCACCCAGCGGCTGGAGGGCCCTGACCAGGGAAAGGGAACGGCGGACTCCTTCCTTCTGGCGCCATTTACGACCCTGATGAACATGACCGGCGAGGGGGCCAGCCAACCGCTGTTGCGCGAGATCTCGGGGCTGCTCCCGCGGGTGTACTGGAATGCCTGGGCCGAGATGCACCCCGAGAGAGCGAAGAAGCTCTCACTGAAAGATGGAGATCTCATTCGCGTGGTGTCCGGGGGGGAGTCCGTTACCTTGCCGGTGAAGGTCGTCCCGACCGTTTCTACCGATATTCTGGGCGTTCCTTTCGGATCCGGGCATAAGGAATCCGGAAGGTACGCGAAAAACATCGGAACGAATCCCGTCGCGTTGATCGATCACCGCGTAGACCCGCTCAGCGGCCGGACCTCCTGGCAATCGACGCTGGTCCGTGTGGAGAAGGTCAATAAATAACAGGGAGCGCAAGCGATGAAGTGGGGAATGGTCATCGATCTGCAAAAATGCACAGGCTGCGGGGAGTGCGTCGCGGCCTGCAAGCTGGAAAACAACGTGGCCATCGTGGACCCGGAGGAATCGGAGATGGGCCGGACCATGCTCTGGATGGACATGCTGACGGTGTACGAGGGGGAATATCCCCGGCTTCGCGTCCGGCAGTTCCCGCGCCCCTGCATGCATTGCGAACACCCTCCCTGCACGAAAGTCTGTCCGGTTCGCGCCACCTACAAGAACGAGGAAGGGATCGTCGCGCAGATCTATCCCCAGTGCATCGGGTGCCGCTACTGCATGGCCGCGTGCCCCTACACGGTGAAATCCTTCAACTGGTACAAACCGGAATGGGCGCCCGGCATCCGCGATACCGTCAACCCGGATGTGTCGGTCCGGCCCGTGGGCGTGGTGGAAAAGTGCACCTTCTGCGTCCACCGGCTGCAAAAGGCGAAAGAACAGGCGAAGTCCGAGGGAAGGGACTTGCGCGAAAACGACTTCCAGACGGCCTGTGCCGAGAGCTGCCCCGCGGGAGCGATCGTTTTCGGGGACCTCGAAAACACCGGCCACCGGGTAAATCCCCTTTCCCGCAGTCCCCGTGCGACGAGGCTGCTGGAAGACCTTGGAACGGAGCCGAAAGTGATCTATCTGAAAGAGGTGGATTGATGGAAAAAACTCCCGCCGCGCCCCATCCGGAGTACGACCTGCTTCGCCCCATCGAACAGCCGGGGAAAAACTTCTATTACATCGTGTCCGTCCTGCTGGTCATCATCCTGTACGCCGGGTACGTCTATATCCGACAGGTCTACTACGGCCTTGGGGTCACCGGGATGGCCCAACCGGTCACCTGGGGTTTTTACATCATCAATTTCGTCTTTTTCATCGGGATCAGTCATGCCGGGACATTGATCTCCGCGATCCTTCGGCTTTCCAAGGCGGAGTGGCGAAGGCCGATCACCCGGATGGCGGAAGTCATCACCGCCATCGTCCTCGCCATCGGCGGGTTGCATCCGATCCTCGATCTGGGCCGTCCGGACAGGATATCGCACCTGTTTTACAACGGCCGGCTGCAATCCCCCCTGCTTTGGGACATCACGAGCATCACCGCCTATTTCACCGCAAGCACGGTCTACCTTTACATCCCCATGATCCCGGACATCGCGATCCTTCGCGACCGGGGGGTGAAACCGAGGTGGCTTTACGAATTTCTCTCCTGGGGCTGGCAGGGGACCGAGCAGCAGCACAAGGTGCTGAATCGGGCCATGAACATCCTGATGGTCGTAGTGATCCCCATCGCGATATCCGTGCACACGATCATCTCCTACATCTTCGCCATGACCGTGCAGCCCGGATGGCACAGCACCATCTTCGGACCGTACTTCGTGGTGGGGGCCATCTTCTCGGGAATCGCCGCGATCCTGGTATTGATGATCGTCTTCCGCAAAGTCTTCCATCTCGAACGGTACCTGAAGCAGATCCATTTCAACTATCTCAGCATACTGTTGTTGATCATGTCCCTGCTCTGGTTCTATTTCACGTTTTCCGAATACCTGACCGGCTATTACGGCCATGAACCGAACGAAATGCGGGTATTCTGGTACAAATTCAGCGGAGCCTTCGCCCCCTACTTCTGGACGATGGTGACCTGCAACTTCCTCCTGCCGCTGATCCTGCTCAGCAACCGGAAGACGCGCACGATTCCGGGCATCCTCGTCGCGTCCATCTCGGTGATCGTCGGCATGTGGCTGGAACGGCTGATCATCGTGGTCCCGTCCCTGGCCAATCCCCGGCTGCCGTACCCGACCGGGATCTACATCCCCTCCTCCACGGAATGGACGTTGTTCCTCGGGGGGGTGGCGGTTTTTGTCCTCGGGTACATGATGTTCGCGCGCTTCTTCCCCGTCATTTCGGTCTGGGAAATCCAGGAAGGGCGGCAGGAGAGCGCAAAGGCCGTTACCGAGAGGATCGCTTCCTACATGCCGGACACGGAGCAGGCGCCGACGAAGGGATGAGGGAGGATGTCCGTCAATGAGTTGGTCGGACTGAAGACACGGAGATATACTGTGAGAATGGAGAATGGACGATGAACAAAAAACTGATCGGCCGTTTGCAGGTCCTCTCGATCTCGCTGATCTGGTTGTTATTCACCGGGATCGCGGTCTGGATCCTGAACCTGATCAAGGAATCCCTCCGGCTGCACGACTCCCCGGACGCCTCCGTCGGGATCAGTCTCGTCGCGATTCCCGTCTTCTTCACCTTGTCCTCCGTGTTGACGTATGTGTTCATCGGCTTGAGAAAAGGCCGAAAGAAAGACGTGTAGTCATAGGCCAGAGGGGGAAAAAGACATGAACAGCATCCATTCCCGGAAGATCGCCTCTTTTGTTTTCGGATCGCTTTTCCTCATCGCGGCGGTTTTTCCTGGATGCGATCAAAGCGGGAAAAAGAAAGCGGGAGTTCCCGCCAGGTATCCCGTGACACCGGCGGCGATGGAGGTTCAAACACCTCACCTCGTCAGCGACCTGGTCCGGGGAAGAAAAGTCTTCGAGGCAAAGAACTGCAACCAGTGCCATTCGATCTTCGAGCGGGAGAGGAAAATCGGCCCCAAGCTGAAATCCTCCCGTTTCTACGGATCCTTTCTGGACATCTTCTCGATTCTCTGGAATCATGCGCCGGCGATGGCCGTGCACATGCGGCGCGAAGTGCTCGAGCGCCCCACCTTCAGCACGCCCGAGCTGAACGAGCTTATTTCCTTTCTTTATATGCTGCCGTACCTTGGACAACCGGGGGATGCCCGGCACGGAATGGCCCTTCTCGATACGAAATCCTGTTTCAAGTGCCACTCCCTGGCCAAGAAAGGAAGGAAAGACGGGACGCCGCTCGATTCTCTTTCCGCCTACCAATCCCCTGTGGTCCTGTTGCAGAGGATGTGGAACCACGGCCCGGAGATGATCGGTCGAATGGCGACCACGGGTACCTCCATCCCGACGTTCGCCGGGAGCGAAATGGCGGACATCTTCGCAGCACTGACGAAAGAGAGCACGGAGAAAGGCAATAAAATATTCCTCGGACTCGGGGATGCGGACAACGGCGAGAAACTGTTTGCCGGCAAAGGATGCATCAAGTGCCACTCGATCTTCGGAAAAGGCGGCAAGCAGGCTCCGGACCTTGGGAAAACCGTCGCCCAGTCGAATGTGACCAAGCTGACCACCCAGATCTGGAACCACGTCGGACGGATGAAGCACCTGTATGATCAGAAAAAACTGCAGTGGCCTTATTTTTCGGAAACCGAGATGAACGACATCATCGTGTTCCTTTACTCCCTCAATTATCTGGACCAACCCGGGGATGCCGCAACGGGGGAGAAAATCTTCACGCAGAAAAGATGCGTCGGGTGCCACTTCAAAACCAAAGAAGACAAACAAAGACTGCTTGGGGCCGTGAAAGCGCTCAATACCACCCAGTTCGGTGCGGAATTGTGGAACCACACCTCCGCCATGGAAGCGGCCATGGTGACCCAGGGAGTTCCGTGGCCGGAGATGACCGGGACGCAATTAAGGGACGTACTCGCGTTCCTGCAAAAACAGTAACGACCGGGACAAAACGGAACCTGCGTTCACAGGCGCAGGTTCGGGCCGTTCAGGGAGTATCGAAATCCTCTTCCTCGACGACCACACGCTTCCGGACGAGAAACAGCTTATCCCCGATGAACGGGTTCACCCCGTCCTCGCCTACGTGGAAGTCGCCGTTCATGATCGGGACGGCAATCCGCAAGAGCAGCGTGTACACGAGCAACCCCGTCGCCCAGATCCCGATCGTCACCATGATCTCGGTCCCGGTCGGGGAATATTCGTAGAAATCCCCGAGGACGTCCGGGACGAACCCCGGGATCACGAGTCCCATCCCTTTCTCGATATACACCCCGATGAACATGAGGACGCAGCCGATATTGAGCGTCACGAAGTTTTCCCTGGTCTGGGGAATGAGGAAAAGGAAGAACGCCGTGGTGTTGAAGATCATCGCGGTCCAGATGTAGGAAACCAGGTCCGAGTGCCCGTCCAGTCCCTGGAAGAGGTATTTCACCGGAGCCAGGTGGGCGGTGTCGGAGTAGTACTCCTTGAAGAGCTCCGCACCAAGAAGGAACAGGTTGATGAACATCGCGTATGCGATGAGTTCGGCGATTTTGAAGATGGCCTTGTCCTGGACATCGAAATTCGTCCATTTCCGGATGACCTGGAACATGAGAATCATCCCGGCGGGCCCGGAACAGAACGCGGAGGCCAGGAATCGCGGGGCGAGGATCGATGCGTTCCAGAAGGGCCTTGCCGCCAGGCCGTTGAACAGGAACGCGGTCACGGTATGGATGGAGATCGCCGCCGGTATGGAAAACAACAGGAGCGGAAAAACATATTTCATGTTCGGTTCGCGCCGATAGTAATACTTGTACAGCATGTGGCCGGCAATCGAAAAGTTCAGGACGAGGTAGGTGTTCAGGACCACGACGTCCCACGCCAGCAGCGACTGTGGAAAGTTCAACAGCCCGATCTTCGGGATCAGGTGCCAGAACCGGTCGGGCCGCCCGAGGTCGACCGTGACGAACAACAGGCACATCACGATCGCGGAGACGGCCACGAGCTCGCCGAGAATCGCGATTTCCTTGATGGGCTTCCAATGGTAGACATACGCCGGGATGACGAGCAGGATGGCCGCTGCCGCCACGCCGACGCAGAACGTGAAATTGGAGATGTAAAAACCCCAGGAGACCTGGTCCCGCATCGCGGTGACGATCAGGCCGTAGTACATCTGGTTGGCATAGGCGAAACCCCCCACCACGACGAGAACCAGCAGGGCGGAAACCCACGCGTAGTAAACCTTGCTCCCTTTCCTCAAGAGCAGGAAACACCCTCGTATGAAGGCCCATATTTTATGCATCCATCGCCTCCCCCGCGGCTCACACGGAGTAGAAGTAGTAGAACTTCGGCTGGGTGTTCAGATCCTCCTTGAGGATGAACACCCGCTTGTTTTCGATCACGTTGCGGATCTCGCTGGACGGGTCGAGCAGGTTCCCGAACTTGCGGGCCCCGACCGGGCACACCTCGACGCACGCGGGATACTTCCCGTCCCGTTCCCTGGTGCGCTGCATGCAGAAGATGCACTTTTCCACCACGCCGACGGGCCGCGGACGGTTGCCGAGATAATGCGTATCGGGGTTCATATCCCCGGCCGGCAACCCGGGTTTCTTCCAGTTGAAATGCCTCGCACCGTATGGGCACGCCGCCATGCAGTACCGGCACCCGATGCACCAGTTGTAATCCACGACCACGATCCCGTCGTTCTCCTTCCAGGTGGCCTGAACGGGGCACACCTTGGTGCAGGGCGGGTTCTCGCACTGCTGGCACTGGACGGGCATGTAGAAATACCCTTCCTGGGGAACGGTCTCCGGGTTGTAATATTGCTCGGAATGCTCCAGGTCGACGCCTCGTTCCTTCTCGAGGCGGAGCACCTTGATCCAATGGATCTGCGGGTCGCGGGACTGGTTGTTCTCCGTCACGCAGCCGTAAACGCACCTCCGGCACCCGACGCAACGGGAAAGGTCCAGCGCGTAACCGAACAGGACGCCTTCCGGAGGGGGGGTGTCCTTCACCCTCACCGATTTCTTGTACCGGGCGCTGTACTCCTTCTCGAGCCTTGCAAGGATCTTCTGGCGCTCCGGCTTGCCGAGTTCCCGAAAATGCTTCTGGAAAAAGGACTCCCAAACGGAGGCGGAGGCGTCTTTCGCGGGGAGGACCATGGCGCCGATCCCCAGGGCCAATCCCTTCAGCGCCTTCCGGCGCGTCAGGCGAAAAACGCGTTCGTCGTGTTCTTCCATATCCGACATGGCATTCTCTCCTTACGGTCTGGCACGAAAAACAGGATTCCTACCGAATGTTTTCAGGGCGTATCGGCGGCGGCTTCGGCTGGAGTGGCTTGAAACGCGGGTTATGCGGATTATGGCAATGAGCGCACAACAGGTATTCCTTCTTCCCGTTCCACTGACCGGTCCTCTTCCCGTGGATTCCCGTCTTCCAGTCGCGGTACTTGTCCCCGTGGCACTGGCCGCAAAGCCGGTAACTCTCGGTAAAGTCGATCTGTTCACCGGAGACAAGCCGGAGTTTGTCGCGGTTCTTCAGGTCGTGGCAATCGAGGCACCACCGCTCGGTCTCGGCATGGTTCTTCAGCTGGATATTCGTGTGCTCTTCCTTCAACTCCCGGCGCTTCGGGTTCGGGGTCATCTCCTTGTGGCATTCGGAGCAGGGGAAGATCCCCTCCGTGAACGGAGGCGGAGGGACCATGAAGGATTCGTCGCTCTCCAGTCTCGGCGGCGTAAGCCAGAATTCCCGGCGACCGGCCTCCGCCATCGCGGCCATGGAGAGTGAAAAAAATACGAGAAAACAAGCAAAAACCATCCTGCGGCAGATCATGCTCAAGCCCCGTCGAAAAGGAGTTTTACGAAGAAGTTCGATCGACTCACCCATCCTGCATCCGCAGCCCCGAGTCCTCGAGGAAATCGAGGTATTCGTAGATGATGTCGAAATGCTTCTGCTCCTCGGAGGCGAGGAGCCTGAAGAACGCCTTCTCCTGCCGGTTCGAGGAGTGTTCGGACATGCGGGTGTACATCTCCCGCCCCTCGGCCTCGAACCCGAGGGCCTTGCGCATCGCCACCGCCGCGTCGCCGGTGATCGTCTTCTCCTTCTTGATCCGGCTGTACTCCCGTTTGAAGAGGCGCATGCGGCCCTCGCTGCTCACGGCGGAGACGACGGGGAACTTGCCGTCCTCCTTCATCTTCTTCGCGATCGCGAGGATGTCCTCGTAATGCTTCGTCTCCATGTCGGCCAGGAGAGCGAAGACGCGCTTCGCGAACCCGTCGATCGCCTTCTGCGCGGACACGGTGAAGTAGCGCATCCCGGTCTTCTCGAACCGGAGGGCGCGGGTGAGGGCGCTTCCGGCGTTTCCGTTTTTCGTGGCGGGCTTGGCCGCTTTCGGCATCGGCAGGCTCCTTTTATCAGGGATATTCTCTATTATAATCACTGTTCGCGAGTCGCGCGGAGAAAAATAACCGGCTGCGTCGCCTCGGAGGGCGGGGCTCCGTTCGTGGCTCGCCGTGCGATGAACCTGCACGGCTGCGCTTTACCTCACTCCGCCCCCCCCTCCTGCGCCCACTCCGCCGGGGCCTCCGGGTCACTCCTTCCGGCGGGGACGCTTCCCGGCGTCGAGGATCTTCTTCCGCATCCGGATCGACGCGGGGGTGATCTCCACCAGCTCGTCCTCGTTGATGAACTCGAGGGCCGCCTCGAGGGAGAGGATCCGGGGCGGGACCAGCCGGAGCGCCTCGTCCGTGCCCGCGGCCCGGATGTTCGTGAGATGCTTCTCCTTGCAGATGTTCACGTCGATGTCGACGGGACGCGAGTTCTCGCCCACGATCATCCCCTCGTACACCTGCAACCCTTCCCCGATGAAGAACGTCCCGCGCGACTGCAGGTGGAAGATGGCGTACGCCGTGGTGCGCCCCACCCGGTCGGCGACCAGGGCCCCGTTGATCCGCTCGGGGATCGGGCCCTGCCACGGATCGTAGCCGTCGAAGAGGTGGTTCAGCAGCCCCGTGCCGCGGGTGATGGTGAGAAACTCGGAACGGAAACCGATCAGGCCCCGCGACGGGATGCGGTACTCCATCCGCACTCGCCCCTTCCCCGGGTTGATCATCTTCGTCATCTTCGCCCGCCGGATCCCCAACGCCTGGGTCACGGCCCCGAGGTGCGCGTCGGGAACGTCCACGAAGAGCGCCTCGACCGGTTCGAGGACCGCCCCGCCTTCCGTTTTCGTCACCACCTCGGGCCGGGACACCGAGAGCTCGAACCCCTCCCGCCGCATCATCTCGATGAGGATCACCAGCTGGAGCTCCCCGCGTCCCATCACCGTGAACCAGTCGGTCCCGGAAAAGTCGATCCGGAGCGCGACGTTGCCGAGCAGCTCCTTTTCGAGCCGGGCGCGCACCTGCCGCGAGGTGACGAACTTCCCTTCCCTCCCGGCGAACGGGGAGGTGTTGATCGAGAAGACCATCGACACCGTCGGTTCGTCCACGGCGATCCGGGGGAGGGGCTTCGGCGCTTCCGCGTCGGAGATCGTGTCCCCGATCGTCACGTCCTCCATCCCCGCGATCGCCACGATGTCCCCCGCGGTCGCCTCCGGAATTTCCGTGCGGCTCAACCCCTCGTACCCGTAAAGCAGCGCCACCTTGAGCTTCTTCACCTCCCCGCCGATCCCGCACAGGGAGATGATCTCCCCGGCGCGCAGCGTCCCCTCGAAGACCCGCCCGACGGCAAGCCGTCCGACGTAGTCGCTGTACTCCAGGTTGGTCACCAGGAACTGGAGGGTGGCGGACGGGTCGCCGGTCGGGGGCGGCACGTGGGAGAGGATCGCGTCGAAGAGGGGTTGCAGGTTTTGTCCGGCGGCATCCCCGCGGACGGCCGCCGTGCCCGCCCTGGCGTTCGTCATCAGGATCGGGAAGTCGAGCTGGTCTTCCGTGGCGTCGAGGTCGATGAAGAGGTCGTAGACCTCGTCGATCACCTCGTCGATCCGCGCGTCGGCCCGGTCGATCTTGTTGATGACGAGGATGACGGGGAGCTCCCGCTCGAGGGCTTTCTTGAGCACGAAGCGGGTCTGCGGAAGGGGACCCTCGGAGGCGTCCACGAGCAGCAGCACCGCGTCGACCATTTTCAGCGTCCGCTCCACTTCGCCGCCGAAGTCGGCGTGGCCGGGGGTATCCACGATGTTGATCTTGACGCCCCGGTAGATCACGGCGGTGTTCTTCGCCATGATCGTGATCCCCTTCTCCCGCTCGAGGTCGAGGGAGTCCATCACCCGGTCGACGACGGCCGCGTGGGCGCTGAAGATGCCGCTCTGCCGCAGCATCGCGTCGACCAGGGTGGTCTTCCCGTGGTCGACGTGGGCGATGATCGCGACGTTGCGGATATTGGCGGTAGTGGGAATCATCGGGGGTCTTTACGCGAAGGAGCGCGCAAAGAGCTCCCGGATCGCTTTTCGCCCGTTCTCCTCGAGGAAGCGGGTCCCCGTCCCGGCAAAGCAGGGGTCCCCGATGCGGATCGACTGGCCGCCCGCCGGCTCGACCCACCGGTCGTCCTTCCATGTGAGCCAGGCATTCTTCCCCTGGTCGAAGACGAAGATCGGCTTGTTGCACAGCTTGGCGAACTCGGCCCCCCACCCGGTGCCGCCCTTGACCGTCCCGTCGGGGAGGACCGCGCCGATCACGTAGACCTCGTGGCCGGAGTTGACCTGGTACCAGATCGTCTGCAGGACCTTCCGGATCGTCGGGGCGTCGGTGTAGCTCCGGTTGAGGAGCCGGGACACGTAGGCGAGGCTCACGTCGCCCCGGACCAGCTCCTCCCGGGAGAGAACGCGGACGCCGCGGGAGCGGGCGATGTCGCGGCCTTCGTACGTGAAATTGATCTCCTCGATCCCGTGCCGCTCCGCCTGCGCGCCGAACTCCGCCTCGGCGCCGACGGCACCGCCGCTGTAGAGGACGCAATCCTCCTTCTTCAACATCTTCGTCTCCTTGGGATGGTCGATTGGAATGCCGGACACTATACCACGAAGGCGAAGGGCCGCGGAAATTCGATCCGCCCCCATTCCGGGAACCCCGTGCGCCGGGCGAGCATTCGTCACCTCGCCGCGGATTCGTCGGAAACGCCGAGGAGCTCGCGCACCTTCTTCCCGAGGTCCTGGCGGCGGAACGGCTTCTGAAGGAAGCCGCCGAACCCGGCGTCGACGATCTCGCCGATTCGCCCGCTCTCGTCGTACCCGCTCACCAGGATGGCGCGCACCGCCGGAGCGATTCGGCGCATCTGCGCCAAGGCGGCCTCCCCCGTCAGGCGGGGCATCACGAGGTCGAGGATCACGAGATCGATTTCCGCGGCGCGCTGCCGGAAGATCTCGACCGCATCGAGGCCATCCCGGGCCTCGATCACCTCGTACCCGAGAGTTTCGAGCATCGCGTGGACAACGGCGCGCACGTCCTCCTCGTCGTCGGCCAGCAGCACCCGGCCGGCGCCGGCCGGCTGCCCCTCCGCGGAGGGCGGCTCCGCCGCGGCGGGGACGGAACTCACCGGAAGGAGGACCGCGCACGTCGTCCCCTTCCCCTCCCGTGAGACGACCCGGATCTCTCCGCCGTGGTTTTCGACGATCCCCCGGATCGCCGCCAGCCCCATCCCCCGGCCGACGGCCTTCGTGGTGAAGAACGGATCGAAGATGCGGGGCATCGTCTTCGCGTCGATCCCGGGTCCCGTGTCGGACACCTCGAGGACGACGCGTCCGTCCCCGGTCTCCCGGGAGGTACGGACCGAGATCCGACCGCCGCCCGTCATCGCCTCCGCGGCGTTGAGGCAAAGCCCCATCACGATCTGCTTCATCTGGGCGACATCCACATGGACCGGAGGAAGCGCGTCGCCGCATACCTCCGAGAGCTCGATCCCCGGGGGGAGGGACGTCCGTATCGTCGGGAGGGTCTCCGACAGCACGCGCGCCAGCGGGATCGAAGTGGGCGTGTATTTCCCCTGGCGGGAGTACGCCAGGAGCTGCCGGGTCAACTCCGTGGCGCGGTTCGCCATCCGCCGGATCACGTCGAGGTACGGGCGGGCCTGGGGGTTCCCCCCGGCGTGCATCGAAAGGAGCTCGACGGCGCCCTGGATCCCGGCGAGGACGTTGTTGAACTCGTGGGCGACCCCGCCGGCGAGCATCCCGATCGTGGAGAGCGTCTGGCTCTCGGCGAGCCGGGCCTCCATTTTTCTTCGCCCGGAGATATCGCGGGTCACGCGGAGGACGCGCCGGTCCCCGTCCGGGCCTTCCGGCAACGGGGTCGACGACGACTCCACGTCCACGAACCGCCCATCGGCGCCCCGCATCCGGTACGGGAGGGATGCGTCCGGCTTCTCCCCGCCGGCCGTGCGACGGATCTCCGCCACGACCTTCCCTGCGTCGTCGGGGTGGAGGAACCCCTCGACGGGCGATCCGTTCATCAACTCCGGTCGGACCCCCAGCATCGGGAGGGACGCAGGACTCGCGTAGAGGATGCGCCCCGTCGCGTCGTGAAGGGTGATGAGGTCCGGCGAGTGCTCCGTGAGGAACCGGTACCGCGCTTCGGACGCGCGCAGGCGGTCCTCGGCCCGGCGGCGCTCCAGCGCCGCGGAGAGGATCGCCGAAACCATGTCCATCGCGGACAGCACCTGGTCCGCCCACGGCTTCGGCGCACCGGTGACGTGAAGGGCCACGAACCCGAGAAGGCGGGTTCCGAACCGGAGGGGGACGAGCAGCGCAGAACGGACGGGGAACGGATCGAGCAGCCGCTTCAACGGATCCGACGCCGGGAGGAGGGAGAGATCGTCCGCCTGGACCCTCCCCTCCGCCCGCATCCGGTCGAGCAGGCGCTCGAGGGCCGGGCCGGGGCGGTACGCCACGCTGGCGTCGAGAAGCGTCCCCGATTCGGCCGCCGGCAAAAACGTTTTGGAACGTTCGTCCCGTGGACTCAGAAAGAGGCAACCGCCGTCGGCGCCGCTTACGGCGAGGATCTCCCGGCACACCTCGTCCAGAAGTTCATCGAAGGCCAGCCCGAGGGCGCAGATCCGGGCGATCCGCGGCACGGCGGAGATCGGGACGTCCCGCGAAGGGACCCCGGTCCCTTTCGGGGAGCCCCCGGGAAACGGGATCGCCTTGCCCATCGACACCTCTCCTAAGGGAAAACCAACGATGAAGTCATCTCGCGAGGATCACCCGCTCGAAGCGATGTTCAGCCGCTCCTCGACCGCGGCGAGGAGCTTCCGGTACGAATCGAAGAAACTCTTCACCCCCGCCTCCTCCAGGCGGGCGCAAACCTCCTCGATCCCGGTTTCCATCAGCGCGTAGTCGTCGAGGACCGCCTTCGCGTCGGCGCCCGCGCCGGACAGGGTGTCGGCCACGACGCCGTGGTCACGGAAGGCGTCCATCGTCTGCGGCGGGATCGTGTTCACCGTATCGGGCCCGATCAGTTCCTCGATGTATTTCACGTCGGAGTATTTCGGGTTCTTCGTCCCGGTGCTCGCCCACAGGGGCCGCTGCACCCTCGCGCCAAGCAAAGCGAGGGAACGCCAGGCCGGCGTATCGAAGATCGCCCGGAACCTTGCGTACGCCAGCTGCGCGCTGGCCACCGCCGTCTTCCCGAGGAGGGAGAGGGCGGTCTCCGCCTTCGGCGAGCCGGGCCACCGTTCCACCGTGGAGAGGAGCAGACCGTCCACCGCCGTGTCGATCCTCGAGACAAAGAAGGAGGCGACCGACGCGACGTTCCGGGGATCCCCCCCGGCGGCGATCCACCGCTCCACGCCGCGCATGTAGGCGGCGGCCACCTCCTCGTACCGCCGTACCGAGAAGATCAGCGTCACGTTCACCGGGATCCCCGCGGCGATCGTCTCCTCCATGGCCGGAAGCCCTTCCTTCGTGCCGGGGATCTTGATCATCACGTTCGGCCGGCCGACGGCGTCGAACAGCTCCCGCGCCCGGACGATCGTCGCCTTCGTGTCGCGCGCCAGGTCCGGGTCTACCTCGAGCGAGACGTACCCGTCGTCCCCCCGGGAGGCGTCGTACACGGGACGCAGCACGTCGGCGGCAGCCCGGATGT
>Ga0210044_10003315_pt1 | contig 23081 bp, 21 predicted proteins | sample CryGey13umfilter_2_FD_183959 | JGI IMG/M metagenome (GOLD analysis project Ga0210044, IMG submission 183959) | Groundwater microbial communities from aquifer in Utah, USA - Crystal Geyser 4/9/14 3 um filter (SPAdes) (version 2) | ecosystem: Environmental > Aquatic > Deep subsurface >... | reverse complement strand
ACCACGCGATCCATCTCGCCGAGAAATCTCTCGACGCGTAACTTCTTCATTTTCATTTTGTACCTCATGCTCGTTTGCATGAAATGATTCTACAGGATTTTTACAGTCTTTTGCAGAGGGTTCTATAGTCATTCCAAATAAGAATTACAGACACATTTCTATTGTATCGCCCAATTTATAATTACGGATACTTTTTCTCCGTCATTCTCCGGATTTTCGTAAGAAAATCATGGAGAAATCCGGCCTTCTTTTCAATCCGGTTTAAAAAGAGAATCAACTGTTTTATCAACCCAGCTTCTGTCTTTTAAAAGTTGGGCGCGTTGCCCGGCATCCAGAAGTTTAAAGCTGTCTTCGTACCATTTGCTGCCAGGATAGTTGTAACCAAGAACAGCGGCGACACGGGTGGCCTCGTCTTTCAGGCCAAGAGTCATATAGGATTCAACCAGCCTGTGCAAAGCTTCGGGGGTGTGGGTTGTTGTCTGGTATTCGGTGATGACCGTGCGAAAGCGGTTAATGGCGGCATTGATCTGATTCCGGTTCATGTAATAACGCCCGATCTCCATTTCCTTACCGGCAAGATGGTCAAGCGTCAGGTCGCGTTTGAAGATGGAATCGCGGGAATACTGGCTTTCGGGGAAACGACGAATAAGAACGTTAAAGGCATCCAGCGCTTCGCTGGTCATGGCCTGATCCCGCGCAACATCGGAAATCTGCTCGTAGAAGCACAGTCCTTTGAGATATAGCGCGTAATCAATATCCCTGTTTCCCGGGTGTAGCTCGATAAAGCGATCCAGCGCCAGAATGGCCTCGTCATAGCGTAAATCTTTATAAGAGGCATAGGCCGCCATCAACTCGGCGCGTGTAGCCCATTGCGAATAGGGATGCTGGCGCTCGACTTCCTCGAAAAGCCGTGTGGCTTCCTTGTATTTCTTGCCCTCCATGGCCATTGTGGCCTCGCTGTAGAGTTCCTCTACCGGTTTGCCCTCGGATTCCGGTATGTCATCTCCGGCACAGCTTGTGAGAATAAAGCTTCCCAGAACGGCCAGAACGAGAAAATATTTGATATGCATCCTGTGTATCCCTGTTGATTTGATCTTCTTTATTTAAAGCACTCCCGCCCGGAAGAAAAGAGGTGCTTGTGTCTCATCCCCAAATCAATCAATAGAATTGCGATAATGTGCGATGGGAGGGTGCTTTTCCAGAGTTTTTTGTTTCAGTGTGATTATGCCATAAAATAAAATCTATATCGGTTGCTTTCATATTTGTTTCCGCAGACAATAATTCAACGACATGGCCTTCACAGCCTCTAATTTCAATTTCTTCTTCGGATCCAGAAGGAAGCTCTTCTCTGTTTTCAATTTTTTGTTGTAGGCATGTACTATATTCCAGCAATCCATCGGCGTGTAAAAGGGCTGCAACAGCATTGTCAGCAAACATTGTAACTTGATCTGCATCGTTAAACAGAGGTTTTCCTAATCTATTAAACATCAGATTAAGCACTGTTACATTATGTTGCGCTCTTTTATAAAAGGGAATGATTTGACCCTTATATTGGTGAGTATCTTTGAAACCGGGCATTTCAATAAGACGTTTTACCATGTTCTCGGCTGATGGCTTCATGTCCTCAACATAACGTAAAAAACTTCCTGATGCTTTTTGTGTAATGTCAGTTCCTAAATCACGAAGAGACGAGACACACAGGTTGGCAAAACGCTGACTATATTCACCATTTATATTGCAACCGAATATCTCCGCAATATCAGTAGCATTAATATTGATTAAATTTTGAACTGTGGGCACACCATTTTTTTCAATATAGTTTTTCAAGCCCGTTGATGCGGTAAAATAAATCGAACCATTTTTTAGTTCTGTGCCTTCTTTAGCCAAATGAAGTTTAAAACCAGAACCAAAATTAAGACAATCCAGAATTAAATAATATGCCGTCATATTTTCGAGTGTTCCACGATAATGATTATCATCATCTAACACGTTATTCAGGGTCACTTTAGACAAAGTTCTTGCATAGGATGAAATACGGTCTTTTCTTATATGGACATGGGACGATAGACTTGCAACAATCTTAAAGCCTTCTCTTATATCATCAAAAATATTTTGTGATATTTCAGCACTTTGTGCTGCGGGATTGTCTGTATTTGTCCATTGCGAAAGAAATGTTTCTTTTGTCATATCACTATCCTTTGTATAAGCAGAAATATAGCAAATAAAATATTACTCATGCAAGATATTAGTTGGTGAGATCAAGAAAATGGTTGCTTTGATTTGGCAAATATATAGGAAGCTCTGCAAAAGTCCCCGATAGCAGCTTTTTGTACAAATATTGCTATTTCCGTCATTCCGGCGAAAGCCGGAATCCATTGAGAGGCCTTCGCGATAGTGGATAAATGGACTCCGGCCTGCGCCGGAGTGACGAGGAAAAGAGCGTTTTGCAGAGCTTCCTATAGTCACTTGCATTAAGAATAAGACATTTCCGTCATATCCGCGTCGGCGGATATCCGGCAACAATAAAGGGGGCAACGAAGCTGCACTCATATCAAGGCATCGGCGGGGGCGGGGCGTTTTTATCTTTGCTGGGTTCTTCCGGTTTTTTGTCGGTAAAGATATTTTTGATCGGCATTATCAATGAATTGGTGGCTCTGGAAAAAGCCGCCCCAACCCCTTTACCCTTTTTCCCTGCCCGGATATCCAGAGTCACAAGTATGTCTCCCCAGACATTTTGAGCCGTCTGGAACATGTCAAAAAAGCGGTCGGCAGGGAGAACCATTTTAAAGACTTCGTTGGCCTGCGTTTGATTAAATCCGGCCTGTGACAGAACCGGATCAAGGAAAATAATTGTTGATGATGGCGCCCCCGGCGCGCCAAAAGCCGTGCCAACGGCAACCGCCATAGCCGTTGCCAGTTGTAACGGCGTCGGCTCCATCCCGAACATGAACAAAGAGGCTGCGGTAATGACACCAAGGTAAAGAGAGGTTCCCATCATATTAAAATTCGCGCCAAGGGGTACAACGGAATTCACAATTTCCTGTGGTACACCGATATTGCGCAAAGCTTCTTTGGTTGTCGGCATGGTCGCGGCACTGGAGGACAGGCCAAAAGCCGTTCCGAGAACGCGGCCAATTTCTCCGAATTCTTTTTTCCGGCAACCATAAGCGAGAGACGCTCCGGTAAGAACAATTGCGCAAATAATCATACTCGCGCCAACAGCTTTATAAAGATTAAGATAGCCGGACATTTCATCAAAATTCCCTGTATTGGTCAAAGACGTCATCATAAGTCCAATGGCGGGAACACCGCACCAGTTCATATATTTTCCAAACATCATGTCCGTGGCCGTCCCTGCGTTCTCAAGCCATTGTCCGGCACGGTTAACCAGAGCAGCACCAGAATTGGCAACTTTGTTAAAGGTATTGGATAATTCTTCTTTTGCAGAGTTTGCTGTTTTTTCAAGTCTGCTTTTTGCCGCTTTATATAATGTGGATGCAATGATGGCACCGGGAATGCCATAGGGCAGAATCCATTCGGATGGTTTTACAGGGAGTGTAAACCATGGCTCAATGACATCCTTTGCGTCTGCAACATCCTTAACGACTTCTGGCATTGTCAGCATACCGGACATAGCGGATGTTACGGCAAGCCCAATTGTTATTCCTAATGTCATTGTTCCCAAAAATCGCCCCATCGTTCCGATATCTTCCATGATATTTTTATTCGAGAAGGCTCGGAACAGGGTAAGCGTAATAAAAGGAAAAGCAAAACAGGGCAAAACATCAAAAAAAGCACCGGGCGCGCCCGCTGCTGCATCCGGCAGCATATCGGGGAAATTTATGCCGGAGGCGTAACCGCCCAGCCCCAGCGCCATTCCGCCCACCGCCGTAAGTAAAATGCGGAAATCCTTGATTTTGTCCCATGCTGTCTTGGGTTTATCACCAACAGCAAGCTGTTCTGCAACCTCGTTGAATGTAATATGATTTTCACGGCAATATTGGTCAAAATCGGCAAGATCCCCGACAATTTTTCCCAGAGGGTCAACATTGGAAAACAGATTGAAAACCGTGCGCAGAAAATGCCGCTCGGCCTTGCCTTCTTCCTGTAAAAGTTCAATATGCGCCCGTAGCCCCGCCATATCTTCAAAGTTCCGGCGCAGCGACTCATAAAATTCCGGCGTTTGCAGCGGCGTTTGCAGCGGGTTGATAAGCGGTGATCCTGCCACAATTTTTTCGGGACGAAGCGTAAAACCGTTTTCATCAAGCTTGCCGAGAATTTTGGCAAGCTCCGGAAATGTCAGCGCGTTTTGCCCGCTTTTGACAGTGTCCCAGCGGGCGTTATCTTTGATGGCTCCGGAAACAATCGCTTCCCTTTTCGTATCTCCATCCAGAAGCGCGTCAAGAATGTGACGGTTGAATTCCTTTTTATCAAGGCTGGAGCCGGATTTAAAAGATCTGACAGCATTCATAGCAAATAATTTCCAAAACTGTTTTTTCTGATGTTTCTTTTTATCAGTTTTGGAAAGTTATTGTCAATATTTATGAAAAGATTAGGCTTCGTCAGAACATTAGATCTGGAAATTATTTTTTGGCCATGTGTTCTTTTTTTTGCCAGAATCGTCTACAGGCTGGAAGCAAGTGGGGTCTTTCCGCAGTATGTCTGCTCTGGCATCGCGTTTAAAACCTTCAACAGCGTCACCAAAATGGCTTTGAATAAAGAGATCTATAAAATTCGAGAGGTCATTGTCTTTCATAATACCATCCTGTTCGATTGTGATGAATTCTTCTTTAAAACAAATTAGCAGGATGCTGCCTAAGTCCGCAATCCTAAAGATATTTTTAAATGAATCTTATGGCTTGACTGCAATCAGTCCGACACTTTCACGACCATCATATTGTAGAATTTTCGGAAAATCGGGGCGTGCTATGTAAGTGGCTTTTTCAGTCTTTAATCCAGCTTTTTCAAACGCTTTTGTTAAAATTTCCGGTGTAAAGAAGTGCATTTTATTGGGCAGTTTATCTTTCAGATCCAATGGATCGCATATGTCGTGGATATTTTCACAATAACCCGGCCAATTTTTGCCATCTTTCATGTTTTGTTCAAATTCGGGAATAAAACGGCGCATTGTTTTCACATAGGGAGAATCGCAAACGACAAATGCTTTGCCGCCGGAGACTAGCCATGACGCAATTTTTTTTGCACTTTCCTCGACTTCCGGGCCATTAAAAAAGTGCATAACCCGGCAGATTAGAACTGCATCAAGGCTGTTTTCCTGAATGCCAAGATCATCCACCGGAAATTGCCCTTCTTTTAAAGTCAGATTTTTTTTGAATTTTTCTGGCACTTGTTCTTCCAGAAGCTCCAAATGACGTATGTCGATGTCATTTGCTATCATTTTTGCACCATTTTTCAGCGCCGCAATTGTAGAAATACCGTAGGCTGCGCCGATTTCCAAAGCCGATCTTGAACCTTTGGCGGCAAATTTTGTAAATTCCTCGGAAATAGGGTCACGCGTTGTGGTCATGAACCCCTGCTGGTTTAATGTTTGTATCCAGCCTTCATGAGCCTTAGGTATTATATTCTTTTTCTTCATCGCTTGCCTTTTGATTTGATTTTATTTTCATAAGATATAGCATGTAAAGATGGGGAAAATCCAGCTTTTTCGGATGGCTATCACAGGAAAAATATTTTAATATTTCTGTATCTGAAAAAGATTTTTTTAAAGGAAAATATGATGTCTGCCAGACCAGCCTTTGCCAATCGCCGTGTGATCCGTGCGTCCCATGATTTACAGCCTTCTACAAAAGCGGGCTGGTCTACGGAAGCGCCGTTGCGGATGCTGATGAATAATCTTGATCCTGATGTTGCGGAAAACCCTGATGAGCTTGTTGTTTATGGCGGTATCGGCAAAGCGGCGCGGAACTGGGAATGTTACGATAAAATTGTGGAAACCCTGACCAATCTTGAAAAAGATGAAACATTGCTGGTGCAGTCCGGAAAGCCTGTCGGGGTGTTCAGAACCCATGAGGATGCACCGCGTGTTCTTATTGCCAATTCCAATCTCGTGCCGCACTGGGCAACGTGGGAGCATTTCCGCGAACTGGATCAGAAAGGTCTGATGATGTACGGCCAGATGACTGCCGGATCATGGATTTATATCGGTTCACAGGGCATTATTCAGGGAACCTATGAAACTTTTGCCGAAGTCGGGCGGCAGCATTATGACGGCGATCTCTCCGGCAAATGGATTCTCACGGGCGGTCTTGGCGGCATGGGCGCGGCACAGCCTCTGGCGGCCACAATGGCCGGGGCTTCAATGCTTGCCGTAGAATGTAAAGCCAGCCATATCCAGCGCCGCCTTGATACAAAATATCTTGATAAACGTGCCGATACGCTGGACGAGGCACTTGATATAATTCACACGGCGCATAAAAACGGCAAGGCGGTTTCCGTGGGTCTTCTTGGTAATGCCGCCGATATTTTTCCAGAAATTGCCCGCCGCGCCAAAGAAGATAAACGTTACAGACCGGATGTCGTCACCGACCAGACCAGCGCCCATGACCCTTTGAACGGTTACCTTCCCAAAGGCTGGAGCCTTGAAAAAGCGGATGAGATGCGCCGGAGCGATCCGGATGCGGTTGTCAAGGCGGCCTGTGAGTCCATGAAACTGCATGTGCAGGCCATGCTGGATCTCAGCCGCATGGGAATCCCGACACTTGATTACGGTAATAATATCCGGCAGGTCGCCTTTGACCAAGGCCTGAAAGAGGCTTTTGAATTTCCCGGTTTTGTTCCGGCCTATATTCGTCCCCTTTTCTGCCGTGGCATCGGCCCTTTCCGCTGGGCGGCATTGTCCGGTGATCCTGAGGATATTTATAAAACAGATGCCAAAATCAAAGAGCTTCTGCCTGATAACAAAGATCTTCATAACTGGATTGATATGGCGCAGGAACGGATCCAGTTTCAGGGGCTTCCCTGTCGTATCTGCTGGATCGGTCTTGGTGACCGCGCCAAAGTCGGGCTGGCCTTTAATGAAATGGTGGCAAATGGTGAACTTTCCGCCCCTGTGGTTATTGGCCGCGACCATCTGGATAGCGGCTCGGTGGCAAGCCCCAACCGCGAAACCGAAGGCATGAAAGATGGCACGGATGCCGTCTCGGACTGGCCGATGCTCAATGCCCTGCTGAACTGCGCTTCCGGCGCGACATGGGTATCACTTCATCATGGCGGCGGTGTTGGTATGGGATACTCGCAACATGCCGGTATGGTAATTCTGGCTGACGGCACAGACTCTGCGGCCAAAAAACTGGAGCGCGTCCTGACCAACGATCCTGCTACAGGTGTCATGCGTCACGCCGATGCGGGCTATGATATTGCGGTTACATGTGCAAAAGAGCAGGAACTTAAGTTACCGATGTTGGAATAATCTGCTGTAGCTCATTAAAAAGGAATATCGTATGTCTGATTTATACCGTAAATCTGGCTTGCCGCAGGATACGTTCAAGCTAAAAAAAGCCTTTTCTCTTGCCTTGAAGGCTGGTGAAATGCATGTGGAGAATATACCGGATCTCGCAAAACGTGAGAAAAGCAGGGATGCTCTGGAACAGTTTATGCTGGATCAGGCCGATGCGGCCAAACTTCTTTTCACTATAAAGGACGGCGTACCCATCAAAGAGCGTGAAGAATCGGCTATGGCATCTTATATCGCTACATTTGCTACTTATGCGGATAAAGGTTTTAGAAATTCCTTACGGGAATTCGGGATTGAGACGATATGGTTTTGCATGTGCGTCCTGATGTGGATACCTCTTTTGAAGAACGCTCATGCAGCGCAGATCATCGGGATAATAGGGCAGCCATCGGACAGAACAAGGGAATTGATGGCCGCGACAATTATTAGTGGCTACGAAAGACTTAAAAGAGAGCTGAAAAATCCCGATATTGAGGGTCACGAAAAAATAAAAAATCTCGAACATTACAAACGAACATATCCGCAGGGTCTCCGATTAATAAATGCCAGCGCTTTACCTGAACCATTGAAGAGCAGATCGGACGCTGTCTTGCGAGAATTACCCGGACTTGGACTTTAATTTTTTGCCCATCTTTGTGGGCATAACGCCATTGAAAAAGCGTTGCGGTGAACGGCACTTGCAAAGGTACTTGCATGAATTTGATTTTCGTTATTGCACAAGGGATATGAAAGACACGGATCGTGCCGAGAAAGCGACAGGTGATTTTGAAGGTAAAAGGTTGTTATACAAAGGAAAATGATTAGACTCATTATGTCCTGAAATGCTATAAAAAGAGAAAGGCTAGACGTGATTTTCTAGCCTTTCAACAATCAAAGCAAAGGATAAATTTGCCATGACTAGGGCGTGTCGTCAATTGAGCCAAATGACAGTGGCTAGTATGTTTGGCTGGATTGGTCGCAAGAAAACACAAAATCAAGATTTTCAAAAAGCTGAAAAGCTGGCACAGAATTCTGAATGCCCTCCTAAACCAATCAGAATGATTGGTCACGACTATGTCAAGGCATTTGCAATCACCTTAGTTGTAATAGGACATACGCTGCGGGGACTCTTTTCTGCAAATATTATACCAGAAGAAAGTATCTGGGCGGTAATTGACAAAGGAATCTACTTGTTCCATATGCCACTTTTCTTTTTTCTGTCAGGCGTTTTTATCCAGAGATCATTTCTACGGCGGGGAGTTTCAGGATTAATAAAGCACAATTTTATCAACCTTATCATTCCGCTTATTATATGGTCTTACATACAAACGAGTCTTCAGTATGCCTCTACCGGAAATGTAAATACGCCGGTCAATCTGCAAGATGTCTTGATGGCTCCTTTCCCACCAAAACAGCAATTCTGGTTTTTGTGGACATTGTTTCTTATATCCTGTTTTTCTGGCATAATCTTGCAGGTAAAAAATGGAAAATATATTTTAGGAGTGCTTGCTATTCTCACCGTCAGCACCCTCTGTATAACAAATCTGAGTAGATATGATTCTGTTGACTCTAAAATAATTGAAATTCTAGAACTGAGACAGGCTATAATTTATTTTCCATATTTTATTATGGGTATGGTTTTTACGCCTTATTACGCGTCTCGAATTGGCTTGGGGATTTTTGGTTCAGCGCTCCTATTTATTGCCGCAATAAGCTTGTATCTTACACAAGAGAACAACTCGAACATTATGTATTATGCCATGTCTTCCATTTGCATTTACACAGCATACAATATTGGTATGTGCATATCGGACAGGACAGGACAGGACAGGACAGGACAGGACAGGACAGGACAGGACAGAAAAATACAGTTACATACTAAATCCTATTTTTTTTCAAAATTACATTATTTTATCCTCTTTATCGGCATGAACAGCATGATTATTTTCTTAGCACATATAATAGCAGAAGCAGGCTTTAGAGTATTTCTACTCACACTCGGGACTACAAATATTTTTTTACATATCTTCGGAGGCATTTTTATCGGACTTCTTTGTCCACTGCTTCTTGTTCCTATTGCAGGAATAACATCAAGATACTTGCCACGTCTCACAAATATTGTTTTTCCTGTAAAATCTCTAGGGCGTGTCGTCAATTAATTTGATTATGGGGATTCCCCTGAGAATCGAGTTGTGATTCACTATTCATAGGCCAAGGGAGGGGCTTGTGAATGGCAAGACGTTATGCGCTGCATGATGATCAATGGGAGAGGATACAAGGGCTTTTACCAGGTCGTGATGATAACGAAACAATAAAAGAAATATTCACACGAATTGAAAACCTTAAATCAGGTTAGTAATCACCTTCGTGGTTTTGACATGAATGGGGTATAGACAAAATAGGAACAAAATCCTATAATAAATCTATTAATGAACGGGGTTGAAAGAGGAGAAAAATAAAAAATTTTTTAAAAACGACGAACGAACTATATACAGCACAAAATATTGTTTAAAAACAATGGGTTAAAGGATGCGTCAAATGAAAGATTCTTTATTTGGAAGAAAGGAATATCTATGCAAATAATGTGGCATCAAAATGGCCTGATACTGAATGGAAAGAGTGACCAGAGTAAAGAATGATGCATGAGTTCGAAATAAAGCCCGGAAACCTGACTCTTGCCGATTTACGGCAGGTGTATCGTCATCCGGCGAGGTTGTCTTTGCCGCAGGAGGCATGGGACAATATCAATGCGGGATGTGCCGTTGTTGAAAAGGCGCTTGAAAGCGGCACTGTCATTTACGGTATTAATACTGGTTTTGGCAAGCTCGCCAGAGAAAAAGTCAGCGCGGAAAAGCTCGAAAAATTGCAGGATAATCTGATCCTCTCCCATTGTACGGGGACAGGATATATTCTGTACGAGCAGATTACGCGCCTGATTCTGGTGCTGAAAATCAATGCGCTGGCGCAGGGTTATTCCGGAGTGCGGCCTGACCTTGTCAAGGCATTGATCGCGCTTGTCAATCACGAAGTTTATCCCTGTATTCCCTCCAAAGGTTCGGTGGGAGCTTCCGGTGATCTTGCGCCGCTCGCGCATATGAGTGCTGTGTTGCTGGGATATGGCGAGGTGACAGTCAAGGGCAAAACTCTTCCTGCAAAAGAAGGACTGGCACTTGCCGGATTACAGCCGATGAAGCTTGCACCCAAGGAAGGGCTGGCTCTGATTAACGGGACACAAGTCTCGGCAGCCCTGGCGCTCGCGGCTTTGTTTGCCACAGAAAACTGTTTTGCCAACGCGGTGATTGCCGGCGCACTGAGCCTTGAAGCCGCCAAAGCGAGCACCGGGCCCTTTGATCCTAAAATCCAGATCATTCGGCGGCAACAGGGGCAAATTGATGTTGCCGCCAAATATCTGTCTTTGCTCGATCAGAGCGAAATCAGAGATTCGCACAAATATTGCGGTAAAGTGCAGGATCCGTATTGCCTGCGTTGCATGCCGCAGGTCATGGGCGCTTGTCTTGATCTGATCCGCAATACGGCGCAGACGCTGGAATGCGAAGCCAATGCCGTCACGGATAATCCACTGGTCTTTGCACAGAGTGGCGAGATTCTATCAGGGGGTAATTTCCATGCCGAGCCTGTGGCCTTTGCCGCCGATACACTGGCGCTGGCGATTGCCGAGATCGGCAATATTTCCGAGCGACGCATTGCCATGCTGATTGACGAGAACCAGAGCCATCTGCCGCCTTTTCTGGTGAAAGATGCGGGTGTGAATTCCGGTTTTATGATTGCCCATGTCACGGCGGCGGCACTGGCCAGTGAAAATAAACAGAAATCCCATCCGGCCAGTGTTGACTCCATCCCGACCTCTGCCGGACAGGAAGATCATGTCAGTATGGCCACGCACGGAGCGCGGCGTTTGATCGGAATGGCGGAAAATACAGCCGTTATTGTCGCGATAGAATTACTGGCTGCGACACAGGGAATAGAGTTCCACCGTCCCTTGCGGACATCATCGGCGCTGGAAACAGTCACTGCTATAATCCGGAAGGATGTTCCGTATTATAAGGAAGACCGTTACTTTGCGCCGGATATCCAGGCCGCAAAAAATCTTGTCGAGTCAGACGTACTGCTGGAATTCTGTTCGGATATTCTACCGTCCTGCGCGGAGGTTTTTGATGGATCTTTATGATTTAAAGGAAGGCGATAGCCCGCTTATTCTTTCTTTCCCGCATTCCGGTATATTTGTGCCGAAGGACATCCGGCGGCATTTCACCCCTGCCGCATTGCCGCTTCCCGATACGGACTGGCATGTGCCGCTTTTATATGAAGCCTTTGTTCGCGCCAATAATATCACAACCCTGAAAGCACATTATTCGCGGTACGTGATTGATCTGAACAGACCGCCTGATAATGAGGCGCTCTATCCGGGGCAAACCAAAGTGTCTTTATGCCCCGAACAGATTTTTGAAGGGCAGGACATTTATAAAGCCGGACATAAACCGGATGAAAAAGAAATTGCCACGCGTCTGGCAAAATACTGGCAGCCTTATCATGATGCGCTTGAAAAACAGATTGCGCGGGTGAAAGATATTCACGGCTATGCGCTTTTATATGACGCGCATTCGATCCGCCAGAATCTGCCGCGTCTGTTCGAAGGCACATTGCCGGATCTCAATCTGGGGACGGCCAATGGCGCAAGCTGCGGAGAAAGTCTGGCGCAAGCCGCCTTTGCTGCGGCGCAGACATCGTCTTATAAAGCCGTCCTCAATGGCCGTTTTATCGGCGGTTATATTACGCGGCACTATGGCAGACCAGCGCAGAATGTTCATGCTTTGCAAATGGAGCTGGTACGCGGGAATTATATGGAAGAAGAGGACTTCCTTTATAATGAATTTCTTGCTGCCGGACTAAAACCGGTTCTGGAAGCGGTACTGTCTGCCTTTCTGGAAAGGGCAAAATCCCTGAATTTCCCGCCTTGCGAAACGCCTGTGCAGGGATTGAAGCCAAAGCGGTAGGAAAGCTCTGCTGGTTCCTGAATGTCCCAGAGCGCAAAGTCGGCACGGTAGCCCGGCTTTAAAATACCTGTATTGCTCTTGCCAAGAGCTTTGGCGGCATTCTTTGTGACGCCCGCCAGTGTTTCTTCCGGTGTCATGCGGAAGAAGGTGCAGGCCATATTCAGCATTAACAAGAGGGAATGCGCCGGAGAACTTCCCGGATTCATGTCGGTGGCAAGGGCGATCGGGACGCGGTGTTTGCGGAGCAGATCAATCGGCGGCACTTTCGTTTCCCGCAAAAAATAGAAAGCCCCGGGCAGCAGTACCGCTACGGTTCCTGCCTTGGCCATGGCTTTGATACCGTCTTCATCAAGGTGCTCGAGATGGTCGGCGGACAGGCCTTTGTAACGGGCGGTCAGGGATGCGCCATGCTGGTTGGAGAGTTGCTCGGCATGAAGCTTGACGGGAAGGCCGAGTGCCTGCGCCTTCTGAAAGACACGCTCGGTCTGTGCGGGGGAAAAGCCGATTGTTTCGCAAAAGACATCCACGGCATCAACGAGATTTTCTTTCTGCAAGGCGGGCATCATTTCGTTACAGACCAGATCAATATAATCATCGGCGCGATCTTTATATTCCGGCGGCAGAGCGTGCGCGCCTAGAAAAGTGCGCTGGATAGTGATCCCTGCTTCATCGCGCAGTCTTGTGGCAACGCGCAGCATTTTTCTTTCAGTCTCTGTATCCAGACCATAACCGGATTTGATCTCTATGGCGGTAACGCCCTCGCGCATCAGATTTTGCAGACGCGGCAGTGCGGCATTGAAGAGAGTGTCTTCGCTTGCGTCCCGTGTGGCTTTGACGGTAGAAAGAATACCGCCGCCTGCTTTGGCAATGTCTTCATAAGTCGCCCCGTTAAGGCGCATTTCAAATTCTCTGGCGCGGTTGCCGCCCCAGACAAGATGGGTGTGACAGTCAATCAGCCCCGGTGTGATCCATTGTCCTCTGGCATCGTGAATTGTGCGCGCCAGTGCTTCAGGGTGATCCGGTAAATCATCCTGCGCTCCTGCAAACACAATTCTGCCCTTCTCGACTGCCAGTGCGGCATTCTGAACGATGCCGGAGCCTTCCCCGTCCATTGTCACCAGATTGGCGTTAATCCATATGGAATCCCACATTTACTTGCACTCCCTAATCTTTTATTTGAATATAACAAATATAATTATATATATCACTATAAAGAAAGGTAAATAAAATGCCAACATATTTTGCCAAGACAATGTTACTCTCCGATGGCTGGGCTGACAATGTCGTGATGACTGTTGATGCGCAGGGATGGATCACGGATCTTCAGAAAGACGCGAATTCCGGTAATGCGCAGATTCTGGAGGGTGTGGTCATTCCCGGGATGCCAAATCTTCATTCCCATGCGTTCCAGCGAGCTATGGCCGGACTTGCCGAACGTGCTACGGGTGATAAAGACAGTTTCTGGACATGGCGCGAGGTCATGTATGATTTTCTGGGGCAGATCCAGCCGGACGATATGGAAGCGATTGCTGCGCAGCTTTATGTGGAGATGCTCAAATCCGGCTATACGGCTGTGGGCGAGTTCCATTATGTGCATCACCAGCCCGGAGGACATCCTTATGAGGATCCGGCTCTGTTGTCGCGGCGGATTATCGGCGCGGCTCAAAAAGCAGGAATTGGCATTACCCACATGCCCGCCCTTTATGCCCATGGCGGTTTTGGCGGGCAGCCACCAGTAGAGGGACAAAAACGCTTTATCAATACACCGGACAATCTATTGAAGATTATCAGAGCTTTGCATGATGATTATAAAGACGATCCTCAAGTGCGGATTGGTCTTGTCCACCATTCACTTCGTGCCGTGACACCGGACATGCTGAAAAATGTCACGGCCTTGGCTCAAAAAATTGATCCCGACATGCCCGTTCATATCCACATTGCCGAGCAGACAAAGGAAGTGGATGACTGTCTTGCCTGGAGCGGCAAGCGCCCGGTTGAATGGCTGCTGGAAAATGCGCATGTTGATGCGCACTGGTGTCTGATTCATGCCACCCATATGACGGACAAGGAAACGCAGGATCTGGCGAAAACAGGCGCTGTGGCGGGATTATGCCCGACAACGGAGGCCAATCTTGGTGATGGGCTTTTTAATCTGCCACAATATTTACAGGCAGGCGGCAAAATCGGTATTGGCTCGGACAGTCATATTTCCGTGAGCATGATCGAAGAACTGCGTTTGCTGGAATATGGCCAGCGTTTGCTACGGCGGGAGCGCGCTGTTGTAAAAACGTTGGCGCAACCTTCTGTAGGTGCTTCTTTATATCAGATGACACTGGAAGGCGGGGCGCAGGCAACGGGAAGGCCGATTGGCGCTCTGTCCGTTGGTAAACGTGCAGATTTTCTCGTTCTGGATTCACAAAATCCGGCGCTGCTGTGCAAACACGGTGATCTTGTCCTTGATGCCATGGTCTTTGCCGGAAATTCAAATCCTGTGAAAGATGTGTTTGTCGGCGGACATCATGTTGTCAAAGATTTTAAACATGTGCGGGAGCAGGAAATTTTTGCAGATTATCAGAAAACACTGCAAAAACTCTCCGCACCAAAAACAGAGGGGCATTTGAATCTGCAGTTACGGGAGGCGGCGGCAAAGGATAATGTTGTGCTGGTAAAACAGCTTCTGGATCAGGGTGCCGATCCTTATGATAAAGATGAAAAAGGAAGAACAGCATTTAATTGCGCGGCCAGTAACGGCCTCCATGCTCTTGCCTTGCTGACACAGCTTGCCTTCGAGGATACGCAAGAACCATTCAATCAGCGGCGCTGGAAAGAGTATGATCTGAATACGCCTTCGGGGGTTTATGGGTCAACTCTTCTGACCTATGCGGCGAAAGTCTCGCCTGTGGCGCTGGTGCAGGATATGATTAAAGCCGGCGCGGATATTACCATTATGAACGGTAGTGGCTGGACGCTTCTTCATTGCGCGGCGGTGATGCCGGGGCGGAGGGATGTCTTAAAAGCGCTTGTCGATTCTTTTCATACACAAAACTATGATTCTTTGGTGAATGCCTTATCAACGCATATTTATGAAACGGATTATAACGGACATAACGTTGTTTTCGGGAAAGATTTAACAGCTGCTGGATTGTGCAAGGCGCGTATGGAACAAGATCCCGAGGCTCCGGCAGAACTCTCAAGCTATCACGCAATTCTTGAACAAAACTGCCATGCTGTAAAGACGGCAACGCATCCTTCTCCGTGACATGAGGCTCTAATGGCTCTCGCTACGGTCGGTAGTGGAGCGGATATCCTCGAATTTGACGGTACGAGGTGTTTGCTGGTCTTTTGTTTGTGTATGTCTGTGCATGGCCTCAAAGATTTTTTGAGGGACATTGACATCACAGGCCGATTCAAGGCCTTTGAATCCGGGGAATGTGTTGGCTTCGCAGATTGTATAGCCCTTGTCGGTAAATAACAGATCTATGCCTGCCACCTGAATATTCAAAAGCGCAGCTGTTTTAATTGCCATATCCCTGGCTTCCTGATCGGGGATATATTCATGCACACTGCCTCCGGCGCTATAGTTTGCTTTGAAACCGCCATCGCGCGCCTTGCGCTCCATCGCTGCAATCACTTCACCGTCAACGACGAACAGGCGCAGATCACGCCCTTTGCTGCTTTCTATAAATTTCTGAAAGATAAGCTGGATGTTCGGATTTGTTTCGCCGATCAGTTCCATCAGATCATGGAAAGCCTTGGCATTTTCGATTAAAAAGACTCCCGTCCCGTTGGAGCCCAGTAATGTTTTGACAACCACCGGAAACCCGATGGTGCGTTCAATGAGCTCTATATCAACGGGGAACTTTGCCAGCATCGTGGCAGGGGTTGGCATATGATTTTCTGCCATGACCTGATGCGTATGCAGCTTGTCCGCCACCATTTCAATAGCCGCCGCGTTGTTAAAAACGGTTACGCCGAGCCGCTCAAGCTGCCGGACAATGGAAAGAGAGAAATAGCTGCGATCGCCATGGTGCAGATAAGGGAAACAGAAATCGGGCAGCGGCACAAGCTCGCCATCAATCAGAATAGAGTCCCGTTCCTCCTCTGTAACCAGAAGATCAAACTGTGAAGGCTTGAAAACTTTGAGAGTAATATCCATTTTTGCGGCTTCGGAAATAAAACGCCTGACCTCGAAGGCAAGATCTGCCGTTGACTCAATGTCTTCGCCGTAAAGAATCCATACTTCCATGTATTTTCACCTGCTTTACAATGAACGCGCTTATGTTTCTGTAAAAAAGCACTCTGTTTATTCGCATCCAGTCATACACCAGATGCTATCCTCTTGGCAAATATGGATAGGAAAACTTGAAGATTCCTGTGGAATGATGAAGTTTGATAAAATATTATTCTTGAATAGATCAGGATCCAATGTTAAAAACAATGCGTATCGTATTATAGAAGAATAAGAGGTTCTTTATGACTCTTCCAGAAGAAAAAATAGATGATTTACAAGAGGATAGAGTTTTTCAGGCCGGAAGACCGCGTAGTGAAAAATCACGCAAGGCTATTCTTGATGCGACTAGAAAGCTTCTGACACATATGCCGCTGAGTGAGCTTTCCATTGAGGCCATCGCTAAAAAAGCCAAAGTCGGCAAGACAACGATTTACCGCTGGTGGCCGAGCAAGGCAGCGGTTGCGATGGACGCTTTTCTGGAGCAGCCCGGTGTCCAGAATATCGTGGCCACAACGTCCAGCGCCAGTGAAGCTGTACAAAGACAGCTCGAAAGCCTGATCCGGCAGCTTCGCGGGCAGAATGGCCGGATTATTGCGGGCATTATTGCTGAAAGTCAGGGGAATCCGACTGTACTGGATCTGCTCTATGATAAATTTTTAAAAGACCGTGTCAGCCCGATCTATGATAAAATTGATGAAGGCCAGAAAAACGGCGAATTTAAAACCGGACTGAATACCGGCATTGCCCTTGATATGCTGGTGGGTCCTTTGTTTTTACGGGTATTAAGCGGGGATCATGGCATTGATAATGAGTTTGCCGAGAATTACCCGACACAGGCGCTGTTTGTCCTCAAAAATTAATGTCATGGCAATAAGGGACATTCTCCCTTAATCTGGTTTTTATGTTCGAATCACCGCAGCTCCATAGACTTGAAGAACAGAGCATGACGTGGCTTCACATGCATATGCTCTCAATTGATTTTGCGCTTCAGCTTGCCCTGATTGGAGTGGCTCTGTTGCTCGGGGCTGCGGCCAGAAAAAAGCTGCTTCCGAAAGTACAGCCCTTTATTGACAAATTTGGCCTGCATTACCGTACGAAAATGATTGTCAATAATGTGTGCCGTCTGATTATGCAGATTACGGCATTCCTTATTATTATGCTGGGGGCAGATATCGCGGGCACGGATCTGGCGGGTCATATCAATATGACCTTTGCCCGTGCTGTGATGGCATTGCTTGCGGCATGGGTGGCCATCAAGCTGATCGTTCAATTCATTGAAAACAGCGCCGTTCGTAATCTTTTTGCCATTACAATCTGGACGGTGGCGGCACTGGGTATTTTTGGCATTCTTGATGAAACGACAGATGCTCTGGATAGTCTCGGGATTACGCTGGGGACGTTCCGTCTTTCGGCTTTGAGTATCGTCAAGGGTATTCTGGCGCTGTTTATGCTGCTTTATGCTGCTTTATTTCTGTCAGGATTTCTTGAGCGGAAAGTGCAGAGCGCGACAAGCCTGACGATTTCTTCGCGGGTTTTAATTGGTAAAATTATCCGTGTTACGCTTGTTACTTTTGCACTGTTAATCGGAGTGACCTCGGCTGGGATTGATCTTTCTCTCTTTGCCGTTTTTTCCGGTGCTCTGGGTCTGGGGGTCGGATTTGGCTTGCAAAAAGGGATATCAAATCTATTCTCCGGCATGATGCTGCTTGTCGATAAATCAATTAAACCGGGGGATGTCATCGAGCTTCCGGGGGTTGGCGGTGAAGGAACTTTTGGCTGGGTCGAACATATGGGGGCGCGTTATACCGAAATTATTACCCGTGATAATAAATCCTACCTAATCCCGAACGAGGATTTTATAACCAAGCAGGTTGTCAACTGGTCGCATGGCAGTACCCTGATCCGTATAGAAGTAAAATTTGGTGTTTCCTATCGCCATAATCCACATGAAGTCAAAGCGATTGCCGAGGCGGCCTCTGTGAGCTGTGACAAGCGCGTTGTTGCTGATCCCGCGCCGGTTTGTCATTTGACAGCGTTTGGTGACAGCTCTCTGGATTTTAAATTACGCTTCTGGATCAAGGATGCGGAAAAAGGAATCACCAATATTCGCGGCGCGGTAATGCTCGCCCTCTGGGATGCGTTCAAGGAAAATAATATTGATATCCCTTATCCGCACCGTGAAGTTTATATTCATGAGGCTGTTAAGAAAACATAGTTATTCCAAATAACAATTTCATATGATTTCAGGCTTGAGAGACAGCAAATTCTTCAGCAACTGAATCATCAATGACCTGCTGGAACTGATGTCCGGTTGTCTGGCTTAATGGTTCCAACCGGAGAGCCACCTTACCATTTGATTTCCTTACAACTGTTGCGCTGTGATTGATATCAAGAATATTATTACGCAATTTGAACTTGATTGTAATACCCAGATCCTGCTCGTTACCGAACAAACGATCGTCTGCCTGCAACAAAAGACCGCCCAGGCTCCAGTTTTCAACCGGAAAGGTTCTTCCATGAACCACAGCAACACAACGATCCACATAACGTCTCGGGTAACGGCGTTTTGTTTCCTGTCGGTCATTGCTGGCATCGACCCTGAGAGAAGAAAGCAACGTTTGTAACATGATAATCTCCTTTATATGTTATCCAGCCACCCCGCCAGATCTAATACAATATACCCATACTGCCATTCCAACTCATATTATATATAACACAATATAAGATAAGCATGACAAAAAAACAGTGACAAACAACACGAATCCATATTATGAAATATAAACACGACAGACTTGCCGCTTCTTTTTAAGAGTCTACAGAAAATAAAAAACAGATTCTATTAAATCATGATAACTTTTTCCTGATGCTCACAACTAAAACACTTCAATAAATTATAGGCAAAGTTCCTTTTACAATGTTAAACTGGAAAGAGAAGATTTTTATAAAAAGGTTTATGGCATGAGCCGTGAATATGCAGAAGAACGCATCCGCGAAGCACTGAAACTTTCCAAAGGAAATTCAGCAAAGGCGCGCCAGCGCGTGATTGCCTGGACATCCGAGGATCCTAAATTATTACAGGCTTTGGCAAAACCACACCTTACCGGAATTGTTGCCCACGCGATCAGCCGCGTCATATACAAGAACGAACTGGAAGAACCGGAAATTCCTGATGTTCCGGAAAAACTGGATATGAAGCCCCAGACTTTTGGCAAAGAAATTCTCTCTGCCTTGCAAAACACAAATACAGCGACCTTTGGTCAGGAAGACAATGTCCCTGCAACACGGCGCGGCAAAGCCTCGAAAAGTCATATTGACGCATTAAAATATATTGCCAGTAAAAGCAAATCCGGCGATGGGAAATCCCCCACGTCGAAATAACAGGGTTTTCATTCCTTCATGACAGCAGAGTTTTCTATTCAGCACTGGTTTGAAGACAGAGCCGATCTTCGGGCGGATTTTTTAAGGCAATGCGGCTGGCAAAAAGCCGTACTGTCCCCTGTCGGAGAAGATTGTGCGTTCCGGCGTTATTTCCGTCTTGTCAAAGAACATAGTGCAGCGATCCTGATGGAAGCCGTTCCTGATGGAAATGCGCTGGCCTCCCCCGGCCATAGCATACAGGAATTCGTCCGCATTTCCGGAATTTTACGCCGCGCAGATTTACACAGTCCCGAAATTTTTGCAGCCGACATTGCAGGTGGTTATGTCCTGCTGGAAGATTTCGGTGATGTTTCTTTTAAGAAAGCACTGGAAAACGGACAGGATGCAGAAGCGCTTTACAGGCTGGCAACAGATGTCCTGCTCCGGTTACGGGATGTATCCTGCGACGGCCTGCCGGATTATTATCAAAGCCATGTCCACAAAGGACGACAGCGCATTGTGGACTGGTACTTTCCTGTAAAAAGGAAAATAAAAAACCCGGAGGGTCTGGTAAACGACTATCTGGCAGTGTGGCAACAAATCGAAAAAAGCCTGCCCCCCTGCCCGCAAGGATTCCTGCATATTGATTTCCATCTGGAAAATTTAATGTGGATGCCCGATCAGAATGGACTGGCACAAGGCGGCATTCTGGATTTTCAGGGCGCGATGAATGGCCCGATCCCTTATGATCTAGCCAATCTTCTGGAAGATGCGCGGCACGACATTCCGCTTGCACTGCGCCGGAGCATGATTGATCGTTACTGTACAGACATGGGCGCGGCGGAGAAAGAGATTTTTGAAAACTGGTACCGTGTTCTGGCAACACAATTTCACTGCCGCATTGCCGGGCAATTTATTCGTCTTGCTGTACGAGATAGAAAAGACCGTTATCTAAATCACTTACCCCGTGTTCTTCATTATTTGCAAGAAGGCTTGACCCACCCTGTTCTTGCGCCCCTGCAACAATGGTTTGCGACACAGAATATTGATTTTAAAGTACCACCTGTTCTCAATCCCGATGAAATCAAAAAATTTATACGGGATGATGCTTTTTGATAAAAGACGGATCACTGGCATACGCAAGTAATAACGGGCGCAGAACAAAATGAAATGACCCTGCTATTTCTTAAACATGATGATCCGCTCTATCATCGCCCGAGTTCATTTATGAATTCCAAGGCGACTTATTCCATAAAAACTTGACGCCTTATGTTTTTTTATCTAAACTTCCTATATCTTTAACATAATGTACATTTAAAATGCCTATACTTAACAACAAAATTCTAGCTGGTGCTTTTATGACAGCTATTCTGGTTGCAGGCTGTAGTAGCAGCAACGACAATGAAAACTGGAAAGATTCTTACCCTGATCCCTATAAAACAGATGTTTTTGAAAGAATAGAAGGCGAGACGAAAACAGATGCCTGCGTTTTTGCTAAAATCAGGCACATTACCGCAGAAAACCTTTATGAGAACAATAACAAGGATACCATGGTTATCACAAGTCAGCCCTTACAAAGCATAAAGGATGCCTGTAACAAGCTATACGGCCCGCTTACGGAACACAGCACAAGCCAATTGTCAGAAGTAATCTTTGAGCCTGGTATTAATAAAGATACGGGAGAAATAACAGGATCATCAACAACATATAACTATTTTGATGATGCCGCTTTCTTTCAAAAAAATAAACCGCAATAGAAAACCTATAGGAAGCTCTGCAAAACGCTTTTTTCGTCACTCCGGCGCAGGCCGGAGTCCCTTTATCCACTATCGCGAAGGCCACTCAATGGATTCCGGCTTTCGCCGGAATGACGGAAATAGAAATATTTGCACAAAAAGCTGCTATCGGGGACTTTTGCAGAGGTTCCTATAGTCTTAACAACCCCGCCAGTTCCTTCATCAGCCTCTGCACGCCTTTGACACGCTCGGCGGCGTTTGACCATTGACGGATGCCTCAACGCGGCCTTACCATGGTCTTCACAGACATGCGTCATTTCAGATATTATACAATTTAAATTAGGCAGCCTTGCGATATTCGTAACCGTAATGACCGTAGATTTTATCACGGAATGTTGCATCCGCCATGTCGGATCTGCCCCATGTAGAAATTTTACCTGGAATGGCTATATGCGGAGAAAGTTACCGTACCGGGGCTTTTATTTCCTGTATCTGACATTTCTCCGGCAGACCAGACAATACAATGTTATTATCATTCCCGGCCTGCTGCCCTTCCGCCGAGGGCGTAAAATATTTTTTCAGGACACAGTCTTCATCGCCTGAAACCCGGTACTTATGCGCCGCTACCGCCGCCGGCGGATCTTGCGGTCTATCCGAACGCGCTTGTTGTTTATAATATTCCCCGCTGCCTGCCGCAAGACCCGCCACTAGTGCAAAGACAGCCACAATCCCCTTGCCAGATGTTTTTTCCTTGTTTGCCGTTTCCTGCGTTACCACATTGTTATGTTGTATAGCAGCAGCAACAGCAGCAACAGCAGCATAAACAGCAGAACCAGAAACAGCAGCACCAACAAAAAACATAGTAACAGCAACAATACCAACACCAGCAGCCGTATCAATATCCCCCATGCCGCGCCCTATATGGTACAAAGCACCCAGTATTTTTTCTTTTGTGCACGGCTCTTTTTGTAATGCCCTGTCCTGTCCCATCCGCTGCGGGGGCTGCCAGAGAACGGAATCACTGTCCGGCGAGGAACTTTTTACATCAATGCTGGAAGCCGCACCGGCACCGCAGAACTTAGAGAATAATGTTTCCAGAGGGCCCGGTTCTGGCGGCGCTTCCTGATCCGGCTTTTTAGTCATTTTCAGGATTTTCTGCTGCGCCCTGTCAAGGCCGCTATGTTCCGTAAGCGCGTTGCCGTCCGCACAAAGCACGACCATGCCGTTTTTGTCCACGGCCTGCCCGGCCATATTGGCCGCCTCGCGGTAATCTTTGTAGCCTTCCCAAC
>Ga0210044_10003314_pt1 | contig 23082 bp, 21 predicted proteins | sample CryGey13umfilter_2_FD_183959 | JGI IMG/M metagenome (GOLD analysis project Ga0210044, IMG submission 183959) | Groundwater microbial communities from aquifer in Utah, USA - Crystal Geyser 4/9/14 3 um filter (SPAdes) (version 2) | ecosystem: Environmental > Aquatic > Deep subsurface >... | reverse complement strand
CCCCAGCCGCGACCACCGCCTCTGCTCCAGCCCATTCCGGCGCCGCAAGGACCTAAACCCCAGCCAGTGCCGGCGCCAAAACCTCCAGGACCTGTTCCGTCAAATCTTGGCATGTTTTTTCCCCCGCTTAGTCAAATTCAAAATGCAAAGTGCAAAATTGTAAAATAACTAAGCGGAACATTTTTATATTTTTTATTGTTCCGACCTTTCTATTATAAATATATATTCATAATGATAGCTTGTCAAGTCCTTTAACCCACAATTAAAAAACCGCGGGAACTCTCGGGTATTTTAATAAATTTATCTACACAATGTCAAGAATAAGGAGGTCAAAAACTCAAAAAATTTAAGGTTTCTCACAGCAGGCGGGGCAAAGCCCCGCCTGCTGAATTTTAGCGTTTAAGGTTTTTTCTCCTTGATTTGTGGATTAAATTTGGTAAGCCCCGTAGTGAAAATTTGACATACTTCGCAAAATTACCCCGCCACAATATTCTGTGGCGGGGTTGTCAAATCTCTACTACAGGGTAAGATTAAGGAGAAAGTTTGAAAGCGTTTAATGTTAGAGTGGGCGTGGTAGGAGTCGAACCTACGACCTTTCCCTTATCAGAGGAATGCTCTAACCAACTGAGCTACACGCCCAGATTAAATCTTTTTTAGAATAAATAACTCTTTTCTTACCGGGTCTAAACCAGAGAAGGTTATTTTTTCAAAAATTAATTTCAAATCTAAATCCTTGAATATTTTTTCCCATTCTTTGAACTTGAAAAAATTTCCTTTTGCTAAGTTTTTCTGAAAAAATAAGTTGAAAGAGCTTCCATGAATTTTACAACGCCACTCTGATAATCTCCCTTCCGGCAAATCTTCATAAAGAATAATTTTATCTTTAGTCACTCTTTTTGCCTCTTTCAACAAGGAAATTGGATAGAGGCTGTGGTGTAAAACATAATTTATTAAAACGGCATCAAAATAATCTTCGGGAAAAGGAAGTTTAAGACCATTAATAAGCTCAAACGGAAGAGGTACAGTCCTATTATCTTTTATATCCACTCCAATTAGTTCAGCCTGAAAAAATTTTTGGAATTTTTCCCCGATTATCCCGGAGCCGCATCCTAAATCTAAAATTCTAGAGTTTTTATTAATAAATTTTTGACAGTCCCGGCACATTTTCTCTGCTGCTTTTTCATATAGCTTGGAAAGAATCCGATAATACATAGAATTTATTTTATCAAATTAAAAAAGGAAAAGCAATAAAAATTTTCAATTATTAAAAGAAAAAAGCAGATATTTACCTGCTTCTTTCTTTTTTTAGTTTCTTGGAGTTGTTCCGCTTTTTAAAAAATCTCCCTTTGAGGTTCAGAGATCAACACCTTATAGTTAAAATCCAAATTCCAGATTTCAACTATAGTCGATACTTTAAAAAAATAATTGATCCACGACCAGCTTCCGCTAGCCGTGCCTTGTTACGACTTCTTCCCTCTTACTGAGCCTAGCTTAACCTCACGCTCCGCGCGAGGCCACTGATAAACACTGATAGAAAACAGATAGGCACAAATACACTAATCTGTGAGAATCTGTCTCTTATCTGTGAAAATCTGTGGACTTGTGCGAAGCACAAGGCTTTGGCTATTCCCAGCTTGCTTGAAGTGACGGGCGGTGAGTACAAGATCCAGAGACATATTCACTGTGACGTGGCTGATTCACAGTTACTAGCGATTCCAGCTTCATGAGGTCAGGTTGCAGACCTCAATCCGAACTGAGAGGCCGTTTGATGGGATTAGCTCCGACTTACGTCTTAGCAACCCTTTGTCAGCCCCATTGTACCACGTGTGCAGCCCAGGGCATCAGAGGGCCATGCTGATTTGGCGTCATCCCCACCTTCCTCCTGGTTGTCCCAGGCAGTCCCCTATGACAAATTAAACATAGGGCAGGGGTTGCGCAGGTTACCCCATTTAAGGGAGCAACTCAAGCCACCTACTGACGACAACCATGCAGCACCTGTTCCGACATCCTTGTAAGGAGCCCTAATTTTCATCAGGGTTTTGTCGGAATGTCAAGCCCTGGTAAGGTTCTTCGCTTGTTGTCGAATTAAGCCACGTGGTCCACCGCTTGTGTGGATCCCCGTCTATTCCTTTGAGTTTTAGTCTTGCGACCGTACTTCCCAGGCGGGACACTTAACGCGTTAGCTTCGCCACTGCAAGGGTCGACACTTGCAATAGCCAGTGTCCATCGTTTAGGGCGTGGACTACAAGGGTCATCTTGTAGAATTTTCTATTATCCGTATTACTACGGAGATCGGACTATATCATTTTCTGAAATCGTTTATACCTTTGCTGTTTCTCAATAAGATATTTTTCTGTTATCTCGCGAGAAAATTTTGTTTTTTCAATGATTTCAGAAATCCAGCGTTGTTGTAATTTAGAATTTTTGTAAAGAAGAATAATTTTGGGCAACATTGATGGGATTTTCAGTTCGGGCAAAATAATTCGCAAAAGTTTTTTTAATTCTTCGCTTGAACGAATCCATAATCGATAGTATTCAACGCGCTTTCCGTTGCTTCTGCGACTAATTTTTCCAATGGCTGTCTTTACGCCCCACACTTTTAAAAAATATCGGGCTAAAGTTTTCTGGTCTTTTAAGGAAAACGGATCTGTGCAGATAACTCCACGTTTACCATTTCCTATTAAAGATCCATCATCCAGCCACCAAATCGCCAACGAAAGCGGCGTTAATTCATTAAGCCACTTTCTACGAATTATTAATTGATTGCCTTTATGAGTCAACCGATATAATTCCGTAAGTGATTCTAAAGCTAAACTTTGGTATCTTAGCTTTTCGCCGCCGAAACCATCGGCTTTTTGTCGCCAGATACTAGATTCTCCAGAAATTTCTTTTAATTGCCCGGCCTTCCAAAAAAAGTATTCTTTTTGGTTAACCGAATGCCGAAAAGAAAATCTGGCATTTTTATAGGACTTATGAATCCGCAAAGATCCATCGCCTAATAATGAACCTAATATTATTTCTTTACAATTTTTAGACAAAAATGATTTAATCATTTTCTATCATCATAAATTACATAGTCTCTACGGGGTCAATCTTCTTTTATTAAGAAGTGACTTCCCTCGGGATTGTCCATTTCGACTTAAAATGGATTTCCCCGATACAGCTAGATGCTCATTCTGATGTCGCCACCAGAAAGGACACCGTTTGTCGTTGTAAAAACAACGAACAGGATTTATCTAATCCTTTTTGCTCCCCACGCTTTCGTCCCTCAGCGTCAGGATCGCCCCAGCTGATTGCCTTCGCTTTTGGCGTTCTGCTCGATATCAACGGATTTCACTCCTCCACCGAGTATTCCATCAGCCTCTAACGTCCTCTATCTCGCCAGTTTTTTCCGCAGTTCCCAGGTTGAGCCCGGGAGATTTAACAGAAAACTTAGCGGGACGCCTACGGACTCTTTACGCCCAGTAAATTCGGATAACGCTCGGGGCACTCGTATTACCGCTACTGCTGGCACGAGTTTAGTCACCCCTTATTCCTCCGTTACTGTCACCCCTCTAAAACGGGGTTCCTCACGGAGAAAAGCTTTTTACGCTCCGAAGAGCTTCTTCGAGCACGCGGTGTCGCTGGTTCAGGGTTTCCCCCATTGACCAATATTCTCGACTGCTGCCTCCCGTAGGAGTAGGGCCCGTGTCTCAGTGCCCTTGTTGGCGGACAAGCTCTCACTCCGCCTACCCGTCATTGCCTTGGTAGGCCATTACCCTACCAACTAGCTGATAAGCCGCAGACCAATCACTGAGCGGTTACCTTACGGTTTCCTTTACCCCGCTTATTTTGCAAAGCAAAACTTGAACGGGGGCCATCAGGTATTAGTCCCGCTTTCGCGGGATTATGCCTGTCTCGGTGGTATGTATCTACGTGTTATTAACCCGTTCGCCACTATCGCTCGCGCCTCGCTATGCTCGGCACTCGCTTCATTTTAACATTTAAGCATTTTAACATTTAAACAAAATTTGAATTCCCTGATGTTTAAATGTTTGTATGTTTGTATGTTTAAATGAGTTTGCGCCGAACGCAGTGAGGCACGAACGACCGTTTGACTTGCATGCCTTATCCACACCGCCAGCGTTTATCCTGAGCCAGGATCAAACTCTCAAAAAAAAACAAAGCGGAACAACTCCAAAAAACTAAAATCTCTTTATTTTATTGAATTTTTAATGAACTTTCTGAGCAAGAAAAATCAGGAAGAGACATCCTGATTTTCTAATCAATCTTCTTTTTGGTTTTCCCTTTGTTCATTTATTCATGACAATAGATTTTCCTTTTACCTTTATTACAGTCTCTTTAATTTTAATTTTACTCCTCGGAAAATTCTTGTCAAGTTTACCCGCCTGCCTATGTCTAAGCCTATGAGCCGAGGAAAGGACTTGCACCCCCAACTTTACCCCACACCATTTGCTAAAAAGCCAGGAGAGGGATTCGAACCCACGACCTACTGTTTACAAAACAGTTGCTCTTCCGCTGAGCTATCCTGGCAAATGGTGAGGGACTTTGCTATTGAGCTACCTCGGCAAACGCCAATTTATTTTTTGATTGAGTTTTTAATTTCTTTCCAATAATTGTCATCATCTTTGAATAAAGACTCATCGGGATTAGAATCCCAATCCTCCTGGTGTTCTTTAGTATGCCTCTTGGGCTTTGATGGAAAAACTGTAACCTTTTTTTTGGTTTTTTCTCTTAGTTTTTGAAGCCAGTTAGAGGTTTTATTATCAGTTCTCAAAGATAAAATTCTAATCTTGGAAAGAACTTTCTGCAGAAATATTTCTAAGGAAAAATTTTTGAAGGGGTTTAATTCTTTAAACTTTCTTTTAAATTTTAAAACCAAACTTTCTTCTCTTTTTTCTCCGATACTCTCTGGTAATGCAACTAAAATTGGAATTTTCCATAAAACTAATCCTACTATTGAAAAAAAACTACAAAGTAAAATTATTTGGGTTATTGGCTCAAAGTTCATACCGGGTAAATTTTTTTACGAAAATATTTTCTCCAAGTTTAGCAATATATTCATTGATTAAATCTTCAATAGTTTTTGTTTCATCTCTTATCCAAGTTTGGGAAAGCAAAGAAGTTTCCTTTTTATATTTTTCTAATTTTCCTTTTACAATTTTATTAATTATCTTCTGTGATTTTCCTAAGTTTCTCGCTTGAGTTTCAAAAAAAATTTTTTCTCTATTTAAAAATTCTTCGGGGATATCCTCTTCTTCTAAAAACAAAGGGGTCATTGCTGTTATTTGGAGACATAATTCATGGGATAACTTCTGAAATTCCCGAGACCTAGCCACAAAATCTGACTCACAATGAATTTCCAAAAGGACCCCTATTTTCTTCCCTGAATGAACATAACTATCAATTATTCCTGCTTTCGCCTCTCGACCAACTTTCTTTTGGGCAAAACTTTGACTTTTTCCTTTTAGAATTTTCTTAGCTTCTTCAATGTTACCTTTGGCTTCTTGCAAAACTTTTTTGCATTCCGTGACTGAAACATTAGTTTCTTCACGAAGTTGTTTAATTTGGTCAATGGTAACCATATAGAAAAATTAAAAATATATTAACTTTATATCGTTACTTTTCGCTTTGCGCTTTACTCTTTGCGCTTTTTGTTACCTCTTTTATTTTATCTAAAATGTATTTTACTGAGGATATGGCATCATCATTTGCTGGAATGGGATAGTCTGCCAAAGTTGGGTCGACATCTGTATCTGCTATGGCAATTACTTTAATCCCCTTTTTCCTTGCTTCTTTAACTGACAGAATCTCTTTTTTTAGATCTGCTACAAATACTGCTTCGGGAAGTTTTTCCATATCCTTAATTCCTTCAAATTTTATTTTTAATCTTTCCAGCTCTTTGAGGAAATTTTGACGTTCTTTTTTGGTATATTTCTTTTCAAATTCTTCTTCTTTTATTTTAGCCTCTAACTCTTTAAAATATTTTATCCTTTTTTTTATTTCTTCGAAATTAGTAAAAGTTCCTCCAATCCATCTTTCTTTAACATAAGGCAGTCCGCAAGCTTTGGCAGTTTCTTCAACTAAACTCTTCAGATGGGGTTTAGTGCCAACCAATAAAATTGTTTTACCCTCTAAAATAAATTTCTCAATAAGTTTTAAAGCTTCTTTTAAATTCTGAGCTGTTTTTTCTAAATCAATGATGTGGACCGTGTCTTTGGCTTTAGCAATGTAAGATTGCATTTTTGGATGGAGACGCGAAGTTCGATGTCCAAAACCAAGACCGGCTTGAATAATTTGATCAAGTTCAATTTTGTAATCTTCCTTTTTTTCTTTTTGGTTCTTTATTTCTGCCATTATAGAAATTAATTTTACCCTGTTGGAAGAAAGAATGCAACCCCTTGCACTTGATTTTTTGCAAAGTCCTTGATAAAATTTAGGAAATTATGAAAAAAGATATTCATCCCAAGTATTATCCTAAAGCCCAAGTCCGCTGCAGTTGTGGGGCTGTTTTTGAAGTTGGCTCGACTAAAGAATATATGGAGGTTGAGATTTGCTCCCAGTGTCATCCTTTTTATACTGGGGAAAAAAGATCAACTGATAAAATAGGGCAGGTTCAAAAATTCAAGCAGAGAATGGCAAAAAAGAAATTATGATAGAGGGAGAAGAAAAAATTAAAGCATTGATTATGGAAATTAGAGCTGGAGTTGGAGGAGAAGAAGCAGCTCTTTTCGCAGCCGATTTATTTAGAATGTATTTAAAATATTCCCAAAACAGAGGCTGGAGATTAAAAGTTTTAAATTCTAATCCAACACAGTTAGGCGGATTTAAAGAAATGGTTCTTGAGGTTTCTGGTGAGGGGGTTTCTTGTTTAAACCAAGAATCAGGAGTCCATAGAGTCCAAAGAATTCCTAAAACTGAAAAGTCGGGAAGAATTCATACCTCAACTGCAACTGTTGCATTATTGCCAAAACCAAAAAAAACAGATATTAAAATTAGCCCTTCTGATATTAAAATCGATTCTTATAAAGCATCGGGCCCGGGAGGGCAATACGTTAATAAAAGAATGAGCGCAGTCAGGATTACTCATATTCCTTCGGGTTTGGTAGTTACCTCGCAGGTCGAAAGAAGCCTTCAACAAAACAAAGAAAGCGCTCTAAGTATCTTAGAGGCTCGACTTTTTCAAAAAGAGAGAAAGGAAATGGAAGAAAAATTAGGCGAAAGAAGGAAATCCCAAATTGGAAAAGCCCAAAGAGAAGAAAAAATTAGAACTTATAACTTTCCTCAAAATAGGATTACCGACCATAGAATTAAAAAAAGCTGGCACAATCTAGAAGAAATTTTAGATGGAAACTTAAGTAAAATAATAAAAGCTTTTCAAAAAAAATAAATATAATACAAATACAACGAACTAAATCCAAATACTACAAATTAAGGAGCTCAGCTCCTTTTTTTATTTGGTTTTTTCTAAAATCTCAAGTTCCCGCTGATATTGAGCGGCTATTTCTATTACATTGTCTCCATAAAAACCATAGCCATTGTATGATGTTCTTCTACTTGTTCCGGAAAAATAAATCATAGCCGCTTTCCATTCTCCATTATAGGTTCGTTCCTTTGCTCCGTAATCTGTAAGATACAGAGCAGATGCCAAAAAAGCATCTTTAATATTCCAGGGATCACCTGGCTTCCCAGTAATTGCTTTGAGTCGGTCGCGATATATCATCCAAGTGCTCGGAATAAATTGAGCAGGACCCATTGCTCCTCCCCAGCCATAACTCATTGGACACGATACTGGAGTTGCATAAGGATCTCTTCCTAATTCTTTAGTAATAATTAAAAATGGGCCAACATCTCTTGTCGGTTTCATTACGCCAGAAAGAACCTTTCCGCTCTTAATAATCACACCGGCTCCAGTTTCAGAATTACTTAAATAACATTGACCTACATTTTTACCAATAGCTGACTCCTGTTGCAAAACTGCCAATAAAAAAGCAGGTCTAATCCCGGTTAAACTTTCTACATATTTAGCAATTTCATAAGCCTCTCCAAAAGTAGGAGCTTCAGCTACTCCTATCAACTCAAAAATCCTCGCTCTAATTTCAGCTGCCTTTTTTACGATATCTTCTTTTTCCTGAAGTTGTTTTTGATATTCTGCCTCAGTAAGACCTAAATAGTGCCCTCTATCCTTTTTTACCTGAGAATTTTCTTTCTTTTGGATTTCTCGAATAATAATTAAATTCTTTAATCCTTCTGTCTCTTCCTCCAGAGCTGTCTTTTGCTCCTCAAGATAAGATTTCAAATCTTGAATCTGAGTTAACAATTCTTGGTTTTTAGTATTTAAGGTTTCCAGATACACTAAATTATCAAAAAAATCAGAGAGAGTATCGCTGGAAAGTAAAATTTCCCAAATAGTTTTTTGGTCTTCTTGGTAAACTGCCCGCAAAATCAAACCTATTTTTTCTTTTTGCTCTCCAATCTTTTCAAAGGTTTTTTCAATAGAACTCTCGGTATCTCCTATCTGGAATCCTAAGCTTTTAACGCCTAAATTTGATTGATAAATTTGGTAATTTAAATCTTTAATTTTTTGGTCCAAGCTATCAATTTGGTTTTTAAAAGTTTTCTTTTCTTGCTGTGTTTTAGAAATATCCGACTCTATTTCCTCTCGCTTTTTTTCAAGATATTCCTGACACCCTTCCAAAAGTTTCCTGCAATCTTCTTTGGAAAGTTGTTTATCACACATCTGATCAATTAACTCTGGCGATCCGCAAATTTTTTCATTTAAACTATCTAAGTTCACCTTATTCTCAGCCAAAAGAAAAGTGGCTGGCAAGAGAAAGCCAACCATCAGAATAATAAGAAATTTATAATAAAAATTTCTTTGGTAAAATCTCATTAATAAACTCAATTAGTTTCTATTAATTTCTATGAGTTTCTATTGACCTTCTTTTATTTCTCCTTCTTCCTCTTCTCTTTTTGTTTCTTTCCCTGCTTTCCCTGCTTTCCCTGCTTTCCCTACTTTTTCTACTTCCTCAATTTTTTCTTCTGGGGGCTTGGCTAGTTCTTCTTCTACTTTCTCGGGTTCAACAACTTGAGCTATTATTTCATCTTTGTTTTCTAAAATCTTAACTTCTTTTGGTATTGGAATATCTTTGACTAAAATGACATCTTCAAAGGTCTGAAGCTTGCTAACATCTATTTTAATTTCGTGGGGAAGATACTCAGGAAGAGCTTTAATTTTTAGTTCTTTTAAATTTTTAATTAAGGTTCCGCCTAGATTCTTTACTGCCGGGGCTGCTCCCTCAAAAACTATTGGTACCCCAACTTCAACTTCTTTTTTTAAGCTTGGCTGATAAAAGTCAGCATGAATTGGTTTTAAATTTACAGGGTCAAATTGAACATCATAAATTAAGACCAGAAATTTTTTATTGCCCAGCCCTAAAGAAACCAAGCTACTCTCTCCGGCTTCTCTGTAAGTTTTCTCGAATTCTTTTAAATTAACTTCTAAAGAAGTGCTCTCTGTGGCGGGTCCATATAAAACCCCAGGCAAAAAACCCTTCTTTCTAAGGGTTTTTACTTCTGCTCCAGTTTCTTTTCTAACTTTAGCTTCTAAAAATAACATAGACAATGATATTTCTTAAATATACTAAATGTTTAACTTCGGAAAGATTATTGAATTCTAAATTGATTAGAGTAAAAAGTCTTCTCAGGGTTGAAACTATCTCCCTCTTTGCACCCGATACAAGCAGGCAAAACTAAACGATGAACAGCCGATTTAATATCATAGGAAAATAGATAAATACCGAAACCCTTTAAATCTCCCCCTTTGATGCAAAAAGCAGCAATATCCTCTTCCTGAGCCTCTCCGTATTGGTAATTCTTCCAAACACCTTCTTTCTTCTGAAGATAATAAGGATAACGAGAGGAAAAGCAAACAGATTCTGGCAATTTATTCTTGACATTTATTCTTAAAATTCCATTTTTACTGTATTCTGAACGGTCAGTAATAATCCGAACTTGACCCTGATTCCACCACCACCCTATCAGGGCAAAAGCTAAAATTAATACTCCAATCACCATATATAGAATTCCTTTTTTCCTTTTAGATTTTGAAGAAATATTTTCTGGAGACATATTATTAATTATTAATTTGTTAATTTAAGGTTCTTTTTTAATCTTAAATCTTTTCTCTAATTCTTTCAAGGTTTCCATTACTCCGGTATATTCTAATTCGGTCATTGGCAGCATTGCTGCTCCATAAAATCCTTGCCTTCTCATTTGTTCAGCTTTTTGAGAAACATTACTTCTAACCCAGTCCCAATAAGGATGGTCAAAAACATCAGCCGGTTCAGTTAGTTTACCATTTTTAACAGAAAAAGCCAAAGAATTAACTACCGGAGGCCCATCAAAGAAAGAGATAGAGGAATTTTCTTTAACAGGCATCAAGGGCATATTATGAGAACCTCGCATGCCTCCTGCTACATAAGGTCCGATAGTATAAGGAGAAAGTATTTCTCCAGTAGCAGGGAAATCAAGTTGGCTTCTTATTAACATCACTGGATCATCTTTCCCTACATATTTCCCAGCAATATTATGCAACCTGGTAGTACTTACAGCCGCTACTTGTTCTTGAGTATTCCTGGAGTAAATTGACTCCACTACATACTTTCCGGAATCTCTTAGCAAAGTAGCAATATCATAAATTTCCTCCGGGGAATTTAACTCAATAATCTTCTCTGCTCCGGTATAAGAAACATCCATAATTCTAAATTTAAATCCTTTTTTCAAATTAGAGGAAAGGATAAAGCCTGCCGTGTTCATTGGGTCGCAAAAAGTTAGATATAAAGGAAGATTATAGGCTCCTGGTTCGGTCTTATCAGCGAAGAAAGCCAAAAATGGCTCGGCTGGTCTTTCTTCCAATTCTATCTCGGCTACTGCTGGTCCCATGCCTCTAATATTTTTTGAAAAACTTTCTTTTAATAAATCTTGACCAGCCCCATATAATCCTTGTTCCTTAGCTATTTTAGTTCCCTTTAAAAATGCTTCCCAACAAAGTTTATGAATTTTCTCATCTAAAATTCCCCTTTGGTGGGTAGATAAAATAGCTATATCGTCGCCAGTGTGACAAATGTAAGAATCAATTATTAAATTTTTCCCTTTATCTTTAATATAATTTTTTACTGTTTCTAGTAATTTTGCTGAAGGTTTTATGTGTCCTCCAATACTTCCAATATCGGCTTTGATAATAGATAGGGTAATTTTCATAATTTGCTACGAAGTACGAAATCATTACGAATATACGAAAAATTATTCATAGTATTCGCATAGAATTCGCATTCCATATTATACTTTATTATATCTTAATTTGGGGCGTTTTGAAAGATTCAAAATTGTCTTAATTACTGTATCAGGATTTAAAGAAATTGATTCAATCCCCTCTTTAACTAAAAACTCAGCAAATTCTGGATAATCCGAAGGTGCCTGGCCACAAATTCCGCAGTATTTATTTTTTTGAGAACAAAGTGTAATTACTTTCGAAATCATTTTTTTAATAGTTGGGTTTCTTTCGTCTCCGACTTTAGCAATTTTAGCGTTATCCCGATCAAGACCTAAGGATAATTGAGTGAGATCGTTGCTTCCTATTGAATAGCCATCGAAAATTTCTAAAAATTTATCAGCTAAAATTACATTGGAAGGAATCTCACACATCACAATCACTTTTAAGTCATCCCTTCCTTTCTCTAATCCATTTTTTTTCATCAAATTCAAAACTTTCTTCCCTTCTTCTGGCGTCCGGCAAAAAGGAATCATTAACCAGATATTTTTCAGGCCAAAAACCTCTCTGACTCTCTTTATCGCCTGGCATTCCATTCCAAAGGCAGGCTTGAACTTTTCATCATAATATCTTGAGGCTCCTCTAAAGCCCAGCATCGGATTTTCTTCTTCCGGTTCAAAAAGTTCGCCGCCGATTAAAGCTCGATATTCATTTGTTTTTAAATCAGAAAACCTGACTATCACTGGTTTGGGGTAGAAAGCCGCGGCAATCTGAGCAATTCCTTCAGCCAATTCTTTAACAAAGTATTCTTTTTTATCTTTGTGCTCAACCGTCAGCTCTTCAATCTTTTTCTTTAATTTCCTGTCTTTTAATTTTTTGTAATGATAAAGAGCCAAAGGATGAATTCTAATTTTTTCGGCTAAGATAAACTCAATTCTAGTCAAGCCCACTCCATCATTTGGCAAAAATGATGTTTTAAAGGCAATTTCAGGAGCTCCAATGTTAACCATAATCTTGGTTTTTAATTTAGGCACCTTCTCTAAATTATACCTCTTTATTTTAAAAGGCGCCTTCCCTTGGTATATTCTTCCATTTAATCCTTGAGCGCAATCTACTGTTACGCTTTGGCCAGTTTTTAAAAGCTGGGTAGCCCTTAGGCTTCCAACAATAGAGGGTATTCCTAATTCTCTGGAGACAATTGCTGCATGGCATAGTTTTGAGCCCTCATCGGTAATAATAGCTGAGGCTAAAGGAAAAATACTCACCCAATCCGGGTCTGTCATTTTGGTTACCAAAACCTCTCCTTTTTGAAACTCGCTAATTTTTGAAACATTAGAGATTACTCTTACTTTCCCCTGACCAATTTTGTTTCCGATAGCAATCCCGGCTAAAATTGGTTTCTGTTTAGTCTTTATTCTATATTCTTGATAAGTTCTCTCTATTTGAGGGGTATAAACCGTCTCTGGCCTTGATTGAACGATAAAAAGCTCGCCAGTTTTCCCATCTTTTGCCCATTCAATATCTTGAGGAATTTTGTAATGATCTTCGATTTTTAAAGCCCATTTAGCTAAAGTTAAAGCTTCATCATCAGTCAAGGAAAATTTTCCTTCGTCTTTTTTGGAAACATTTACTTCTACAATTCCTTGATTTTTAGCATTCACCCTGTTAAATAATTTCGCCTTTGGCGAAATTCCCGCCTTGCGGGATTTAACAGGGTAAATATATTTTTTTGTTTTTCTTCCTAAATTTTTGACAATTATTGATTTATATCCTTCTTTTAAAGTTGGTTTAAAAATATAAAATTCATCCGGAGTAATCTTTCCTTTAACTATCATCTCCCCTATTCCATAAATTGAGTTTATTAAAACCACATTTTGAAAGCCGGTTTCAGTATCTAAAGTAAAAATAATTCCAGATGAAGCCAAATCACTCCTTACCATTTTTTGAACCCCAACCGATAAAGCAAATTTTAGCTGAGAAATATTTTTTTCTTCACGATAGGCAATTGCACGGTCATTAAAAATTGAAGCAATACACTTCTTAATTGCTTTTAAAAGTTCATCTTTTCCTCTAATATTTAAAAATGTTTCAAATTGTCCGGCAAATGAAGTAGAGGGAGCATCTTCTGCCACCCCAGATGTTCTGGCTGCAACATCAACGTTTTTTTTATTATATATTCTTGATAGTTCCAGATAAGCCGTAATAATTTCTTTTTCTAAATCTTTGGGAATTTCTGCTTTTAAAATGAGATTTCTTGCTTTTTTGCCAATTTCCTGTAAGTTTTTAATATCATTAACATTTAAATTTTGAAAAATTTGTTTCAATTTAGGGAAAAGATTGTTTTTTTTAATAAACTGCCAATAAGCGATGGTAGTAAGAGCAAAACCATTAGGGATATTAATCGGATTTATTTTTCGCTTGTAACCCTCCTGGGAATCCGCTTCGCGTCCAGCGTTTTTAGCTTTTAGTTTGCTAAACATCTCTCCCAATGAAGCATTTTTTCCTCCTACCAAGGGGACATCCTCTTTTCTAATTTCAGAAAGCCACAAAATATATTTTTTTTCTTTTTTTATCATTTAAAAACTTGTGCCAGAAAAGCGCTTAAAGAGTTAAAAGTATCTCCATTATTTATAAGAGTAAAAATACCAATGATTAAGAAAAAAAGAATAAAAAGGAAATCTAAAAACCCTACTGATAAAATCCCTTTTTCATTTTTTAAAAAAAATCTATTCATACCCTTGAATTAACTTTATTAATTACCTCTTTAATCTTCCTTACGCTCTGGGGATTAGATAAGGTGGAAAGGTCGCCAAACTCTTCCCCGGTTAATCCTCCTAACTTTTGTTTCTCAAAAGTTTGGAGGGTAAATAATCTCTTGAGAATACGACGCATAATTTTTCCACTACGGGTTTTGGGTAAATCTTCAACTAAGAAAACTTTTTTGAGCATGGTAATAGGTCCTATCTCTTTTTTTACTTGTTCTCTAACTTCAACTTCAAGCTCCTTTGAAGCTCTTTTAGATTTTGAAACTATAAAAGCAACGGGCACTTCCCCTTTTATCTCGTCCGGGATACCAACTACTGCGCATTCGGTAATATCAGGATGTAAATTTATTGCCGCCTCCAATTCTCCTGTAGTTAGTCTATGGCCAGCTATTTTAATAACATCATCTACTCTCCCCACAATTCTAATTAAACCCTGCTTGTCTTTGTAAGCAGCGTCAGAAGTAAAATAGATTTCTTTTCCCCGCCCCAATTGGTTTCGTTTTAAGGGGCGAGGCTCGCCTTTGACTATGTCAAAGGCGGCATACTGACTCCAATAAGTATCTAAGTATTTTTTTGGGTCTTTGTAAATTCCTCTTAGTAAACCTGGCGCGAATGGAGGAAGCATCACTAGGTTTCCCTCTTTGTTCGGAGGTAAAGATTTTCCCTTTTCGTCCAGAATATCAAATTTTGTTCCAGGAAAAGGCAAACCAGTAAAGGCTGGTTTAAAAGGTCCAATACCCGGCAAAGAAGTAATTAAAATTCCGCCTGTTTCTGTTTGCCACCAAGTATCAACTAAAGGACATTTCTCTTTGCCTACTTCTTTAAAATACCATTGCCAGGCTGATTCATCTATTGGTTCTCCCACTGAACCTAAAAGCTGCAATGTTTTTAATTTAGATTTCTCTAAAAATTTCTCTGCTCCTGTTTTTTCAAACATACGAATAACAGTAGGAGCAGTATAAAAAGTAGTTATTCCGTATTTCTCAATAATCTGAGTCCACCTGTCCGGAGTTGGCCAATCGGGCGCGCCTTCAAACATTAAAGTGGCTATTCCGTTTAACAGGGGCGAGTAAATTGTATAGGTATGCCCGGTCACCCACCCCGGATCCGAAGTGCACCAAAAAATATCTTCATCGTGAAAGTCAAATATCCATTTTCCGGTCCAGTAAGCTTGAACGGTAAAGCCACCACAAGTGTGGACACAGCCTTTCGGCTTGCCCGTGCTACCACTCGTATACAGTATAAATAATAGATCTTCTGAGTCCATTACCTCTGCATCGCATTTATCATTTTCTTTTTCAATTAATTCATGCCACCAGATATCTTTTTCTTCTTGCCAAGGAATTTCGTTTTTTGCCCTTTTAACCACTATAACTTTTTCAACTTTTATTTCTTGTATCCCCTCCCACTCAGCTTTACTGAGCGAGGCTCGTCCTTTCGGCTCGCCCGAAAGGGCGGCGTCAGCATTCTGTTTTAAGTTAATAATTTGACCCCTTCTATAATAACCGTCGGTAGTAATTAAAACTTTAGCTTCGGTATCTTGCAGTCTTATTTTTAGAGCTTGGGGGCTAAAGGCGGAAAAAACCACGCTATGCACTGCCCCGATTCTGGCGCAAGCTAACATTGAAATTATTACTTCTGGAATCATCGGTAGATAAATTCCTACTCTATCTCCCTTTTTCACTCTTAATTTCAAAAGAGCGTTAGCTAATTTATTAACTTTTCTAAAAAGTTCTTCGTAAGTTAATTTTTCTGGCCCTTCATTGATTGGCTCTGGCTCCCAAATTAGAGCAACTTTGTTTTTTATATTTTCCCAGCCAAGAGAGTTGTTTTCAAAAATATTGGAAGTAATATTAATCTTTCCTCCAACAAACCACTGGAAATATGGCGGTTTGTGCACAAACGCATTTTTCCATTTCTTGAACCAGAAAAGTTCTTTTGCCAAACTTTCCCAAAATTTAATTGGATTTCCTGCTGCCTTTTTATAAATTTCTTTATTCTTGAGCCAAGCCTTTTTTTTAAAGTCTTGGGTTGGATAATAAAGTAAATCGCCTTTTTTAATCATAAGAGTTAAATTTTCTTTCCTATTAATTCTGCGAACTCAGCTAATCTACAAGCATAAGCATATTCGTTATCATACCAAGCTAATACTTTAATCAAATTTCCATTAATCACTTTGGTGTTTTCAGCATCTACTATAGCCGAATAAGAATTCCCAATATAATCAGAAGAAACTAAAAGAGCATCTTCTATCCCTAAAATTCCCTTTAACCCTTCTTTTTGAGAGGCTTTTTTAAAGAGGAAATTTACTTCTTCGGCAGTTGTACTTTTTTTAACTTCACAAACCAAATCCACTAACGAAACTACAGGAATAGGAACCCTTATTGCTATTCCATCTAATTTTCCTTTTAACTCTGGAATTACCAAACTAATAGCCTTTGCTGCGCCAGTAGTAGTAGGAATGATGTTTAAAGCCGCCGACCTTGCCCTTCTTAAATCTTTATGGGGTAAATCCAAAATTCTCTGATCGGTAGTGTAGCTATGAATAGTAGTCATAAATCCTTTAACAATCTTAAAATTATCATTTAGAACTTTAGCCACCGGAGCCAGACAGTTTGTTGTACAGGAACCCATGTCGCAAATTACATCTTTTTTAGAATCGAATTTTTCTTCGTTAACTCCCAAGATAAAAGACCTGATTTTCTCCGGATTTTTTGAGGGGGCAGAAATTATCACTTTTTTTGCTCCAGCTGTCACATGTTTTTTAGCTCCCTCATAATGAGTAAAAATACCAGTACATTCTAAAACAATGTCAACTCCCATTTTCTTCCAGGGTAATTTTAAGGGGTCGGTTTCAGCAAAAATCCTGATGCTTTTACCATCTTTTGTACCATCAATTAATAGTTCTTTTTCGGTAAATTTCACCGATTTTTTGTAAATTCCATATACAGAATCATATCTTAACAAATGAGCTAAAATTTTAGGCTCGGTCAAATCATTGATGGCTACCACTTCTAAATTGGGATTTTCTAAGATTCTTCTAAAAGTAGGCCGGCCAATTCTTCCAAAACCATTAATAGCAATTTTTATTGGCATAAAAATTAATTTTCAATTACCAATGACCAATTTTCAATGAATTTTCAATAACTAAATTTTCAAACAGATTTAATTGAAAATTAAAAATTATATCATTGATTGAAAATTGAAAATTGGAAATTAGAAGTTTTTAATCCTTTATATTTAATAATTCACAAATTTTCTTTTTATCAAAACCAACTATAATTTCTTCATTAATTTCCACCACCGGTACTTCCATTGTACCTGATTTTTCAATCATTTCTTCTCGAGCTTTCTCATTTTTAGAAACATCAACATCCTCAAAATTTAGATGATGCTCTTTTAAAAATTCTTTTAAGGTATAACAGTAAGGACAAATTGGAGTTGAAAAAACACGAATTTTTGCTTCTGGCATAAAAAATTTTTATTTTTCTAATCTCAATCAACTACTATAATTTCATTATAAGCCTAACCTTCGGAAAGTTCAAGAATTTTAGAAAAAAGCTTTAAAGCTCCAAATTTGCCCAACTTTCCTTTCTGGCAGGTTCTCTCTGAAAATTTTGCAACTTCATCTTTTCCTGCTCCCCAGACCAAAATCGGTACCGGGTCGGCTGAATGCCCTTTTTCCTGGCAGGGGGTAGAATGGTCAGCAGTAATTATTAAAAGAATATTTTTGAGTCCAAAGAGTGTTTTTATATCTTCATCTATTGTTTCTATAAACTTTTTTTTACCAAGGAAATCCCCATCATGGCCATAGGTATCAGTTGCTTTAATGTGGCAAAAAACAAAATTATATTTCCTTCTTAAAGCATTTTTTACTGCTAAAAACTTTCCTTTTAGATTGGTATTAGCAAGACCAGTCGCTCCTTTTACTTTTATTAAATCCATCCCTAAAGTTTTAGCAATTCCTTTATATAAAGCCCCCCCGGCAATACAAGCAGCTTTTAAGTTATATCTTTTTTTAAAACTTGGCATTTTTTTATATTTTCCTGCTCCTCTTACTAAAAGATAATTTGCGGCGAGAAATCCTTGATTTTTTCTTCTTTTATTGAGAGAATGGCTCTCTAAAATTTGGTAAGCTTTTTCTAAAAATTTGTTCAGAATGTCCGCTGTGAATCTTGCTTGTTTGGAGTTATTTAAGGGGACAATTTTTCTTGGTTTTAATTCTACTTGATCGGAGTCGCCATCTGAAATTTTATCTGATAAGTTTTTACCTCTCAGAATTAATCCTGCCCGGTGACCATAAGATTTTTTAAGTAAAAATTTAATTCCCTCTATTTCTATTTTTGCTAATGCTTTTACCAAACTCCGGGTCTTTTCTATTCTTCCTGCTCTTCTATCAACAATCTTTAGATTTTTGTCCACAGTAGCAAAATTTACTCGCAAAGCAACATCTCCTTTCTGCATTGCCATTCCTATTCCAGCTACTTCATATACTCCTCTGCCAAGAAAATGGCCCTGATAGCCGAATAAACCAATATGCGCGCCCTCCGAAGTCGGTTCTTTTTCCCAGCTAAATTGACAAGGCTCCATCAAACCACAGATTCCATTCTTAGCTAAATAATCTAAATTTGGAGTATAAGCTGCTTCCAAAGGAGTTTTATTTCCCAATTCAGCAATAGGCTTATCTCCTAACCCATCAATAATAATTAAGACTATTTTTTTCATTTTTCATTTTTTAATTCTTCTTCAATTTTTAAAAGACGGTTGTATTTTGCTACTCTCTCTCCTCTGGCTGGTGCTCCAGATTTAATAAAATCAGCTCCCAAACCAACCGCAAAATCAGCAATAAAATCATCATTAGTTTCACCTGAACGATGAGAAACCATAATTTTCCAATTATAAGATTTTGCTAATTTTACTGCTTCAATTGTCTCACTCACTGTTCCAATTTGATTAATTTTAACTATCATGCCATTACAAAGAGATTTTTCTTTTGCCATTTTTATTCTTTCTGGGTTTGTCACTGTTAAATCATCACCAATTATTAAAACTTTTGACTTTTGACCTTTGATATTTGACATTAACATCTGCCATCCCTGCCAGTCATCTTCCGAAAACGGATCCTCAAGGCCGACAATTGGGTATTTTTTAATTAAATCTAAATAATATCTTGTTAGCCCCTCGGATGTAAAAACCCCGATTTTTGTTTTGTATTTTCCATCAATGAAAAACTGGGAAGATGCAACATCTAAAATAATTTTAACTTTCTTTTCGTAATTTAATTTTTTGGCTGCCTCCAAAATAAGCCCTATAGTCTGCTCAGGAGACCTAACCGGAGGAGTAAATCCTCCCTCATCGCCGAGATTAGTAGTAAAACTGCCAAATTTTTTACTTAGTATCTTTTTAAGAGTTTGATAAATTTCTGCTCCAATTCTTAAATTCTCAGAAAAACTTTCCATTTGGGGCACAATCATAAATTCTTGAAAATCCAAATCGTTCCCAGCATGCACACCACCGTTTATTACATTGAAGCCAGGTTTTGGTAAATTAAAACTTGGAACTTGGGACTTGGAGCTTGGAACTTCGGAAATATGTTTATATAAAGAAGTGTTTTTTGCCACAGCTCCCGCTCGACAGACTGCCATTGAGACTCCACAAATTGCATTTGCTCCCAGTTTTGATTTGTTTTTTGTACCATCTAATTTAACCATTAATTTGTCTATCTCTTTTTGATTTTTCACATCTTTTCCTTTAAGCTCAGGAGCAATAATTTTATTAACATTATTAACTGCTGCCATTACCCCCATTCCTTGATATCTTTCACCGCCATCTCTTAATTCAACTGCTTCATATTTTCCCTTAGAAGCGCCAGAAGGAGCTGAAGCTCGGAAGATTCCTAAACCAGTTGTTAAATCAACCTCAACTGTTGGATTTCCTCTTGAATCTAATATCTCCCTGCCCCGTAGTGAATTTATTCTACTACGGGGTCTAGCTTTAATTGACTTAATTTTAATCATTTTAACACTTTAACAATTTAACAATTTAACATTTTAACAATTTAACAAATTAACAGATTAACAATTTAACATTATTTTGTTGTATCGGAATTTCAATAATTCCGATACAAGCCCGCTCTAATTTTGCCCTCCCAAACAGAATAAACCAGGATTTTACAGAAAAGTTAGTCAAGCTCTGGCGAGGCAGTGGTCGAATAGACCCGAGCCGAAGGCGAGTGCCTCGCCCTGATACTACCTTGCAAAATTAGGGCGGAATAGCGCGAAAATTTCTGAAAGAAATTTTCGCCTATGTGCCTCTTAAAGACTGCTTAGCTCGCCAGAGCATTGCTCCAATTTCTTCAGCTAAATTAATCGCTCTTTCATATTGCTCTTTATTGAGATATTCTTCAATAAAAGAGAAATGTAAAAGATACTTTGTTTCTTTAAGAGAACCATATGAAATTTCCCAAAAATTTTGTTTAACTGCTTTTTTCTGACGAGCAAAACCCTCAATATAATTTAAAATGATTGATAGAGCAGCTCTTCTCATTTGAGAAGTTACTCCATAGAGTTCTTCTTTGGGAAACTCCTTAGTGATTCTATAAATTAAATGAACGTATTCATCCATCTTTTTCTTCAAATGTTCAAAAAAATTCTCTCCCCTCATGTTAACTTGTTAAATTGTTTAGTTGTTAAGTTGAAGATATTCATAGGCAGCCAATGCTGCTTTTGCCCCTTCTCCACAGGCGGTAATAATTTGTTTGGCTTTTCCCACATTAACATCGCCTACCGCAAAAAGACCAGCAGTTTTAGTTTGATAAGTTTCAAATTCTACTTTTATTTCATCTTTCTGGTTGAATTCAACTAAATTTTTTACAAATGATGTTGCTGGCTGCGAACCGATTTCAACAAAAACACCCTCAACCTTGAGAGTATTTAATTTTTGAGTTTTTCTATCTTGATAAACTATTGAGTTTACAAATTGATTACCTTTAATTTGTTTTAAAGCAACATTGGTGAGAACTTCGACTTTTCCGATTTTTTTAACTATTTCTTGATTAACTTCATCGGCTCCCACTTTTTCTCCGTACTCCAAAATATAAATTTTTTTAGCAATTTTTGCCAAAAAAATTGTTGCCTCAAAAGCTGAATTTCCACCTCCAACCACGGCAACGGTTTTATTTGAAAATAACGGAGAATCGCAAACGGTACAGTAACTCACGCCACATCCTGTAAATTCTTTTTCTCCTTCAATTTCAAGGGGTCGAGGGTCAGCTCCGGAAGCGACAATAACTGCCCTCGCTTGAAACTGGTGTTTGTTTTTGGTTTGAACGATAAAATTTTCCCCCGATTTCTTTAGTTTTACTACCTCATCTCTTTCAATATCAATTTTCTGCTTTCTCAAATGTTTTTCCAATCTTTGAATTAACGCCAATCCGGAAATTTCCTCAAAACCAGGGTAATTTTCAATCATTACTGCTTTTTTGTTAATCTGACCTCCAAAATCTTTAGTAATCAAAAGAGTTTTTAGCCGCTGTCTGGCAGCATAAATTCCGGCAGTAATACCTGCTGGTCCCCCACCAATAATAATTAAATCGTAAAACATATAAGTTACTGTCATTTTATTACTTCTGGGATTGCTTCAATCAAATCAGTGGCTAAAGTACCCTCTGTTTTGGAGAGGGCAGCTGTTTCTCCTGCTTTTCCATTAATAAAAGCTCCAGCCTGGGCAGCAATAAAAGGACTAATTCCTCTTGCCATTAGGGCTCCGCAGATTCCTGCTAAGGTATCACCTGTCCCCCCAACCGTTAAATAAGGGCTACCAGTCGTATTTAATGCTACTTCTTTACCATCAGAGATAATATCAGTTTTTCCTTTAAGTAGAATCGTAGTCTGAAGCAAAGAGGCTTCTTTTTGCACCTGTTTTATTTTCTCCTCTTCTCTGCTGAGTACATTTTTACCGGTTAGAACAAAAAATTCATAACTATGGGGAGTAAAAAGAAAATTTTTTCCCTTAAAAATTTTAGGATTTCTAGATACGGCATAAATGGCGTCAGCATCAATAACTATTGGGAGAGAAACTTGAGCCAAAAACTCCAAAACCGCCTCTTGGGTTTCTTCACTTCGACCCAGCCCCCCTCCAATAACAACAGCTGCTCTACCTCTGGCTACAGCTTGAGCTGACTTTAGCATTGAAACCAACAAAGGAACGTCTTTCTTTGTTAACCAGCTACCGGTAAGAGGATAAGCAGCTAAATTTGGAGAAAAGGCAGCTATAATATTAGCTGCCCTCCAGGGAGCAATAATCTGAACCATATCTACTCCTGCCCTGAAGGCAGCCAGAGCATTTAGGGCGGGTGAACCGCTATAGAATTCGCTCCCCCCAATTACCAGTAAAAGTCCGTAATCGTATTTATGTGCTTCGGCTGGGCGGGGTTTATAAACATCTTTTAGAATATCTTTGGTTACTTTAATCATATATTTCTAAACAACAAAATGCTATATTTTCAGTTTTTTTAAATATCGCTTGACTTGAGGACCAAGCTGTGGGTGCTTGATAGCAAAGTGCAAAAAAGAATAAAACCAGCGCAGTTTATCTCCGCATTCAACCCACTCGCCTTTAATTTCGTATCCATAAATTGCCTGACCTTCTCTGGCCATCTTGCCAAGAATTTTGGTTATAGTAAGCTCTTGTTTTTTATTCATTTTTTCAGTTTTTAAATAATCAAAAACATCAGGAGTAAGGATTAACCTTCCTATTATGGCAAGGTCAGATGGAGCCTTCTTGGGTTCGGGTTTTTCTACCATTCCCTTTATCTTATAAAAACGATTAGCTATTTTTTCAACTTCTACCACACCATAATGAGAGAGTTTTTCGGATGGTAATCTTTTCAAAGCCATTACTGGTCTTTGGCAGGTTTCAAAAACTTCTGCTAGCTGCAAAAATCCGGGAGGTTGGGCATCAATAACATCGTCACAAAAGAAAACACCGCAGGATTCCTGTCCAATGAAACTATTAGCCTGGAAAATAGCATCAGCATCTCCTTTA
>Ga0210044_10003311_pt1 | contig 23102 bp, 21 predicted proteins | sample CryGey13umfilter_2_FD_183959 | JGI IMG/M metagenome (GOLD analysis project Ga0210044, IMG submission 183959) | Groundwater microbial communities from aquifer in Utah, USA - Crystal Geyser 4/9/14 3 um filter (SPAdes) (version 2) | ecosystem: Environmental > Aquatic > Deep subsurface >... | reverse complement strand
AAATTTTAGAAAATATATTTAGCAATTAAATATTTTTTTATATTTGTAGCGCGCTAAACGCAATAGTTTATCATTAAAATAAATATTAACAAATCGCAAACTACTAAATCAGAATCACTTATGAAAACACAACACGGAGTACAAAGTGGAAATAAACGCAAGTGGGTTGCGGTTATCCAGTAGTTGCCAGCAAGGCAAGCCATCCCGAATCAAGCACATTTGGTTTTTGGCAATCGCTTATAGCGACCCGACAAAAACCAAAAGAGCTTGATTGCAAGCGCACAAAAGAAAAAATGGTAAAAGCATGAAGCAAAAAATGATTAACTTTGATGTTCGAAAGGAGAACATCTTTTGGATTGGGAAAAACAAATTTGTTTAAATTTGCTTCGCCTCGTTGATGAAAAATTTTGGTAAATTGAAGAAAGCCACCCCAAGCGAAGCTAGACATTCTCCCGTGGAAATCTCATATAATTGAACTGCGACAAGGATGAGAGAAAATTTATAAATTATGAAACGAATCATTTATACAATAATTAGCTTGATATTATTTACATCTGCATATTCCTATCCTATAACAGGCATCGTAGATTGGTATCCTGGAACTTTGCCATCCTTTACGGGGGATCTTGTTATTGAAAACGGTGCTACTTTGACAATTCATCCAGGATGTAATTTAACCATGTCTGCAAATAGTAAAATCGTAGTTGAAAGAAATGCAAAGTTAATAATAGACAATAGTGTAATAACTGGAAGTGGAAGCTGGGAAGGGATTAGATGTAATAAAGGATCGGGGGCTATGCTCCCAACCGACAAAATTCCTTATGTTTTGATAAAAAATAATAGCGAAATAAATTCTGCTGATATAGCTTTTACAAACCACTATACAGACGCAAGCAATACTTATTACGGTGGCACAATAATAGCAAGTGATGTGGATTTCTTCAACAATTATCAATTTTTGGATATTAAAAACCATGATTATGGTCCACAGAGTTTTAATCAATGTAAATTCATTAGATGCAAATTCAAAGAAATGCTAACATGCCATATTAGTGCCAAGTTCATAGAAATTGAGAATACTAAGAATGTTTATTTTAATGGATGTGAATTTTATTATGGTTGTACAAGCCCAAGAACAGCAATAATGATAAAGGATTCAAAAGTATCAATTGATAGGTATTACAATTTCATTACTGGTCAGGAGGTAAAAAGCACATTCGAAGGGTTCTCAAAACCTGTGTTTGTATTAAATAACGCTCAAAATGGAGAAACAGTAAATATTTCTAATTGTGTATTTAATACCAGAGACCCTCAGGAACTTGGAGATAATTTATTTTGCATTTATATTCTAAATGGAAATAACCCACAAATTCTAAATAATACTTTTAACATATATCAAGGAACTTACGCTTGGGGCGCAGGAGTAATTGTAGATAGAGTAGCAATATCATTATTAGATTGCCCTAATTTTTATATAGAAGGTAATACGATTAATTTTAATGGTGTAAATCAGGATACCCGTGGAATATACATTTCTAATTCTGGTATTGCAACTAATCAAGTCTATAATAATGTTATTGATAATGCAACAATTGGTATTCAGGCAGATGGAACGAATAGAGGTACAGCTGTTAATCCAAATCAATCAAATCAAGGTTTAAAGTTTCTCTGCAATCAGTTTAACAACTTTTCAAATTCATCCTACTACATAAAAGCAACTAATTGTAATAATTCAACATTTAATTTTGGAGTAAGCCGATGGCAACAGGGAGCATTAAATGATGCCAATGGAAATGTAATTGCTGGTTCACCAAATTTCAATACAACACCTGATAGGCAATTACAATTAGGTACAAATGATAATGATTTCTATGATGAACACATTACATTAGGTACATTTGATGTTCAATATGTTCATCCAAGTAGTCCTAGTGATTATACTGTGAGGTATGTTAGTAAGGATTCATATGGAAATAATCTTGTGAGTACTTCAGAAGATCCCCTGACCAGTGCGGCTACACCTCACTGTGAATCCAGGTTACCTTGTACAGGTCCCAATTGTCCTATGGTTATGGGTCCATTTCAAATTACCGTTGCCTTCCCCCAGTATAGCGGAATTAAACAACAGCTTTCCGAACTCGTTAATGATGGTGATTATGCCAACCTAAATAGTTTAGTGGAAAATGTAAATTCTTCGAATGTTAATGAGGTTTATAATGAATTACTGAATTCTAATCCATCACATGATATCCTTACGTTGGCTTGTGCGAATGATCTCTTTACCCCATCTATGGTTGAGCAAATTCTTATTGAAAACAGTTATGGTATAAAGTCATCAGGAGTTAGAGTTGCACTATATGAAAGGTAAACACAGTTAAACGAAACTCAAATGGATAACATATATGCTGCTGCTGAAAATATTTCAGAATACGAAGTCCTACTGATGGATATTGAAGCAATTAATCAAGAATACACAAATCTAATGAATCAATCAATTGGAGCATTGGAAAGTAGGGATAGTATTCCGTTGGATAGTGTAAAATTGTATCTTGAGGCATTTAATGATTTATGGTCAAATATCAGGTTGATTTACTTTGCTTTAGAGGAAAATAATTTCACCTATTCTCAACAAAGGTTTGAAAACTTAGGTAACATAAGCGATGAAACTAATGAGATTTCTGATTATTCAACTCTTTACAATAATGTTTTAGTGGATATCTATACAAATCACGAAGGAGATTTTTACCAAATGAATGAATCTCAAAAGAATGATTTATATGACATATTTACCAATGGTACTTATGCTGCAGGAATAGCAAAATACTTATTAATGAAATATGATGATCTTGAATGGGCTCCAAATTATTGTGAAGGAGGAAATAGTGACGAGAGAAGAGCAAAACCTGAGATTATATCGGAAACTACAAATCAAATAATAACAATTTACCCTAACCCTGCTAATGATAGGCTAAATATTGTTATAACCGATGAACTGATAACTCCAACTGAGATTTCTATCCTTGACCTTAGCGGAAGAATAGTTAAGATATTAATAATTAAATCCCAGAATAGTCAAATTAATATTTCAGATTTAAGTGAGGGAATTTATTTTGTCAGGTTTTATGTAAATGACGAAATTACAACTCAAAAATTAGTTATCACAAAATAAAGTAATGTGAAAAAGCTTTTAATAATTATTTTTCTTAGCACTTATTTAAGTGCTTTTACCCAAAACAGGGAAGTGCCTACACGCTTCCCTGTACAGGGTGAAAAGTTGTTTCCTGAACTTCTTTTCTCAAGCAGTTCGATTTTCTACCAACAGAAATCCGGATTTGCTCCAAAAGTAAAATCTGGCACAGTTTATTTGGATACCTTGTATCCGGCAAGAAAATATACTTATTTTCATGATGTGATTGATTGTGATTCGGCTTACTATGTCTCGGGTTATACCTATGGAAACAGAACATCATCAGATTACGACCCAGATCACATCTGTTTGCCTGTAAGAATGAAAATTGATTACTCGGGTAATGTGGTTTGGATGAAAACGGATAGTCTAATGCATGGTGATCATTTTGTAATGTATAATAGAAGTATCATTCAACTTAGTGACGGCAATTTTTTACAGATGAGTGTGGTTGATAATGATTATTCAAACTGGAAAAACTACGATTGGAATGCGCCGGGGTATGTTAAATTTAAACCCAATGGTGATACTATCTGGACAAGACTTTATGCAGATACCACGTATATGAAAAGTTGTGATTGGGGACAAGATATTGTAGCTGAAAATGATGGTGGATTTACTGTTGCAACTATACAAGGTTCGGATTCAAAATCCTATTCTTTAGACACTTCTATTCAATATTGGTATGTTGATACAACCTATGTTGGGATTATTCGATATGATAGCTTAGGAAATATTAAACAAAGAAAACAATTCTTTATTGGAGGTGAAAAGGTTTATAAAACAATTGGATTATTAATGAAACAACCTGATGGCGGCTATATTATAGGAGGGGTTAATTATTTTGGAGGGCCTTTAAAACAATATTTCTTGCTCAAGGTAGATAGTTTATTTAATTGGGAATGGAGAAAGTTGTTTGGGCAAACTTCCAGCTATGAATCAATGATGCAACTTTTTGAAAAACAAAACGATGAATATTATTTCTCAGTAAATAGAGCTGATACACCATCGGTTATTCAAGGAGGTCAAGAATATTATTATCCATATTATCAGACAGGAATAATGGACTCCAATTTTAATATAATCAAGGATACTATTTTTGATATACGATTTTATGATCCAACACACCCTTATTATGATATTATTTTTGATGCGGGAATTATTAGAGGGATGTCCTTTGTTCCTGATAGCAATGGAGTATGTATGGTTTCAAATTTGGGTTATGGAGCAAGTTTGGTTCATTTAGATAGTAACCTAAATTTCAAATGGAACCGTTGGATAGCTGATTTCCCTAATTATACTGAAGAACCCAGAAAGCTAAGGCAGGCACATGATGGTGGATACATTGTTGTGGGTTGGACCAGGAGGGCGGCAAAAGGTGGCTGGTTTGTAAAAACCGATAGTCTTGGTTTTGCCCTGCCCAATGGAGCAGATACTCTTTATCATATTGGAATAGGAGAGCAGGCTGAGCAAAATATTAGTTTTCGAGTTTACCCTAACCCTACAAGCGACAAAGTAAATATTGTTTTTGAAGAAATTCCAAAAGGAAAAATGAAACTGCAACTGATGGATTTAACAGGAAGGTTGGTTGAAAACAAAGAAGTTGATAATTCGAAGAATGTATCTTTTGACCTATTTAATCTGAAAAATGGAGTCTATATCTTGAAGGTTAGATCAAATGAAGGTTGGAGTGAGTCGGTAAAAGTAATTAGGAACTGATACTGATTTCAACACACAAGGAAGAAAGAAGCCCAGCAGACAACTGCTGATATAGTTCATGCCGCGTTTGGTACATTTATGAAAGGAAAGTAGTAAATATGACGATGGTAAATTTTATAAACATTAATGGTAAATTTGCGGCACGAAACCATATCAGCGGGACGTCAATCTGTCTAAAAACCTCCTTTCCCTGTTAATAACTAACCAACTTATTGTTAATAAATTATGCAGTTTTTATTTTGTTAAATAGCTGATTGTTGGAATTATGCCAACAGCAAAACCACAGAAATTTACACCCATATTACCACCAAGGGATTTGACCAGATTTATACTGAGCCATGCTGAAGCATTAAAAGCCCAATGGATAAATAAGATTTATTTTAAAAATAAATATCGCAGTAAGAATATTATTTTTACTTTTGAGGAATTAAAGTATTTAAAATCAAAACTCAAAAAAAATACGAGCCTTATGAATAACTCAAAAATATCGTTAAGCCATTGTTCAACAGTAGATAAAGACCTTTGTAGAGTTACGCCTAAGGCAGATATACACGCAATGCGTGTATTGAGTTGTTGTGCTTAATGTTAAGACAAAAAAATACTGAGAATTGGATAAGTTTATAGAGAATATTGAAAGAATGATGAAACCTTATCGGGAAATCGCAAAGATTACCGAACCGATGAGGAAATTTCAAGAACAATGGGCGGAACAAGCAAGAGCTATCCAAAAAGCAATTGAGCCGACTTTAGAACTTCAAAAAAAACTTGCTGAACCATTAAAAGACTTTCAAAAGTCCTTTGAGAATATTAGTAAGATTTATTCTTCTATACCTAAATTCGAAAATCCATTTTTGGAGCATTTAGAAACCTTCAAAGAGATTGGAGAAAGACTTAAAGAATACACTAAAAAAACGCCAGAATATTTTTTACTTATTGCACAACATGGTTGGTTTATTGACTTGGAGAGTGAGCTAAATTTTCCTTCAATAGTTGCTCATAGGATACAAGAAAAAAAAGTTGATACAGCAAATGAATTACTAGTAAATTACTATAAAACAAATGTTGGAAGAATTTTTGAAAGCCTGATTAAAAGGCACTATAACAGAATAGAAATTTTAGAAAGCATAAAAAAATCTTATGAAGAAGGTAATCATATTCTTTTAATTCCTGCTGTCCTAACTCAAGTTGATGGTATTTGCTTTGACTTTACCAAAAAGAAGTTCTTTATAAAAGAGAAAAAGAATGAGAAATATAAATTCTTACCCGAAGTAATAGCTGAATTAGAAAAATCGGCTGGAAATTTCTTGGAGTTATATTTATCACCACTTCAAAATCAGACACCGATAATGGCAAGAGAACAAGATGTTGGTATGTTTCCTTGTAAATTAAATCGACACAAAGTTTTACACGGAATAAGCACAGATTACGGAACTGAGATAAATAGTTTAAAGGTTATTTCGCTTCTTAAATATGTTTCAGATTTACTTACAGACCTTGATAATAAAACACTAAGCACAATCGAGTAGATGGCCTCGTCAGTACTTAGCTGACGAGGAGCACCTCTCACACCACCGTACGTACGGTTCGCGTATACGGCGGTTCTTTAAAACATGGGGAATAGCGAATTTTTATAGTTATTGACGGATACTTCTTGATATAAACTAAGCATAGAAACGTAACCTCGTTTGCGAAGACGTTCTAAAGTGATGGTGGTAATTAGAATGGGACTTTGTGCTACTGCCCATCCTCCCTTTCGGGTTCTACTCCATGCGTACGCCATACCATGAGGAACACCTAAACGAATAAGGCTTTTGCGCTTGCGTTCAGGCTTTTTCCAATCCGTCCAGATGCAGTATCGAAGTCGGTTTCTCAACCACCCGTCAATATCCGCAAGTTTTTGGTTTATGCTGGCATATTTAAAGTAGTTTATCCATCCACGAGTTACCTGATTGAGTTTCGTTATTCGCTCGTCAAAGCTCATAGGACTTGTCTTTCGGGTAATCTCTTTTAGTTTCATTTTCAAATCTTTCCAACGTTTTTCTGTTACAACTAACTGATATTTGCCTTTTTCGCCTTTGCGATAGGTGGGCACAAACCCATAACCCAAAATTTGGAAGTTTACAGGTCGGCGAATCCCCAGCAATGCCATTAGTCTATCTGTTTTCAAAGGAGAAAGGTTGTTTAGGATGCAAGCTTATGAGCCATAATATTTTATGTTTATCGAGTTAAATTATTTTTTTGTGAACAAAGCAAAAACCAAAAATTTGGTATGACCTTAGGACTTCCTTCATTTAATTTTTTTTGTCGGATAACAGTGAAATAATAGATGAAATTTATAAATATTCGTCTTATTAAGTTTTATTTAACATTTTTTTAAATCAAAAAACTCTATGGTATTAACCATTTTATATATTTGCAAATTAAAGTATATAAATATTATTTTATAATAAAATTAGCATAATGAAAAAACTAAAAAACCTATTTGCAGTAGCAGTTATTTTATTTACTTACAATTCTATTTTTGCCCAAGCAGGCATTAAAACAGATATACCTGTTGATCCCTCAGTTCGCATTGGAGTATTAGAAAACGGCTTAACCTACTACATCAAGCAAAACAAAATTCCTGAAAATAGAGGCGAATTTTATCTTGTCGTTAATGCTGGAGCGATACAGGAAACTCCAGGACAAAATGGACTTGCTCATTTTACAGAGCACATGTGTTTTAATGGCACCAAAAATTTTGAGAAACATGATATTATTCATTACCTCCAATCTATTGGGATGAAATTTGGTCCAGAGATTAATGCCTACACAGTTACCGACCGCACTGTTTACACACTCAATAAAGTGCCGCTGGAAAATAAAGCAAACATGGATACTGCACTGATGATTTTATATGATTGGGGATGCAATGTAAGTGAAGAATCCGCTGAAATTGATGCTGAAAGAGGTGTGATTCGTGAGGAATTTAGAACACGAATGAGTGGCATGGCAAGAACTCAAATGGAAGTTCAAAGTGTAATGTATAAAGGCTCAAAATATGAGCTTCACAATGTAATTGGTGATACAAATGTTATTAATTACGCTCCTTATGATACTCTTAGAGATTTCTACAAACAATGGTACCGCCCCGATTTAGAGGCTATTGTTGTTGTTGGTGATTTCGATGTAGATGAAATGGAAGGCAAAGTAAAAAGTATGTTCGCAAAAATGCCTGCTCATAAAGATGCCAAGAAAAGAGAATATTATCAAGTGCCAGGGCACAAAGAAGCAAGAGTAGTAATTTCAAAGGATAAAGAAGCCCCTTATAATGTGATTGAAATTGCATATAAACGCCCTTCAAATCTCGATAGAAGTAAAAAATATTATCGCAGCCAATATGCAGATCAGCTTTATTCTTCGATGTTAAATGCGAGACTTAATGAAATCATTCAGAGTGCCAATCCTCCTTTTTCTTATGCTTTCTCTGGCAATTCAGGAATGTTGCCTACAGTTGATGCTTATATAAGTTTTGCTGTAGCTCCAAACGACAAAATCTCAGAAGCTATTAATGTTCTTCTTACTGAAAATGAAAGAGTTAAAAGATATGGATTCAGCGCTTCTGAAATTGAAAGAGCAAAAAAAGAAATGATGACTTCTGTTGAAAAATCTTATAAAGAAAGAAACAAACAGAAATCCGACAAATATGCCGTAGCTTTGTTGGAAAACTACCTAACAAGCCAACCAATACCATCTGATGATTGGGATTATACTTTTGCCAAAGAAGCTTTAGCAGATATAAGCTTAGAAGAGATTAATTCACTTGCTAAAAATTGGATTACAGACGATAATATTGTTGTTGGAATTATGGGTCTTGATGCCGAAAATGTTATTTACCCATCCAAAGATGAAATATTAAAAATGTTAGATGCAGCCAAAACTGCTAATATAGAAGCATATGTAGATAAGTTTGCAAACCGCCCTCTTGTTGCAGAAGAACCTGTTGCAGGCACAATTGTAAAAGAAACTACCGATGCCAAAAAAGGTGTAATTCGTTGGGAATTGAGTAATGGAGTAAAAGTCGTTATTAAAACAACCGATTTTAAGGACGACGAAATACTTATGAGCGCAAGCAGCTTGGGTGGTTGGTCGGTTTACCAGAAAAAAGATGATGTATCTGCCAAAACTGCTGCCGATGTTGTGTCTTCAAGTGGACTTGGTGATTTCGACAATATTGAATTGCAAAAACAACTTGCAGGCAAAAGCGCTAATGTAAATCCTTATATTTCTGAACTTACCGAAGGTTTTTCAGGACGCAGCAATATTAACGATTTTGAAACTATGCTTCAAATGACTTATCTTTATTTTACAAAACCAAGAGCTGATAAAGATGCCTTTGAGAGTTATATACAACGTGAGAAATCATCACTCGAAAACAAAATTGCTAACCCAGAATCTGCCTTCAGCGACACAATTACTAACACATTGGCACAACATAATAATCGTTTTGAACCAATGTCTGTTGCTAAACTTGCTGAGGCAAACCTTAGCAGAATAAAATATATTTTCAAAGATAGATTTGGCGATCCTTCAGGATTTACCTTTTATTTTGTTGGAAATATTGACCCAAATAAAGATAAAGAAAATATTTTGAAATATTTAGGCGGATTACCAACGGTTAATCGTCAAGAAACTTGGGTAAACCTCGGAAAAGAACTGCCAAAAAAAGTGGTTCACAATGCTTATACACGCGAACTTAAAACACCAAAATCAACAGTTTTTATTGCCTTTACAGGAGATTTTAAATATGATATTAAAGACAGATTGCTCCTCGATGCTGTTAAAGAATATTTAGATATTAGAATGCTCGAAACTTTGCGCGAAGATCAAGGTGGAACTTATGGAGCTTCAGTTTTTAGCCAAAGCAAACATTATCCTAAATCTGAATATTTTGTGGGAGTTTATTTCGATTGTAATCCTGCAAAACTTGATACCATGATTAAAATAGTTTACGATGAATTATCTAAAATGCAAAATAATGCACTTGATGATAAGTCGATTCATAATATAGCAGAAAACAAACTTAAAGATTTTCAAGAGTCGAAGAAAGAAAACCGCTATTGGCTTACCAAAATTGTTAGCGATGACTATGACCAAGAAAATTATTTAGGATTTGATTACGAAAAATTCTGGAGCACAATCAAAGCAGCAGATGTTCAAAAAGCAGCTAAGAAATTTCTATCGAAAGACAGAGTAGTTCAAATAGTTACAAGCAATACTGATGTTAATGGATTGAAATAAATCGAGATAATTAATACAAAAAAAAGAGTCAATTAATTGACTCTTTTTTTTTGCAAATAATAAAACCTCGGTTTTTGTAAAAAAAATATACAACTAAGTTTTACTACGAACATATTTATTAGATTTTTTTTCAAATAAAAAAACCGGATAAATTAATCTATCCGGTTTAATTTAGAAAATCATTTTTCTAATTACATCCGCAGCTACTATTACCGCAACCGCAGCTATCTTCACTGTTTTCGTGATTGTGTTTGTGCTCGTGTTTATGTTCACCCGAACCGCAACCACAGCTATCTTCACTGTTTTCGTGATTGTGTTTGTGTCCTCCCGAACCGCAACCACAGCTATCTTCACTGTTTTCGTGATTGTGTTTGTGTCCTCCCGAACCGCAACCACAACTCGATGACATCATATCCTCTTCACTTGCATCAGCAATTGTTAGGATTTCACCTTCAAAATGTAAATCTTTACCAGCCAAAGGATGATTGAAATCCATTTTAACATTTTTATCAGTAACTTCAATTACAAGCCCATCCATGCGACGTCCTTCAGAATCTCTCATTGGAATTTTATTTCCAGGAGTAAGCATTTCGTAGTCGATTTTACCATGTGCTTCGAAAATATTTATGTCCAAATCGATAATTGCTTGCTCGTTGAACGCACCATAAGCATCATCTGATTCAATCACAAATGAAAACTTTTCACCTTCTTTAAGTCCATTTAATTTCTCTTCAAAAAGAGGAATCATCCTCCCTTGACCAAAAACAAACTCAAGAGGCTCAGCATTGTATGTGGATTCTATGATTTCACCTTCAGAATTATTCTCTCTTAAAGTATAATTTACTTTCACTAATTTATTTGCTGTAATCATTGTATAATATTTGATTATTTATGATGCAAAACTACATTATAGGCAAACACCATAATATTAAAAAATCCTAATTATTATCATAAGAAATATTATTTTGCCATTATTAAATAATTTTTCTTGCTGTTAAATCAAAACTTATATCTTTGCCCAATGCAAACTGGCCCCGCAAGGGCTAAGAGGGAATGCCGTGAAAACCGGCAACAGTACCCGCTGCTGTAAAGTCCATTCTGGAAGCGATAAACACCACTTTCAATTGCCCAATTGATGGGAAGGTTTCACTTCATCGGACTGAGTCAGAAGACCTGCCTTTTGCTATTTAACTTTTTAAAGCTTCGGGATAAAAGCTTGAATATCTTAGTTTTGCATATTCTTTTAGCCCGTAAGTTTTGAGGAACTTTTTATTTTATTAAACCTTAAAATTTACATTATGATTAAAAAATTACTTTTTGTTTTTGTGTGTTTTACACTCATTAGCAATGCATCTGCACAAACAATCTCCACATTTGAAGATTTATCTCTTCCTGTAGACACATTCTGGAATGGCTCCGACAGCTCAGGCGGATTTATTAGTGGCAACGCCTTTTTTGCTAACGAGTATAATGGCACTTATGATTCTTGGGCTGGATTTTCGTACTCGTCGAAAACTGACTCTACCACTGCTAACTATTCAAATATGTATAGTGCCGCCAATGGAACTGGTTTCAACGCTTCGCAAACTTATGCAACAGCTTACATTAGCCCCTACAGTTCAGCGAATTACATAAACCTAATAAATACTGCCAAAGGAAAAATCGTTGATGGATTTTATATTAACAATAATGCCTACGCTTATCTTTCTATGCTTAATGGGGATGCTTATTCCAAAAAATTTGGTGGCTTATCGGGAAATGATCCCGATTGGTTTCGACTAAAAATTACTGGATATTTAAACGGTATTTTTACAGATTCTACTGAATTTTATTTGGCTGATTTTCGCGATAGCGTCAACACTCATGATTATATAATAAAAAACTGGACTTGGTTGGATTTGACTTCTCTTGGCAAAATTGATAGTATGGTCTTTTCCATGTCATCATCAGATGTAGGAAGCTGGGGAATGAACACTCCTTCATATTTTTGTATTGATAATCTCAGCACCACCGATGGAGTTGGCTTCGAGAAAATTTCGAACAACTTTACCATGAATATATACCCAAATCCAGCTAACGAGTATTTCATAATAAAATCAGATTTGAAAATTCAAAAAGCTGAATTACTAAGTATTGAAGGAAAAATTATTAAAAACATCGATATAAGTTCAAATCCAAACAATATAATTGTGCCTCTAAACAGCATAAATTCAGGCATTTATTTTGTGCGCATTTTAGCTGATGAAAATTATTTTACCAACAAATTAATAATTCGATAAATGTATTTAAGGTGGTGTGGGCAGCCACCTTTTTTTATAATTAACCATGAATAAATATTTTGTAATATTATTTATTTCTTTACTTTCAGCATCAAAATGTGAAGCACAATATGCAGCAGCAGCTGGACAACCGGGCTCAACAGCGATTTTCCAAGATAGTAGCATTTTTTATCAATGGGCTAATTTTGTGGAAGTTAAGCGTGGATTTATGAATATTGCCGACACCATTTTGGGGAAAGCTTCTTATGGCAACGAGCTTTCGGCAATAGGAAAAGCCGACAACAATGTGGTGAGTTTGGGCGATGGAGGCTCAGCAATATTAAGTTTTGAAAATCCTATAAAAAATGGCTCAGGTTGGGATTTTGCTGTTTTTGAAAACTCTTTCGATGGGAGTTTCTTGGAACTTGCCTTTGTGGAAGTGAGCTCCGATGGAAGCAACTTTTTTCGGTTTCCAGCTCATAGCCTTAGTCAAAATAATATTCAAATAGGGACTTTTGGAAATATAAATCCCGAAAAAATAAATAACCTTGCAGGCAAATATAAAGTCGGCTATGGAACTCCATTCGATTTAGAAGAGCTAAAAAATATTCAAGGACTTGATATAAATAATATTTTAAAAATCAAGATAATAGATGTTGTAGGCTCCATTGATTTCAATTTTGCAAGCTTCGATACTGCCAACAATATTATAAACGATCCATGGCCTTCGAGCTTCAGTTCATCTGGTTTCGACCTCGATGCCATTGGCGTCATCCATTCAGTTCTTTCGGCAAAAGATATTGCGAATAAAAATCAACAAATAAAAGTATATCCAAACCCAGCAAGCACAAGCATTAATATCCATTTAATCGACTTTGAAGATTTGATTTTAAAAATAGAAATCTTTAACACTTTAGGCCAAAAAATTCAAACAATAAATGCCAATTCAAATTCTATAGAGATAAATTTAGAGGAACTGCCTTCAGGATTATATGTTCTTAAAGCCAACACTAAAAAAGATTATATCATTGTAAAACAGATTATTAAGAAATAAAAATTTCGTCGGAAATTTATAAAACACATTCTGACTAATTGATGAGGATTATTTTTTTAAATTTGCAATCAACAAATACCAAAGAATATTCTTATGAAAATAATAACATATAATGCAAATGGCGTAAGAGCAGCCATGAAAAAAGGATTTATCGATTGGCTCAAAGAATCGAATCCCGATATAGTTTGTATTCAAGAGACCAAAGCACAAGAAGACCAAATTCCTTTTGAAATTTTTGAAGAAGCTGGGTATAAAACTTATTCATTTTCTGCCGAAAAAAAAGGATATAGCGGAGTAGCAATTTTGACTAAAGTAGCTCCCGATAGAATTGTTTACGGTATGGATATGCCAATATATGATAGAGAGGGAAGGTTTATCAGAGCTGACTATGGAGATGTTTCTGTGGTAAGTGTTTATCATCCGTCTGGTTCTTCCGGAGATTTAAGGCAAGCATTTAAAATGCAGTGGCTCAGCGATTTTAAAAATTATATCGATAAATTAAAAACAGAAAGAAAGCAACTTATTCTTTGTGGCGATTACAATATTTGCCATCGCCCTATAGATATTCACGACCCTGTAAGAAATGCCACAAGCAGCGGTTTCTTGCCAGAAGAAAGAGAATGGATTGATGGATTTATCAAGAGCGGATTTGTAGATACTTTTAGGTTTTTAAATCCACAACCTCATCAATATTCGTGGTGGAGCTATCGAGCCAATGCCCGAAAAAACAATAAGGGCTGGCGAATAGATTATATAATGATTAGCGAAACAATGAAAGATAAAATTTTATCTGCATCGCTTATGCCTCAAGCTTATCATTCAGATCATTGTCCTGTGGTTTTAGAATTGAATTTAATAAAATAGCCCTATAAAAATTCCTAAAGCAAATATTCTATCCATAGATTCTTTTGCAAGCCAAATAAAATTAGCTCAACAGATGGTTTTGATAAATTAATAAAAATTAAATTTTTAAAATTATCTCTTGCCATTTGACCTAATTTCAAACAATTTTTTATATATTTTTGTCAGCACGAATTATATCCTATGAAGAATACAAAACCTCTTATTTTAATTTCCAATGATGATGGCATTGCTGCTCCTGGTTTAAAGAAGTTAAGTGGGCTCATGCGGCAGCTTGGCGATGTGGTTGTGGTAGCATCAGAATTATCGCAATCTGCAATGGGTCATGCTATTACCATGAAAGTTCCATTGGTTTTCAGAGAAGTTTTCAATGAAGATGGCTATGCCGAGTTTGTTACTAATGGCACTCCGGCAGACTGCATAAAAATTGGTTTGCATAAACTTTTAGAGCGCAAGCCCGACCTTGTAGTTTCTGGCATAAACCATGGCTCCAACTCAAGCATAAACATTATTTATTCGGGCACTATGGCGGCAGTTTTGGAGGCAACTTTGGGGGGAATTCCTGCTATTGGATTTTCGGTACAAGATTTTTCTTTAGACGCTGATTTCACTGGTGCTGAAGATATTATATTGAAAATATGTAAGAAAATTCTTGAAAATGGACTTCCTGATGGAAATGGTTTAAATGTAAATTTTCCAAAATTAAACGGCACACCTTACAAAGGTATAAAAATTTGTCGGCAGTCGAAAGCCTATTGGAAAGAAGATTTCAATGAAAGATACGACCCTCGAAATGGAAAGCCATATTATTGGTTGACAGGGAGTTTCAATCTATTAGAAGATAGTGATGATACCGATGAGTGGGCTTTGGCAAATTATTATGTTTCAGTAGTGCCAGTTCAAATAGATTTCACTGCCCACAGCACCATAGAAAAATTAAATAGGATAAATTGGAATTAAGTTACAGAATATTTAAAAATGATTTTTATGAAGAATATTTTCGATAGAAATTCAGTCTGGTTTGGCATTTTAATAGGTCTTTTATTGCCATCAATTCTATTCTTTATTCTTAAGAAGTTGGTATATTATATCACATTATGGACAGAACCTGTTCTTATTCAAGCTTATCAAAAGACTTTCATTTCAGATGCCAGCGTATTTTTAATAGCAATATTTTTTAATATTATTTTCTTTAGAAAATATCTGAAAAATAATGATTATGAATTGACAGGAAGAGGCATTTTAGTCATAACAACCTTGCTAACATTTGTTTTTATAGCTATAAAAATGAATATGCTCACACAAATTATTAAATAAAGGCACAGATGAAATATTATATTGTAGCTGGTGAAGCCTCAGGCGATATGCATGCATCAAACCTTATGAAAGGCTTGAAATGCATGGATACAGATGCAATATTTCGTTTTTGGGGAGGAGATCTTATGGCTGCCGTTGCTGGCATCAAACCAGAAAAGCATTACAAAGATTTAGCTTTTATGGGCTTTGCTGAAGTGTTAATGAATCTTTCAACGATTTTGAAAAACCTTAAAAAATGTAAATCTGATATTTCAAAATTTCATCCTGACGCACTTATTCTTGTTGATTATCCTGGATTCAACCTTCGGATAGCTGAATATGCTCACAATCTGAATATTAAGGTAATTTATTATATTTCTCCTCAAATATGGGCTTGGAAAGAATCTCGAATTCATAAAATCAAAAAGTTTGTAGATAAAATGCTCGTGATTTTGCCCTTTGAAAAAGATTTTTATTTGAAACATAAATATTCTGCTGATTATGTTGGGCATCCACTTTTAGACTCTCTTGAACCCATATTAGAGAAAAGCGAAAGTGCCACAAAGAAGAAAATTGCAATTGTTCCTGGCAGCAGAGTTCAGGAAATTGAAAGAATGTTGCCGGTGATGCTTGAAGCGACCGACAGTTTTGGCGATTATGAAATTGTAATAGCTGCCTCAAATCATATTGATGAAAATATCTACAAGAAAATAATTGGCACAAGAAAAGTAAAAATTATATTTAACAATTTACATGATGCTGTTAAAAACTCCGATGCCGCTTTGGTAACTTCTGGCACAGCAACTCTCGAAACAGCATTGCTTGGAATCCCTCAGCTGGTTTGCTATAAAGCCAATCTTTTATCGTATTTTATTGCCAAAAAATTAGTGAAAGTAAAATTCATCTCACTCGTAAACTTGATTTTGGATAAAGAAGTGGTGAAGGAATTAATTCAAAACGAAATGAATGTGGCAAATGTAAAACGCGAGCTAACAGAATTACTGTACAACGATAAAAAACGACAAACGATTAAAGATTCATACATGATTTTATATAAAAATTTGGGAGGCAAAGGAGCATCAGAGAGAGCTTCCAAAATAATTATTAATTTTCTAACAAACAGTAAATGAAAATACTACAGAAATTTATTCTGCTGACAATAATATTTTTTACAGCATCACAAGCGAAAGCTGTAAATATTGATATAAATATTTTTCATAACGAAAATCTTAAAAAAATTGAGTTTAAAGTCATCTCTGGAAAATACTCTCTTGAAGGCGACAACATAAAGATTGCTGATATTAGTAAAGATGAAAGCTATAGGTTTAGAATTCTGGGAGATTCAATAGTTGTTGAGAAGAATGCTAAGGCTTTGGGAACTTATAAATTTTTAAAAATCATAGGAGTTAGTTTTATTAATGCATTCTCTTTCAATCCATTAAAAGGAAATATAAAAATACGAAACTACGACGATAACTTCATTTTAAGAGTTAAGGGGAATAGCCTTTTAGCCATTAACAGCCTCGATTTGGAGCATTATATTGCAGGCGTGGTTCAGAGCGAAAGCGGAGGAAGCAATGATGATATTGAATACTTCTTTGTGCAAGCAATAATTTCGAGAACTTATGCTTTGGCAAATTATCTGAAACACAAAGAAGATGGATACAATTTATGCGACAATACTCATTGCCAATATTATATGGGAAGATGCAGAAATTCTGATATTGCAAGAGCTGTTGCCCGCACTGGTGGCGATGTGATTGTTGACAAAAATAATCAAATGATTTCGGCGGCATATCACTCAAATTGTGGCGGCGAAACAGTAAACTCCGAAGATATTTGGGGAATTCCTACCACATATTTAAAATCTGTACGCGACACCTTTTGCAATGATTTTGGCAATTATAATTGGAAATTTAAAATCAATACAGATGAATTTCTTAAATATCTGAGTTTCAAATATCATTATCCAATAACTGACGATATTATGCTAAATAAAGCAACTCACTTTACACAAGTAAATAGGAAAGCAAATTTTGAATTTAGCATTCCGTTAAAGAATATTAGAGCAGATTTGAAATTGAAATCCACCTTCTTTAGCATTGAACCACAAGGTGATATGTTGATATTTCATGGAAAAGGTTATGGTCATGGGGTCGGATTATGCCAGCAAGGAGCAATAAATATGGTCCGTCTGGGATATAGCTATCAAGATGTTATCAAACATTATTACAAGGACGTAAAAATTATTAATTATACTGAATTGAAGTATAAATTTGCACCATAGAGCAAGGTTTTAGAAGATTTTTTTATGAAAAAAATAATTCAATCTGATGTAGTTTTTACAAATATTGGCGACCCTATAAGCAATGGAGGTATAGAATTCGATGCCAATGGCAAAATATTGGCCGTTTATAATCAAGAACAACTTTTACAAAAAAAAATAGACAAAAAATATAAAGGATTTCTTGTCCCTGGCTTTGTAAATTCGCATTGTCATTTGGAACTAAGCTTTGCTGTAGCTCGAATTGAAAAGAATAAGGGTATAAATAATTTTATTGAGAGAGTAGAATTTCTAAAAAAATCTACACCTGAGAAAGCCAAAATAGAAATGATTGGCAAGGCTTTGGAAATTTTAAAAGAAGAAGGAATTGTTGCTGTTGGCGATATTTGTAATACCGAACTTACAGCTAATCCAAAAAAATTTTCCAGCATCAAATTCAGAAATTTTATTGAAGTTTATGGCATAAATTCAGACTTTGCTAATAAAAAAATTGATGAAGCTATAAAGCTAAAAGTTAAATTTGAAAATTCCTCAATAGTTCCCCACTCTACTTATTCTCTTTCGAGCGAGTTATTTAAAAATATTGAAAATCAGTTGAATAACAATGATATTATTTCTATTCACAATCAAGAAAGTGCTGCTGAAAATGAATATTTTCAAAAAGGAAGTGGAGAAATGTTTGACAGATTTAAAAATTGGAATTTAGAAATTCCTAAATTTATTCCTTCAAAAGAAAACCCATTACAAACCATTAGCAAGATTATTGAAATAAAAGATAACTCCTGCCTTTTTGTTCATAACACATTTTCCGAAGCTGCAGATTTCGACTTTATTAATCAAACTTATCCCTCAGCATATATTTGTATTTGCCCTTCATCCAATTTATTTATAGAAAACACATTGCCAAAAGTGGAGATGATTTATCAAAAAGCCATGACAATTTGCATTGGTACCGATAGCTTGGCATCCACCGATAATCTCTCGCTTTTTAATGAAATGATGATATTAATAAAAGCATTTCCAAATATTCCATTCACGGAAATTTTGAAATGGGCAACGATAAATGGAGGAAAAGCTTTAGGTTTTGCAGAGGATATTGGAAGCTTTGAAGTTGGCAAAACTCCAGGAATAAATCTTATAGAAGATGTTGATGTAGAGAATATTAGACTTACAGATTACAGCTTTGTAAGAGTAATAAAATAATAAATATTTTTATTTTAAAAAAGCAATATTGCATGCGACAGAACATAAAAAAAGCCACTCTTTGAGAGCAGCTTCTTTTACTAAAAAGATATCTTTGGAAAAAACTATTTTCCGTGTCTTTCATCTGAGACTGTAAGTTTCTTTCTTCCTTTAGCACGGCGTGCGGCCAACACTTTGCGACCGTTGGCAGATGCCATACGAGTGCGAAATCCATGCTTGTTCTTTCTCTTTCTATTTGATGGTTGAAATGTACGTTTCATATCTATCTCTTATGTTTTAAAGGACTGCAAAAGTAAATATAATTTTTAAACTCACAAGTAATTTTATAAAAAATCTTCATTGATTTCTTCATAAATAAATAAATTTATCTATATACTTAATAATTAAGAGAATATAAAAAATAATATTTTGCCACTTGGCACTAAAATCTAAAGAAATATTTAGGATTTATTTCTTTGCAATTTTATTCTCATAATTATCTAAGGCAAATATTGCAGCTTTTGTTCCAGCATTTATAATCTCTTTTGCCCTATAAAACTCAAAGGTAGATGAGGTGTTTCTTGATATATCTATCAGAATGTCAGGTTGATTTAGTTTAAGTTCCAACTCACAAATGCGGTTAAGCATAATTCCTAAAGAGCGATTAAGAATATTAATATATGAAAGATTTTCACCCTGACTTTTAGGAAACCCCCTTGCAAATTTTTTGTAGATATTAAAATAATTCCAATCTGAGATGTCTTCCAACATTTTATTTTCTATTTTTTTAAGTTGAAAGTTTGACTCATGAGCATTCAAATTCACAGCAACAAGTATATCATCCTCATTTCTCTTAACATGATTTACTGGAATTGGGTTGAGCAAACCTCCATCGACAAGATGATGTGAATTATGCAGATAAGGTACAAAAAGTGTTGGTATTGAGATAGATGCACGCAATGCCTCATAAAGATTTCCTTTATCGAAAACTACTTCCTTATTAGTTTCCAAATTGGTAGATAAAGCCACAAATGGAATTGGCAAATCCTCAATATTAATATTAGGGATACGTTTCTGCATTTCATCAAAAACTTTTTTCCCTTTCATAAATCCCAAATTTCTTATAGTGAAATCCATAAGATTAAAGACTTCTTTTTTTGTCAACGAAAGCATCCAATCTTTATAGGAAGCTAAACCACCAGCAGCATAAGCACCGCCAACGACAGAACCGATTGAGGTTCCTGATATTGAACTTATTTGGTAACCTCTTTTTTCAAGTTCTTCAATTACACCAATTTGAGCAAGCCCTCGTGCACCGCCGCTACTCAATACCAACGCAACTTTTTGTTTTACCATCTCTATTTATTTTAAAATACTTCTTGCTATTCGGTTTACTGGCAATATTGCTGCGATAAATCCAATAAACAAAACTATGCTATAAACAGCCACAAAATCAGTAAATTTCATGGCAACAGGGAAAGCCGATACAGCAAAGTTTCCATCCATAGGAATTATTCCAAATTGCTGCTGAATTATTATTATTATAACTCCTAATATTAAACCTATTGCACCTCCAAGTACCGAAATCAACATTCCTTCGTAAAGAAATATTTTCTTCACTAAACTCTTTGTGGAGCCAAGATATGACAGGGTTTTTATATCTTCCTTTTTTTCTAAAATCAAAACCGTTATTGAACCCACCACATTGAAAATTGCTATCAAAAGTATGAATGATAAAATCAAAAATCCCGACCATTTTTCACTCTGAGTAATCTTATAAATTGTTGCATTCTGTTTATTTCTGTCTTTAATTATATAAGAAGTACCTAACGCACTTTCAAGGTCTTTAACCACTTTATAATCAATTGATTTATCATGAAGAGCTAATTCAATGGAGGTAGCTTTATTTTGAATATTCATCAACTTTCTGGCAAATTCCAAGGAAACATAAATTCTACTTTCATCGATTTCTTGCTGAACGCTAATAACACCGACAGGATATATGGGCATAATGTTGAAAGCATTCAAAGGGTCGATTTCAGAAGCATCAGCTCGAGGATAATAAATATAAATTGGCTGGTCTATTTGATTAATGTTTATGCCCATTTTCGTTGCCATGCCATTGCCTACTACAGCAAAATAACCATTAGAATTCTGCACCAAAAACCTGCCTGCTACGGTCATTGAATCTACCCCGCTCATCCTGTAATAATCTGGCCTCACAGCCTTTAAATCCACTATAAGTTGCCTTTCGCTTCCTTTAGAATTTTCTTGTGAATATTTGGCAAGAGCCATATCTGATATTACTTCTGAATAGTATGCAATATTTTTATTTTTAGTTATTTTATCCATAGGGAAAGAATCCAAATCGATATATTTTCCTTTTGCTGGTGAGATTTCAACATCAGGTTGAACAGAATTATAAAGCACTTCAATAAGATCTTCGAGGCCGTTGAAAACTGATAGTATAAGGATTAGAGCTAAAGTTCCTATAGCAACAACACTCACAGAAATAGCCGATATCAAATTTATGGCATTATGAGTTTTTTTTGAAAAAAGATAACGCATCGAAAAAAATGACGGCAGATGAGGCATGGTTGTTATTTTATTGCTACCACATTTAGCCCTGTGCCTGTTTTGTGATAAGAATTAGTATCTAAATAATTAAGTATTAATGAAATGGGGAAAGTAATTATATAATAGAATGGAAGAATAATAAAAAATATTTTCGAAGCATTAAGCATCAGAATAGGATATTTCATCGATAGTTTCCAGCTTATTTTGCCTGCGCTGCCGTAGGTGTATGACGCTCTGGAGGAACTAAATCCTGCTGCTTTAAGTTTAGCTTGAATCTCATCAATATTGTAACCATCGCGCACATGTTCATCAATGAAAGACTCTTCTGAATTTTCAGAGTGCTCGTGTTCGTGTTCATCAACATCGCTGCCACCCTGATCAGAAGGCGTAGAAATCAACAGCATGCCTCCATTTTTCATTGATTGGTAGAAGTTTTTAAAAACTTGCGTATCTTCTAAAATATGTTCCATCACATCTACCGACAGCACAAAATCATATTTATTGGGTTCGGAAAACTTTGTTAAGTCAGCCACTTCAAATGATGCATTTGTGCGTCCGATATTACTAAAGAAATTATTGCAGTCAGCAATCTGTTCATCTTTAACATCTACACCTTTAACTGTCCACGAGGAATTTATGCCAGATAAAAAGTATGAATATTGTCCGAAGCCAGAGCCTGCATCTAAAATATTTGCCTTACCGCTTTGCGATTTTGCCCATATTCTTATCTCTTTTTTCACGTGCCAAGTGCGCAGCAGTAGCAAGTCGAGAAGGTTATAGAATACTTTTCTAAGAAATGGTGTTTTATTAAAGACTTCGCCTAAGCTTCTTTTTATAGGATCGTATTTCATGGATTAAAATTTATTCTTCGCTAAGAAGTTTGTCAATATTTTCAATATAATCTAAAGAATCATCAATGCCAAAGACAAGTTCAGGGATTATGCGCAGCTGATGACGCACTCTTTCAGCAAGAGTTTTTCTAATAAATTTTGTGGAAATTCTTATTTTTTTCAGAATATCATCTTTATCGGCAGTTCCAAAAATGCTAAGAAATATTTTTGCTTGACTTAAATCTTTGGTAATATTCACTTTTGTAACTGTTACCATACAGTAAGAGCCAGTGATTTCTTTAATGTTCATCTGAAATATTTCGCCGAGATCTTTGAGCAATAACTTCGAGATTTTCTGTTGTCTTGTTGATTCCATTTTGCAAAAATAGTCAAAATCTGATTGTAGAAACATTCCGAGATATTACTCGAAACATTTCAACATTAAGTGTAGAAAAAAAACAATACCTAAGAGAGTTTTAATTTCGATAACAGTATAAAAGCGATATATAAATGCTTACAGATTAAAAATGAGACCTTTGCAAATTAAAAGTAAGCACAAGATTTTAACAAATTT
>Ga0210044_10003306_pt1 | contig 23119 bp, 18 predicted proteins | sample CryGey13umfilter_2_FD_183959 | JGI IMG/M metagenome (GOLD analysis project Ga0210044, IMG submission 183959) | Groundwater microbial communities from aquifer in Utah, USA - Crystal Geyser 4/9/14 3 um filter (SPAdes) (version 2) | ecosystem: Environmental > Aquatic > Deep subsurface >... | reverse complement strand
CCCACCGGCACAAAAAATTCGATCAACCGACGCGACTTTCATGCGAATCGTTAATCCGATCGAATGACAGATCGTTCGCAGCAGGTCATCGACGCCCAATCGATTTCGCCAACGTTCCATCCAATCCGAATACTCATCTCCCGTGCCGAGCGATCTCTGCGAGGTTGATTGCAAATGCAGAAAATTTGTCAACTCTTCTGCCGCTTCTTCGCACACCGTTCCTCGCGCAGCGATGGCTCCCTCCCGATCGATCGGCTCGCCCAATAACTCTCGTGCCGCACGATCAAGCAATTGATTGCATACGCAGATATCCCCCGCTTCCACTTTGTGAAGTTCACTCGCCAGATTCGCACGGTCAATGTGCGGCAGGCGCGTGTAGTTTGCAAATCCCCCGAGGTTCACGATCGCTACACTTTCCTCAATATCTGCAAACAACATCGCATCGACGATCGGCGTGATCGGCGCACCCTGACCTCCTGCGGCGAGGTCCGCGCCTCGCAGGTCGAACACGACGGGAGACACAAGTTCACATGCGATCGGATGCACATTGATCAACTGCTTCGACACGGGAGGATCATGAAAAACCGTCTGCCCGTGTACGCTCACAAGATCAACGCGATCGAACTGCTTTGCAAAATTATTCAGACAGGTCGCGTGAAATTCGCCGAATTGAAGGGAAAGCGTCCCGAACTCACCCGCCGACATCTTCGCTTGCGCTGCGCACGCACGCAACTTGTCTTGCAAATCATTCGGTAATTCAAACGACTGCGAATCAACCACCGAGATCCTCATGTCAAGACCGCAGCCGTCAATGCGAATCATCGACGCATCAAGCCCATCAATGCTCGTCCCCGTCATGCACCCGATGACGAACCGTATTTTTTCATCGATCGGTTTAGTCATTCGTGATTAACGCTCGCCTTCCACGACATCATACAGCGATTCGTAGTGTCCGACGCTTTCATCGAGTCCGCCCCCTCGAGATCGCTTCATCCACAACCGCTGATGCTCCTCAACGATTCCCGCCAGTTGCAACGATAATACCTGTGTATCACAGCATGCCTCACTTTTCGGAAACCATCGCAGGAATCCGACTCGCCACGCAAGTCGCGCAACATCGAGCGCGTGCGCCAATTCCGCCGACATCAACTCGCCCGCAGCTTTTGGCACGCCGTCGTTCGCTAATTTTTCCAATCGTCCCCCCACTTCTTCGCGCCATTCCTCTTCACTTCCTCCCATGACGAACCCCGCGCTCGGCGGATGCAGCGCGTTGAACAGGACGGACGAATTGCGAAGCGGTACAACTTGCCCAATCGCCTCTTCCATCCCGCATTTACAACGCAGTTCGTAATCGACATTCCCGAGTTCATCGATCCACCCTACCGTCTCCCCCGATCGGTCGCCGAACACTTGAGAAGAAATCGCGCTTTGGTCGCGTTCACCACTTGCTCCAACCGCTGCCGCATGTTTCGCGTTCCATGCCGCCCCGGCGCCGTCGGCGATCCCCGTCAAACTAATCGGCCAAATCTGACGATGCCCCATGTCCCCCCAATCCGTTATCAGGAACCCGCTCGCACCGTGCGCTATCCCTGCGACGGCGGCTCTGCGAATGTTCGCCAGTCGTTCGTTGGTTCGACCCGTAATCGATCGCCAGGAACTCGTCCCCGGACACACCCACACGCTTTCAAGCCCCGTTTCGCGAATCGCATCGCACCATTCTCCGAACGGTGAGTCCGCTTCGTATCCCCACACAAGAGCAATCGCGTCCATCGGAAAGTCCCGCATCGAATTCGGATCACGAACCACCATATCCCCCCAGAACATCGGGCGTTTTCCCATTCGAGAAACGACTCCCATCACGCCCTTCACATAGTCGCCGTACACCTTTGCCCGTCCATTCTCCCGAACTAATTCTCGCGACTTCCCCTGCCCGACGTCAAAAGTCTCATCGCACCCGATGTTCACGAGCGGCGAAGAAAAAAACGGCAGCAACTTTTCGAGTATGTCCCGAATCAACTCAATCGACCGCGGATCGCTCGGATTCAGACTGAACGGGCCGACTTTCGAAAAACCCGCAAAATCCCACACCTCCCCGCGACCCATCTCCGCAAGGTGCTCATACCTTGAATCCCTGAGCCAGCGCTCCATGTGGCCGAACGTATTCTGATTGGCGGAAAGTTCAATTCCGAATTCAGTGCAGTAACGATCGAGTTCGACAATCTCAGCCGGCGTGATCGGCGAAGAATCCCGCCAGATGTTTTCGTGACCCGCGTAGGCGAACGTGTGCTCCGTGTACAACTGCAAATGGTTGATCTTCAGATTTGCAAATGTGCGCACCATCTCAAACAGAAACGTCATGGTCGGCATACGGCATCTCGAAACGTCAAGCATCACGCCGCGCTTGGCGAAACTCGGGCGATCTTCAACTTCAACGCACGGTAGACGCTCTCCAAACTGCGCTTTCAATTGGTTCAGGGTCGTATGCGCATATCGCAATCCGGCGCTTCCGCCTGCACGAATCTCAATTCGCTCGGTGCGTTTTTCCTCGTTACCCCCGTCGTTACCATGAAGAATCCTCAATGTATAGGATTGTCCGTCGATCGAATCATCCAATTCTGATCCGACTTTCTCGTAAACGGCTGCTCCCGATGCGCCCGAGACATCAACCCACCCCGCCGATCGCCGGACCCGTTTCGGCTGAGGATAAAGGAGCAACGGTTGAGTTGAGTTCGCTTCACGATCTTCCATCATCAGGTACCGCGCTCCCGTTCGACCGCCCGGTCAGACACACGGCGAATGATATCCCCGACGCGATCAACATCTGCCACGGAAACGCCAGTCTGACCACGCCCCAACCGCCCGGCCATATTCGATCCCAGACAAAAGGCTGAAATGCAAGAACGATGACAAACCCGATGACAAGCGCAGCTATCACGCTCGGCGCATTCCCCCGCCTCTTCGTCAACAGCACCGTGAGAAATACGCCGAGCAAACCCGAATAAGCAAACGTCATCACGCCCAGTGCGAAATCAATCAGACTCGCTTCACTACCGCTCTGCCACGCAATGCACACGACGGCAAACGCGCCGACGAGAATCCCCCAGCCGATGAGCGCGCCCTGTCCCACTCGAAGATAATGTCCTTCATCGCGGTCCGGCGCGATCTTTTTGTATACGTCGTTGGTGAACGCCGACGCCATCGCATTCAGCGCCGAATTCAAACTTGATAATCCAGCCGCAAAAAGACCCGCCATCATCAGCCCTGAAACGCCGGTCGGCATCTCGCGCAGAATGAACGTGAGAAAAATCTTTCGCGAATCATCAACTCCATACGAAGGCGCATTAATGCCCATCAGGTCGGGTCGTCGGTAAAAGACGAAAAGAAGCAATCCGATCAACATGAAAAGAATCGTTACCGGAATCCCCAAGAAAATCGCTGCGATGATTGACTTCGATCCTCGGTCGGCCGTCTTGCAAGTCAGCATGCGCTGAGTCATGTCCTGATCCGTGCCGTATGCAGCAATGCCGAACAGGGAGAATCCGAAGATGGCGGATATGAGCGTGTACGAATGATTGATGGTTTCCTTCCTCAACCCCGATTCAAGCCAGGTCAACTTCGATGGAACATCAGGATGGAGCAAGTCAGGATGACGAAGTGCATCAATGATCTGCTCCAGCGGGACCGGGATGCGGTGGAACAGAATCGCCCCGGCAATCGCCGCCGCTGACACGAATATGAAAAACTGAATCACGTCAGTCCAGATGACACTCGCAACGCCACCGATCAATGTGTAGACGATTCCCACAACGGTAAACGCAACCACGCCCCACATGACGTGCATCGCGTCGATATCACCGAACACCACGAGCGAAGCGGCGAGCGCGCCCATGTAAAGCCGCGCTCCGCTTGCGAACACTCTTCCCACCATAAACATGGCGCTGGCGGCGATTCGCCCTTCCGCTCCGGCGCGGTTCTCGAGAAGTTCATACACCGTCGAAACACGCCGCCGATAAAACGCTGGAATAAAAAGAAACGCGACAACAAACGCTGCGATCACATTCCCAATATTCGATGATAAATACGCCAGATTCCCGCGAAACGCCTGTTCCGGTCCGCCGATGAACGTCGCCGCTGACAGCGTCGTCGCCACGAATGAAATCGTCACCGCCCAGGCCGGCATCCGCCTCCCGCCGAGAAAATAATCAGCCGTATCCGCACTCTTGTTCCGCTTCGCCGTCCACCAGCCGGTAACTACGAGGAGCGCTGCGTATCCGCCGAGCACCACCCAATCCCACTTCGCAAAGGAAATCGCGTGGGAAACCGAAGCCGTCAACGTGATTGGATGGTACGACAAATCAATGAGCAAGATGAACCTTTCTCGCGGATGATGAATTCATGATCCAAACGCCCGACGAACCAATGAACAAAACACCCGACTGAATCTACGTCGGGCGGACCAACCAACCTTCTGCAATTTCAACGAGAATCAAGCGGACATCGAACGCCGAATCATCGCCGGTACGTCGTCGTGCCGACTCGGCTCACTTTGCTGATTCGCTTGTTCACATACAGCAGTTCCAGAATCAGTTCACCGGCGACCGCATGCGCCTGCTCGTCGGCGACGTCCATGTTCATCGCGCGCACCAGAATTTCCGCCGCATCCGCCAGTCCCTCCACGAATCCCATGGAAGCCACCACTTCCGAAGCCCGCGACAAGTCCGTAATTTCAAGCGAGATTCCGCCGGTAAATTCATCAGCAATATCCTCAATCTCGTGCAGCCGCACGAATCGCTCAAGGACAACCTTCACCGCTTCACCGATGAACGCTTCGATCAGTCGATCTTCGGTCGATCGCCCGTCTTCGATCGCGCCTTCTTCGCTCAGCATCAATTCGATCTTTCCCCGACAGGCAGACAACATTCGGGATAAATCACACATCCGAACCATGACGCTCGGTTCCCCGGTGACTACGCCCCGCCGCTCCGCACTGCTGACGACGTTCTCAAGGGCGGCCATCGACGCCCTCGCCGACACCCCCGACGATTGATTGACGTGGTTGGAAGTACGCGCCTGCCGAATCGTCTCTTCAAGGATGTCGTGCATCACCGTGGGGACGATCACCCGCACGGCGGAATCATCACGGACGGCAAACGCATTCTCGTTCGTGATGTCACGCGCATCTTCGTTGGTCAGTGGGTAGTGCGTTCGAATCACCGAACCGATACGATCCTTCAGCGGCGTAACGATCCGCCCTCGGTTCGTGTAATCTTCTGGGTTGGCGCTGAACGCGAGACACAGATCAAGCGCCAACCGAATCGGGTAGCCGCGCACCTGAATATCGCGTTCCTCCAATACGTTGAACAGTCCCACCTGTATGCGCGGCGCAAGATCGGGAAGTTCATTGATGACGAACATGCCCCGGTTTGATCGCGGGATCAACCCGAAGTGCATCGTCGCCTCATCTGAGAGATAGCGCCCTTCCGCGTGTTTTACGATGTCGATCTCGCCGATCAGGTCCGCAATCGTTACGTCAGGCGTCGCCAGTTTTTCGTGATAGCGCTCGCTCCGATGAATCCAGCGAATCGGTGCTCCATCCCCCTGTTCCGCCACGAGTGCTTTACCTGCTCCGGTCGTTGGATGCACGGGATCGTCCGCGATTTCCACACCGCCGAGCGCGGGTATCCACGCATCAAACAACGACGGCAACTGCCTGAGAATCTTCGTCTTTGCCTGGCCGCGCAAACCCAATAACAGAATATCGTGTTTGGAAAGAATCGCCTGCACGAGTTGCGGAAGAACCGTGTCCTCATAGCCCACGATTCCGAAAAAAATCGGCTCGCGACGCGATAGTTTACCGAGCAGATTCCGTCGCATTTCGGATTTGACGGTCCGATATTCATAGCCGGTTGCACGCAATTCACCGAGCGTCTCAATTCGGGGAGGAGACGCCGCCCCTCCGACGTTCGAGCCGCCCGCGAATTCCGTCTGCGCTTGTGTCATGAATCCATCCTTGACGAGAATTGCCACCTCTGAACACGAAATTTCCCCCAACACCGACTGGAGGAGATTAGCCGCACGTGTGCAATAAAGTCAATCGTGACAGATACGAATCGCGTTTCACACTCAATTTCCCCGACTCGTTGTTGGTTTCTTGCGGTTTTCGGACCACAGCATACGAAACTGTCAAATACGCAGCAAACCCTATCGCGACATTTCCCTTCTTCGACTATACTTTATGGTTGAAAACGCCCGATTCACTTCCATAGAGGGACGGACGTATACCTCAGCCGAAGCGGACAAGTTTCGTTCTCAGCGAGCCCTGTAAGATATCGAACGACGGCTCACCGAAGAAAAGGCGGGATACCAGAATGACTGACCACGACCGAAACGGACTCGATCTCGCCATTGATGCGCTCTACGAGTCGGGATGGAATGCGCTCGATTCCTCGGATTGTCAACAGCAGGATGACGGCCGACTCTTTCCTTCGCTCGAACGGATCCAGAATGATTTCACTGAGGACGGCTGTGAATTCGCCGTTGAGTACATTCAACTTTTTGACTGCTACCGAGCCGAATGGACGGATCCAAACGGATCACCCGAAGGTGCAGTGGTCGGAGCTTCCGAACTCGAAGCCGCCATCTACGCGCTGGCCCAGCATCGGCAGTTATCCAATATCGGCGTCAATCCGTAATTGAACTATATTTCTTTGAAGGCGGGTCATTCGATTAATGAAATCAGTGCACGCTGCCAGCCATCTCAATCGGAAAAAAGAAACCCCGCTCCGCTGAATGTGAAACAGGGCTTTGGTGCTCTGGTCTTGACGTCTCTTGATCCTGATCCGACTTGCAAAGCAATCACGCGCGGCGCGATCCACCGCTCACGTCTTTTCTTCATCTTCTCTGTTCGATGATGCATCGCCCTCCGGAGCCGATTCGGGTTCAGACTCTTCGGTTGCCGTCGCGGCAGTTTCTTCCTCAACGAAAGCCGCTTCCGATTTGGTCGCCTCCTCGACGACCGCCGTGGCGGTCGCAGCCCCACCACCCAATTTCTCCGCAAACTCCCGACGGCGGGCCGCCTTGTCGCGGCGATTCGACGAAAGTCCCCCGATCTCCGGACCGCCTTCGTCGCCGACCAATTGCAGCATCACGAGATCGCCGCCGTCGCCGAGCCGATGTGTACCCAGTTTTACGATGCGCGTGTATCCGCCGTTTCGATCGGCGTATTTCGGCCCGATTTCCTCAAAGAGATGACGAATCAACTTCGGCCCCTTGACGACATCGCCGTTTCGATTCCGAGTGATCTTGTCATCGTCATCACACATGATTCGATCACGGAGAATCGAGATCGCTCGCCGGCGCGCGTGCAGATTGCCTCGCTTCGCCAGCGTGATCAATTTCTCCGCCATCGGTTGAACCGCTTTGGCTTTCTGTTTCGTCGTCGTGATCTGGCCGTGCTCGAAAAGCCCGGCTACCAGATTCCGAAACAAAGCCGTCCGGTGCGCAGTATCCCGATTCAGTTTGTATCCGTGAACGCGGTGTCTCATGCCTTTATCCCGCCTTTGACTCATCTGACTCATCCCGGCTGCCGACTTCCGACCAGCGAGCGAGAAGAATCGAGTCAAGTCCTTATGATGAGTGAATCTTGCGAATTCCGTTCTTCCGTTCAATCATCAGATCAAACGATGTCCATCACTTCAATGTCGAAGCCCTCGGGCAGTTCCGTCCCCAGCGACAATCCGAGTTCTTCAAGTTTCTTCTTCACCTCACGGAGCGAAGTCTTTCCGAACGAACGAACCTTGATGAGCTCACTCTCATTGCGGCGAACCAGTTCCGCCACGGTCGAGATCCGCGCCGATTCGAGGCAATTCGCCGCCCGAACCGACAAGTCCAGATCATTAATACTCATACGCAATTTGCGGAGCAGATCCTCATCGACGCCTGCCGCAGCCGAGGCTTCCGGACTGACTCGCACCGTACCAAGATCGCTCGCCAGAACAAACGGGTTCAGATGTTTACGCAGAATTTTCGCTGATTCTACGAGTGCCATCTCCGGCGAGACGGTTCCGTTCGTCCAAATGTCGATCGCCAATTTGTCGTAATTCGTTTTCTGACCGACACGCGTTTCCTGTACGTTGAAACGAACGCGACGAACCGGTGAATAAACAGCGTCGATCGGGATCAGGCCGATTTCCTGCTCTTCCATTGAATCATACTGATCGGAGGCGGGCACATACCCGCGACCTTTGGTTACCACCAGCGTCATCTCGATATCCACTTCTTCGGTCAACGTGGCGAGAACCAGGTTTCGATTGTGAATCGTGATGGCCGGGTCCGCCTCGATCAGATCGGCCGTCACTTCGCCGGGGCCGGTCGCCGCCAGCGTCATCGTCTTTGATTTGTCCCCCTCCAGTTCAACCACCAGATCCTTGATGTTCAGAACAATGTCCGTCAGGTCTTCACGAATACCGGGAAGTGAGGTGAACTCATGCTCCGCACCTTCGATGCGTACGGCACTTACCGCCGCGCCCTCGACGCTCGACAGGAGAATTCGGCGCAGACTGTTTCCGACCGTCGTCCCGAATCCTCGTTCAAACGGCTCAACCACGAAGCGGCCGAACGACGCCGATCGCATGGACTGATCCTGAATGACTTTGCCCGGCAATTCCAAGCCACGCCAACGTACTCGTCTCATTGACATCGCAATGCACCTCTTTTACAGCAGTAATCCCAGTTGAGAATTCGCTCAACATTCAGGAACAACCCCGGATGACCGAGTGCGAATCGGCGCTGCTGCTCGACCGAACGCCTCTGCTGAAACCGGGACTGAAAACAATCAACCAAGTAGGTATTCATCATCGAAACATTTCGAAAGTGAATACGCATTCCTATCAAAGTAATTACACGCGCCGCCGCTTCTTCGGCCGACATCCGTTGTGCGGAACCGGCGTCCGATCTTCGATGGCCGTAACGCGCAAGCCCGAATTAGCCAGCGCCGTAGCGGCCGGCTCACGACCGGCACCCGGACCGTGTACGCGAATCTCAATCTCCTTCATGCCCGCCTTTCGTGCAATTGAAGCGCACGCCTCGGCGGCCTTCGTAGCAGCGAACGGCGTCGATTTTCGCGATCCCTTAAATCCGGAGGTTCCACCTGATTTCCAGCAGATCGTCTCACCGTTCACATCGGTGATCGTAACAATCGTGTTGTTGAAGGTGGATCGGATATGCGCGATTCCGCGCGTGACGTTCTTGCGAACCTTGCCTGTCTTCTTGGCCATAGACCAAACCTTTCAGTTGCTTTCGTTGCCTTCTCCCCATACGCCGAAATCGCTCATCACACGCGAACCACTCCGAACGGGGCAGGCAACTCACTGCCAGTTTCAAAAAACCAAATTGTCGTCCTTACCCCAAAACCAATATTCCGATCGATCCGAATTCGTCAGGTCACGACGAAACCTACCAGTTTTAACTTGAGCCGACGACCACGCACGTCGGACATGCTCAGCCCTTGATTCCCTTCTTGCCGGCCACGGTTCGCTTCTTGCCTTTGCGGGTTCGAGCGTTGGTCCGGGTCCGCTGACCGCGAACCGGCAGCCCTTTGCGATGACGATCGCCTCGATAGCACCGAATATCCTTCAATCGCTGAATATTCTGCTGAACCTGACGTCGGAGAGCGCCTTCCAGAACCAGTTCAGAATCGAGGATTCCCGCCAGTTTACTGATTTCTTCGCCTGACAAGTCCTTCGCCCGCTTCGCCGGCTCAATAGCGGCTTCCGCAAGAATGTCGTCAGCGACTTTCGGACCGACCCCGTATATGTACCGGAGCGCATAGCGAATCGGCTTGTTATCAGGAATATCAACACCAGCGAGACGAGGCATAATGAGCGCTCCGTTACAGTTCTTTTCTCTTTCAGTTTCGAGAGTTCCCCGATCCAAACGGGGTCGTGCCAGTCACTCTAATAACCCCCACCCAACCCGGAAAAAGTCGTATTCCATCCGTCTGCGATCGGGTCGTGGGCTCAGTCTCTCACCCCTGACGCTGCTTCATCCGGGGATTCTTCTTGTTAATAACATACAACTTGCCCTTGCGCCGGACGATCTGGCAATTCAGCGTACGCCGCTTGACACTCGATTTCACTTTCATGATTCACCACCTTAAGCCACTTGGCCGCCTACTGAAAAAAGCGGCCGAGACCGCAAACGTCCTATATTATCGGGCTAAAACACTGGAATTCCGGGGTTTCGCCCAAATCCTTCTACCGTCACTGAATCCCGAACCGATCACCGCAGGGATCGCTCAAACCCGCAATCACAACGATACTCAATCACGGAATCCTTCTCGCACCCGATCCGCCACCGTAATCAGCCCACATTATAGACGCTTCAACGCCGATAGACGATTCGACCTTTCGACAAATCGTACGGGCTCAATTCCACATCCACCATGTCTCCCGGCAGGATCCGAATGAAAAACTTCCGCATCTTGCCGGAAACGTACGCCAGTATCTCGTGGCCGTTCTCCAACTTGACTTTAAACATCGCGTTCGGAAGCGTATCAATCACCTCCGCCGAAACGACGATTTTGTCTTCCTTCGCCATTGTGTCTCCGAAATACCGCAACGAGATCGTCGGCCAAAACGCCGCGATCGTCCCAGCGAGTGCCATTGTAGCCCCCCCATACGACTCGACAATTCTCGCTGCACCGCACCTCAGGCCACAATGGCAAAAACCCCGAATCTATTGTTCATTTTATGTACGTCGGCCCAACGGGTGCGAACCGGGTTCCCCTCAACCGGATTCCTCGATCTTGAACATTCTCGATCGGCAATTCGTTCATGAATTCAGTCGAATTAGCCGCTGCGTTCGGGTACAATAAATAGGTTCTTGAGGGGTGTCGCGTTTCGAATCATGGAACTAGATTATACTGATAGAGACTGACTGACGACGATGTCAAGACATCGCGCGAAACATCGTCAGTTCGGGATGACCGCCGAATCAGAATTTCCGATCGAAAGCACGACAAAATCTCCGGAGATGATCGCTTCTCATAGAAATCCCACAGAAATCAAACCGCCATCTTGTTCCACCGTTTCGGTGGCGAGTTATGATTAGCCGCGTTTGTAATTGAACATTCAAGCGATGACATGCGTTCACTTCAGGACAACCTGAACACATAATTTTTTTCTCACTCTATTCTCCTCAAACTTTTTTCGAGGGTAAGAAAGGATCACGAATCATGACAAGGAAAAACGGTAGCTTTACGTTGGCGCTCGCGATTTGCGGACTCACCGCTCCCGCAGCGTTGGCCCAAGTCGGAGGCCCTGTCCAGAAGGGCGACATCGCGTTCGGACTCAGCCAATTCGATTCCACACTGAGCGCCCAACTCGTTCGCGGGGCGGTGCATCAGGGAGATTGGACCACACAAAATTTCCTTCAGGGTATGGAATTCGACAACCTCGGCGGAAACTCACACAACGCGCGAGGCAACTTGCTTTGCCTCAATTTCGGCTCATCCTCTTCTGGCGGCACACTCTGGTCACTCGCCACGGACGGAACCGATGTGGCAACCCAACTCTATGCGTTTGATGGAACCAACGAAACACTGACGCGAATCGGAGGACTCTCCGTCAGCCCCGACAACACCAAACTCGCGCAGATCGGAAATGACTCGGGCTCACTCATTATCCTTGCGTACACCGCTGGCGACGGTTCAGGCAACGGTTCGGCCGGGCCGCTCCTCGAGGAAACCTTCTTCGCCGCCACCGGTGCCACACAGGGAACAACCTGGCTCGATAACGACACGGTCCTTGCGTTCCTCCCCGGCTTCACCATCGGCGACGCTGATCTCGTTTCGTATGATGTGAACACCAACAGTACGACCGTACTCACCACGATCACCGGGCTCGCAGGCGGATCGGCGTTCACGGACATTGATTACAACCCGATGGTTTCGCCGTTCGTCTACGCCGCCTATTCCTCCTTCGATGGTGCAACGCACAATACGCTGGCCGTCTTCGACCCCACAAACAACTGGTCGCTCGTCAATCGAATCGATCTCAGCATCTCAATGCAGACGACGCGAGAAGTGGCCCTTGGATTCAACAACAACACGCCGACTCTTTTCGTCTCCTCATACGGCGGAGACAACGCTGACCCCGGTCCGTGGATCGAAACCCTCGACATCACCGATCCCACCCTCCTAACCGATGACAGTAGCGTCGATTTCTATCGAGCCGATCCGATTGACTCTGCTTTCAACGGTATCGATTATGCACTCACCGAATCCGGCGGACCTTCCGATTGCCTGACCCTCGACGTGCAGAATCTCGTAGCCGGCGATCGAGCCGTCTTTACCGTCTCCGGTGGAACGCCGGGCGTTAAGGGCGTCACCGTCTACGGACTCCAGGCAGGACAAACCGTCGTCAACAATATTGCCGGTTACTGCGCGACCTTCGGCATCAAGGGCGTTCGACAGGACAAGGTTCTCGGCGGACTCAACAAGTCCTTCGACGCCAACGGCGATATCTCATTCGGTGTGCCGATCCCCGCAAACGCGGCCGGCACAGCCGTACTCTTCCAGTCCGCCATGCGTGGAACATGCCCTGACGAGTGCATCTCGAATCTCGTTCAGGCCGTCGTGCAATAAGAAATTGTCGCAGGCAATCATGCACGAATGAAAATCGATCGAATACCTCGGCCCGAACGCGGGTCGAGGTTTTTTCTTGCGCACTACGTTCAAGCCAGGCCAATCGACGCCCCCCAACCCTCTCTTTACCAAGGCGAATCAAACTTGCGAAAGCCCGTTTTCGGCGATTGAAAACCACCAACCAGATTCAGCGGCATACCGTATCATTCCGACGGTGCGGACCAACCGCTGGATTGATCTCCATTTTGAATGAAACACCCAAATCATCATCTCGCAAAGGAACCGCGGAATCGGGTTCCGCTGCCTCGTCGTCCACATCTTTCGGATCGGCAAATTCGGGAAGAGTAAAATCCCGACCGACGCCGTGGATTCTCATAATCATCGCCGCCGCCGCACATGCCGTCGTCTTCATCGGCTCATTTCCACCATTCGTTCTTTGGCCGATGACCTATCTGGCAATCCTTCCCATCGCACTTCTCGGAATTTGCGGACGAGGGCGCGGAAGACTCTTTCTCATCACCTGGCTGATCAGTTCGCTTGAGTACCTCTGGATTCAACGATGGATGAGCGGTGTAACCGCTGTCGGCTGGCCGATTCTCTGCATGTATCTCGGCCTGTACCCCGCCCTATTTGTCTATTTCTTGAATCGATTCCGAATTTCTTTCGAGAATTCTGAGCACGAAAGTCCGCTGGTTCGACTGCTTCAACGTATCCCGAATGTGATTCTTGTACCGATCCTGTGGACAGGTCTTGAATTCTTCAGAGGCGAGATCTTCATGGACGGCTACCCTTGGTTTCTCATCGCCCATCCGACCATTGCACTTCTTCCATTCTGCCAGAGCGCTGATCTTTTCGGCACCTATTTCCTGAGTTTCATTACCGCCACCGTCGCAGGATTCCTGGCCGACGCGATAGCCCTTTTTGTACACCCTCGCCGTCCCTGGCTGCACGAAATTCGCTTGAGCGCCGTCCTTTTTCTCATCATCAACATTGCGAATCTCGCTTACGGATTCGCACGCCTTAATCAATCTCCGGCAGTGGATTCCGCAAATGCTCGCACGGTTACGGTTGCCGCCATTCAAACCAATGTTCCGCAGGACAATAAACTGAGTTGGAACAATCAGCAGCAATACCTTGATTTCCAGGAGCTGCTGCGATTAACGAAGTTGGCCCTCGATCAGGCCGTAGCCGACGGCAAGAAAATCGATTTGATCGTCTGGCCGGAAACGATGGCTCCCGGCGTCGTCTTCACCAATCAGGCCGCCGATGCCGTACGCAAATTCGAAACGAAAACAGGATACACCTCAACGGCCATCGCCGGAATGTCGGGACTGTATTACGATGAAACACTGGCCGAATTAGCGCGGCGTTCGAAAACTCCCATTCTCGTCGGCGCGACGGTTCTTGACGGTTTGTCGATTGCCGTCGAATACGAAAAAGATCCGGACGGTGAGCGTCAGGCCTGGATTCGGCGGAACTATGAGCATCATTACAATTCTGCCGTGCTATATGCCGCCGACGGCACGCGATCGCCGACCCGTTACGACAAAATGCGACTCACCCCGTTCGGCGAGGTGATGCCTTACATTCACAACTGGCCCTGGCTCCAGGATAAACTGCTTTCGATCGGTGCGGGCGGAATGAAATTCGATCTGGCGACCGGCAAACATTTCACTCGCTTTTCGATTCCTTTATCAGCCGCCGACAATCGAACGCACGATGTCATCGTTGCGACGCCCATTTGTTTTGAATCCACCGTCGCATCAATCTGCCGAAAGTTGGTTATCCCCGATCGAACCGACTCAACGACCAGCGCACAGCCCAGCGATATTCTCATCAACATGACCAATGACGGCTGGTTCGGGGGGTTTCCCGGTGGACGTCTTCAGCATCTCCAAATCGGCCGATTTCGTTGTATTGAAAACCGCGTACCGATGATTCGAGCCGCCAATACCGGTGTGAGCGCTTCGATCGCATCATCCGGACGTCTGGCTCAAACTGGACCAAATGTCCCGGCCAATGCGAAGCCTGCATGGGAGGCCGGTGCGATGCTGGTCACGACGACGCTTGACGGCCGGGCCACGCTGTTTCAGGCCGTCGGGTTGGTTTTCGGTTGGGCGGTCTTCGCCTTGACTGCGCTACTCACGGTCCTTTCATTCTCGCGTTTGAACCGGTCGTAACGATTCGATGAAAAGAAACTGGACCATCCCGCTATCAATCCTGATTAACTCGGAGTCTCGGCAATGATGAGAAAAAACTACAATAGCAGATGCTCCGGCCTCCGAGCTCTCTGTAAGGGCGGTGGCGGCGCCGTGGTTCTGACCGCAACAATTCTTTTTCTATCCGGTCTTTTCCTATCCGGATGCCGAGGCGGGAACAAGGCCGGACCGCAAAACGAAATGAACACAGCAATCCCCACTGCCTATGCCAACGTCGGCCGAGATCAGGGACTGCAGCGCGTCTTGCGAGCCGATGCGGTTGCGTTTCTGCAATCCATCGCAACCTCAACCTACGCCGGCTATCGCGCCAATGCGATTGAAGCCCTTGCGGACGAACCGGTACTCGGAGAAAGCGCCGCACGGACGGGTTTGCTCGATGAAAATGAAGGCGTGCGATTTACCTCCGCCATGGTGATCGGCCTGAAGCGGTATAAGGATTCGGCCCCGCTCGTACATGCTCTATTGAAAGACGAAAGTGAATCCGTACGCGCCGCCGCAATATTCGCGCTCGCGCGAAACGGCTACGAAGCCAACATTACGGTGCTTGGCGAGTATCTTCGAAGTCCGGATCTTTCCGTACGAAGCAATGCCGCGCTGGCGATCGGCGAACTTGGTGATTCATCCGCCGTTGAAATGCTCCGCGAAGCGCTCACTGAAACGAATCCGCGGGCCACCGTTTCGCAGCAACGATTGAGCGATCTCCAAGTTGCGGAAGCCATGGCCAAACTCGGCGACGACGCTGCACTCTCGCGCATTCGCGCCCACCTTAGAGGAACGCCCGACGAAGGTGAGGCCGCCGCATTGGCTGCGACGATGCTCGGGAATCTCGGTGCCCGAGTCTACATTCAGGATCTCAAGAATATCGTCGCCGCGTGGAAGGAGTACAAGTATTCCGCCGAGGTCCGGCTGGCATCAATGGGTGCCCTGATACGGATGGGGGAGGTCATCCCCGTTGAGCTGCTGTTTGAATATTTTTCCGACAAATACCAGGATTCGAAGCCCGGCGAATTTCAGGCCGTACGCGAACAGGCAACCTACATTCTCGGATTAATCGGCGGGACCGACGCGCTCCCTTTCCTTGCGGAATTATTCTATGAATCTGATGAGGAGCCTGTCCGCCTTCAGGCCGCCGCCGCCATCATCCGCGACATCTCCGGAAATCAGCCGTAGCACCGGTGCCCACGTCCCAAAAATGGGCTGATCGCAGATTAATTCACTTCTATCGACCGAGTTGACTCAAGTGGGTTATAATGGTCGCTCTCGAAAGAGCCATCGGTGAGACGAAAATGATGCATCTTCGAGGTGTTTTTCGAATTGACAAATCGGCCGGAACCGGTAAAACCTGCTTCCGCCTCGACGTGACCGGATTGAAAACCTATTGATCGAGAATAAACGATCTTCCGCTGAACTCCCCTGCTCGCAAGGGCCGCGTAAGGTCTGGCGCTCGAACGGAGACGAGAACCGCGATCGGATGACTGTCGCCTGCCCACCTTGCCGGGCCAGTCAGATGCCCTACCATGACGACGCTCCGGGCCGCCCGCAAATGGAACTGGCCTCCCCCCAGACCCGGATGCCCCACCAACACGAAAGTGGAGGATACGCCGTTGCATACGCTGACCAAGATTTTTATCGTACTACAAGCCCTGCTGTCCGTATTCATTCTCGCGCTCGCCGTACCGCTGGCCGTGAATCAAGATCATTGGAAGAAAGAAGCACAAACGCAGGAAGGCGCCGCCGTTCAGGCCCGCGCGTCCTTGCAATTGGCGCAGACGAAACACGCCGCCGAGGCCGCTTCCTATCAGTTGGCGATCACGAAACTCAACAATGAGAAGACGGATCTCGTTCAGCAACTCAACACCAAAGATCAGCAATTGATCGACCTGCACGCTCGCCTCGGAGACGCCAAGATTGCTTCTAGCGAAGTTCGATCGCAGATCGATACGCTGACCGCGACGACGAAAACGCAGTCCCAGATCATTGAGAATCAGGGTTCTGAGATTACGACCAGACGCAATGAATCGCTCGATACGCAAAAGCGCGCCATCGAACTGGAAGATCGCCTTCGTGACACACTCAATCAGCGTGATATCGCTGTACAGGCGACCAAGATTCTCCAGGAGCAACTCGTTCAAGCGAAGGAACAAAAAGAAACCCTCGATGGGACGCCGATGCCGGATGACTACATCGCTTCTCCCTTGGTGCGCGGCCATGTATTGCAGGTCGTCAATACCGTGACCGGAGAGCGCAACGCGGTCATCGACCTCGGATCACGAGATGGTCTCAGCCCCAAGATGCGATTCTACCTCGCTCGCGGCAAGGATTTCATGGGATATCTCACAATCACCGAGGTGGATATCAACCGCGCGGTCGGCGACATTGAACTCGAACAAGGTGACGGCGTTCGCGTCAGCGATGAGGTTCTCGGTGGAGTGAATTGACGATCAAATCGACGATTCAACCGAGCCAGGTAGCGACCAAACACCGAGATGCAAGAACGGAAGGCAGACTTCGATGACACAGATGCAGACAGGCGGAGCAAGACGATCAGGCGGCGGAGCGTTGGATATGTATACCGGCCTCGGATTGGCCGGCACGGTCGCCCTGATTATCGCCGCCGCCATTCTATGGATGGCTGGATCAGACCTCGCATCAACCGGTTCCGGGCAACCAGAAATGCCTTGGTCCATTCTCGACCGATAATACGAATCGCTCCGGATTCTCATACATTTTAGTCATCATCGCTCGGTCACCTCGACCGGGCGTTTTTTGTGCTATCGAAGACGATCTTGAAGATGCGGTTGAGCCCCAATACATGAGCCGACCCAGCCGAGCTACGATCGACCGATGACGAACCGGAAAGCGCCCAGATCAATGTGGGGAATTGTAGAGCAACCCGAAAACCACGAGTCCGTTTTCGCTTGCCTCCAAGAGGAACTTGCGTCGGTCGAGAGACGCTTTCAACGGCAACTCGACGTCGATATCCCGCCGGTCGGTCGGCTCTGCCGATACATCGAATGCTATCGCGGGAAGATGCTCCGCCCAACGATAACGATCCTCAGCGGACTCGCTGCAGCCGCGAGCGTCATCGAACAGCAACGCCTCGCTGACTCGGCGAATCTGAACAGAGAACGATTTCCCCGTACATCGACCGCGAAGCCGGACCGTTCACGAAGGTTGCAACCGCACACTGCTTCCCGTCCGTCCGAGACCCCATCACCAAGTGTATCCGATCTACGACATTTCATCGGCGAAAGTCATCGCGTACTCGCCGCCGTGACCGAAATGGTTCACATGGCCACGCTCGTACACGATGACGTACTCGACGAAGCAGAAATGCGACGCCGCGGCGCAACCGTGAATTACCTGCACGGCAACGAAGCAGCAGTCCTGCTCGGCGATTTCCTTATTTCCAATGCCTTCCATCTCTGCTCAACGCTCGGTCGCCCTGAACTCAATGAACGAATCGGAGCCGTCACAAATTCGATGTGTGCCGGCGAACTTCTGCAATTGCATCATCGAAACGACTGGTCACTCGATGCTGCAACTTATTACGAGATCATCAATCGAAAAACTGCTTCGTTAATTGGGGTGTGTTGTGAACTCGGAGCCGCGGAATCCGGGGCTGATTCCGACATCGCGCGTGCGCTCGGCGAATACGGCAGAAAACTCGGTATGGCATTCCAGATTCAGGATGATCTGCTCGATCTCATCGGCGAAGAATTCGTCGTCGGAAAATCGCTCGGCCGAGACCTCGAAAAACGAAAACTCACTTTGCCGATCATTCTCTATTTTCAGACCGTTTCACCCTCCGAGCGTGAGGATACGCTCGCCCTTCTGGGTACGACCAACGGCGATTCCGACCGATCCGGGACCGAATCACGCGAGATTGAGTCTTCAACCGGGAGGTGCCCGAATCCGCAGGCCACCGAATCCTCGCTCCGCGCGAGACTAGCGGAGTCCGGGGCCATTCAAAAGGCCCACGCCGAGGCTACTCGCCTGGTCGATGAAGCCAAGGAAGAACTTCGACTACTCCGGCCGTCTCCCGCCCTCGATCTGCTGAGGGAAATGGCAATCGCGGTCGTAGCCCGGAAATTCTGATGGATTGTCACGAGATCCGACTGATTCCCGCATTCATGCCTTGGCGAAAGGCTAACCCGAGACCCAAGCGCTTATCGGATGATCATCCCGACTGGCCATCCTATTAACCGTCAAAATGGGCGGTCCCTATCGCCTTTGCCCCATACAATTGACCGAAAACGGCAGATTCTTTGAGCATTCCTCCCCGATCGGGGAATACTTGAGCGTCACGCTTGGTTTACGAATGCGCGGAGACAACCCGTGGAGTCCGCGGGCGGTCAGGTGTGAATGAATTTTCTGGTCAAAAAGAGCCGCAAATAGGCAATCTTCGTTTTTCCAATTGAATTGTCCAGATTTGGTCTTTTTGCAGTGCCGTGAATCGGCAAGGAGTAATTTGAATGAAGCGTACAAGGTTTGGATACATCGCACTTTCGACGTCTCTTCTCTCGATTTCGATCGCGGGAGCGGCGACGGCTGGGCAAGGTAACGACGTTTCCGGCTTCCGCCCCTTCGAGGCGACACCGGGCGTATTGGAATTTTCTGGGCAAATGATCGTTCGACCGATCCAGGTTGAACAGGGAATCGAACGAGGCCTGACGGACACCCAGATTGCGAAACTGCGAAGTGATGCAATCAAGCAAATCGAGTCAACCTCACAGGTCATCGAATATGTTTGGCAGACCGACGAGTACATCGTCAGGCTTACCAACGGAATGACCGAAAATCAGTTCGCCAAGCAGATGCTCGCCACCGGTGGATCCGATTACGTTGAACCCAACTGGATCGCCTACCCAGCCGGCATTCCGAATGACAGTCGTATTGGCAACCAGTGGCATCACAAACCCGCGACCGTCAACTCATACGGCGGTTGGGATATCGCCACCGGTGATCCGAGCGTGTCCGTCGGCATCTGCGATACCGGCGTTAAAACAACACACGAAGATCTGCTCCTCCATCGCCTTGAGGGCTACAACGTCCCCGACCGACGATGGGAAAACGCGGGCGGTCGAATTGACGACATCAACGGCCACGGAACTTGGACTACCGGCACTGCTTGCGCCAACGGCAACAACAGCAAAGGCGTTTCCGGTATGGGTTGGGATCTGAGCCACCGCATGCTACGGGTCACCAACAGCGGCGGCGGCGGAGCCTTCATCAGTGATCTCACTCTGGGTGCACGAACTGCGGCCGACGCCGGCGATCGATGTGCCAGCGTCTCGTACAGCGGCGTCACCTCCAGTTCGGTCCGAACGACCGCCACCTACGTCAAGTCACAGGGCAGTTTGCTCTTCTGGGCCGCAGGCAACGAAGGACAGCGCCTCAGTGGAAGCCGCGACAACGACGATGTCCTCGTCATCGGGGCGACCACCAGTTCCGACAATAAGTCCGGATTCTCGAACTACGGCCCGTATGTCGATTTCATGGCCGGTGGATCGTCAATCTTCACCACGGACCGCAGTAACAATTCGAGTTACGCATCCGTGAGCGGAACCAGTTTCGCGTGCCCGATGGCGGCTGGCCTCGGAGCGCTCATCTGGTCCGCTGATCCGTCGCTTACACCGGATGAAGTCGAAGCCGTTCTGAAAGCAACCTGCACCGATCTCGGTTCATCCGGCGTCGATGACACCTTCGGCTACGGCCGAATCGATTCCGCCGATGCGCTCGCCGCCGTCGGCGTCTATTCGCTCAGCGTCGTTCCAGCGCCTCCCGTATTCGCCAACACCGACGTTACATTCGTTACCAAGGGAGGCGACCCGAATACCGACACGCTCCTGTTCTATTCATTGCGAGGAACAGGTCTGACCGAAGTCGCTCCGGGCGTATTCGTCGACCTCCGAAAACCGAAGAAGATCGGCCCCACGAAGAGATCCGACGGAAACGGCGATGCCAATTGGCCGGTCCATATTCCGAGACTCAAGCGAACCACACGCGTGTTCCTCCAAGCCACGCAGGATCCGACGGACAACCGGACCCAACAGGGTTGGTTCATCGACATTCAGCCGTAATCGACCGGATGTTCCCAGGGTATTCACCCAGTGAATCCACCCATGCCCGGCTCGAATTTCCGGGTGTGCAGAATCTTGAAAATATCCCTCATACCCCGCCGATTCATTTGAATCGACGGGGTTTTTTTTATTCCGCACCGAGCCGAGCACGCCTGAGTGCCGATCGATACGAGCGCTCCTGTTGGAGATTCATCGAGGTACGCTGGACACATTCGCCGGCCGACAGGGGTAATCATCGAACCACGAATTACAGCAGCAACGCCGATATTCCTCAAGGTTCCCAACAATCAAAAAGCCCCGGATGCTCACGCACCTCCGGGGACCACCGGGAACCACCGGGTTTTGATACTCGGTTGAAAGAGATAAAGAAAGCGTAAAGGTTGAAACGCCCGCATCGACTTCCGACGAGTGTGCCTTCCAAATTGAATCTCTTCCGCTCCTCTTGTTATTGAATCACCTGCTCCTGCACGTTACTAATGCGGCAACTTGAAACTTCAAGGGCCTGCAATTCAATCATCATGCCCGAAGCGGCGTTAGGAACGAATCGGTTGAGCGAGACATCGCCATTGCTGTCTGCAGCGGCGTGGCCGGCGATCTTTGGGTTCGCAACATAAACGGTCGCGCCGAGGCACCCCGGAATGTTGGCGCTACCGAGATTCGTACCCCACACGAAATACGTTTGTCGGCCCGGCGTACCCCCTGACACGCTCAGCGTATTCTGCTGCCCCGACACACCCGGAGTAATCGGATCCAGAACAAGAGCATTAACCGCGTCAAAAGCATCGAGAATCCCGAATCCGTAAACATATTGCGGATCGAAGGAACCATTCTGCTTGAACCAGTCACCGCTTTCAAACAGGTGATTCCGCATCTCATCAACTGTCCAAGTCGGCCTCGCCTGGGTCAGACATGTGACCGCACCGGCCACCAGAGGCGTCGAAAGCGAGGTACCCGATGCAGAAGTGTATCCTGAGTCATCCCACGGCGAAATCGTTTCCGTCGAAACGCCTTGCGCCAGAATCTCCGGCTTATTTCGCCCATCCGCAGACGGACCATCAGACGAGAAGCCCGCAATTTCCCCGGTCGATTCGACCGCTCCGCAGGTGATCACTTTGAAGGCATCAGCCGGTGCCCCGAAGTGTGAGGTGTTCGGATCGCCATCATGTCCGAAATTGCCCGATGCCGTGCAGCATCGAACGCCTTTGTCCGTGGCGGCATTAACCGCAATCGACGTGACCGCCGTCTTGCCGTCGAGATCGTTCTGCGTATACCAGTCGATGTATATCAGGGATGAAGTGGCAACATCCCCACCGTTCATTTCGATGAACTCAAGACCCGCCGCATAGAAATCCTCTTCTTGCGGAACCTCCTGCGTGATGTCTTCCGTCTTGGTCAAAATGAACGATGCGTCATAAGCGCCGCCGACAAGGACATTCGGCATATAAGCCGCCAGCGTACCGAGGATCATCGTCCCGTGCGTGTGTTGATTGGGGTCATCACCGTTCTCTTCGCCGACATTCGGATCGTCATTGACGAAGTCCCAGGCCGCCACGACCTTAAGCGGCTTGTCAGGATGATTGAAGGCGGCATGCGAAGTACGAAACCCGGTATCCAATATGCCGATAATGACGCCTTTTCCCGTAAACCCGTGCTGGTGCAAGGCAATCAGGTTGATTTGATTCAACTGACCTTCCGACCGCCCGTAGAATCCCCCTTCGAGCATCTGCTTATCATCGCCGATCTTGACGTCATCAAGGCCTGTCGAGCGGTTCACCGGCTGTAGATGCTTCACAAATCCGAGTTGGGCTATCTGCTCGAATTGATCACGCGTTCCGACCGCACTCACCGCATTGAGCCAGCGACTTCGTACTTTGATGATTACGCCTGTTTGGGTCACCGCTTCGACATATCGTGCCGCAACCGGAAGGTCGGACGCATCAAACGGTTTGTCGGGATTAACACCACGCAGAATCCGCCTCTGCACGGCCCGCGGATGGTAATTGGCAGCCACATCACGAATTGCCGCCGCCTCCGCCTCATGGTCGGCAAATCCTTTGTCCGTGAAGAAAACCCAGGCCTTCACCGGACGGTTGTTAAAAACGGTAATCAGGCGATCCAGATCAGACGACATCTTCGACCGCAAATTCATCTCAAAAACCTGTGAAGAATCCACC
>Ga0210044_10003305_pt1 | contig 23119 bp, 19 predicted proteins | sample CryGey13umfilter_2_FD_183959 | JGI IMG/M metagenome (GOLD analysis project Ga0210044, IMG submission 183959) | Groundwater microbial communities from aquifer in Utah, USA - Crystal Geyser 4/9/14 3 um filter (SPAdes) (version 2) | ecosystem: Environmental > Aquatic > Deep subsurface >... | reverse complement strand
TCGGTTAATCTCATGCAGCGGAGAGATATCCTCGAATTAGTGATGAAACAATCGCCTCCACCAAAACGACAACCAACTGAAAATTTAAACCAACTGAGCCTGATCAATGTTTAACCGGACAGCAGTGTTCTGTAGTAATTCGTTTTCGGGCATCGCGAGAGCGAGCCGCGTTTCCCTGCCGGCTGCACGGGCGTGATTACCGACCAGATCACTATTGAGGTTGACCGCAATGATAATATCCGCCCCCATGGTCCGGCACATCGATACTGGCAGCGGGTTCACCAAGCCACCATCGACCAGCCAGCGCTGCTGATGATAAAAAGGAGAAAAGAGACCGGGCAGGGCAATCGATGCCCGCACCGCATCAAGCAGGCTGCCCTGCTGCAGCCAGCATTCATGGCCGCTTTCAAGATCGGTGGCGACGGCGCCGAAGGCGGTATCCAGCTGTTGAATCGGTACGTCATCCACATAGCGGCAGAAGGACTCCAACAGGCGTTCTCCCTCAATCAGGCCGCCACTGCGCAGGTTGAAATCCATCAGCTTGATCATATCGCGCAGCGACAGTTCCAAAACCCACTGTTCCAGCTCATCCAGATGATGGGATGCCAGAGCCGCACCAACCAGCGCACCAATGGAGGAACCGCAGATAATATCCGCTCTGATTCCCTGCTCGTGCATGGCACGAATGGCGCCGATATGACCCCAGCCGCGGGCCGATCCACTGCCGAGAGCCAGTCCTACTTTTCGTTTATGTGCTGTCATAAGTACACGCTCCAGATCTGTGTTTCCCTGTTTTGGCCGGCTTTTGACCGGATGGGTGTGCGGCTATCTGCTGTTAACGGATACTTGTCTCTCTACCTGTGGCTGGCAATGGCCTGCAGGCGGGCGATTATATATTCCGGGTGGTGCATCGCGATGTGCCCTATGCGCTTGTTCTTTAGCTGCGCGGGGTCAGAGCTCTCGCGTTTGAGTCTGCCATCGATTGCCGGGGGTAGCCTCGCGACAGGTGAGAGTCGTGACGATGCCATCCATCTGAAGTCCGGCATATACCACGACTCCTGCCCGTTGAATCGGGTACCTGACTACAGTTTTATTGAAAAGCTGTGGCAGACTAAACGGCATGTACGTCACAGTGCTGAAAAACTGTCTGGCTGATCACGCCATCGCTTATTCAGACGAATAAGATCGCTCCGTTAGCTGTATGCAGAACAGACGCAGCGACGGCTGAAACGATTTTCTCTTTTGCAAGGTCATAATTTACAAAAGATCCTACGTTGGCTATGCTGTTTCGACTTTGCGGAGAGGAGGAATATGTGATGATGAAACGAATCCTGGTGTTGTTTACCATGCTGTTTGCGTGGCAGCAGATTGCTCAGGCCGGAGGCTTTCAGATTCCGGAGATGGGGGTTAAGGCGATGGGGATGGGTAATGCATTCACTGGTGTTGCGGATGACCCATCGGCCAACTGGTTTAATCCGGCCGGTCTGTCATTTCAGCAGACGGCTGTCACTGTTGGCGCTGTTGCCGTGATGCCAAAGGTGGATTTTACCGCCAACGCCAGCAATCCTCTCGCACCCTCCAGCTCCACTATGGACAAGAAAACGATCGTTGTGCCGCATGCCTATATGGTGATTGCTACCGATTCGGACCTGACCGCCGGTATCGGCATCAATGCGCCGTTCGGGCTGGAGGTGAAGTGGCCGACAACAGCAGTTTTTTCAGGTGCGGCCGAATATGGCAGGCTGCAGGCGATTAATGTCAACGGCAACGTCGCCTTCAAATTAAGTGACAGCTTTGCACTGGCTGCGGGCGTCGATTTTGTCGATATGTACAAGGTTGATTTTAACGGCACGGCGCTGAAACAGAATTTCAAAGGGACCGGCTGGGGTTATAATGTGGCGGCACTCTACAAGAGCGAAATGTTTAATGCCGGTGTCAGTTACCGCTCCAGCGTGAAGATCAAGTCGAAAGGGCAGTCAACCCATGTCGCTACAGCTACAACAAGCAGTAATGCCATTACCGTGACGATGCCCGATATCCTGAATATCGGTGTGTCCGTGCATCCGACAGCAGCGTGGACGATCAGTGCAGATGCAGATTGGGTGAACTGGAAGAAATTTGATAAACTGGCATTTACCTATTCACCGGCGTTGGCTGGCGGTGCGTTGCCTTCGTTGACGGTGCAGGAGAAGTGGAAGGCAACCTGGGCCTTCCGTGTGGGTGCCGAATGGGCTTATTCGGATACGATGCGCGCACGATTCGGTTATACCTATGACCCGACCCCGATCGATCCGGTTAATTTTACCCCGCTTCTGCCGGGCAATGACAGGCAGGCAGTGCATGTCGGTTATGGCGTGGATCTCTCGGATAATGCGACACTTGATCTGGCATACATCTATGTCTGGCTGACAGAGCGCAATCAAACTGCATCACTGGCCCCGTCCAACTGGGTGCGTAACGGCATCTATAAATCGACCATTCATCTGGCCGCAGCATCATTGACATATCGTTTCTGAGTGCAGAAACAGTTGTGAATCATGCAGGGGGCTCGAAAGAGCCCCTTTTTTTGTGTGAAGCGGGAAGCTTGATGGTTATACTGGAGACAAACCGGTTTACGGAGGCGTAAAATGTTGTGGATTTTTCTTGTCCTGTTGTTGTTTACCCTGCTGTTTCTGTTGGCCAGGGCACATATATCGCTTAAACCGTGGCTGGGTATGCTGACTGTTGCCGATGTGGCGCTGATGCTGACAGGGATGAGTGTGGCCGTGGGCGTACTCATCTTATGTGCAGTCATAGCAGCTTTTGTCTTTTTCACTGTTGAAGAGATCCGCCTGAAATGGATCAGCGGACCATTGAAAGCATATATTCGCAAATCACTGCCACCGATGTCGGATACAGAAAAAGCCGCGATTGAGGCGGGGACAGTCTGGTGGGATGGTGAACTGTTTGGCGGCAATCCTGATTTTTCCCGGTTGTTGGCTACTCCTAAACCGGTGTTGAGTGAAGAGGAGAGAGCATTTCTGGACGGACCGACCGAACAGCTATGTTCGATGCTTGATGACTGGCAGATCAACCATGAACTGCGCGATTTGCCAGCCGATGTATGGACCTTTATCCGCAGTCATCGGTTTTTTGCCATGGTCATACCCAAACGCTACGGTGGGCTGGAATTTTCCGCTCATGCCCACTCATGCGTGTTGCAGAAAATTGCCTCTCGCAGTGCGGCGGCGGTGGTCACCGTGATGGTGCCGAACTCGCTGGGTCCGGCTGAGCTACTGCTGGCCTACGGTACAGATGCACAGAAAGATCACTATCTGCCGCGTCTGGCTGCCGGCGATGAAGTACCCTGTTTTGCCCTTACCGGTCCCATGGCCGGCTCCGATGCCAGTGCCATCCCCGATACCGGTATTGTCTGTCGCGGTCGCTTCGACGGGGAAGAGGTGCTTGGTCTCAGATTGAACTGGGAAAAGCGTTATATCACACTGGGGCCGGTCGCTACCGTGCTGGGGCTGGCGTTCCATGTCTATGACCCTGAACACCTGCTCGGAGAGCAGGAAGACCTGGGAATCACCTGTGCGCTGATCCCGACCGATATGGCGGGTATTGAGATCGGTCGCCGCCATGATCCGTTGAATATTGCATTCATGAACGGGCCGAACAGCGGCAGAGATGTGTTTATACCGATGGATTGCGTGATTGGTGGAGAAGCGATGATCGGCAAGGGCTGGCGCATGCTGGTTGAACGGCTGTCGATCGGGCGCGGTATTTCCCTGCCATCGTTGAGCGTGGCCGCAGGCAAGATGTGTGCGGATAGTACCGGCGCCTATGCCCGTCTGCGCAAGCAGTTCCATACTTCGATCGGCCGCTTTGAAGGGGTGGAGGAGGCGTTGGCCCGCATTGCCGGCCTGACCTATCTGATGGATGCCGGCGAGCGTCTTACCGTGTCAGCACTGGATGCCGGTGAAAAGCCGGCAGTGGTGACAGCTATCGCCAAACGTTATTTGACCGAAGCGATGCGGCAGGTGGTGGATGATGCCATGGATGTGCATGGTGGCCGCGGCATCTGTATGGGGCCGTCGAACTATCTGGGGCGCCTGTATCAGTCCATCCCTGTGGCGATTACTGTGGAGGGCGCGAATATACTGACCCGTTCGCTGATGATTTTCGGTCAGGGTGCTATGCGCTGTCATCCATACCTGCAGGAGGAGATTGCCAGTGCCACAGCGGAGGGTGATGGCGCGCTTGAGCGCTTTGATACCGCTTTGATGGCACATATGAGTTATACCATTGCCAATGCCGCCAGGGCTGTGCTCTACGGCCTGGCAGGGCCTCTGTTTGCGCCGGCACCTGTTGCCGGTCCGTCCGCACGCTATTACAGACAGATTGCCCGCTACAGCGCCGCGACATCAGCCATGGCTGATCTGGCGTTAATGACGCTCGGAGGTGCACTCAAACGTAAGGAGGCTATTTCCGGTCGCTTTGCCGACGCCATGGCCTGGATGTATCTGTGCTCTGCAGTGCTCAAGCGCTTTGAAGATGATGGACGGCCGCGCGCGGATGAGCCGCTGATGCACTGGGCATGTCAGTACAGCCTGTATCAGGTAGAGCAGGCGCTTGATGGGGTAATTCGCAACTTTCCGGTGCGGCCTATTGCCTGGAAAATGCGCGTCTGGGCATTTCCTCTGGGGCGCAGGGCAAGCCTGCCGGATGATAAGCTGATGCATCAACTGGCCGGGATGCTGATCGAGCCATCGGCAACACGTAAACGGCTTGTTAGCGGTATTTACGATGGAGATAGCGAGAGTGCAACCGGCCGCCTGCATCATGCCATGCGTCTGACCATCCATATTGAACCGATTGAACGCAAGCTTAAAGAGCATGGTCAGATTCACCGTCCGGATCAGGACTATGGTGCGTGGTTAAGCGGACTGGTTGGGGCTGGAATACTTAATCAGAAAGAGTCCGACCTGTTGACGGAGGCGCGTGCGGCAATTCTGCATGCGGTCATGGTCGATGATTTTGCCGCCGATGCATTCAGCCGCCAGGCAGAAGCAAATAGACCTGTTTAGTTACAATCCACCGCTTATTTTCCAACCCGCTGCTGTTCTGGTCAGCGCAATCTGTTCACGTTGATAGATTTGCCGCCATGTACCATCTGACTCTACGCGCAGGTGATAATTCTGCTCGCACAGGGCGTGTTCACTGTCCTGAATGCGGATGATACGGTTATCGGATGTCATGCTGATGGTATCAAATTGTTCGAACAGGTTATGCATGCGAATAATGAGATCGGCTTCGCTAATCGCTTTGTCTGCATAGTCGGGCAGTAGCAGGGTGTGGTAGGCCAGAATATCATGCGTGCTGACGGCCTTGTCACGTGCATCGAGCAGTGCATTGATCTCATCCTTATCGTGGTTGCCGCATCCGATAAGGGATAGTAGTAGCAGTACGAGAAGTAAGCGACCGGGTGTGTTGACTCGGAACATGGAGTGGGGCGCGCCTGAGGCTGCTAGCGGAATCGGTCCGCTTTGGCACTCCATGAGCTACCCGGGTAATTGTGCTGGAGTAGTTGTGTGACCTGAAGGGCATCTTTTTTCATATCCATCCTGGCATAGGACGAGGCGAGGTAGTACAGCGCTTCCTCGATCGAAGGCGTACTCTGGTAGTGCTGGATGACCTGCTGGAAGCGGTTCGCTGAAGCGACAAAACGCTCCCTGTCATAATAAAATTTACCAACCGTCAGCTCATGCTTGGCCAGTGAATTGAATAGTGATTGCAGTCGCATACGGCCCTGTTTGGCATAACTGCTATCGGGGTGGTCCTTGATCAATTGCTTGAATGATTTGATTGCCGCCTTGTTCTGGGTGGGATCCTTTTCTGCCGAGGCACGCTGCTTGTACTGGCTCATGGCCAGCATGTATTTGGCATAATCGACACTGGCATGTGCCGGGTGCAGATCTATAAATCGCTGGCTAAGTACTTCGGAGAGAACGAATTCATCATCCTTGTAAGCGGCAAAAATACGCAACAGTTCAGCTGGTGTGGCAAACTTGCTGTAGGGGTATTTACTGCCAAAGTGGTCGAGATCCTTGGCAGCCTGGGCATAGCTCCCCTTGTTGACCAGTTCCTTTGAGGCCTGGTACTCACGCTCGGCGTCGTTTTTATAGGCCTGATCCTTGCCGGCGCAGCCGCTTATCAGGGTCGCCATCAGGCAGATGCATAGGATAGTAAATAATTTTGAAATCATGTGCGAAGCTTACGTCGCGGATGGTATGGCGACAACGGCGAGTTGACGACCGGAGTGATGGCCATCCCTGCGATAGGAAAAAAAGTGCTCCGGATTACAGGCGGTACACTGACTGCAGTGCTCTATATGTTGCTCCGTAATGCCACTGGCCATCAGTTGCAGGTGGTTGATGGCGACAAGATCCGCCTGCAGAGGGTGCGGCTGAATATGGTGATGTGCACCGTCAACACTGCTTGCCAGTGCAATGGCTGCCTCTTCGCCGATGGTGAAGCAGCATGGGCCTATACAGGGACCAAGGGATGCAAGGATATGTGCAGTATTGCCGCCATGCTCAACCATCTCATGGATGGCAGCCGTGACGACACCGGCAGCTGTGCCACGCCAGCCGGCATGTACGGCTGCAACAATACCAGCAACAGGATCTGCCAGCAGGATGGGCAGACAGTCGGCAGTACGTACCGCTACCGATGTATTGGCGACGCTGGAAAGCAGAATGTCTGCTTCACTATTGTGCAAGCTGCCGCTCCCGCTGCACCAGATCGATGCGCACTGATGCACCTGTCTGGCCTGATGGGGAGGTGCTAGCAGGCCGGTGCGGGCAACCAGTCGTCTCAGGTTGGTATGGATGTGCTCAGGATCATCTTCGGCATCGGGAGCGAAATTAAAGCTGTCGTACGGGGGCGGACTGACGCCACCTTTGCGGGTGGTAAAAAAAGCCTGGATACCATGCTCGGCCAGTAACTGCGATGGTATGATGCTGCAATCACTCATACGGGGTGTTTACAACGGCATCAGCCATAACTCTTGGTGAGTGCATCGCGAAGGGATGCCAGCTCTGGTGGCAGCGGGGCGCGAATACTGAGCGATTCTCCGCTGATAGGGTGGTCAAACTCCAGCAGTTCCGCATGCAGCGCCTGACGGATCAGTGTGGCAATGGCCTGTCGGGCGGGCTCAAAAATTTCCCTGCCCGGATGATAACTGCGTGCATATACCGGATCACCGAGTACCGGCAGATTCTCATGTGCCAGGTGAACACGGATCTGATGCGTGCGCCCGGTATAGAGGGTCAAGCGCATCTGGCTGAATGGGCCGAAAATATGTTCGACTGATGCATCGGTAATGGACTCTTTGCCACTGTCTGTAACGGCCATTTTCTGGCGTTGACGGGGATGTCGACCGATAGGCAGCTCAATGCGTTTGACGCGCCAACTGGGCACACCTCTGCACCATGCGATGTACTGACGGTTCAGATCATGGGTGGCAAATATGTCCGACATGCGCTGGTGCGCTGTTTCGGTCTTGGCGATGACCAGACTGCCGGATGTATCCTTGTCCAGACGGTGGACAATACCCGGTCGCTCAACACCATTGATGCCGGGCAGTGATTTACAGTGGTGTAGCAGCGCGTGCACCAGTGTGCCGTGATCATGACCATGGGAGGGGTGCACGACCATGCCGGCCGGCTTGTTCAGGATAATCAGATGATCATCTTCAAACAGGATGTCCAGAGGGATATCTTCAGGTTCCAGCACCAGCGGTTTTGCCGGCGGCAGGGTGATCACATAGCGCTCACCCTCCCAAACCTTGGCAGATGCCTGGCTGACCGGCTTGCCGCTATAGGTATGAACATGTCCCTCTTGCAGCAGTATCTGGATGCGGCTGCGACTGAGTTCGCATGCAGCAGCAAGCACGGCATCCAGCCGTTTTCCGGATGCATCGGTAGAGACAGTAAAGCTCAGGCTATTCTCATCCGGAGAGTCGATCATTCGCCCTGAGATGCCGAAGGGGCCGCCTCTGTTGCTGTGGGTGCTGCTACTTTTGGGGTGTCGCTGACGGGTCTGGTTGCAGCCGCAGCCGGTGTCGGGCTGCTTGTCGGTGCCGAATCAGTGCCGTTGTTGTCGGCTTGTGCTGACTGGCCGGTCTCGGCATTTGCTTCGCTGCTGTCTGCTGTGCGGCGTGGCCTGCGTCTGCGTCTGCGTTTGGCTTTGGGTGCCTCGCCATCGCTTTCAACAGGTTGTTGTACAGCCACTGCTTCCTGCACGGTTTCGCCCGCTGGTTTTGGTGCTCTGGGCTTGCGTGGTCGGCGTGCTTTTTTGACGGGTGCCTGCTCATCCGGCTGATTGGCGCTGCTTGATGACTGTGTATCGTCACTCTTTTCTGCTACAGCTGCCTTGGCGGGTGCCGATTTCCGGCGTGGTCTCTCATTGCGCTCGCGCTGGTTACGTGATCGTTCGCTCTTGCGCTGTTCTTCACGCTCGGCTGCCGCTTTCTCTTCAGCCTCTTTCTGTAATTTTTCCTTGCGGCTCTGGCCTGTCAGTATATCGATCAGGGTGGTCAGGGCACTCTTCTTCTTTTTCTCTTTCTTTTCAGGCAGATCCGGCGGCGGCGTAGGCACGCCGACGACAGGTTTCATTGGCTTGAGCTTGCGGCTCGGACGCGGAGGTTTAACGCGCTTGCTGGTATCTTCCAATACTTCGACACGTTGCTGATTACTCTCCGTCCACTGGCGCTCAATGCGGTAGTGGGGGATATCCAGATCCGGGCGGATCTGCAGGGTAATCTGAATTTCGTAGCTCTCTTCGATGCGGGCAATATTATCCCGTTTGTTGTTCATCAGGTATTCGCCGGTATCGGACGGCACCTGGACAACCAGAGTTGGTTTCTTGCCTGCCTCTGCCCAATCTTCCATGCGGGTAAGCATCTGCAGGGCCATGGAATCGACCGTGCGGATAAAGCCGCGTCCCTGGCAACGGGGGCAGGGCTCGGTTGTGGATTCACGAACGGATGGGTGCAGGCGCTGGCGTGACATTTCCAACAGACCGAAGCGGGAAATACGGGCGAACTGGATACGTGCCTTATCCGCTTTACAGGCCTTGCGCAGCATATCTTCAACCTGCTGACCGTGCTTGCGACTGACCATGTCGATGAAGTCGATGACAATCAGTCCGCCGATATCACGGATACGCAGCTGGCGGGCGATCTCTTCGGCCGCTTCCAGGTTGATAGCAAGCGCTGTATCATCAATGTGCTTGCCTTTGGTAGCGCGTGCAGAGTTGACGTCGATAGAGGTCAGGGCTTCGGTCGGATCCAGTACAATGGAGCCACCGGTACGCAGGCGGATTTCCCGCTCATGCATCTCTTCACACTGCGATTCGATACCATATTTACGGAATAGCGGTATTTTACCGCGGTAGAGCTTGACCAGCTTTTCCTTGCCCGGCAGCACAGCGTGTACGAAAGCCTTGGTGTGTGTATAGATTTCATGATTGTCGACCCATATTTCATCAACATCATCGGAGAAGTGATCGCGGATGGCACGTGTGGCCAGATCGCCTTCCAGATAAATCAGCGCCGGCGGCGGCGTTGTTTCGCTCTTGATGCGAATTTCATCCCACAGGCGACGCAGATACTGATAATCGCGCTGCAGCGCTTCCAGCGTTTGATCCTTGCCGGCAGTGCGGATGATCAATCCCATGTTCTCCGGCACATCCAGTTGTGACAGGATCTCTTTCATCGAGCGACGCTCTTCGTCAGAGAGCTTGCGAGATATACCGCCGCGGGTGGTGTTCGGGCTCAGTACCAGATAGCGACCGGCCAGCGAGATCTGGGTGGTCAGCGCTGCACCCTTGTTACCACGTTCTTCCTTAACCACCTGTACCAGCAACTCCTGCTTGGGTGCCAGTACATCCTGAATGGATACATTGCGTGGATTGGTCGATTTGTCGACGCCGTCCTTCCAGTAATCCGGGTGGATTTCGCTCAGGGAGAGAAAGCCCTGACGCGCAGCTCCGTACTCGACAAAGGCGGCCTGCAGGCTTGCTTCAACCTTGGTGACCTTGCCTTTATAGATGTTACTTTTGGTTAGTGTTTTCTGTGCTGACTCAATATCGAGTTCGTGTAAATAACCATCTTCTGCTATGGCGACACGAGATTCTTCATCGTGAGATGCATTGATCAGCATGCGTTTAATTGTTGTCACGCCTGATTCCTTTTGGCGTTTGAGAGGCTTGATCCAGCAGGCACTATGCAATAGCCAGATGTGTATGCGGCCTGTTTGCTGAACAAGCCGTACTCGCATCATTTGGGTCGCTGCAGCAAGCAAGCCGGTGTTAGCCGGTCAGCATGTAGCAGTCGCACAGTTTATGTCTGTCGGGCACTGTGTGTATACGCAGGCTCCAACCACAAGTCATTCAAACGCAGTTTAATTAGCGCAGGCTCTACGTTTGCAGCACATCATCGTTAAGGGGACATCATCAGGGTAACAGGCCGGGGGGCAGTAACCGAGCCCGAGGTAAATAGTCGAAGGCTGGGATTCCCGGCAAAAGTCTCTAGATTCCATTGCTCTAGTTGTTAAGCCTGACGATGCACACGCGCATCACGGTGTCGTGCAACAAAAACGGAGCTTGCTGCGCAAGCGGTTAAAGCTACAGATAAGGAGGCCGGTTTGGCAAGCAGTGTCGTGGAGAACGGGGTTTTGACCATTGGTGGAGATGAGGATGGCAGCCGGCTGGATCGGGTGTTGATACGCCATCTGGGGGCCGGACGGCGGGCACTGATTCTGCGACTGATCCGCAAGGGCAATGTGCGCATCAACAGGAAGCGCTGCAAACCGGAGACACATGTGGTTAACGGTGATGCGATATTTCTGCCGCTGAGCTTGCGCGAGGCCGATGAGATGGAGCGGGCTGCAGTGCCGACATCACTGCTCGGTAAAATGGCAGCCATTCCGGTTTTGTATGAAGATGCATCGATACTGGTGGTGAATAAACCGGCCGGCATGGTCGTGCATGGCGGCAGCGGTCACGAGGCGGGACTGATCGAGGCGCTGAAAGAGAGCAGAGGACTAGATGATCTGCGGCTGGCGCACCGACTGGACCGGGATACCTCCGGTGTACTGCTCATGGCCAAGCATCTGGAGGCATTAAGGCGACTTACCGAATCGTTTCGTGAACGCGATATGCAAAAAACCTATTTTGCCCTGGTTGCCGGCCACCCCTATGCCCATGCCGGCCGTATGAGCTCGAATCTGGCCAAGGGCATTGTGCGTGGTGGTGAGCGTATGGTTGTTGATGCGGAAGAGGGCAAGGCATCGGTAACAGATTATCAGATGATGATGGGCTTTGAGTCTGACGGTTTTGCCTATGCCATGCTGGCTTTAACCCCGCACAGCGGACGCACCCATCAGTTGCGGGTACAGCTACAGCATGAGGGTCACGCGATTCTCGGTGATGGTAAATATGGCGAAAAGGAGCAGCTGGCCGCCTACAGATCGCTTGGCGGTAAAGGCCTGATGCTACACGCCTGGCGCTTGCGTTTTAATCATCCGATCACCGGTCAGGCGCTCGAGATCCGGGCGCCATGGCCGGTAAACTGGAACCTTCTGCTCGGTTAGCTAGCGAGGGGGCAATGCCCTCTCATAGTTCATAACAGCACTCTTTAGTACCACCTTCCCTCCCTGTGTTGTTTAAACTGCAGCAGAAGCCAGCCCCTGCGCTGTTCAGGCCTGTTTCAGGTTTGGCCGTTACTGTTACGCCATAATATCCCAGTCCGGTTAAGAATCATGCAGGCGTTGCCTGTGGGGTTATGGCTGGCATAGGTATTATAAACCTTTACCCACAACGGGAGCGTTTTTAATGGCAAACAGAACAAGGCTGAACCAATCTTTTTATCTGGCTGGTATAGCGGCATGTTTTTTTTCGTCGTATTCGGCATCTGCTGAACCTCTCTCACCTGAACCGTGGACGTTGCAGCGTAGTATTGAGCGCGGCATTGCTATCGCTCCCGAGCTTAAGAGCGCTCAGGCCGGAATCAGGGCCGGAGAGGGTGAGCTCGAGCGGGCCGGGGAATGGCCGAATCCAAGCGTCAGCCTTCGTGTCGATAACAATATCCGGCAGCAGCAGTTGCGCAATGGTTACACGGTAGATCAAATGACTGTTTCGCAGCCGATCCCGCTCTGGCGCCTCAAGCATCAACAGAAGGTTGCAGAGCAGGGAATACTTGCTGCCAGGGCAGATGTTATTCAGACCCGCCTCAACATCGAAACCAGAGTGGCACGACTGTTTCTGTCACTCCAGCTTGATCATGAGAAGCTGACATTGGCGGAGCAGCGGTTGAAGTTCACGCACAAGCGCATCAGTTCACTGCGCAAGCCAACCGATGCATCCGGTATCGGTCGTTATGTCGCCCCGCTTGATCGCTCCCGGTTGCAGCTGCTGCATGCTGCGGCTGACCTCGATACGGCTGAGGCACGTAATAATTATCAGGAATCGCTGGAGATGTTTCGCACCTATCTTGCCCTGCCATCCGATGCGCCTGTCACGCTTACAGACATGCGGCCGGCAGCGACACCTGCCGCATTGCCTCAGCTTGAGAAGCAGATTGACTCGAATACCGTGCTGCTGCGTCGCCTGCATCACCGTGTACTTCAGGCAGAGGCCGGGGTCGACCTTGAGCATGCCCGCCGCTTTGACGATCCTGTGTTGACTTTTATTCGCGAAAAGAACGTCAATGTAAATAATCAGACGTTTTCGTTTAACGGTGTTTTGCTGAGCGTCAGCCTGCCATTGTGGGACCGGAACAATGGCAATATAGAAAGGGCCCGGGCCGAGGTGATGCGGGCCGAATCGCAATTTGATGTGGCCAAACGCGAGCTGATGGGCAGTTTGCGCCAGAGTCATATTCAGCTGCAGCATATGTTGACGCAGGCCGGACATTTTAAACAGGCCGTGTTGCAGCCTGCACGAAGCCTGCTACAGGCTACGGAAAGAAACTATGATATCGGTGCATCCACCAGCCTGGCAATGATCGATGCCTACAATACCTATTTTACTGCCAGAAACCGTTACCTGGATATCTTGTTCCGCAGCCACCAGAAATCGATCGATCTCAATCAGATGCTGGGCCGGTCACTCATAGCCACCGGTGATACGGGAGTGCAGTCATGATTGAATCGCTTGTTCGTTTTTCGCTTAGTCAGCGGGTGATGCTGCTGCTTGTCGCCTTTGCTCTGGCAGGTGCGGGTTTTTGGTCATTCCAGACGCTGCCGATCGATGCATTTCCGGATGTATCTTCGCCACAGGTGCGCATCATTGTTAAGGCGCCGGGCATGGCGCCGGAAGAGGTCGAGTCGCGCATTACCTTCCCCATAGAAACGGAGATGCAGGGCCTGCCGCAACAGACGGTAATGCGTTCGACAACGAAATATGCGCTCTCGAGCATTATCCTCGACTTCAGCGAAGGCACGGATATCTACTGGGCTCGCCAGCAGGTTTCCGAGCGATTGAGTCAGCTGTGGAGTTCCCTGCCAGCCGGTGTGGAGGGCGGCCTTGCGCCGATTACCACCCCGCTTGGTAGTATCTATATGTACCGCATTGTCGGCAAAGAGTACAGCAACCGTGAGTTGAGAAGCCTGCAGGATTGGGTGATTCGTCCACAACTTCGTGCGGTGCCGGGAATTGCCGACATCAATTCACTTGGCGGCGAGGTGCGCTCTTTCCAGGTGACCCCCGATCCGGCCAAATTGTCTGAATATGGTCTGGTTCTGGATGATCTGAAAACGGCACTGATGAATAACAACCGTAATTCCGGCGGCGACCGGGTAACAATGGATGCAAGCAACTTTCTGATTCGCAGCATTGGCAAACTCAATAATGCAGTGGATATCGGTAATATTACACTGGCGCTGCGCAATGGCCGGCCGGTCCATATCCGCGATGTGGCAAGCGTGAAGATTGGTTCGCTGATGCGTTACGGTGCGGTAAGTGCCGACGGGGAGGGCGAGGTTGTGACCGGACTGGCTCTGCTGCGCCGTGGTGCCAATAGCCGAACGGCTGTTGAAGGAATCAAAAGTGAGCTGGCATCATTGCAGAAAAGCCTGCCGCCGGGTGTGCAGATTGTTCCTTTTTATGACCGAAGTACGCTGGTTAACGAGGCAGTCTGGACTGTACAGAAAGCACTTGGTGAAGCCGTGGTGCTGGTGTTGCTGGTGCTGCTTATCATGTTGGGCAACCTGCGCAGCGCTCTGACGGTTGCATTGATCCTGCCGCTGTCAGTGCTTTTCACCTTCGTGATGATGAGAATGTTCGGTATCAGTGCGAATCTGATGTCTCTCGGTGGTCTGGCAATCGCCATCGGTATTCTGGTTGATGCGGCAGTGGTCGTTGTGGAAAACATCCATACGCGTTTGTCGCAGGCTGGACCCGGAGCAGATCGCCTGCATGTTGCCTATCGGGCCACGCTTGAGGTGGCAACACCGGTGCTTGCCGGCATTCTGATTATTGTCGTTGTATTTCTGCCTCTTTTCAGTCTTACCGGCCTTGAAGGAAAAATGTTCAAACCTCTTGCCATCACTATTGCATTTGCGTTGATTGGTTCCCTGTTGTTGTCGATGACGGTGATTCCTGTGCTGGCCAGCATGATTATGCGCTCCCATGGCGGCGGCAAAGGGGGAGAAGAGCATCATGAAGACGGGTTGCTGATCAGGCTGCTCAAACGGCTCTATCTGCCGATGATGGAGGGTGTGCTGAATCATCGCTGGGTAGCTCTGTTTCTGGCAATGTCGGCGCTTGGTCTGGCCGGTTGGCTCTTTCCTCAGATCGGCAAAGAGTTTATGCCGACGATGGATGAGGGCACAACTGTGGTCACACTCGAGAAGGCTTCGGACATTTCGCTGAGCGATTCACTGGCGATGGATAAGAACATCCAGCGGGTTATGATGTCGATGCCGGAGGTGACCGGTGTGGTATCACGCACCGGCGCGGATGAGTTGAGAATGGACCCCATGGGTCTGTACCAGACGGATAACTTTCTCCAGACCCTTCCACGTTCGGAATGGACACGCACTCTTCCCGAGTTCAAAAAAGCTCTGGCGGAGAAGCTCTCTGAGTTCAAGGGGATCGACTTTGCCTTTACACAGCCGATTGATATGCGTGTTTCCGAGATGCTGACCGGTGTTCGTGCTGCCATGGCGATCAAGCTCTATGGCGACGACCTGCACAAACTCGACACGCTGTCCGATGAAATTGTGCAGTTGCTCGGCACGATTAACGGTGCCGAGGGAATCTTTCGCGGGCGCCTGACAGGCCAGAACTACTTGCAGATCGATATCAAAAGCAGCGAGATAGCCCGTTACGGTATCAATGTTCAGGATATTAACCGGGTGATTGAAGAGGGCGTGGCCGGACGCGTGGTGACTACCGTTATCGAGAACAATCGGCGCACCGGCGTGTTACTGCGTTTGCCGGAAGCGGCGCGTAACTCGCCCGAAGCGCTCGGCAATCTGCTGATCCAGACGCCGAGCCAGGCCAGGGTGCCACTACGGCTGTTGGCTGATATCCACAAGACACAGGGGCCGGTGGAGATCACCCGCGAATCAGCCAGCCGTCAGGTCGTGATTCAGGCCAACGTCAAGGGGCGTGATATCGTAGGTTTCGTCGAAGAGGTCAAAGCTGCGATGGCCAGGGATATCAAGCTTCCGCAGGGATATTATGTCACTTTCGGCGGCCAGTTTGAGAATCAGCAGCACGCCTCTGCGCGATTGGCAATGGTGATACCGCTCTCCATTGTGTTGATTTTCCTGATGCTGTTTTTAACCTTCCGATCAGTGCGGCAGGCGGCAGTAATTCTGCTCAATATCCCGTTTGCGATGATTGGCGGCATTATCAGTCTCTATATTTCCGGTCTTTATATGTCGGTTCCGGCATCAGTCGGGTTTATTACCCTGTTCGGCGTCGCGGTTCTGAATGGCGTGGTTATGGTTAGCTACTTTAATCAACTGCGCGAAGCGGGTAACAGTGTGATCGAAAGCGTGCGTAAAGGGGCAGAGCGCCGGCTTCGCCCTGTACTGATGACTGCCATGATTGCCAGCCTCGGCTTACTGCCGTTGCTGACTGCAACAGGGGCGGGTTCCGAGTTGCAGAAGCCGCTGGCTGTAGTGGTGATCGGCGGTCTGGTGACTTCGACCCTGCTGACACTGCTGCTACTGCCGATGCTCTACGGCTGGATTGAAGGCCGTGCAGAACAACGCCTGCAGGCCAACGGAGAACGAAGCGCATGAAAATACTGAATCTCGTCACACACGCCAATATGCAACATCAATTGTCCGATATACTGCGGGATATCGAGCAGGTCAACGGCTTCACCTTTACTCCGGCACAGGGGCACGGCACTCACGTTGACAGCGACCCGTTTCTATCCAGTCGGGATCGTGTCGTCGGCTATACACCGCGCATCAAAGTTGAAATCTTGCTCGCGGATGAAGACGTGGAGCCGGTGCTGAGTTGCCTGCGGGATGCCATGATACATGAACGAAACCAGGGGCTGTACTGGGTTTGTCCGGTGGATTCAACGGGGCGGTTGTAGTAGCAGGGCACCACGCGCAAGGTGATGGGGACCATTTATCATCACCCTGAGCCCGGCTGGTTCCGGATGAGCACTGGTTCCGGATGAGCAGAAAAGCGGCTTGCAGCCGGCAAACGAGCGGCGAGTGTGCAAAGGTCAAACCACCAGGTTGATATCCACGGCAACGCTGATGCTCTGGTTGGCCTGACCGCGAAACGTGCCGCGGTTGGGTGGTACATCGAAGTAGTCGCGGCCGATTGCTGTACGCACATACTGCCAGTCGACCAGCTTCTTGTTGGTCGGGTCAACGCCCATCCAGCCGAAACCTTCATGCCATGCCTGAACCCAGGCATGGGTAGCCGCAGCACCGCGCAGATGCTCACCAATATCATCCTGTGCCGGATCGAAGATGTAACCACTGACATAACGCGATGGAATGCCGGCCAGTCGCAGTACGCCGATCATGGCATGCGCCAGGTCCTGGCATACGCCGCCGCCGTGCTCGAACAGGGTGGTGGGGCTGGAGTGCACATGCGTGACATCGGGGTCATAGCGGAAGGTATCGAAGAAGTAGCGCGCCATCTCGTTCAGACCGTGGCCGAATTCGATATCGTCCATGTCCATCGAGATCCTGCGTGGAATCTCCAGACTGCCGTATGCCGCCAGCTCGGGCACGCCCGGTGACCATTGCAGGAATTCCAGCCACCGATCCTGATAGGAGAACGGGGAGGGTGCAGATTCAGGGCCGCAGCTGATGGCATTGGTGGTTTCGACGGTAGAGTGGGTAATGATCTCCATACTGTTATGTGGTTCCAACAGGTTGAAATGGGCAACCTGATTGCCGAAATGGTCGCGATGGGTTGTGATCGGTGTATTCGGGCTAACGGCGATGGTATGACTGAGTACCCGTTGTAAGCCGGTGTCGACCGGCGACATGCGTAGTTCATTATGCGCGTCTACAACAGGGTTACTGTATGCGATGGTGGTCTTATGCCTTACCGCCAGCGTGACATGATCGCCTTCATCTAAAATCATGCGCATAACTCCTTTTGTAGCGGATGTGGAAAAATGGTGTTACCTGATTGCTGCTGCTGGTTGATCTGAATGGTGAAGCAGCGCTCCCTGTCATCCTCCAGACTCACCGTAACCGTATCAAAGAATGCCTTGTGCACCTGCATACCCAGCATATGACAGCGGGTATCAACCGATTGCAGATATTGATGCAGTCCCATGGATATAATGTCCTCACCGGCGGCGCCGCCGCGCAGATCATCGAGAAACTGTTCGGTGTCCCGGTAGAGCCGGTGCTGATCCTCATTGCACATGCCGATCTCCCGCAGTGCCAGCGACACCTCGCGAATACCGAAGTGGAGTGAGCGCGGAAAACCCGGGTTGAGCAGCAGCAATTTGATCACCTTGGCCGGTTCGATTTTGGCCTTGTAGAGGCGGCGATAGGCCTCATAGCCGGAGACCGAGCGCAACAGGGCCTGCCACTGGTGCATATCCAGCGGGCTGCCGACATCATGGGTTGATGGCAGCAGCAGATGATATTTGATCTGCAGGATGCGCTGGGTCATCTGGGCGCGCTCCAGTGCAACACCCATACGCATGAACTGCCAGGCATCACCGCGCACCATGGTGTTCTGTCTCAGGCCGTGAAAGGCGTTGCAGAACAGATGTACGTTCTCACTGAAATCGTGCCAGCGATGCAGGTTGCCGCTACCCAGTTCATGCTCCATCTGCAGGTAGAAACGGTTGATATGCAACCATAACTCTTCGGAGAGCATTTCGCGTGCGGTACGGGCAATTTCACGAGCCTCTATGATGCAGGCACGCACACTGTAGGGGTTCTCGCTGTCGGCCAGCAGCAGGCGTACCACATTGACCGCGCATACCTCCCCGAAGCGCTCCTCGAAGCCCTCGCGATTATGGGTGATCTCCAGCATCGGTGACCATACATCAAGTTCCGAAAACACCTCCTGCTCCACACTCATGCGGCTGTTTACATCGAGGATACGGGCAATATTTTCGGTCCGCTCGATCAGAAATCCGAGGCGGTAGAGGCTGCGTGCGGCGCGGCTAAGCATGGCTTACTCCTGATGCTATCCCGTTTTTATCAGGGTAAAGTACCCATGTATCCTTGCTGCCGCCCCCCTGGGAAGAATTCACCACGAGGCTGCCGCGTTTGAGCGCAACACGGGTCAGACCACCGGAGAGGACTTTAACATCGCCATCGGCGCCACAGATGGCAAACGGACGCAGGTCAATGTGGCGACTGCAAAATGCCTGTTTATCCTCCTGTTCGACAAAACTCGGATGCGTAGAGAGTTGCTGGATCGGTTGGGCGACATAGTGGCCGGGATTGGCTTTCAGCCGTTGGCTGCATTCGGCCAACTCCTGCTTGCTGGCATGTGATCCAACAACAAGCCCGTATCCGCCGGAGGCGTCTGTTGGTTTTACAACCAGCTCGGGCAGGTGATTGAGCATGTATTTCAGATCGGCCGGCCGCGAGCCCAGATAGGTCGGTACAATCGGCAGTATCGGCTCCTCACCGAGATAGAAACGGATGATATCCGGGGTATAGGCATAGAGTGATTTGTCATCGGCGACACCATTGCCGGGTGCATTGGCCAGTGTCACGTTGCCGGCACGATAGACATGCATCAGTCCCGGCACGCCCAGCAGGGAGTCGGGCCGGAAGACCAGCGGGTCGATGAATTCGGTATCCAGACGCAGGTAGAGTACGTCGATACGTTTGAGTCCGCGCGTTGTTTTCATGTATAGCTTGTCATTGTTGACCAGCAGATCAGCACCCTCGACCAGTTCAGCCCCCATCTGGGAGGCAAGAAAGGTATGCTCGAAATAGGCCGAGTTGTAGACGCCGGGTGTTAACACGGCGACTGTCGACTTGTCTGATTGAGAGAATGAGTTCATTGCTTCATACAGCATTTGCGGATACTGACTGACCGGACGCACGCGATAGCTGCCCAGCAGCTCCGGCATAATACGGTTACTGACCAATCTGTTTTCGATCACATATGAGACACCGGAAGGGCAGCGCAGGTTATCTTCAAGCACCATATGCTCACCGTTCTGGTTGCGGATAAGATCAATGCCGGCAATCTGCACATGCACGCCGCCTATCGGGTTCAGCCCCGACATCTCGCGACAATAGAGGCTGGATCCGAGTATCTGCGACGGCGGAATCAGCCCACTGCGCAGGATCTTCTGCTCGTGGTAGATATCCTCCAGAAACAGGTTCAGGGCGGTGACGCGCTGGACAATGCCGCACTCGATCTGGTCCCATTCGTGAGCCGTAATCAGGCGTGGCATCAGATCAAACGGGAATATCTTTTCTGTGCCCCGGGAATCGGAATATACCGTGAAGGTTACCCCCTGATTAAGCATGGCCAGATCCGCACTCTGGTGCATGTGATCAATGCCCTGCACACCCTGTTTTTTGAAGTAGTCGATGGCAGCTGCATACTCAGGGCGCACCCGTCCGTCCGGACCAAAGGCTTCATCGAAGGGGGCTGCATCAGTCCTGTCGAACATGGGGTGAATCCTCCTTGTGTCATCTTTCCCCGGGTCGCTGCGCGGATGCCTTGCCGATCATTAGAAGCGTCGGTTCCATGCTTCTGCGAAGAGGGAGAGTTGCATACGTTTCACCTCAGCAATGTGAGTGCCAGCAGGTTTGTTTATAGAAACGTTGACTTATCAACGTTTTTTGCCTATCTGTTACTGCTCTCTGGTGAATTGATGTGCACGTATGCCCAACAGATCAGCAAGCAGAGATGCCGGAGATGAACATCTGTTCTGACAGCAGGCGCTGATGATGGAACGAGACTTGCTTGTGATTTGTAGGCGGTTACGTGCAGATTGCCGGTCTGCTTTTTTAACTCACCATCTGTACAGGAGCACGATACATTGGATATGATAAAAGACGCGGCAATGGATGAATCAGCTGCTGAAGGCGACAAACAGCGCGCGACCGAAAAGTCGCGGCGTATCATTATGTTTTGTGATCTCAGGGATTCCACGGATATTCTGTTGAAATTTGACAGGGGTGAGTATCAATATATCTCCGCCACAACGGGGTTGGAGTTCACCTACGATCAGTTTCTGCTTGATGTGCATAAAACATCTTATGAATATCTCTATCTGGGCCATAAGAAGACGCATACGGAGATTTACGGTGACGGATTGATGGCGATCTTTCCTGAAGACAACACCAAATATATACTGGAAAATATCTATAACCTGACCAGACAGATGCGTATCTATAACGATGCGGAGGGTGCAGGTGTAACCAGGCCCGGGATCGATCTCGGTTTTGGCATTACCGTAGCAGATATTTCTCTGGTGTATTACTACCTGGATCAACGTTATCACCCGATCGGTATGGGCGTGCATGAAGCTGCCCGCATTGAAGGCATGTCCAAATTCTACGATGCGCGTGTATTGATCTCGGACAGTTTTTTCCATGATACAGTAGCCTACATCGAAGCCGACCCGCGGTTTGCTTACCGCTTTATTGACCGGGTCAGGTTGAAAAATTTCCGTGATCCGGTCAATCTGTATGAGATACTTGTTGATAATGATCCCCGCTTCGACAACAAGATAAATTCCATACCGCTTTACACAAAGGCTTATGATAAATATTGCAGGGGAGAGTGGGCGGCTGCAAAAGAGCTGTTTCTGGATGTGTATCATGACTACGGTCTGGGTACTGGGCTGGTGATGGCTAAGCGATGCACTATCCTCAGTCAGAATACGTCTAAATCGGACTGGAACGGTATCTGGAGTCTGAAGGACAAATAACGATGGAAGCAGCTTGCCGGAGGGTGGTCGCACATGCAGGCCTTGGTCGCGGCAGGGATTGCGAGCTTCATGGTTGTTCATTTCGTTTTAGTCAGTGACAATGAGGCAGCGAGTTGAGATGATTCAAAATATCAAATCGGAGGTGCTGCTTTCATCGCCTTTCACCACGCTTTAGTAAAGGACACGCATGCAACTTATTGATCTTGGTTTAGACAGTTGGTTTGAAGAGCATGCTGAAGAGATGTGTGGTTCAGCATACAGGCTGGCGCGAGTGATTGCCGTGGATCGGGAACGATTTGATCTGCATGATGGTGAGCATGAATTTTTTGCCGTGCTTACGCGAAAGTTTGTTCAGGCCACTGAGTCGCCTGCCGATTTCCCGATTGTGGGCGACTGGGTCTGCATTGAGCATCATGAGGCGGATGAGTTCACCAGTATCAATACCATACTGCCCAGAAAGACACTGTTGCGTCGCAAGATGGCCGGAGAGGATATTGAGTTCCAGATGCTTGCGGCAAATATTGATACCGCTTTCATCGCCCAGTCATGCCATCTGGATTTTAATATTCGCCGGCTTGAGCGCTATCTGGTTATGGTTAATCAGGACCGGATTGAGCCGGTGTTACTGCTTACCAAAACCGACCTGATCAGCGCTGAAGCGCTGGCGCAAGTGATCAGTAAAATCCGCAAGGCTGGTATTGATCATCAAATTATTCCGCTGAGCAATGTCACCGAAGAGGGGCTCGATCAGGTTCGTCAGATGATGACGGCAAGAAGAACCTACTGTCTGCTGGGCTCATCGGGCGCCGGTAAAACCACACTGTTGAATCATATAGCCAATGCCAGTTTTGCAACAAAGTCAGTAAGTATTTCGGGGCTTGGCCGGCATACAACGGTTCGGCGCAGATTGATCATACTTGCTACCGGTGCGATGCTGATTGATATGCCGGGTGTGCGGGAGCTGGGTGTGATGAGCGGGCGTGAAGGCATTGATGAACGCTTCTCGGATATCATAAGTCTTGGCGAAGCATGTCGTTTCAACGATTGCAGTCACGGCAATGAACCCGGTTGTGAAATCACAGCGGCAATAGCCAAGCATGAGCTGGATCAGGACCACTATAACAATTATCTGAAAATCAAAAAAGAGTCAGAAGCGTACCAGCAGGCTTATGCCGCAAAACAGAAGAAATCCAAATCTTCCAGCCGACCTGTTCGGACTAAAATCAAGCACAAGAAAAAGTATTGAGTCCTGACCATGCCTGAACTGAGCGTTGGCGTGGTGCAGGAGCGATTGTCTCTTGCTTTTGATCAGAGCGATCCGTCGCTGTCACTCAAGGATCTGCTGGATGCTCATGCTGTTGCCGTGGCCAGTGAGTGCGGCGGAGTCGGAAAATGCGGCTTCTGTCTGGTGGTTGTAGAATCGGGGCGTTGTTCACCACTCACATCTGTTGAGAGAGCCACGCTCAGCGACGAGGAGATCACAGAGGGCTACCGGCTGGCATGTCAGGCCAGGCCACTGGGTAATGTCGCACTGATCGTTGTTGAACAGTAAGAGAGAAACCGACTAACCGCCGTCAGACATATAGCCTGAATAATTCATAAAAAGAGGTGAGCCCCGCCTAACCCATTGATATAATGGTGGTTCCGCAACCCGTGCTTCGGACGAAGCAAGCCAACGAGGCTCACCATGACAAAAGCTACATTAAAACAACT
>Ga0210044_10003304_pt1 | contig 23120 bp, 23 predicted proteins | sample CryGey13umfilter_2_FD_183959 | JGI IMG/M metagenome (GOLD analysis project Ga0210044, IMG submission 183959) | Groundwater microbial communities from aquifer in Utah, USA - Crystal Geyser 4/9/14 3 um filter (SPAdes) (version 2) | ecosystem: Environmental > Aquatic > Deep subsurface >... | reverse complement strand
CTGCTCGACCTCATGGCCACCTCGCCCGCCCTGGCGCCCCATCTCCACATCCCCCTGCAGAGCGGCGACAACACCATCTTAAAGTCCATGAACCGCCGCTACACCGCCGAGCGCTTTGGCGAGATAGTGACGGCCTGCGCCACGGCCCTGCCATCGGCGGCCATCGGCATCGACGTGCTGGCCGGCTTTCCGGGCGAGGACGAGCGGGCCTTCCAGAACACCATGGACCTGCTCACCGCCCTGCCCGTCACCTCCCTGCACGCCTTCCCTTACTCCCGGCGCCCGGGCACCGTGGCCGCGGCCCTGCCCCGGCAGTTGCCCAAGCAGGTCAAGCAAGAAAGGGTTGCGCGTTTGCGCGAATTGGATCATAAAAAGCGCACCGCGTTCCATGGGCAAAATCTGGACACCACCCACCGGGTGCTGGCCGAGGGGGGGACGACCCGGTCTGGTCTGCTGCGCGGCTTTACGGAAAACTACATCCCGGTCTGCTTCCAGGCCCCGGCCCACTGTGCGAACCAGTTCGTGGACGTTTGCATCACCAGACTGGACGACCTGACCGTTTACGGCGAGATGGCCGGCCTCGCCGGTAGAACCGGACCATGATCCAGGCCATTTTTTTAAACCAACGGACGACCCAGGCATGCGCGGCGAAATACTTGCCATAGGCGACGAGCTGACCTCTGGCCGGGTGCGGAACACCACCAGCGGCCTGGCGGCCCGTTGTCTGTTCGCGGCCGGTCACGAGATCGTCGCCATGACCACGGTGGGCGACATGCCGGCCCTGATCGGCACGGCCCTGCATACCGCCCTGGACCGGGCGCAGTTCGTCCTGGTCACCGGCGGCCTGGGGGCCACCAGCGATGACCTCACCAACGAGGCGGTGGCCCAGGCCCTGAGCCGGCCGACCACCCTGAATCATGAGGTAAGGGCCGCCTTGGTCCGCAACGGCGTCGCTCTGCCCAACGCTGACCAAAAAGCGGGCGGGCTCGAAAAACTTGCCTGGCTGCCCGCCGGCGCCAAGGCTCTGAAACCCGGGGCCGGCATGGCCGGCCATCTTCTGGTCCACGAGGGGGTACCGGTCTTCTTCCTGCCCGGCGTGCCCCATGAGATGGAAGAACTGCTCGCTGACTGCGTCCTGCCGGAGCTGCGCCGCCTGGACCCGGGCGGCGCCAGCGCGCCGCGGCAACGCCTCTTCAAGGTCTTCGGCCTGCCGGAGACCGAGATCAACCGACGCCTGGTTCCTCTGGAAACCGCCATTACCGGCCTGACCGTGGGTTATTACCCGGTCTACCCGGAGGTGCATGTCAGCCTGACTCTGCGCGGGGTCGCGACCGACGACCGTCTCGCCACGGCCGACCGGGCGGTGCGGGAGGCCCTGGGCCCCTTCCTCTACGGCACGGCCGCGGACAGCCTGGCCACCGTGGTGGGCGCCCTGCTGCGTCAACAGGGCCTGACCCTGGCCGTGGCCGAATCATGTACCGGCGGCCGGGTCGCCGCTGAACTTACCGCCGCGGCCGGCAGTTCCGAATTTTTCCTGGGCGGCGTGGTGGCATACAGCAATGTCCTGAAGGAAGGCCTGCTTGGCGTGCCGGCCGCGGTGCTCACGGACCAGGGCGCGGTAAGTATTGCCACGGCAACGGCCATGGCTACGGGCATCCGGGAACGGACCCGGGCCGCGGTAAGCGTCGCGGTCACCGGCATCGCCGGGCCTGGCGGCGGCTCACCCGACAAGCCGGTCGGCACCGTGTGCTTCGGCCTGGCCGACGCCGGCCAGACCCGCGCCCTGACCAGGCATTTCCAGGGAAAACGCTGGCAGATCCAGGCCATGGCCAGCCAACAGGCCCTGGACCTGCTCCGTCGGCGCCTGCTGGGTCTGGAGCTGGGGGCTGAATAAACGCCATATGATCCGATAGATAGGACGGATTGGCCCGATCGGGCATATCGGCCGCTCGGTTTTTCTAGCCCGCGTGACCGGTCTGCTGTATGGTGAACGCGGCACGCCCGACATTGGCTTTTAACCTTCGCGTTTCAGAAGAGGCTTTCACAAATCACCAAAAAACAACTCCAGGGAGCAACCGCCATGACCATTTCCGAAGGCAAGACCAAGACCCTCGACACCGCCATCTTTCAGATCCAGAAACAGTTCGGCAAAGGCTCCATCATGCGGATGGGCTCGTCGGACATCGAAAACATCCCGGTGATCCCCACCGGCGCCTTGTCCATTGACATCGCTACCGGCGTGGGTGGGGTGCCCCGCGGCCGGGTCACCGAAATCTTCGGCCCCGAGTCGTCGGGCAAGACCACCCTGGCCCTGCACATTATCGCCGAGGCCCAGCACCTGGGCGGGGTGGCGGCCTTCATCGACGCCGAACACGCCCTGGACATCCATTACGCGGGCCGCCTGGGGGTGCAGGTCGATGACCTGCTGGTCTCCCAGCCCGACTATGGCGAGCAGGCCCTGGAGATTGCCGAGATCCTCATCCGCAGCGGCGCGGTGGACGTCATCGTGGTGGACTCGGTGGCCGCCCTGGTGCCCAAGGCCGAGATCGATGGCAACATCGGCGACGCCCACGTAGGCTTGCAGGCCCGCCTCATGTCCCAGACCATGCGCAAGTTGACCGCCATCCTGAACCGCACCAACACGGCGCTCATCTTCATCAACCAAATCCGCATGAAGATCGGTGTCATGTTCGGCAACCCGGAGACGACCACCGGCGGCAACGCCCTGAAATTCTACTCCTCCCTGCGCTTCGACATCAGACGCATCGCCGCCATCAAGGACGGCCAGGAGGCCATCGGTAATCGCACCAGGGTGAAGATGGTGAAGAACAAGGTGGCGCCGCCCTTCAAGACCGCCGAGTTCGACATCATCTATGGCGAGGGCATTTCCAAGCTCGGCGACATGTTGGATCTGGCCGCGGAGCACGATATCATCGAAAAAAGCGGCGCCTGGTTTGCCTACGGCGGCGAACGCATCGGTCAGGGCCGGGAAAACGCCAAACGCTTTCTGAAAGAGCATCCGGCCATGGCCGCCGAGATCGAGGCCAAGGTCCGCCTGGGTTACGGTATGCCGGTACCGGGGGAGATGCGCCCGCCTCTTGTGGCCCCTGAAACGCTTTCTTCCTAAGGCCAATGCCATTCACTGAATAAAACTGCGGAATATCGAACATCGAACGGATTGCTTTCACTTCGTAATGCTACAGTTCAGTGTTCGATATTCGATATGCAAACCGCACCTCAATAAAGTTAGGAACCAATCATGACCGGAAACGACATCCGCGCCCAGTTCCTCAAGTTTTTTGCTGACCGGGGCCACACTACCGTGGCCAGTTCGCCCCTGGTGCCCAAGGACGACCCCACCCTGCTGTTCACCAACGCCGGCATGGTCCAGTTCAAGAAGGTCTTCATGGGTTCGGAGCGCCGGCCTTACGTGCGGGCCGTATCCTCGCAGCGTTGCGTGCGAGCTGGCGGCAAGCACAACGACCTGGAAAACGTCGGCTACACCGCTCGCCACCACACCTTCTTCGAGATGCTCGGCAACTTCTCCTTCGGCGACTATTTCAAGGAAGAGGCCATCCGCCTGGCCTGGGAATTTCTGACCGGGATACTTGGCCTGCCGCCTGAGAAGCTTTGGGTCTCGGTCTTTGAGGAGGACGACGAGGCCTACGGCCTGTGGAAGAGGATCGAGAATCTGCCCGCCGGCCACATCATCCGACTGGGCCACAAGGACAATTTCTGGTCCATGGGTGACACCGGCCCCTGCGGCCCCTGCTCGGAGATCCTGATCGACCAGGGCCCAGAGGTGGGCTGCGGCCGCCCGACATGCAAGGCCGGCTGCGACTGCGACCGCTTCCTGGAACTGTGGAACCTGGTCTTCATGCAGTTCAACCGCGATGCCGACGGCACCCTCACCCCCCTGCCCAAGCCCAGCATCGACACGGGCATGGGCCTGGAACGCGTCGCCGCCGTGTTGCAGGGTAAACACAATAATTACGACTCCGACCTCTTCGCCGGCCTGATGACGGCCATGGCAGAAATCTCCGGCCACCGTTACGGGGCTGACCAGCAGATTGACACCGCCTTCCGGGTCATCGCCGACCACGCCCGGGCCACCGCCAACCTGGTGGCCGACGGCGTCCTGCCCGCCAACGAGGGCCGCGGCTACGTACTGCGCCGCATCATGCGCCGCGCCATCCGTTACGGCCGGGTGCTGGGTTTGCACAAGCCTTTTTTCTCGGCAATAACCGCAGCTGCGGCCCAGGGGCTGGCCGAGGTCTTCCCGCACCTGCTGGACGCCCGGGAACTGCTGGCCAAGGTGGTCAGAAACGAGGAGGAGCGTTTTCTGGAGACCATTGACAACGGCCTGGGCATGCTGCACGACGAACTGGCCCGCATGGCCGGGGCGGGCGAGGGACAGGTGGCTGGCGACTTCATCTTCAGGCTCTATGACACTTACGGTTTCCCAGTGGACATTGTCCGCGACATCGCCCTGGAAAAGGGACTCACCGTTGACGAGGCCGGTTTCCTTTCGGCCATGGAGAAGCAGCGCCAACTGTCCAAGAAATCCTGGAAGGGCACGGCCATGGCCTCCCTGGGCGAGGGGATCCGCAATCTGCTGGAATCCTTGCCGCCCACGGTGTTCACGGGCTATGAGACCAGGCGGGGTCAGGCCACCATCACCGGCCTGATCAGCGGGGCTGGACTCCCGGTAAGCCGGGCAATGGCCGGCGACGAGGTCATGATCATCTGCCCGGAGACGCCCTTCTACGCCGAGGCCGGCGGCCAGGCGGGCGACCAGGGCGAACTGGTCGGCCCCCAAGGCCGGGCCCAGGTGCTGAACACCGTGCCCATTGCCCAGGGCCGCACCGCCCACCAGGCCCGGGTCACCGAAGGCAGCCTCGGCACTGGTGAGGCCGTGGAACTGAAGGTTACCGAAGGTCGGCGGCAGAAGATCGCCGACAACCACACCGCCACCCACCTCCTGCAGGCTACCCTGCGCCAGGTGCTGGGCGAGCATGTCAAGCAGTCGGGCTCCCTGGTGGACCCGGAGCGGCTGCGCTTCGACTTCACCCACTTCTCGCCCCTGACCGGCCCGGAGATTATGGCCGTCGAGACCATGGTTAACGAGGAGATCCGCGCCAACCGCCAGGTTACTACCGCCATGCTCTCCAGGGCCGAGGCCCAGCAGAGCGGCGCCATGGCCCTGTTCGGGGAGAAGTACGGGGACACGGTGCGGGTGGTGTCGGCCGGGGATTTTTCCAAGGAACTCTGTGGCGGCACCCACGTGGGGGCCACGGGCGAGATCGGCCTCATGAAGATCATCGCCGAAACCGGCATCGCGGCCGGGGTGCGGCGCATCGAGGCCGTTACCGGCCCCGCCGCCTTCCAGCGCCTGCAGGACCATGAGCAACTGCTGAGCACCCTGGCCGACCGGCTGCGCTGCGGCCCCGAGGAACTGACCGTTAGGGTCGAAAAACTCCTGGCCCGCCAGAAGGAGCTGGAGCGCGAGGTCGGCCGGCTCACCGCCAAACTTTCCACCACCGACCTGGACGCCCAGATGGCCGGCGCCAAGACCGTGGACAACATCCGGATCGTCACCCTGCAGGTGCCACTTGATTCCGCCAAGACCCTGCGCGAGGTGGGCGACCGGGTACGCGACAAGCTGGGAAGCGGCGCCGCCATCCTGGGCGGCGTGCTGGAGGACAAGGTGGCGCTTCTTGCCATTGTCAGCAAGGATCTCGTTGGCCGGCTGCACGCCGGCAACATAATCAAAGAGGTGGCCACCCTGGTGGACGGCTCCGGCGGCGGCCGGCCCGATATGGCCCAGGCCGGCGGCACCCGGCCGGACAAACTGGCGCACGCCCTGGCCCAGGCCGCGGTGATCATCGAAAAACAGATCGCCGCAACGGCCTAAAACGAGAGCGGCCAAGGCCCGGCCTGCCGCCCAGCGCCGGGCAGGGCGCGAAACGACTAACTGCTTTAAGGAGTTGTGGTTATGAGCAAGAAAACCACTTCCCCCGCTTCCATGGCGCAGCCACCGGTGCCGACGGAGACGCCATTCCTGCTCTATGCCGGCGACGACGAAAAGGTGCATGTTCAGGTGCTGGTTCATGGCGAGACCCTCTGGCTCACCCAGCAACTCATGGCCGAGCTGTTTCAGACCACTAAGCAGAACATCGGCCAGCATCTGAATAACATCTTTGACGAAAAGGAGTTAGACCAGGATTCAGTAGTAAAGAAATTCTTTACTACTGCCGCAGACGGCAAAAAATACCGTACCAACTTATACAACCTCGACGCCATTATCGCCGTGGGCTACCGGGTCAGCTCCCGACGGGCCACCCAGTTCCGCATCTGGGCCGCGCAGATCCTCAAAGAGTACATCAAGAAAGGCTTCGTGCTGGACGACGAGCGCCTCAAGCAGGGCAAGCAGGTGTTCGGCGAAGACTATTTCCTGGAACTGCTGGAGCGGGTGCGCTCCATCCGCGCCAGCGAACGCCGCATCTACCAACAAATAACCGACATCTTCGCCGAGTGCAGCGTGGACTACGACCCGAAGGCGGAGATCACCCAGCACTTCTATGCCATGGTGCAGAACAAGTTCCACTACGCCATCACCGGCCAGACCGCCGCCGAGATCATCCACGCCAAGGCCGACCGCAACGCCCCTTTCATGGGTTTGCTCACCTGGAAGAACGCACCCCATGGCCGGGTACTGGCCTCCGATGTGACGGTGGCCAAGAACTACTTCGGCGAGCCGGAGATCACTTAGAAGGCCTCCCCGTGTCAAGGGGTAAAAGATTTGCTCCCCCTGCTGCTCCGGCCTCAACTCCAAAATAGCCTTGACCATTTTGGAGTTGAGGATATAATGGCCATATGCGATATCTTACACCTTCCATCATCCATGATTTAGAGAAAAAGATGGTTTTTATCGGCGGGCCGCGCCAGGTCGGAAAAACGACGCTGGCCAAGGCGATCCTGGCCGACCGTTATCCTGGAGGGCGTTACCTGAATTGGGACTACGACGAAGACAGGCAGGATATACTGCATAAAAAATGGAGCCACGACAACAGCCTCCTGATTTTTGATGAGCTGCACAAATTCCCCCGCTGGAAATCATGGATCAAGGGGGTGTATGACGTGGAAAACGAAAGTCATGCCCTCATGGTCACCGGCTCAGCCCGTCTCGATGTATACCGCCGAGGGGGGGATTCGCTTATGGGCCGCTATCATTACTGGCGGCTGCACCCTTTCACCTTGGATGAAATTCCACGCGGCCTCTCTTCCCGGGAGGCCTTCAACCGCCTCATGACCGTTGGCGGATTTCCCGAACCCTTTCTCGATAATAACGAAAGAGAAGCCCGCCGTTGGCGGCGAGAACGGTTTGACCGGGTGCTTCGTGAAGATGTTCGCGATCTGGAGCCCATTCGCAATATCCAACTGCTTGGTTTGTTTCTGGATCTTCTGCGGCAAAGGGTCGGGGGCCTCATCACGGTTTCGAATCTGGCCGGAGATCTTCAGATATCGCCGAAGACCGCAAAAGCATGGCTGGAAACCCTGGAACGGATGTATCTCGTGTTCTGCGTGCGGCCCTTTACCCAATCCCTCCCACGGGCGATCCAGAAACCGCCCAAGGTATATTTTTTCGACAACGGTGATGTCCTGGGCGATGAAGGGGCGCGGTTTGAAAATCTGGTGGCCTCCACTCTGCTCAAACGTCTCCACTTCCTTGAGGATCGGGATGGGTATCGTTACGAGCTGCGTTATATCCGTGACAAGGAGGGACGGGAAGTTGATTTTGCTATCCTTAAGGAGAACGTGCTTAAGGAGCTGATTGAAGTCAAATATGGCGACGAAACCATTTCGCAATCGCTCGCCTATTATGCGGAGCGGCTCAAACCAAAGCGCGCCGTCCAGATCGTCGCCGGCCTGAAACGCCCCTACGACAAGGGGCAAATCAAGGTGATTGATCCAATCGCCTATTTTGCCGGAAAGCAAAAACCAGAATGAAGGGGGCCAGAATGAAGGGGGTCAAATCTTTCTCCTTGACAATATTTTTTGATAAAGCTAAAAAATCATCATGACTCGACCGCTTCGCATCCAGTATCCCGGCGCGCTCTACCACGTCACCAGCCGCGGTAACGAGCGCAAGGCCATCTTTCAAAACGATGGCGATCGCCCGAAGTTTATGGAAATCCTTGCCCAATCACTCACCACCTATTCCGTTAAAATATACAGTTTTGTCTTGATGACCAACCATTTTCATCTGCTGGTTGAGACTCCTCTGGGGAACCTGAGCGAGTTCATGCGGCACTTCAATATCACCTACACGTCCTATTTCAACCGGTGCCATCGCCGGGTGGGACATCTTTACCAGGGGCGCTATAAAAGCGTGCTGGTGGATAGCGACGAGTATCTGGCCATGGTGTCGCGCTATATCCATCTCAATCCGGTAAGAGTCGGCAAGGTCAAACGGTTGCCTGTGTCCGCGCAACTCGGCCTGCTTTGGCAATACCAGTGGAGCAGTTTGCCTGGATTTGTTGCGACTAAAAAGCGGTACGAGTTTGTGGACTATGGTCCGGTCCTTGCGGAATATGGTGGCGACACGTCAGCCGGCAGGAGACGTTATAAAAAACAGCTTGTCCTTGACCTGTCCGAGGGGCTGCCATTGCAGGAGAAAATCGTTGGGCAGTGCCTGTTGGGTGGGGAAGATTTTGTCAACTGGATACGCGAGCAGTTTCTTGACGGACAAGAGGGGCGGGAACGCCCGGCCATCGCCCAGGTAAAACGATTTGTCGCGCAAGATGAAATAATGACAATTGTTGCCGAGGTCAGCGGGGTGGAGGTGGCTGAAATTCTCTCCCGGCCCGGCCCGATCCGGCAGATGGCCATGGATCTGCTTTATCGGTATGCCGGCATGACCAACCCGGCCATCGGCAAATTGATGGGGGTTGACTACAGCACGGTAAGTCAGGGACGCAAGCGCTTCCGGGAAGCGGTAAAAGAACAGGACCAATTGCAAAAGAATTATCGAAAAGCCGAACTGCTAGTGTCAAGGATAAATTGACCCCACAGATGATCCCCCCGCCATTGACATGATGATACTATTGTAGTACTATAAATTATGATACGGAAGATAAAAGACCTTATTCGAGATCTTGAGCACGCGGGTTTTGTTAACCGTGGCGGCAAAGGCAGCCACCGCAATTTTAAGCACGCAAGCGGCATAAAGGTAACGATTGGCGGCAGCCCTGGCGTGGACGCCATGTTGTATCAGGAAAGGGATGTAGAGAAAGCCCTGCAGGAGGCGGCAAAATGAAACCAAGCGACCGATATCTGAAGATCGTGGAATGGTCAAATGAGGATCATTGTTATGTGGGTACTTGTCCCGGTCTCATGTTGGGCGGAATTCACGGAGATAACGAAACCCACGTCTACAAGGAACTTTGCCAGGCTGTAGAGGAGTGGATTAAAATATACGAAGAAGACGGGGAACCGCTTCCCCCTGCAACAGCAGGCAAGGAGTATTCCGGTAAATTTGTCGTGAGAGTCGGCAAGGAACTTCATAAGGAATTGTCCATCCAAGCCATGTACGAAGGGCAAAGTCTCAATTCATACTGTGCAAAAGTTTTGCGAGAACGTGACGAGCTCCAAGGGAAGCACAAGGCCTTGCACCGGGCATCGCATCCGCGCCGTCGGTGAAGGCTACGTTTACACGGTCAAAGCATAATTCTTGGTCTTGCTGCTATACGCTACATTGCCGCCTCCCTTGTCTAAGGCCACCGGCATTCGGTGCTGACTGTTTCCGCGCCTCCCCATAAAAAGGAAGTAAGATTTTTTGGTAACTATCCAGCTTGTGTCGGCAGTCAAGCGTTCCCGGCCTGAAAATACTTTTCGCTCATGCGGGGCGGGCGTCCTGCCCGCCTCCGAGGCGTCCGCGACCTCCTGCGCATCCTGCGCCCGGTCGCGGACGAACCCGCGAAAAGCATTTCCAGTCCGGGAACTCACCTGGGTTGCGGTTCCACTGGATAGTTACATTTTTTGTATTCAGACAACCAGGAGGACCCGCATGCTGGCAAAAGTCACCTCAAAAAACCAGCTCACCATTCCCAAGGCCATCATGAAGCTTCTCCCCCGCGTCTACTGTTTTGACGTGGAGCCGCGAGACGGCGGCGTCACCATGCGGCCGGCGCAGGTCAGCGCGACGGACACCGAGACGATTCGCGCCAAGCCCGAGCCGGCTCGGGCTTGCTGAGGAGTCCGTTGCCAAGGCGGTGCGCTGGGCGAGAAAACATAAGTGAAGGTCGTCATCGACACCAATGTCCTGCTGTCGGCCCTCCTTTTCGGGGGCGTCCCGGGCCGACGAGTCGATCTCCGGAATAACGGGCGGATCACGCCCCTGGTGTCGTCATGCCCGACATAGCAACAAAGCATGCGTCTATAAAATAGGGAATATCCTGGCCCCCCTATTGCCGGTCCTTGGCGGTCCATCAAATTGGGCCGTCGCCCACAATAATTCAAGACGATAGCAGCGACATATTTGTAGAAGAGGGGCATTTCCCACGATGACAAAGTTGTTGACACGCCCTGTTGAATGGATTAGAAACCTGTTTTAAATTTTTATGAAGGGTCATTCATTTTTGGCGTGCAACCGCCTGTTACCCTCAGAAAATACTGGAGTTTTGCAATGATCACCATCGACCAGACCATGCTCATTCAGATCGTCAACATTCTCATTCTGATTGTGATCATGAATGCGGTGCTCTACCGGCCGATCCGTACCATCCTGAATGAACGCCGGGACCGCCTCCAGACCCTGCGCAAGGACGTGGAGACCTTCAACCACAACGCCGAACTCCGCGTCGAGGAATTCGATCAGAAACTCCAGGGCGCCAGGATAAAGGCCAAGAACGCACTGGACGAGGCCCGGTCCGCGGCCAAGACGGCCGGCAATGAGACCCTGGGTCAGGTCCGCCAGCAGGCCGATGCCGACAAGGCGAACCAGATGTCCACCATTGGAAAGGAACTGGCCGCTGCCAAGCAGCAGTTGCAGGGTCAGATTGCGGATTTTGCCAACGATATGGCAGTAAAGATTCTGGGGAGAGCACTTTAGAATGCAACAACCAACCAAGAAAACACGCGGGTGGGTTCCCTTGCTGGGGATGGCGCTGGTACTGGCCGTGGCCGGTTTTGCTTACGCCTCCGGGAGCGGTGGCGAGGCGGCCCATGGCGCTGTTCATGACAGCCTGTCGCCGGAAAAGCTGAAGGATCTGCTCTATCGGACTTTGAATTTCGCGGCCTTGGTGGTCATCCTGGTCTGGGCGTTGAAGAAGCCCTTCTCCGCCGGGTTGACCAGCCGTCGGCAGGGCATCAGCGACCAGTTCGCCGAACTGGAGGCCCAACGGGCCGAGGCCGAACGGAAGTATAAGGAGTTCGAGGCCAAGCTCGCCACCATGGACCAGGAGACCGCCGCCATTCTGCAGGCGGCCCGCGCCCAGGGCGAGGCCGAAAAGCAGCGCATTATCGCCGACGCCGAACGGGCGGCCGGCGACATCACGCGACAGGCCGGCATGGCAGTGCAGCACGAACTAGCCCAGGCGACCCGGCGGCTGCGCGAGGAGATGGCGGAGCAGGCCGTGATCATGGCCGAAATCATCATCAAGAAAAACCTTACGGATGCGGACCAGAGCCGGCTCCTCGATGACTACCTTGCCAAAATCGGAGGGTTGCACCAGTGAAAAACTCTATTCTTGCCAGGCGCTACGCCAAGGCGCTGTTCGCCGTGGGCAAAGAGGAGGCGGTGGTTGACGCCTACGCCAAGGCCCTGAGCGAACTGGCCTCCCTCTATACCAGTACGCCAGAGGTTAAGGATGCCCTGATCAATCCCATGTACCCCATCGATGTCCGGGTGAAGGTCATCCAGGATCTGATGAAGGCCATGGGGGCCAGCCAGGTGCTCGGCAATTTCATGACCCTGCTGGTGCAGAAAAAGCGCGCCGCCTTTCTGCCGGAAATCGCCGAGGCCTTTCAGGCCCTGGTGGATGAAGAAAATAATATCTGCCGGGGAACCGTGATCACGGCTACCGAACTGAACCCGGCCCTGCAAGGCAAGATTGAGGCGGCCATGATCGTCCTCACCGGCAAGAAGGTTTCCCTTGCCACCAGGGTCGACCCCGCCCTCATCGGTGGCTTTGTCGCCAAGGTGGGAGACCTGGTGCTGGACGGCAGTATCAAATCGCAACTTGAGGGTTTAAAAGAATCCATTAAGGGGAGTGTATAAGACGATGCAGATCAAAGCCGAAGAGATCAGCCAAATTATCAAGGGTCAGATCAAGGAATACGAAAACAAGATTGATCTGAGTGAGACCGGAACGGTCATTTCCGTCGGTGACGGTATCGCCCGCGTCTATGGGGTCGAGAACTGCATGGCCATGGAGCTCCTGGAATTTCCGGGCGGCATCCTCGGCCTGGCGCTGAACCTGGAAGAGGACAACGTCGGTTGCGCGGTTCTGGGCGACGTGGAGCACATCAAGGAAGGCGACATCGTCAAGCGCACCGGCAAAATTGCCGAGGTGCCGGTCGGCCCCGAGATGGAAGGCCGGGTCGTGGACGCCGTGGGCGCTCCCATCGACGGGCTGGGCCCGATCACCGCCACGCGCTCCTCCAAAATCGAGGTCATCGCCCCCGGCGTTATCGCCAGAAAGGGGGTGCACGAGCCCTGCTACACCGGCGCCAAGGCGGTGGACGCCATGACCCCGGTGGGCAAGGGCCAGCGTGAGCTGGTCATCGGCGACCGACAGATCGGCAAGACCGCCCTGTGCGTCGACGCCATTCTGGCCCAGAAAGAAACCGGCGTCCACTGCATCTATGTGGCCATTGGCCAGAAGAAGTCCACCGTGGCCCTGGTGGTTGAGACCCTGCGCAAGCACGGGGCCATGAAGTACACTACCGTGGTCGCCGCGTGCGCCGCGGACCCCGCCCCCATGCAGTATGTCGCCGCCTTTGCCGGTTGCGCCATGGGCGAGTATTTCCGCGATAACGGCGAGCACGCCCTGATCATCTACGACGATCTCTCCAAGCAGGCCGTGGCCTACCGCCAGCTCTCCCTGCTGCTGCGCCGGCCGCCGGGCCGCGAGGCCTTCCCGGGCGACATCTTCTTCAACCATTCCCGCCTGCTGGAACGCTCCGCCAAGCTGAGCGACGCCTTGGGCGCCGGATCGCTGACCGCCCTGCCGATCATCGAAACCCAGGCCGGCGACGTGTCCGCCTACATCCCCACCAACGTTATCTCGATCACCGACGGTCAGGTCTACCTGGAGCCCAACCTGTTCTTCGCCGGCGTGCGGCCGGCCATCAACGTCGGTCTGTCCGTGTCCCGCGTCGGCGGCGCCGCCCAGGTAAAGGCCATGAAGCAGGTGGCCGGCACCCTGCGCCTCGACCTGGCCCAGTATCGCGAGCTGGCCGCCTTTGCCGGATTCGGCTCTGATCTGGATGCCGCCACCCAGGCCCAACTCACCCGCGGCGCCCGGCTGGTGGAGATTCTCAAGCAGCCTCAGTACAAGCCCCTGCCCATGGAGAAGCAGGTCTGCATCCTGTTCGCCGGCACCAGGGGCTACCTGGACACCCTGCCCCTCAACACCCTGGCCGACTATGAAAATGAGCTGTATGCCCACATCGAGGCCAACGAGCCCGCCATTTTCGACGATCTCAAGACCAAACAGATCATCGATGCCGGCCTGGAAGAGCGCATGCGCAACACCATCAGCGCCTTTGGCACGTCCTTCAAGGCCACCCGGGGCCTGAACTAAGACAGGGGACATTCTTCCATGGCAAGCCTGAAAGACGTAAAAACCCAGATCTCCGGGGTCAAGAAGACCTCGCAGATCACCAAGGCCATGAACATGGTGGCCGCGGCCAAACTGCGTGGCGCCCAGCAGAAGATGGAGAATTTCCGGCCCTATACCGAGAAATTCACGGCCGCCATGTCGAGCCTGGCGGCCGGCATGAACGTCGCCGACTTCCCGCTGATGCAGGCCCGCGAAGCCAAGACCGTGGAAATCGTGGTCATCACCTCGGACCGCGGCCTGTGCGGCAGTTTCAACGCCAACATCATGAAGCGGGTGCAGCAACTCACCCGGCAACTTGAGGGTGAAGGCAAGCAGGTCAGTTACGTGTGCGTGGGCAAAAAGGCCAACAACGCCTTGAAGCGCGGCGGCAAGGTCCGCAAGGCCTATACCGACATCATGGGCACCTTCCAGATGTTCAATGCCCGGCAGATCGTCCAGGACCTGGCGGCCAATTTCCTGGCCAACGGGGCCGATGAGGTGCGTCTGGTTTACAGCCGCTTCATCAGCGTCGCCAGCCAGAAGCCGACGGACGAAATTCTCTTGCCCGTGCAGCCCCTGGCCGGGGAAACAGCGCAGGGCCAGAAGGGCGGCGACTACATCTACGAGCCCAGCACCGCCGAGATCATGGAGGTTCTGCTGCCGCTCTTCCTGAACGTCATGGTCTACCATGCCATGCTCGAGGTCGGCGCCAGCGAGCACGCGGCCCGCATGTCGGCCATGGACAACGCCACCACCGCCTGCAAGGACATCATCGCCAATCTCACCAAGCTCTACAACAAGGCGAGACAGTCGGGCATCACCTCCGAACTCATGGATATCGTCGGGGGGGCCGAGGCCCTGAAGGGTTAGGACGCCGGCATCTCATCTGGTGCCAGTTTGAAATATTTGCATGTGCATAAACCGGAGAAGAAGCTTTAGGAGGCTTATTGCTCTATGAGTACTCAAAACGCAGCAGAAAACATTGGGAAAATTGTCCAGGTTATCGGCCCGGTTGTTGATGTGGAGTTTTTGCCCGGCCAACTGCCGGCCATCAAGAACAGCCTGTTGGTGTCCAACAAGGGCATCAATGCCGAGGCGGATAACCTGGTCATCGAAGTGGCCCAGCACCTTGGCGACAACGTGGTGCGTTGCGTGTCCATGGATCAGACCGATGGTCTGGTGCGCGGCCAGGCGGCCAAGGACACCGGCTCCCCCATCCTGATCCCGGTTGGTGCCCCGGCCCTCGGCCGCATCATGAACGTCATCGGCAAACCAGTGGACGGCCTGGGTCCCATCAGCCACGACAAGATGCGGCCCATCCACAAGCCGGCGCCCTCCTTCACGGAGCAGGACACCGAGGTCAACGTGCTGGAGACCGGCATCAAGGTCATCGACCTCCTGGTGCCCTTCCCCCGCGGTGGCAAGATGGGCCTGTTCGGCGGCGCTGGCTGCGGCAAGACGGTTATCATGATGGAGATGGTCAACAACATCGCCATGCAGCACGGTGGAATCTCCGTGTTCTGCGGCGTGGGCGAGCGGACCCGCGAGGGTAACGACCTCTACCACGAGATGAAGGAGTCTGGCGTTCTGCCCAAGGCCGCCCTGGTGTACGGCCAGATGACCGAACCGCCGGGCGCCCGTTCCCGGGTGGCGCTCACCGGCCTCTCGGCCGCTGAATACTTCCGCGACGAGGAGGGCCAGGACGTGCTCTTCTTCGTGGACAATATCTTCCGCTTCACCCAGGCCGGCTCCGAGGTTTCGGCCCTGCTCGGCCGCATCCCGTCCGCGGTTGGTTACCAGCCAACCCTGGGTACCGACCTGGGCGAACTGCAGGAGCGTATCACCTCCACCACCAAGGGTTCCATCACCTCGGTGCAGTGCGTGTACGTGCCGGCCGACGATCTCACCGACCCGGCCCCGGCCACCACCTTCGCCCATCTCGACGGCACCGTGGTGCTCTCCCGCCAGATCGCCGAGCTTGGCATCTACCCGGCCGTGGACCCGTTGGACTCCACTTCGCGCATCCTCGACCCCCATGTGGTGGGCGAGGAGCATTACCTGACCGCCCGTGGTGTGCAAGTGTCCCTGCAGAAATACAAGGATTTGCAGGACATCATCGCCATCCTCGGCATGGACGAGCTCTCCGAGGAGGATCAGATCACCGTGCAGCGCGCCAGAAAGGTGCAGCGGTTTCTGTCGCAGCCCTTCCATGTGGCCGAGGTCTTCACCGGTCATCCCGGCAAGTACGTGAAGGTGGCCGATACCGTGCGGGGCTTCAAGGAGATCCTTGAAGGCAAACACGACGAGCTGCCCGAGACCGCTTTCTACATGGTGGGCTCCATTGAGGAGGCCGTGGAAAAAGCTGCCAAGGAAAAGGCCGCGTAAAAACTCCAAGGCGGATTTCGTGGCCGACAACGGCTACCGCTTCCCATATGCCTGAGGAAAAGTAATGGCGGAAAAAATTCAGCTCGAAGTAGTGACACCTGGAGGGGCCGTGGTCAGCGACCAGGTGGACATCGTTACCGCCCCCGGCTTTGGCGGCGAGTTCGGGGTGCTGGCCAACCACGCCCCCTTCCTCTCCACCATCAAGATCGGCACCCTGACCTACAAAAAAGGCGGCCAGGAAACCGTGCTCATGGTTTCCGGCGGCTTCTGCGAGGTTTCCAGCAACACCATCACCTTTCTGGTGGAGGCGGCCGAGAAGGGTGGCGAAATTGATGTGGACCGGGCTCTACGCGCCAAGGAGCGGGCCGAGAAACGCCTGGCCCAGACCCAGCAGAAGCAGGAGAATATCAATCAGACCCGGGCCGAGGCGGCCATGCAGCGCGCCGTGGCACGGCTCAAGGCAGCGGGCCGCGCCTAGCGCTAGACCACCGTCCGCCAAATCGCACAGCTTGAAAAGGGATACGCCTAGCGCGTGTCCCTTTTCTTTTTTATGAACAAATGGACAACGCCCCGGACGTGGTTCCCTGCGTCGCTCTTGTGTTTCAATTTCCTTTGTGATACCATGAATACACATATTCACCCAGGGGATTATGATATGGCTACTTCGATTCGCCTCGCGGCAGAGATAGAGAAACGGCTTGATTTCCTTGCGGCGCATACGGGGCGCACAAAGGCTTACTACCTGCGAGAAATTATTGAGCAGGGCATTGAAGAGTTGGAGGACTATTACCTGGCCGTCGACGTACTGGAGCGTATTCGTAAAAAACAAGAACAGGTGCATTCCGCGGCCGACGTGAGGAAAGACCTTGGCCTGGACGATTGATTACGCCGATACGGCCAAGGGGCAGCTTCGTAAACTCGACAGGCAGACGGCAAGGCGCATCCTTGATTACATGGACGACCATGTTGCCAAGCTGGAAAACCCGAGGAGCACGGGCAAGGCGCTGACTGGACCGCTTGGTGGTTTGTGGCGTTACCGGGCGGGAGACTGCCGAGTGATTTGCGACATACAAGACGGCGCTTTGCGCGTCCTTGTTGTGCGAGTTGGCAACCGCCGGGAGATTTACCGCCGTTGACCCCAGTTTTTTTTGAGATGACCACTTGAGAGAGAGATTCAGCCCGGAGGTTGCCCCTTGTTAGTAAGAAAAGGGGTCGGATTTATTTTTGGACAAGGGACTGCCGTGCCAACTCGCCGATGTGGGCGGCGGCGTCACGCAGCACGTCCTCGGTATGATGCCGGGTAATGGAAAAACGCAGTCGGGCCGTGCCGTGCGGCACGGTGGGCGGTCGCACGGCGGTGGCGAAGATGCCGCGTTGACCAAGGGCTGCGGCCAACTCCATAGCCCGGCCACTCTCGCCCACCATGAGGGGAATGATCTGGGAGGGCCCGAGGTCGGTGGTGATGCCCTGCCCGTGCAGAGCGGCCTTGAACAGGGCCACCTTGCGATGCAGGTCAGCGCGTAATGCCGGCTGCCGCCGGACCAGACGCACCGCGGCCAGGCTGGCCCCGGCCACGGCGGGCGGCAGGGCGGTGGAATAGATGAAGCTGCGCGCCCGGTTCACCAGTAACTCGACCAGGCCCCGGCTGCCGGCGACAAAGGCACCGTAACTGCCCAGGGCCTTGCCAAAGGTGCCCAGGGCCACGTCCACCTCCAAGGCCAGTCCCTCGGCCTGGATGACGCCGCCGCCGTTCTCACCATACAGGCCGGTGGCATGGGCCTCGTCCACCATGAGCAGGCAATCGTAGCGGTTCTTCAGGGCCACCAGATCACGCAACGGAGCCAGGTCGCCATCCATGCTGTAGATGGACTCCACCACGATCAGGGCCGCGCCCGCGCCCCGCCGGGTCTTGAGGCAGTCCTCCAGATGCTCCGGGTCATTGTGGCGGAAACGCATCAGGCGCGCCCCGGCCAACCGGCAACCATCGTAGATGCTGGCGTGATTCAGGCGATCGCAGAAGATCACGTCGTCGCGGCCCACCAAGGCCGGGATCACCCCGAGGTTGGCAAGGTAACCGCTGCCGAAAACCAGGGCCGCCTCCCGGCCCTTGAGACAGGCCACCTCGGTTTCCAGGGTATGAAAGAGTTCGAGATCACCGCTCATCAGCCGGGCGGCGCCGGCGCCGGCGCCAAGCTGTTCGAGGCAGCGCCGGCTGGCGGTAATGAGGGCCGGATGCTCGGCCAGGGCCAGATAGTCGTTTGAGGAAAAATCAACGAGGGGGTGCGTCCCTTCCCCGTCCAACCGGAGAAGCCGACCACCGCCCAGGCGGCGGACCGGGCGCAACCTCCGGACCTCCGCCGCGACCGGCAACCTGGTCTGGAAACGGTTCACTCCGCCCATAGATCCTGCATCTCGCGGGCCAGTTGCAGGTCTTCCGCGGGCGGCCGGCCCCGCTGGGTAAGATAGCCGCCGATCATCATGCTGTCGGCGCCGGCCATGAGGGCCATGCCAAGGAAATCCTTCAAGGCCGTTTCCCGGCCGGCGGCCAGGCGGATGGCAACCCGGGGCAAGATGAGGCGGTACAGGGCAATGGTGCGCAGCACGTCGCGGATGGGCAACGCCGGCCGGTCGGCCATCGGGGTGCCGGCCAGGGGCATCAGGACATTGATGGGCACCGAGTCCACCTCGCACTCTCGCAAGCTTACGGCCATGGAGATGCGGTCGTCCTCGGTCTCGCCCATGCCGATGATGCCACCGGAGCAAACCTCCAAACCCGCCTCCTTGGCGGCCCGGATGGTGGCCACCCGCTCCGCGAAGGTGTGGGTGGTGACAATTTCAGAAAAAAACTCCTTGGAGGTCTCCAGATTGTGGTGATAACGGATTAGACCGGCCTCCTTAAGCCTGACCAGTGATTCTTTCGGCAGAATGCCCAACGAGGCGCACATCTTGATGCCCACCCGCTCGGTGATCTCACTCACCATGGCGGCCACCTTTTCCACCTCGGCCGGCCCCAGACCTCGGCCGCTGGTGACGATGGAAAAACGCTGCGCCCCCACCTGCTCCGCCCGCCGGGCCTCGGCGATGATCTCCGCCGCGCCTTTCAAGGGATAACGGGGGATGTCCGTCTTATAATGGGCGGACTGCACGCAGAACTTACAGTCTTCGCTGCAATTGCCCGACCGGGCGTTGACAATCCCGCAGAAGGAAAGCCGGGTGCCCCGGTTGGCCAGCTTGACCTGTAGGGCCATGGGCATCAAGGTTGTCAACGGTTCTTGCCGCAGTTCGTCAATGTCGCGTGTGCTGCAGTCCTGCATTATTTGTACCTGCTAAGGTTATTTAGACTGTAGCGGCTCACGCCGCCCGGGGCGATTTATCATAAGGTAACTTTTCGCCAATTGTCGCCAAAAACAAAAGCGAATATTGAATATCGAACCAGGCATGGCGAATCATGAAGTTTGGTCTTTACCAAGGGCAAGGCGGTTCGGAGCTTATTATGAACGTTTGGCAAAATCGCACTCCCTGTTTTCCTTCGACATTCAATATCCCTTGTTCGATATTCGATATTCTATGCAAAATCCAAACTACATAATTTCAGGCAATTACCGTGAAGTTACTTGGAAGGATGTTAGACTGAAGTTTAAAAGACTAAACACCTACAGACTATCCACCTACTTTTTCAACCCGAAGATACCGCCGCCCTTGCTGCTCTGGACGGCAGAGGCCGGGCCGCGGCCGCGGCGCCGGGGCGAGCGCTTCCTGGCGGATCTATTGGCCGGCAGGGGTTCAAAGGCCAGGGCCAGGGGCTCGGGCTCGGCCTCGCCCAGGGCCTCCTGGTAGAGCTGGCAGAACATGATACCGGTCTTGAAATAGCTCTTGCGGGCCAGCCAGGCCGGCCAGTCACCGCCCCCGGCGTGGTGGTAGAAGACCGGCAGGTTGGCGAGCAGACCGGCCATCTGGTCTTTCACGGCCCGCTTGATGTTGAGATGCTCCAGATGCACGGTCAACGCCGCCGTTAGCTCCTGAGTGCGCTGGTGGCTCTGCCGGCCCGGGTCGGCCATGGCCATGAGCCCCATCTCCTCTAGTGCCCACGGCACGCAGACGAGCGCCAGCAGAATATGTTCCGGCAGCGGCTGGCCCTCGCCGCGCAGCCGGTCGATCACCCCGAAGAGGGCCAGCAACTGGGGGGCCGCAGGTCCGGTGGCCGGATCACGGCCCAGGAGCGGCGCGTAGAACGGGAAAAGCACCTGAAACAGGCCCGACTCCAGGCACAGCCGGGCCCAATCCCGACTGGCGCCGCCCTGTAGATCCCTGAACAATTCATCGCGGATACGGGAGGTCGGGCACAGGGCCAGCTTGTCACGGTGGCGACAGATGGCCGCCCAGGTTCTGGGCTCGATGGTGAAATTGCCGCGGGCCGCGTGGCGCACGGCGCGCATCATCCGCACCGGGTCTCTGATGATCCGGCGATCCGGGTCGCCGATAATGCGAATGATGCCGTCCCGCAGATCCTTAACCCCGCCGGTGTAGTCGATCACCGAAAAGTTCTCGATCTCATAGAACAGCGCATTGATAGTAAGATCACGGCGGAAGGCGTCGTCGGCCGGGGTGCCGAAGGTGTTATCGGCGGCCAGCACCTCGTTCTCGTTGGCGAGGTCGAATTCGCTGGGTTGGCGGAAGGTGGACACCTCGATGATCTTACCGCCCCGATAGTAGACCTGCACCAGTCGGAAACGCCGGCCGATGATCCGGCTGTTCTTAAACAGCTTGCGCAATTCGCCGGGCCGGGCGTCGGTGCTGATGTCAAAATCCTTGGGAATCTTGCCCAGGAAAAGATCCCGGACGCCGCCACCCACCAGGTAGGCGACATGGCCCGCGTCGCGCAGGCGATACAGCACCTTCAAGGCCTCCAGGTCAATGTCCCGGCGGGAGACCGGATGCTCGGACCTCGGAATGATCAGCGGCGCCGGCCCACTGCCGGTCTCTATTTCCGGGACGGGTTTCTCCACTGTGTCTGCCAATTGCCATTCCAACGGAAAATCGTTCCAGGGGCCGCTTTGCCGACTGGACAAGGAGCCGCCGTGTTTCGGCCCCCTGCCCGCCCCCTTGCTTGACCTGAAACCTATGCCCTGCCCGTTACGGTTTGTCAAGCACCTGTCATGGAAAAATGGTGGTCGCCGGCCCAAACCTCTGCTTCCCTTACCACCGCCGTTCCTGTATTATACAAAAAAGGAAGGTCATGAGCCAGGAGACCCCCATGCATTGCCCCCACTGCGGCCGCGCCATCAAACCGCTTAACCCGCTGCTCACCGTGGATATCATCATCGACACGGGCGACGGCATCGTGCTGGTGGAGCGCAAAAATCCGCCCCTGGGCTGGGCTCTGCCCGGCGGCTTTGTCGACTATGGTGAAACCCTGGAACAGGCCGCCAGGCGCGAGGCCCTGGAGGAAACCGGCCTCCAGGTCCGGCTCACCGGCCAATTCCATACCTATTCGGACCCGGCCCGGGATCCCAGGCACCATACGGTGAGCACCGTTTTTCTGGCCACGGCGCAGGGTCGTCCAGTGGCCGGCGACGACGCCGGCCAGGCCCGCATCTTCCGGCCCGACAGCTTGCCGGACCTGGTTTTTGACCACGCAAGGATTCTTAATGACTACTTCGGAAGCAGGCCAGCAGCCGCCTGAGACCCGCCCAAAAATTCTGCTGGTGGATGACGAGCCCAACATCCTCGGCCTCCTGGTGACCTTTACCACCGCTTTCGGCCATGACGCGACCGGCGCCGCCAACGGCCTGGAGGCCGTGGAACTACTCAAGAAACAGCCGTTTGACATCGTGATCACCGATGTGCTGATGCCCGGCATGGACGGCATGGAACTGCTTGGCTACATCAAGAAGCACCATCCGCACACCGACGTCATCGTGGTGACCGGCCAGGCCAACGACATCAGTTATACCGACGTGATCAAGGCCGGGGCCAGCGACTTCATCTCCAAACCCTTTGACCATAACGAACTGGAGGCCAAGCTGAACCGCCTCATTCGCGAACGGCACACCATCCAGGAACTGGAGCGCCTCTCCAGCCACGACAGCCTGACCGACCTCTACAACCGGCGCTCCTTCGACCTCAAGCTCTGGGAAGAGGCGCACCGCGCCCATCGCCAGGAGTATCCTCTCTACCTGGCCATGGGCGATGTGGATCGCTTCAAGGATTTCAACGACCGATATGGCCACCAGGCCGGTGACAACGTGCTGCGCGCCATCGGCCGCCTCATCATCGGTTCCACCCGGCAGAATGTCGATATAAATTGCCGGTACGGCGGCGACGAGTTTGCCATCATCATCCCCCAGACCACCATGGAGCAGGCCGTGCAGATCCTGCAACGCATCGTGGGGAGCTACCACGACCTGGCCTTCGGCGTGACCGCCCTGTCGGTGGGCCTCGCCCGTTTCATCCGCCACCAGGGCAAGTCATGGGCCGAGGACACCAATGACCTCATCATCCGGGCCGACCGCGCCCTCTACAAGGCCAAGGCGGACCCGAATAACCGCATCTTCCAGGATCCCGAATAAGCTCCCTCCTGGAAATCAAGGAATGAGGAAGGAAAAATGTCAACAGGAAGAAACGAACCATGCCCGTGCGGCAGTGGCAGGAAGTACAAAAAATGCTGCCTCAATACCGCCCCGGACCCGATCAATTACATGAAACAGAAGCTGGACCGTTTCCATAATCGGGTCGTGGGCGAACTCTTGCGGCATGCGGCAAAAACCTTCGACCCCGAGGCTCTTGACGAGGCGGCGGCGGAGTTTTTATGCTGGCCCGACGAGGAAGACGCGGCAGAAATGGACCTGGCGGATCATGAAACTCTTTTCTACCCGTGGTTCCTTTTCAAATGGCGGATCGACCCGGACG